>Ga0101945_1000556_pt1 | contig 58927 bp, 50 predicted proteins | sample DewCreD2012metaG_2_FD_75246 | JGI IMG/M metagenome (GOLD analysis project Ga0101945, IMG submission 75246) | Hot spring sediment bacterial and archeal communities from British Columbia, Canada, to study Microbial Dark Matter (Phase II) - Dewar... ... | reverse complement strand
CCTCCTCGCGCAGCTGAACCCGCAGGTCGGCGTCCAGGTTGCTGAACGGCTCGTCCAGCAGCAGCGCCAGGGGCTGCGGGGCCAGCGCCCGGGCCAGGGCCACGCGCTGCTGCTCGCCGCCCGACAGCTCGAAGGGCATGCGCTCCTCCAGCCCGGCAAGCCCCACCAGGGCCAGCAGGTCACGCACACGGCGCGCCCGGTCGCCGTCCCGCAGGCCGTAGGCGACGTTCTCCGCCACCGTCAGGTGAGGGAAGAGGGCGTAGTCCTGAAAGACGAAGCCCACCCGCCGCCGCTCCGGTGGCACGAACCTTCCGGCGCCCGTCACCACCTCTCCCCCCACCTCGACGACACCCCCGTCCGGGCGCTCCAACCCCGCGATCAGCCGCAGGACGGTGGTCTTGCCGCATCCGGAAGGCCCGAGCAGGGCGAGGATGCGGCCCTGGGGGACGGCCAGGTCCAGCCCCCGCACCACCGGCAGGTGGCCGAAGGCTTTGCTCACGGCTCGGCAGCGGATGGCCACCTTCTCCACGGCCCTCACCCCTTTTCCCTCCAGCGCTCCTGGGCCAGCAGCAGCCACAGGGAGAGGGAGGAGAGCGCCAGCAGCAGCAGCGCCGGGGCGGCGGCCCGGGCGAAGAACCCCTCGGTGGCGGCAGACCAGATGCGCGTGGCCAGCGTGTCGAAGCCCGTCGGACTGAGGAGCAGCGTTGCCGGCAGCTCCTTCATGGTGGTGAGGAAGACAAGCGCCGCAGCCGCCACCACTCCCGGACGTACCAACGGCACGGTTACGGTCCGCAGGACCTGGAAGGCGCTGCGCCCCAGGGTCCGCGCCGCCTCCTCCTGGGAGGGGCTGACCTGCGCCAGGCCTGCGCGCAGCGGGCCCAGGGCCTGCGGCAGGAAGTGAACGGTGTAGGCGAATACCAGCAGCCCCAGCGTCTGGTAGACGAATGGCACGTAGCGCGCGGCGAAGAAGACCAGCGAAAGCGCCAGGACGATGCCCGGAAGGGCGAAACCCGCGTAGGTGAGGCCGGAGATGGCGGCGGCTAGGCGCCCCCCGTGGCGCGCGGAGAGGATGGCCACGGGCAGGGCTGCGGCCACCGTCGTGCCCGCGGCGAGCAGGGAGGCGTATAGGGAGTGGACGGCGGGGCGCAGCGTCAGCGCCAGCAGCATCCCCTGCCGCATTCCCACCACCAGCCAGTAGGCGATCACCCCCAGAGGGACCAGCACGCCCAGCAGCGTCACCAGCGCGCACAGCGCCAGAGCAGGCCACCGCCAGCGGCCCAGCCGCTGGGGGCGAGAGGTGCGGGGCGTCCCCCGCAGCCGGTGGAACCGTCCCCGCCCACGCCGGTCCTCGAGAAGCACGACCAGCGATGCCAGGGCCACCAGCACCAGGGAGAGGACGGCCGCGTAGTGCCGGTTGAAGGACGCCTGATACTGCAGGTAGATGGCCGTGGTGAACGACTCGAACTGCATCATGGAGACGGCGCCGAAGTCGCTGAGCACGTACAGCGCCACAAGCATGGCTCCCGCACCCACCCAGGGCCTCAGGTGGGGGACGGTGATGCGGCGGAAGGCACGCCAGCCCCCGTCGCCCAGCGTGCGCGCCGCCTCCTCCAGGGCAGGGTCCATCCCGCGCAGCCCTGCCCGTGCGCTCAGCAGGACGTAGGGGTAAGTCACCAGGGTGAGGGTGACCCACGCGCCGGGGAAGCCGTAGAACCCCTCAGGCCGGAAGGCGATCCCCAGGCGGTCGAGCAGGTGATGCACCATTCCCGCGGGCCCGAAGACGGTGGCGACGATGATCCCGCTCACGTAGGAGGGCACCACGAGCGGCAGGACGGTGAGCGTGCTCCAAAGCCGGGCGCCCGGGAGGTCGGTGCGCGTGGTCAGCCAGGCCAGGGGCAGGGCGATGGCCACCGCGCTGGCGGTGACGGCCGCAGCCAGCAGCACGGTGTGCAGGAGGATGCGGGCCGTGCGGGGATGCACCAGCAGGCGCCAGATCCCCTCGTCGGCGCCGGCCGCCCGCACCCCCAGGTAGACCACGGGCAGCAGCAGCATCCCCGCCACCACCAGCGAAGGCAGCAGGACCAGGGGCCCGGGGGGCTGGCGGCGGACCGGGACCTCCCTGCGCAGCGCAAAGGTCGACGGCAGGGCCACGGCCATGGGCGCTACAGGACTCCTGTCTCCCGCATCAGGCGCAGGGTCTCCTCCAGAGCCTGCAGGTGGTTGAGGTCCACGCGAGGGGTGCTGAGCTGTGCCAGCGGCCGCAACAGGGGATGAGCGGGGACGCCGGCCACCAGCGGGTACTCGAAGGTCTCGGCGGCGAAGTAGCGCTGCGCCTCCGAGGAGAGCAGATACTCCACCAGGCGCAGCGCCGCGGCGGAGCTTCGTGCGGTGTCCAGAATTCCCACGCCTGCCACGTTGATCAGGTTGCCGGCGTCAGGCCCGGGGAAGTAGTAGTTGCGCACGGGGAATCCCTCCCCCCGCTCCTGCAGGAACCGGAAGAGGTAGTAGTGGTTGACGAAGCCGACGTCTATCTCCCCTGCGCCCAGGGCGGCGACGATGGCGGTGTTGTTACGGTAGGCGCGCGGGGCGTTCGCCTTCATCCCCAACAGCCACTCCCGCGTCCGCTCGTTTCCCCAAAGCAGGCGCATGGCCGTTACGTGTGCCTGGAAGGAGCCGTTGGTCGGTGCCCAGCCCATGCGCCCCCGCCAGCGGGCGTCGGTGAAGTCGCGGATGGAGGCGGGGAGATCGCGGGAGGAGAGGCGGCGGGTGTTGTAGGCGACCACGCGGGCTCGGCCGCTCACCCCCACCCACATCCCCTCGCCGGAGCGAAAGCGGGGCTCCACCTTCTGCAGCAGCGCGGCGGGGAGGCGCTGCAGCCGGCCGGCATACGCCAGTGCTCCCAGCGCGCCAGCGTCCTGGGCGAAGTAGACGTCCGCCGGGCTGTTCGTTCCCTCCTCCATGATGGTGGCGGCGAGCTCGGCAGTCTCCCCGTAGCGGACGCGCAGCCGGACCCCGCGGGCCTCGGCAAAGCGCTCCAGCAGCGGCCCCACGAGCTCTTGGTTGCGTCCGGAGTAGACCGTAACCGTGACCGGCTGTGCACCCAGGGGAGCCAAGACCGCCAGCAAGAGGGGAAGGACGACCACCAGGAGCACAACGGGTTTCGGCACCTTTGGCAAGCAGCTTCCGGTCATGAGAGTTCACGTCACCTCCTCCGCCCCGCCTACGGGTCCCAGGGCGGGCTTGGATCGCTCTGCGCGTTACGGTATCCTAATTCTTGACCATGGAACAACAGAATCCCTCAACAATCGTTGTTGGCTGCAGCCAGCGACATGATCAGTGCATCTGAGCTGCGCCGGCGATTCTGGGCGGCTGGCCGGCGGATCACGCCGCAGCGCGACCTGATCTTCCGCCTGCTGGAGCAGACCCAGGCCGACCACCCTTCCGCCGAGACCCTCTACCTGCGGGCCGCGCGCCGGATGCCTTCCATCTCCCTGCGTACGGTCTATGCGGTGCTGGCGGAGTTGCAGGATCTGGCCCTGGTGAGGCCGCTGGACGTGGGGACGGGCAGCACGCGCTTCTGCACCAATGTCCGCAACCACCACCACCTGGTCTGCGAGCGCTGCGGCAAGGTGAAGGACGTCTTCATGGAGCTGGCCCCGCTGGAGATTCCCGAGGCGCAGCGCGGAGGATTTCTGGTCAGGGAGCAGGCCGTGGTCTTCCGCGGCCTCTGTGCCGAGTGCCGGGGCAATTAGGATTCAGCGGCCGCGCTCAGGGCTGTAGCGCCGCGAGCTCGCGCGTCGCTGCGGCCACAGCCTCCGCGGGGTAGGCGTAGTCCTCCAGGCGGCCGCTCAGGTACTCCTCGTAGGCCTGCAGGTCGAAATGGCCGTGCCCGCTGAGGTTGAAGAGGACGACGCGCGGGGTGCCCAGCTCCCGGGCCTCCAGGGCCTCGTCGATGACGCGGCGCACGGCGTGTGCCGACTCGGGCGCGGGGACGATCCCTTCGCTGCGGGCGAACTGCACCGCGGCCTCGAAGACCGCCCGCTGGCCATAGGCGGCGGCCTCCACGTAGCCGGCGTCGTAGAGCAGGCACAGCGACGGCGCGGCGCCGTGGTAGCGCAGGCCGCCGGCGTGGATCCCCGGAGGGATGAAGGTGTGTCCCAGGGTGTACATCTTGAACAGCGGGGTGGTGGCCGCGGTGTCGCCGAAGTCATAGAGGTAGCGGCCGCGGGTGAGCGAGGGACAGGCCTCGGGCTCCACCGCCACAAATCGGACATCCTTCCCCTTGAACCGGTCCGCCAGGAACGGGTAGGCCAGGCCCGCGTAGTTGCTCCCCCCGCCCACGCAGCCTATGACCACGTCGGGGTACTCCCCTGCCAGCTCCATCTGCCGCCTGGCCTCCAGCCCGATGACCGTCTGGTGCAGGAGGACGTGGTTGGCCACGCTGCCGATGGAGTACTTGGTGTCCTCGTGTGTGGCCGCGTCCTCCACCGCCTCGCTGATGGCGATCCCCAGGCTCCCCGGCGAGTGCGGGTCCCGCTCGCGGATCGTCCGCCCGGCACGGGTCTGCTCGCTGGGGCTGGGCAGGACCTGCGCCCCCCATGTCTCCATGATCACGCGGCGGTAAGGCTTCTGCTCGTACGAGACGCGCACCATGTAGACGGTGCACTCCAGGCCGAAGAGGCGGCAGGCCAGGGCCAGGGCGCTGCCCCACTGTCCGGCGCCGGTCTCCGTAGTCAGACGGCGCACTCCCGCCTCCCTGTTGTAGAAGGCCTGGGCCACCGCGGTGTTGGGCTTGTGGCTGCCCGCGGGGCTCGTCCCTTCGTATTTGTAGTAGATGTGCGCGGGCGTCCCCAGGGCTCGCTCCAGGCGGTGGGCGCGGTAGAGCGGCGTGGGGCGCCACAGCCGGTAGATCTCGCGCACGGGCTCGGGGATCTCCACCTCCCGCTCGGTGGAGACCTCCTGCCGGACGATCTGCGGCGGGAAGAGCGGAGCCAGGTCGTCGGGGCCGATGGGCTGCCTGGTGGCCGGATGGAGCACCGGGGGTAGCGGCAGCGGCAGGTCCGCCAGGATATTGTACCACGCCTGCGGCAGGTCGCTCTCGTCCAGCACAAACTTCGTCTGCGGCATGCAGCCCTCACCTCCGGGCAGGGAGTGCGGTGGAGGTTACACCGGCAACGACGGATAGCGGTTCGTCTCCGCCCGGCGAAATCCCTGCGCCAGCCGGCCTACTCCACCTGCCGCACGGCGAGGGTGCGCAGGCGGTTGATGGCTGCGGCCACCTCGTACCGGCGGGGCAGGGCGTAGTCGCCGGGATGTCCCTCGAACCCGGAGAGGACCTCCAGGCCCCGCTGCGCGATGTCCGTCAGCACTGCGTCCAGCACCGCGGCGAGGGGGCGCTCGCCGTCGAAGTAGCCCTTCTCCAGGGCGTAGAAGATGGCGTCGCCGATGGCGCGGGTCTGACTGGGGTCCACCACCTGCTCTACCGCGGAGAGGTCTATGGTCTCGCGGCCGAAGACGACGGTGCGCAGGCCTCTGGCGTCCACGCGCACGCGCCGCTCGCGGTAGGGGTTGAAGCCGTGAGGCAGGGGGATGCGGGCACGGACGCGCTCAAAGGGCCGCCCCTCGCTCACCCGCCCGGCGGGCCGCGCGGCGGCGATGCGCCGCGCCTCTTCGGTGACCACGCGCGGCGTGAAGGCTTCCATGAGGATGACGGTGTCGGCCACCGAGAAGTAGTCGCCCGACCCACCCATGACCAGCACCGTGGAGAGGCCGTGGGCCTGGTAGAGGTGGCGCACCTGGTCGATGAAGGGGGTGATGGGCTCCAGGGCCTTGGGCACCAACCGCTGCATGGCCTCGTCACGGATCATGAAGTTGGTGGCGCTGGTGTCCTCGTCGATGAGCAGCACACGGGCCCCCACCTCCAGCGCCTCCATGATGTTTGCCGCCTGAGAGGTGCTGCCGCTGGCGTTGTCCGTGGAGAAGGCCTGAGTGTCCTGGCCGAAGGGCAGGTTGGTGATGAAAGGGCTGATGTCCACGCGGGCCACACGGCGTCCGTCCTCGGCGCGGATCTTCACCGTGTCAGGATGCGTGGCCACGTACTCCCGCCCGTCGCCGGGGACGTGGGGATACACGCCGCGGGCCAGGGCGGCCAGCAGCGTGGACTTGCCGTGGAAACCCCCGCCGACGATCAGGGTGACCCCCGCGGGGATGCCCATGCCGCCAAGCGCCCCGCGATGTGGCAGGTGCAGCGTTACCGCCAGTTGCGGCGGGGCGCGGAAGGGGACCGCTCGGTGGGGGGAAAGCGGCAGGTCGGAGGCGCCGCTCTCCCGGGGGAGGATGGCCCCCTCGGCGACGAAGGCCACCAGCCCTCTGGTCCGTAGGGCGTCCTGCAGGGCGGCGTGATCCTCCGCCACCTCCACGTGGCGGCGCGCCGCGCGGGCGTCCAGGTTCGCCCACAGCAGCGCCCCCTCCACGGCGGCGGGGAGGTCCTCGAAGAAGATGGCCTGCGCCTGCCTGGCCTGAATCTTCCGCCCCTCGGCAGGCAGGCCCAGGGCCAGGCGCAGCTCCACGAAGTCCTCGTGCAACCGGCAGGCGGTCCGCGGGAGGATCTCCTGGCCTCCGGCGTCCACCAGCAGCACGCCGCTGCGGCCCGGCCCCCCTCCCCTCCGTCCCTGGCGGCGCGTCACCTCGCGGAAGCGGCGGGCCAGGAAGTCCTCCATGGCGACGCGGCGCGTCGCCCCGTCCCACAGGTCGGAGGGAACCTGGGCCTCCGCCATGTCCACCCGGACGCGCAGCAGGCTGGGCGGGGCGAAGGGGTCGGGCTGCACGCGGTCGATGAAGAGGACAAAGCGGGGAAAGCGGTAGGCCCCGGCGATGGCCTTGTAGGCGGCGTACCCCTTACCCTCCAGTGTCAGCAGCTTGTCCCGCAGACGGTCGGCGGGCAGCATGGTCACTGGCGGCGCGGCCAGAGGCGGCCCCTCACCGATGCGCCCCGAGCAGGCGGACCGCCACCTGGGCGTAGAACTTCGCCGCCGTGACCACCTCATCCAGGTCCACGTACTCGTCGGCGGAGTGGGCAAGGTCGGGGATGCCCGGCCCGAAAAGGATGGTGGCGATTCCGCGGGCAGCGAAGAAGCGCCCGTCGCTGGCCTGCTGGTAGCCCACGGGTGTGGGGTCCAGCCCAAGGGCCGCGGCCACCTCCTGGGCCGCGAGCACCAGCGGTGCGTCCGCCGGGGTCTCGATGGGCGGGCCCTGCTGCAGCGACTCAACGGTCACGTCCAGGTCGGGGTCCTCCTCGCGCAGCCGGGCCACGACCCGATCGATCTCCGCCAGCGCCTCGGCCGGGTGCTCGTGGGGCAGGGTGCGCCGGTCGATGGTCGCCTCGCAGCGGTCGGGGACCACGTTGGTGGCGATCCCGCCGCTGATGGTCCCCACGGAGAGTGAGGGTGGCGGGGTGAGGGCGTGCGACTCCTTGGCCAGCCGTGCGCCGATCTCCTGCTCCAGGGCGGTGAGCACCTTGACCATGGAGCGGATGGCGTTGACCCCGCGCCACGGGGTGGAGCCGTGGGCGGTGCGACCGCGGGTGACCAGACGCACCCAGAGGAGGCCTTTCTCCGCGATGGCGATGCGGTTGTGGGTGACCTCCCCGACGATGACCTGGTCGGGTCGCAGCAGCCCCCGCTCCACCAGCATCTCCGTGCCCCTGGCCCCGCCCACCTCCTCGTCGCTCACCAGGGAGAGCAGCAACGAACCCGCCAGCGGCGCCTCCCGGCGCACCAGCGTCTCCACGGCTGTGACCATAGCAGCTACGGACGCCTTGGGGTCAGCCGCCCCTCGCCCGTATAGGCGGGTGCCTTCGATCTGTGCGCCCAGCGGATCGTGGCGCCAGGCGCGGCGGTCTCCCGGCGGCACGGTGTCCAGGTGGCTGTTCAGCAGGACCTCCGGGCGCCCCGACCCCAGGCGCAGGAGGAGGTTGGGCTTCTTCGGCTCCTCCGGCAGGACCTGGAAGTCAACCCCCAGCCTGCGCAGGCGCGCCCCGATCAGGTCCACGGCGCGGCGGGTGTCGCCCGGAGGGTTGGTGGTCTCGGTGCGCACCAGCGAGGCAAGCAGCCCCACCAGCGAGGGTCGCTGCCGCTCAATCTCCTCGGCCAGCGCCAGGGCGTCGGTGGGCGTCGTCCAGCTCATCGGGCTTAAAAGGGTTCTCCACCGGACGGGGCGGGGCCTGCGTGTTCGAGGGGGGTGGGTCAGCGGGTCGGGACCGGCGCCGGCGGGGGGGCGGCAGGGCGGGCCACCCGCTCCCGGGCGATCTCCACAGCCCGCGCCAGCTGGACATCGCGGCCCCGGAGGAAGTCCTCCGAGGTGAGGTCCAGGACAACATCCGGAGTCACCCCCGTGCCCTCCAGCCGCCGCCCTTTCCCACTGGCTAACCGGCGGATGGTCACGCTGAGCGCGGAGCCGTCGGAGAGCTCGAAGAGCGTGCTGGCTTCCACCGCCCCGGCGGTCTTCACCCCCACCAGCGTTCCCCGCTGGTGCTCCACCACCGCCGCCGCCAGCAGCTCCGCGGCGGAGGCGGTCCCCTCGTTCACCAGCACCACCAGGGGGATTCCGGCAGGCAGCACGGGGCTGCGCTCGGTGTACACAACCTCCGTCCCCCGACTGGTCACCTGCTGGTAAATGGGGAGACCTCGGGGGACAATCAGGCTCACGGCCTCCCGCAGTTCGTGGAGGAAGCCGCCGACGTTGCTGCGCAGGTCCAGGACCAGTGCCCGCATGCCCTCCCCCAGCAGCCGTTGCAGCGCGGCGCGCATCTCCCGCCCCGATCCCTGAGTGAACTCGTACAGGTAGACGTAGGCGACCCGCGGCTCGACCATCCGCGCGGCAAACAGCGGAGGGACGACGATGGGCGCCCGGATGATGGTGCGGATCAGGGGGACCGGATGACCGGGGCGCTCGAACGTCACCGTCACCGTGCTGCCGGCGGGGCCGCGGATCAGGGAGACCACCTGCTCGGCGGTGAGGCCGCCGGTGGGGGTGCCGTTGACGCGGACGATGCGGTCGAAGGGACGCACGTCCAGGCGCTCCGCCGGGCTGCGCGGGATGACCTGCCACACATAGAAACGCCCGTCCTTGGGCAGCAGGACCATGCCCACGCCGGCGAAGCCGGCCTGCTGCCGCTGCCGGGCGATCCGCTCGCGGTACTGCTCGGGCGTGAGGAAGCCCGTATGCGAGTCGTTGAGGCTGGCGGTGAGCGCGGTGATGGCGGCGTAGGCCAGCTCGCGGGCCGACACCTTGCCGGCCGCAGCGGTCAGCGCCGCGGCAAACGCCGCGCGGAAGATCCTCTCCGCCTCCGCGGGAGCGGTGCCCGGGGCGATGACGGCGAACCTGGCGGGGACACCGGCGGTGCCCAGCGCCGCCGTGATCCCCTCCAGGGCGGCGTTGAGCAGGCGCACCCGGTCCACCAGCGCCTGCTCCACGTACTCTGCGTCCAGCACCTGGATCGCTTCCAGGACCAGCCCCGCGTCGGCTGCGGCACGCGCGGGCGCGGGGAGGACGGATGCCGCCGCGACGACCGCCAGCAGGAACAGACGCTGCCACTTCCCGGCGAACCTCACCCGCCTGCCTCCTTCGTCAGGACCACCGCCCGCTCAAAGCGCCGGCCGGAAGGGCACCAGGCGCAGGATCCAGGTGTTGAGGACAAAGAGGGCGTCGGTCACGAGGGCCGCACCCATGACCAGGAGGAAGACGCCGCTGAGGGTGGCGATGGGGCGGCTGTAGCGGCGCAGCCAGGAGAGATCCAGGGCCAGCGAGAGCAGCAGGGCTGCCAGGAGGAACGGCAAACCCAGACCGAGGGCGTACGTAAAGAGGAGCAGCGCGCCACGCTGCGTGCTCTGCTCCTGCGCCGCCAGCGTCAGCACCGCGGTGAGCACCGGACCGATGCACGGCGTCCAGGCAAAACCGAAGGCCATCCCCACTGGAAACGCTCCCGCGAGCCCCCATGGGCGGCGGCTAAGGTGGAAGCGGCGCTCCCGGTAGAACAGAGGTGCCTTCAGCAGGACCGCCAGGCCCAGGAGGATGATCAGCACGCCCCCCGCGCGGCTGAGCCAGAGGCGGTTGGACAGTACGAAGCTGCCCAATAGCGAAGCCGACGCACCCAGGGCTGTGAAGATGAGGGCAAAGCCCCCGACGAATAGCGCGGTGGACAGGAGCACGCGCGCCGTGTGGCGACGCCTCTGGGCCGCCCCCATCTCCTGGAGGGAGAGCCCGGAGACGAAGGATATGTACCCGGGGATCAAGGGGACGATGCAAGGCGAGAGAAAACCCAGCACGCCCGCGACGAACGCAATGGGATAGCTGACTTCAGGCACCGCACCGTCTCCGCCTTCGGCCCATTGTACATTCCCGGCAACGCGCGCGCCTACGCCTTTCTTCCCTTGCGCAGCGGGCGCAGCCGCAGGGACGATCCGGCGCGCAGGCCGGTGCGTGCGGCGGCACTGCCCTCGCGCAGCGCCACCTCCAGCAGTCCCTCGCTGCCGGGGACGAGGAGGAGCTCTCCCAGCCTGCCGCTCCCGTAGGTCGCCTGCAGGCGGAGGGTCCATGCTCCGCGGGTGGTGCGCAGAGTGAAGGCGGTGTGCGGCGCGGCCAGTTCCGCAGGGATGTTGGTAACCAGGTTGCCGAAGGGGTCGACGTAGATTACCTGACCGAGCAGCTCCTCCCCGCGCCGCTCCGCGCGCGGTGCGGGCAGTTCCACCGGATCGTCAACGAGACGGCCCAGGCGGGCTGGCGGCTCGCCCAGCAGCAGCCGCGCCGCCGCCGGGGCGAAGATGTCGCGGCCGTGGAAGGTGCTGGAGGCGGAAGGCAGGGCGACCGCGGGATCGAGGCGATAGGCCCGCGGCCGCCCCAGGCGCCGCGCCGCCGGCAGCAGCAGGCCGTTATCGGGCCCGACGAAGCACTGCCCGCCCGAGGCCACCACCAGCGGGCGCCGCGCCGTGCCTACGCCCGGATCTACCACGGCCAGGTGGACGGTGCCGGCCGGGCAGAAAGGAGCCACGGAGGCCAGCAGGAAGGCGCCCTCGCGCACATCGTGACGGCGCACATCGTGGCTGATGTCCAGAAAACGCACCTCCACGCGCGCGGCCACCACCGCCTTCATGGCGGCGGGATAGGGGGAGCGGCTACCAAAGTCGGAGAGCAGGGTCAGCAGGCGCATGCCGTCCTCACCGCTCATCCTTCCTCCGCCCCGGTGGCGATGAGTCGGGCCAGCACCTCGGCGGTGGCCGCCACTGAGGCCAGGTCCACCCACTCCTCCGCGGCGTGTGCACCCGAGCCCGCGGGGCCGAAGATCACGGTGGGGATGCCGGCGGCGGCCAACAGCGCCGAGTCCATCCAGGGGGAGGCTCCCACCAGCGCCGGTTCCCGCCCCAGCACCGCCGCCGCGACGCGCCGCAGGGTGCGGACCAGCGGCGCCTGTGCAGGTATCTCCAGCCCGGGACGGAAGAGCGACAGGAACCAGGTGGCCTCAAACGACGGGTCCGCGCGGCGCAGCTCCGCCAGCAGGCCCTCCACCTCGGCGGCGACCTCCTCCGGACCCTCCGCCGGCAGCGTCCGCCGCTCCACCTGCAGTCGGCAGCGATCAGGGTAGGTGCTCAGGCCCTGCCCGCCGGCGATCAGCGAGGCGTGCACCGAAGGACGCCCCAGCAGCGGGTGGCGGTGGCGCGGGTAGACCTCGCGCTCCAGGCGCTCCAGCGCCACCAGCACGCGGCCCATGCGGGCGATGGCGTCTACGCCCTCATCGAAGCGGCTGCCGTGCGCGGCGCGGCCGGCAGTCTCGATGGTGAACCAGGCGAATCCCTTGTGCGCGATACATATGTCCAGGCCCGTGGGCTCCGTAACGACGGCCGCTCCCGCAGTGACCTCCCGCAGGACGGCCTCAGTGCCGCGGCTGGCGTATTCCTCGTCTGCGACCATTGCCAGCAACACGTCGCCCGGCGGCGGCCCGTCCGCTGCGGCGGCCAGCGTTGCCTCCACCATGGCCGCCACCCCTCCCTTCATGTCGAAAGCACCGCGCCCGTAGAGCCGACCCTCCCGGATGACCGGCTCAAAGGGGTCGATGGTCATCCCATCCACCCCCACCGTGTCCAGGTGGCCGTTCAGCAGCAGCGCGGGCCTCGCACCCCGGCCGCGCAGGCGCGCCAGGACGCTGGCCCGGCCGGGGTCGACCTCCCGCACCTCCGCCTCCAGTCCGGCGCTGCGGCAGTACTGGCAAAGGAAGGCGGCCACGGCTCCCTCCCCCGGCGCTCCGGGGACGAGGTCCGGGTTGACGGAGTTGTGACGCACCAGGTCGGCGAGCAGGCGAGTGAGGCGGACGGTGTCTATCATCCCGTGACCAGCGCCTTTGGCCATGGAATCTCAGGCACGCCCCAGCTCCCTCGCAGCCCAGTTGCGGGCCGCCTGCAGGGCCTCCCCCACCGCGCCGCCCACCACCCCCTGGGCGAATTCCGGCCTCCCTCCGCCCCGGCCGCCGAACTGGTGGAGGATCCGTTGCAGGAGCGCGCCCACATCCACCCTCAGGTCGGCCGACCGGGCGAAGACCACTTGTCCCTCGCCTGTGGCCAGCAGGGCGACCAGGCCGCCTCCGGCTACCAGCGCCCTGGCCAGTCCGCGCACCTCTTCCAGGGGCCTGCCCGCAAGCACCTCCGCCACCACCGCCGGGACCTCCAGGCCCTGGCGGCGCAGGCTGGCCTCCAGGACAAGGAGTCGCTGTAGCGCCTCGTCCGTGCGCCGCAGCGCCTCCTGCTCCCGTGCGGCCAGACGCTGCAAAGCGGCCACCACCTCCTCCTCCCCCGCCGAGAGCGTGCGCATGACCTCCGCCAGCAGGCGGCTTTGCCTGCGTCGGTCCCGCAGGGCCCGCCAGCCGCAGAGGAACTGGACGCGGGTTCCGCCCTTGTACCGCTCCCAGCTGGTGACGGCCACCATCCCCACCTCGCCCGTGGCCCGCACGTGGGTCCCCCCGCAGGCCGAACGGTCGAAGCCCTCGATCTCCACCAGCCGGATCGTCCCGGACTTCTGCGGCGGGCGGCGCAGCCCCCAGCGCCCGACCTCCGCCTCGTCGACGAAGTGGAGGCGCACCGGCCGGTTCTCCATGACCACGGCGTTGGCGGCATCCTCCAGCCGCGCCGCCTCTCCCGGGCCGAACTGCGCGGTATCCAGGTCCACCGTGCAGCGCTCGGCGCCCAGGTGGACGGCCAGCGTCGCCGCGCCCAGCTCCCGCAACGCCGCCTGGGAGAGGAGGTGCTGACCGGTGTGCTGCTGCATGTGGTCGAAGCGGCGCTCCCAGTCCACACGTCCCTCCACCACCTTCCCAAGGAGGCTGGCGGCATCACCGCCGCCGAGGCGGTGCAAGACGCGGCCCTCGTCGGTCTCCGACACCTCAAGGACGGGCAGGTCTCCCAGCAGGCCGGTGTCGTGGAGCTGCCCGCCAGAGGTGGGATAGAAGGCGGTGCGGTCCAGCTCCACCATCACCCCTTCCGGTGCGGCGCGCACGGCCAGCACGCGCGCCTGAAAGGTGCGCAGGTAGGCGTCGGAGAGATAGAGCCGCTCCGTCATCCCCGCAGGGGCGTCATGCCGGCTCAGCGTTTCAGGCTGAGCGTCAGGCCGTCACGCAGCGGCAGGAGCGCCGAGTGCAGGGCAGGGTGGCCGAAAGCCAGCCTGTTGTACTGACGGACACCTTCGCGGTCGGCGGCGGACCAGCGTCCCTCCGGCGCAGCGGCAACTACCTCCCCGCCCAGCAGGGCGTTGTCGGCAACCAGCAGTCCTCCCTCGGCCAGCAGGGGCAGGGCCAGGTCGAAGTAGGCCGGGTACTCGGTCTTCACCGCGTCCAGGAAGATGAGCCCGTAGGTCATCCCCCGCAGCGCGGGCAGCACCTGCAGCGCGGCACCGGGCAGGACCTCCACCAGGTCGGAGAGGTCCGCCCTGGAGAGGTTGGCCTGCGCCCGGACGACGCGATCCGGGCGCAGCTCGATGGTCTGCAGCCGCCCCCCGTACTCCCGCAGCGCCCGCCCCATCCAGATGGCGGAGTAGCCGATGGCCGCTCCCACTTCCAGGACCCGCGAGGGGCGAGCCAGGCGGACCAGCAGCGCCAGGAGGCTGCCCACATGCGGGCCGCAGATGGGAATGCGCTCCTCCCGTGCCTGCGATTCCAGCTCAGCCAGCAGCGGGTCGCGCGGCGGCAACAGGTCGTCCAAGTACTGCAGAATGCGACTGGGCAGCAGCTCGGGCATCAGGCCTTCACGACCCTCAATGCGTCGTACAACAGCGTAGCGTATCCACCCAGGCAGGTACAGTATAGCCCAGGGGCAAGCGCGACCAGCTCTCACGACCCTCGCGCTCCTCGTTTACTTCCCCGCAACCCTGTGCTACACTGCGCGGCGGCAGGTAGGGCGCATCGCGCAGTATCTGTACGTCCACAGAAGGGAGTAGGGTTTTGATGGCCACAGGCACGGTGAAGTGGTTCAGCGCGGAGAAGGGCTACGGCTTCATCTCCGTGGAAGGCGGCAAGGACGTCTTCGTGCACTACACCGCGATTCAGTCTGACGGCTTCCGCACCCTCCAGGAGGGGCAGACCGTGCAGTTCGACATCGTGGAAGGCAAGAAGGGTCCGCAGGCGGCAAACGTCACCATCCTCTAGAGGACGCTCGCCAGCGCCGGCCGGCAGCCCGGGGTATCTCCCCGGGCTGCCGTGTTTCTGGAAGCGCCCAGGGGAGAACGGGGCTCGCCGCGAACCTGCAACACTGTGGCGTTGCTCACCCTGTTGGACTACCTGTTCCTCCTCCTCTACCTGGCGCTGCTGGTGCGCGTCATCCTCTCCTGGGTACCTGGTGCGCTGGGGAGCGGTGCCGCCCTTTTCATCTACAGGATCACCGACCCGCTTCTGGCCCCGCTGCGGCGGCTGGTCCCCCCGGTGGGAGGGCTGGACATCACACCGCTGATCGCCTTCCTGGTGCTTGGCGCGGCGCAGCGCATCGTCCGGGAGATTCTACTCAGCCTGATGTTCTGATCCGCCTAGGGGGCGGATCCGGTGAAGGTGGATGTTTCGCCTGGCGGTGGCTACAGGCCGGGGCCCGTGGGCGGAGGGTCGTCCTGCTGCCGGGGGGAGGTGGCAAGCCCGGTAGCGGCCAGCAGCGCTGGCACGTTCAACACCAGGGTCAGAAGGAGCGTGTTCCGCAGGCCGATGACGTCGGCGGTGGCACCCACCGCCGTCAGCATCAGCCCGCCGATGCCCCAGGCCAGGCCCATGACGATGCTGGAGGCCAGGCTGGCGTGCTGCGGCAGGCTCTCCTGCGCCATGGTCACGGTCACGGGCGCAGAGGTGTAGAGGAGGACCCCGGCCACGGGGAGTAGGAGGAACCCCCAGCCCAGCGGGGCCAGCAGGTAGAGCGCCATCAGCGGAGCGCTGAGCAGCAGCGAGAGCAGGAGCACCGCCCGGCGTCCCAGCCACTCGGCCAGGATGCCGCCTGTGAACCCCCCGGCCGCCCCGACTCCCCCGAAGAGGAAGACAGCGGTCCCGCCCAGGACCAGGGAGAGCCCCCGCTCCCGCAGCACCAGCGGCAGGAAGGTGATGAAGGAGATGGAGATGATGCTGCGCACCACCACGTAGATCCACAGCAGGACCAGCGTCCGCCGCTGCGCCCGAAGCGCGCGGCGGACGGTCCCTGCGCGGGCGGGGCGAGCCGTGGGCCACTGCCACAGGATCGCGGCCAGGAAGACCATGATCACCGCCCCGGGGACGCCGGCCGGAAGGGTCCAGGACAGCCCCTGCCACTGCACCAGGGCGGCGATGTACAGTGGCCCCACGGCGTAGGCCAGCTCGCCGCCGGCGACGAAGACGGCCAGGCCTGTGGCGCGGCGGGCGCCGCTGTGAAATCCTGCGGAGGCCGCCCCCTGGGGGTGAAAGGCGGCGGTGCCGATCCCGGCGCACAGCAGCGCCACGACCAACGCTGGATACGTAGGCAGGATCCCCGTGAGGCTCATGGCAGCCACCGTGAGCAGGGGGCCCAGTGCCACCAGGCGGCTGCGGCTCTGGCGGTCGGCGACCAGACCGAAGAGCGGCTGCGAGAGCGCCGAGGAGGTGTTCAGGATCGTACCCAGCAGCCCGGCCAGAGCCAGGCTCAGGTTGAAGCGCGGCACGAGCAGCGGAAGCAGCGGGGAGAGCCAGGCCATGTGGAAGTCGTTGAGGAAGTGAGCTAGGGTGACGCCAAGCAACCGCCGTCGCTGCATGGGTTGTGGCGGGGAAACTGTGGGGCGGAGGGCGTCACGGGCGGGGGCGAGCGGCACGGACGTCATTATAGCAGAGTAGCCGGCGTCTCCTGGGATGAAGCCGCCACCTCTGCGGCGAACAGATAAAGCGAGCACCTGGTCGCCAACATCCGTGCGCGGCGCATCCTCTGTCATAGACTCCCTGGCCGCCGGCCTGCGGGTCGCGGTGCGCGGGGAGGTGCGCTTCGACCACTTCTCCCGCGTCCTCTACAGCACCGACGCCAGCATCTACCAGATCCTCCCCTTGGGCGTTGTCCTGCCGCGGGACGCCGACGACGTGGCGGCCACGCTACGGCTGTGTGCCGAAGTCGACGTCCCCGTGCTGCCCCGCGGCGGGGGGACCAGCCTGGCCGGGCAGGCCATCGGCCGGGCGGTGATCCTGGACTGCTCCCGCCACATGGGGGCGATCCTGGAGGTCGACCCCGACCGCCGCCTGGCGCGGGTTCAGCCCGGCGTGGTGCAGGACGACCTGAACGCCGCGGCGGCGCCCTTCGGCCTGCGCCTGGGACCGGACACGGCCACCAGCAACCGGGCCACGCTGGGCGGGATGATCGGCAACAACTCCTGCGGCGCCCGCTCCATCGTCTACGGCAAGATGGTGGACCACGTGGAGCGGCTGCGTGTCCTGCTGGCCGACGGACAGGAGCTGGACCTGGGGCCGCTGGACGACGCCGCGCTGGCGTCCAAGGTGCAGGAGCCCTCCCGCGAGGGGCGGCTCTACCGCACCGTCATGGAGACAGTCCAGGCGCACCGCGAGGAGATCGAGCGGCGCTATCCCAAGCTGCTGCGGCGCGTGGCCGGCTACAACCTGCCGGAGATGCTGCTTTCCCCTTTCAACCTCTGCCGGCTGATCGTGGGCTCCGAGGGCACCCTGGCCGTGGTGACGGAGGCCACGGTGCGCCTGGTCCCCCGGCCGGCGCACACCGTGGTGGCCGTGGCGCACTTCGCCGACCTGCAGGAGGCGCTGGAAGCGGTTCCCCTCATCCTCACCCACAGCCCCTCCGCAGTGGAGCTGATCGACCGCTTCGTCCTGGAGATGACGCGGGCGCAGCTGGAGTACGCCCGCCGCATGACCTTCGTCCAGGGGGATCCCGACGCGCTGCTGGTGGTGGAGCTCTCCGGCGGGCACCGCGATGAGGTGCTGGACCGGCTGGCCGCGCTGGAGCGTTCCCTGGCAGACGACTCCCGCGCCTACGCCGTGGCGCGCGCCGTGGGGGCGGCGGAGCAAGACAACATCTGGCGCGTGCGGAAGGCGGGGCAGGGTCTGCTGCAGGGGGTCAAGGGCGACGCCAAGCCTATCACCTTCGTCGAGGACACCGCCGTGCCCCCGGAGCGCCTCGCCCAGTACATCGCCCGCTTCCGCGGCATCCTGCAGGCGCACGGCGTGCGCGCCGCCTTCTACGCCCACGCCAGCGCAGGCTGCCTCCACGTCCGGCCGCTGATCAACCTGAAGGATGCGCAACAGATCGCCACCATGCGCGCCATCGCCGAAGCGGTGGGTGAGCTGGTCATCGAGTTCGGCGGGGCGATGAGCGGCGAGCACGGCGACGGGCTGGTGCGCGGGTGGTTCCTGGAGCGCTACTTCGGCCCGGTGATCACCCAGGCCTTCCGCACCATCAAGCAGGCATTCGACCCGCAGGGGCTGATGAACCCCGGCAAGATCGTGAACACACCGCCGATGACCGACGACCTGCGGTATGGCCCGGGGTACGCGACCCTGCCCGTCCCCACCCACTTCGACTGGAGCCGTGACGGCGGGTTTGCCGCTGCCGTGGAACTCTGCAGCGGCGTGGGCGCCTGCCGCAAGACGGGGGAGGGGACCATGTGCCCCTCGTACATGGTCACCCGCGAGGAGGAGCACTCCACGCGCGGGCGGGCCAACCTGCTGCGGGCGGTGCTCTCAGGCGTCCTCCCGCCGACGGAGCTGACCGGCCGGCGCCTCCACGCGGCCCTGGACCTGTGCGTGGAGTGCAAGGGGTGCAAGGCGGAGTGCCCGGCGAACGTGGACATGGCCAGGCTGAAGGCGGAGTTCCTGGCCGGCTACTATCAGGCGCACGGCACGCCGTTGCGGGCGCGCCTCTTCGCCCACATCCACCGGCTCAACCGCCTGGGGGCGGGGCTGGCTCCCCTTTCCGGGGCGCTGGTGCGTTCAGCGCCGGCCCGCTGGGCGCTGGAGCGGCTTGTGGGCATCGACCGGCGACGCTCCCTTCCTCCGTTTGCCCGTCCCACCTTCGACGCCTGGTGGCGGCGCCGCGCCCGCGGGGATCCCGCCGCGTCCGAGACGGCGCGATGCACTGGCACCCCCGCATCGTCTGGTGGGCCGCAGGCCGCGGCCTCCGCAGGGCGCGTCGCCCTCTTCGCGGACACGTTCCTCCGGTACAACTACCCCGAGGTCGGGCAGGCCGCGGTTGCCGTGCTCGAACGCCTGGGCTACGACGTAATCGTCCCCGACGTCGTCTGCTGCGGCCGGCCCATGATCAGCAAGGGGCTACTCCCCGCGGCACGGCACCACGCCCGGGAGAACGTGCGTCGCCTCCTCCCCCTGGCCCTGGCCGGCGTGCCCATCGTCGGATGCGAGCCGTCGTGCATCCTAACCTTCCGCGACGAGATCCCCGACCTGCTGCCCGGGGAAGACACCCGCCGCCTGGCGGCTCAGACGTTCCTCATCGACGAGTTCCTGTTCCGGCACGTCCGGGAGCGGGGGTGGCCGGCCCCGGCGGCGCAGGGGCGGATCCTCCTGCACGCCCACTGCCACCAGAAGGCGCTGGTAGGGACACAGCCTGCCACGGGCGTCCTACAGGCCGCCGGCTTCGACGTCCAGGTTGTGGACTCGGGCTGCTGCGGCATGGCCGGGTCGTTTGGCTTCGAACGCGAGCACCACGACATCTCCCTGGCCATGGGGGAGCGCCGCCTCCTGCCCGCCGTCCGCGCTGCGGCCCTGGAGGTGCAGGTGGTGGCCATGGGCATCTCTTGCCGGCAGCAGATCGCCTACGGGAGCGGACGCCGCGCCCGGCACCTGGTGGAGCTCCTGGCGGAAGCGCTGGGCCGCTAGGGCACCCCAAGAATCGCTTGCGATTCTTGAGGACCCAGCCCCCCGACATGCCACCTTTCCCGGCCACGCACCTAGATACCGCTCAGGCGCGAACCTTGGACGACACCCTGGCGGCGCGGCGCCGCCGTTTCGCCCCGTCGACGCTGCCGGGCAGCGTCTCCTCCCAGGTGACGATGCTGTGGAAGAAGACCCGGTCGCCTTCCTCCAGCCCGCGCGTCACTTCGGTGATGTGCACGTTGGTGGCGCCGAAGTCCGCCAGCGCCGACTTGACCGCCGCCTCCGGACGGGCGTCCTGGCCGCAGGTGAAGATGTCCAGGGCGACGTAGCGCAGCTCGGGCCAGGTGTGGACGGAGAGGTGGGATTCGGAGATGACGACGACGCCGGAGACCCCGCCCGGGTTGAACCGGTGAAAGGAGATGGACCAAACCTGGACCTTGGCCGCTTCTGCGGCCCGCACCAGGATCTGCTCCACCTGCTCCACCTTGCTGATGATCTCCGGATCACATCCGGAGGCCTCGACGATGTAGTGGTGCCCGACGGCATCCATCTCCCACCTCCCCCTCCCCCGCCGCGCGACCGCGCCAGCGGTGTAGGTCCGTTTGCCGGCTCGGAGTATACGGGCGCTGCTTTAGGGTGTCAACGCGACGGATAGGACCGGCAAGCGCGCGCTTCACATGGAGGTGCCCCGGATGCCGGGGCGCGTTTACTTAGCGCTCACCCAGCTCGCTCACTCGCTGAGAAGGGCCTCCACCTCCTCACGGGCGCGGGCCAGCACCTGGCGGATGCGCTCCATCTTTTCCGGGCTCACGGTGTGCCAGGGACCGCGGCGGCGGAAGGACAGCGCCAAGTGCCAGAGCTCCCGGTACGCCGGCCCCCAGGCATGCCAGCGGCGGCCGAACCTCGTGCGGACTTCCTCCACCGCCTCCCTGCGCTGGTTGAGGAACTGCCGACCCTCCTCTGTGATGGTGTACACCCTCTTGCCGTCTTGCTGGCTGGATGTGACGTAGCCCATGTCCTCCAGCATCTGCAGCGCCGGGTAGACGGCGCCAGGGCTCGGGGCGTAGAAGCCGCCGAACTGCTCCTCCAACCCGCGGATGATGTCATACCCGTGCATCGGCTTGCCGGCGAGCTGATCCAGGATGAAGTACTTGAGGTCGCCTCTGCTCAGCAGGCGCTCCCGCAGGGGGCCGAAACCTGCCCACCCTCGTTCTCCTTGCCGTCAACAAACCGTGAGGGGAGAAGCCGCCCCAGGCCAGGCATCCCTACCCGGTTGACCTACAGGCGCATGCGAGGGTCGAGCGCGTCGCGAACGGCGTCTCCCAGCAGGTTGAACCCCAGGACGGTGATCATGATGGCCAGGCCGGGAAAGACCACGGTGTGGGGCGCTAACCGGAGGTATTGCCTGGCGCTGCTCAGCATCGCGCCCCACTCCGCCACCGGCGGCTGCGCGCCCAGACCGAGGAAACCCAGCGCAGCGGCCGTGAGGATGGCGCTGGCCACCTGGAGGGTGGCCTGTACAATGATCACCGCCAGGGTATTGGGGAGGATGTGCCGGACGATGATCCGCAGGGTGCTGGCCCCCAGGGCGCGAGCGGCCTCAACAAACTCCTGCGTGCGCAAAGCCAGAACCTGCCCCCGCACCAGCCGCGCGTACGCCGGGATGGAAACGATGCCTACCGCCGTCATCACCTGGGTGAGCCCCACGCCCAGGATCGCCACCAGGATGAGCGCCAGCAGGATCCCAGGAAACGCCATCACCACGTCGATGACCCGCTGCACCAGCAGATCTGCACCTCCTCCAGCATAGCCCGAGAGCGCTCCTACCGGCACGCCCACGCCGACACCGATGGCCACCGCGATCACTCCGATGACCAGCGACAGGCGCGCCCCGTGGATGAGCCGGCTGAGCATATCTCGTCCCAGCTCATCGCGGCCCAGCGGGCTGTCCCGACTCGGTCCCTCCAGGCTGCGTTCCAGGAACGTCTCGTAGGGATCGCGGGGAGCGAGGTAGGGGGCGAAGAGCCCCGCCACCAGAAAGGCGACGATGATCACCCCACCGATGAGTCCGGCGCGGTTGCGCTTGAGCTGGCGCCACATCCGCGCTGCAGCCGACGTGGGAGGGGCCGGCCGGAGGCGGATCGCCTCCGAGAGGATGTCATTCATAGCGAATGCGCGGGTCAACCGCGGCGTAGAGGACGTCCACCAGGAGGTTGACGAGGACAAAGGACAGCGCCACGACCAGCACGGCGCCCTGGACCAGCGGGTAGTCCCGTGCCAGGATTCCCTCAACGATGAGCCGTCCGACGCCTGGCCAGGCGAAGACGCTCTCGGTGAGCACCGCCCCGCTGAGCAGTGTGCCCATCTGCAGCCCGATGACGGTTACCACCGGGATGAGGGCGTTGCGCAGGGCATGCCGGTTGATGACCAAGCCCTCGCTCAGCCCCTTGGCCCGAGCGGTGCGGACGTAGTCGGAGCGCAGCACCTCCAGCATGCTGGAGCGGGTCATGCGGGCGATAATTGCGGCCGAAGTCATGCCCACGGTAACCGCCGGGAGGACCACATGCGCCGGCGTCCCCGTTCCCACCGCGGGAAGCCAACCGAGGACCACGGCGAAGACCAGGATGAGCATCAGCCCGGACCAGAAGACCGGCATGGAGAGCCCGGCCAGGGCTACCAGCATGACCAGCGTATCGATCACGGAGTAAGGTTTCACCGCGGAGACGATTCCAGCCGGCACACCCACCAGCGTGGCCACAGCAATACCCGAGAGGGCCAGGATCACCGTGTTCGGGACGCGAACGGCCAGCTCAACGGTGACGGGGATGCGGGAACGGATGGAGTGCCCCAGGTCGCCCTCCAGCAGATTCAGGAGAAAGTCGACGTACTGTACCAGGATGGGACGATCCAATCCCAGGTCGCGCCGAATCCCCTCGACGAGCTCCTTGGTGGCCGCCTGGCCAGCCATGATCTCGGCCGGGTCTCCCGGAATGAGGCGCACCATGGCGAAGACCACGAACGAGACCCCGAAGAGCACGGGAAGGGTGAGCAGCAATCGCTTGCCGATGTAGGCCCACATGGGCGCAGCTCCCGCCGTTATAGTACCTACAAAGGCAGGAGCGGGGGTGACCCCGCCCCTGCCAGGTACCCGGCCAGGCCGCTCCTAACGTCGCAGAAACCCTCCCTGGGCAACCAGCCGCTCCTGGGGATGCATGAACACCCCGCCAACCTCCGCCCGGTAGGCCGTCACCTGGGACTCGCTGTGCAGGAAGATCCAGGGAGCGTCATCCACGATGATCTCCATGGCCTGCCGGTACAGACGGTTCCGCTCGCTCTGATCAAAGGTCGTCCGCGCCCGGTCCAGCAGGCTGTCTACCTGGGGATTCTTGTAGAACGCCGTGTTGAAGAAGAGCGGCGGCCAGGAAGCGGAGTGGAACAACTGGTACAGGCCATAGTCGGCATCCCCGGTCACCGTGCCCCACCCCAGCATGTGCATCTGCGTCGCGTTCTCGGCCAGCGGCTTCCGGACGAAGGAGACGTAGGTGGCCCAGTCCATGGTCTGCAGCTCCAGGTCTACCCCAATCCTCCGGGCGAGGCCCTGGATCGCCGCCGCGATTTCCACATCCCGGATGTATCGGCCCGTGGGGTGGTGGAAGACCGCCTTGAGGCCGGTGGGGAAGCCCGCCTCGCGCAGCAGCGCTCGGGCTCGGTCGGGGTCGTAGGGGTAGGTCTGAATGCTCGAGTAGCCCTGCACCGCTGGCGCGATGGGGGCGTCGGAGACGCGTGCCGTCCCTCCCAGAATAGCCTTGACGATCGCCTCCTTGTTGACAGCGTGGTTCAACGCCTGGCGCACCTTCTTGTTGTTGAACGGGGGCCTCTGGGTGTTGAAGGCGACGAAGATTGTGCGCAGACTGGGCACGATCTCCACGCGCAGGGCACGGATGCCGCGGAGACGCTCGATCTCCCGCGGCGGGACCCGCTTGGCCACGTGGACGGTGCCGGCCTCCACCGCGGCCACGCGCGCACCGTCATCGGGGATGACCTTCCACTGAATCTCGTCCAGGCTGGCCTTCTCCCCCCAGTAGTCGTCGAAGCGGGTGACCACCACGCGATCACCGCTGACCCACTCCTTGAACTTGAACGGGCCCGTCCCCACCGGGCTGCGGGCATAGCCGGCCCCCTTGGTCGCGATCGCCGTCGGACTCTGTATGCAGGTTCCAGAATGGCTGAGGTGGGCCAGCAGCGGAGCGAACGGCGTGCTCAGCAGCAGGACAACCGTGGAGGGGTCAAGCATGACCACCTCCTGCACCCTGTCGATGAGGCCGCGCCACGGCGCCCGCGTCTCCCGGTCGAGAATGCGGTCCAGGTTGAACTTTACGGCGCGGGCGTCCAGGGGAGTCCCGTCGTGGAACTTCACCCCGCTCCGCAGTTTCAGCGTCACCCGCCGCCCGTCGGCAGAAATGGTGTAGGACACTGCCAGCTTGGGCACCAACTTGCCCTCCGGGGTCAGGTCGAAGAGCGTCTCGCAGATATGGTTCATTCGTTCTGCAGTGGGCGATGAGGTATAGAGGTGCCCGTCGAGCGTCTCAGCATCGACCCCGTCCGCGATGATCAGCGTGCCACCCCGCGGCGCTGGCGCAGCGGCCGCGGCAAATCCCGTCACGGCCATCAGGCTGGCGATGACCACCAGAGCCAGGAACCCATCCCTCCGCACAACCCGCCTCCTTTCGTGAGGTATCCCCCTTGAGGCCGCATGACCACCAAGGGATGGCACTCTTCTCTCCTCCCCACCCTCCCCCCTGCTCAGAACAGGAGGCTGCGGATGGCGGCAAGGACGCCCGTGGCCGCCAGCGTCACCACCGCTCCGGCCAGGAGGACCCCGGCGGCGATAGCCAGGGTGGCCCTGCCGCGCTCCAGCCCCAGCAGCCAGGCCAGCAACGCCCCGGAGTACGCCCCCGTCCCCGGCAGCGGCACGCCCACGAACAGGGCCAGCCCCACCAGCCCGTAACGCTGGACCAGTCCCCCGCCCCTCGCCCGCACCCGCTCCACCATCAGCCTGCGGAACCAGCTCCAGCGGGATAGGACGCGGTCGTAGAAGAGGTCGAGGGCGAGAAACCACGGTGGGACCAGGGCGCAGTTGGCGGCCACGGTGATGCCGAAGACCAACAGCGGATGCAGCCCCAGACCCACCCCCAGGGGGATGGATCCGCGCAGCTCGACCCCAGGGACCAGGGAGACGCCCACAAGCCAGAGCAGGTCTCGCAGGATCACGGTCACCTCGGGGCGGGCGGTCTCACCGCCGTGGCGCCCGCTCGCCCACCAGGTTCAGGAAGCGGATAACCGTCTCGATCCCGCGGAAGAAGTTGGGCAGGTGGAACTTCTCGTTGGGGGCGTGCAGCCGGTCGTCGGGCAGCCCAAAGCCCATGAGCACGGCGGGGGCGCGCAGGACGTTGACGAAGCCGGCCACCACCGGCACGCTGCCGCCCTCGCGCATGAAGACCGGCGGCCGGCCGAAGACCTCCTCCAGCGCCCGGGCCGCGGCGCGCACGGCCGGCTCCTCCGGGGAGACCAGCACCGGATCCGCCAGGGAGAGGACGCGCACCTCGGTGCGGACCCCGGGAGGAGTAAGCCGCTGCACCTTTTGGGTCAACGCCCGTAGCACCGCCCGGGGCTTCTGCGCCGGCACCAGACGCATGCTGAGCTTGGCGGTCCCCCGCGCCGGGATCACCGTCTTGGGGCCTGGCCCGGAAAAGCCCCCCACGATGCCGTGCACTTCCAGGGTGGGCCGGGCCCAGCGCCGCTCCAGGATGCTGAACCCTTCCTCCCCGGGCGCGACGTCGATGCCCAGGTCGCGCAGATAATCAGACTCCGCGAACGGCAGCCGCCCCCAGGCCTCCCGTTCCAGCGGCGAGGGGGGCTGCACAGCGGCATAGAAGCGGGGCAGTGCCACCCGCCCCCGCCGGTCGCGCAGGCCGGCGATGATGCGGGCCAGCGCCTCCAGGGGGTTGGGTGCGGCGCCGCCGTACTGGCCGGAATGCAGGTCACGGGAGGCCCCGCGGGCCTCGACCTCGACGTAGACGAGTCCGCGCAGCCCCGTCACCAGGGCCGGGGTCTCCGGCGCATAGAAGATCCCGTCACAGACCAGGGAGACGTCCGCCCGCAGGAGCCCGCGGTGCCGGGGGATGAACCCGGTGACCCGCGGGCTGCCCAGCTCCTCCTCTCCTTCGATGAAGAACTTGACATTGAGTGGCAACCTCCCGACGGTACGCAGCCACGCCTCGACGGCGCAGAGCTGGATCATCACCTGCCCTTTGTCGTCGGAGGCGCCGCGAGCGTAGAGGTCTTCGCCGCGCAGCGTCGGCTCGAAGGGGGGCGACGTCCACTCTCCCAGCGGGTCGGGCGGCTGGACGTCGTAGTGCCCGTAGCAGAGCAGGGTGGGCCGGCCCGGGGCGCCCAGCCACTCCCCGTAGACGAGGGGGTGGGCATCGTTTTCGATGATCCGGGCCTTCAGCCCCATCCCCCGCATCCGCTCCTCCAGCCACGCCGCGGCGCGGCGCAGGTCGGGCGCGTGCTCGGGGAGGGTGCTGACGCTGGGGATGCGCAGGAACGCCTTCAGGTCTTCCAGGAACTGGGGGCGCTGAGCGCGCGCGTAGGTCTGCGGGTCCACGGCTCCTGTTGATTCGGGACCGACGCACGCTCTCCCTTGCGCGCCGCTCCCGCGGGCGCCGCCCCGGATCGTCCGGCTCAGGATGACGGCTCCCGGGGGTGCAGCCGCACCTGCAGGGTGATGTGCACGGCGTCTTCGGCCACGAAGAAGAGGAAGCGCGGGACGGGAAGGCCGAAGTCGGTGAAGCGGACCACCAGCGCGCCCTCTGCCGTGTAGGTGTTGCCCTGCACGGTGACGTTCAGCGGAACCTCCACCTCCCGCGTCACCCCCCTGACGGTGAGCTGCCCGCGGAGCAGTGCGGGGAACTGCGGAGGAGCCGCCGCGGGGGCTAAGGCGGTCCCGCTGAACGTGATGAAGGGGTGGGCGGCGGTGTGCAGGTAGCCGGGGCTGCGCATCTGGGCGTCCCGCAGGGCGACGCCGGTGCGGATCGTGCGGGCGTCGACCTGCGCCGCCACCTCGGCCACGTACCCGCCCTCGCCCTGGCGCACGACGACGGTCCCGCTGACCTCCCGGGTCTCCCCGACGAAGCCCCCGCGGTTGTCGCGGACGATGAACCGCACCAGGCTCTCCGGCGGCCGCAGGGCGAACGCGCCGACCGGCAGTGTGGCGGGAGCCAGGAGAAAGGCGGCGAGGGCGGCCAGGAGCCTCATCTCGGTTCGGAACGCTCCTTGGTCGAGAGTGCGCTTGGCTCCGTCACGCCTACGTCACATCCTACCGAACCCTACGTCACATCCTCCCGAACCTGCGCCCTGCGGGGCCGACCGAGGGGATGTCCGGCCGCGCGCAGAAGTTGACGCTGTGCACCTCCCTCTTTGGCTGTTGCGGCTGGGCCACCCCCGCCAGCGGCGGCGGATGATGCGCCGGCTCGCGGCGCTGACGCTTGCCGGGTTCGCTGTCACCATGCTCTTCATGGCCGCCACGGGGCGGGGGACCGACCGCTGGTTCTTCTTCCTGATGGTCTGGCTCGTGCTGATCTTCATCCCCCTCTGGCTGGTCATCGCCGCCTTGGAGTCCATGGGGCCCGCATTACGCCATCGCGCGGCGCGCCGCCTGCGGGCGCGCGGAGGGGGCTACGCCTCGGCTACCGGGGCGGCGGTGCTCGTGGAGGACGTCTTCGCCCGGGAGGTGGTCATGCCCCGGATCGCCACGCCCCTGCAGGCGGAGAGGGCGCGGGAGGCCGCCGTGGCCCTGGTCCTCTTGGCCCGGCGCCGCCCCCTGCCGGAGGAGGCCCTGCGGCACGCCCTGGGCCGCTGCCTGGGATGCGTGGAGGCCTGGATGAGGGACCTCGGAGCGTGGGCGGCTGCCACCACCCCCGGGGACATTCAGGCCCGCTGGGCCATGGTGCGGGGGCTGGCCGCCCTGGCAGCCTTGAGCAGGGCGCTGGTCGCCGTATACGAAGACAGCAGCGGGCGAGCTCTCCAGCCGGACCCAGGCGGACGTACCCCCCAGGCCTTCCTGGACGCCGTCATGGACTACTGCGACGAACTGGCCCTGCGGGTGGAGGTCGTCCCCTGGGCCGAGCCGCCGCTTCGCCCACCCGCCGACCCCGAAGAGGTGGAGATGCTGCGGCAGGCCTGGCAGGGGTACGCTGCCGCGCCCGGGCAGGCGCCGGCCGCGCTGCAGGCCTTCCTGGACGCGGCCCTCCCGCGGATGGCCGTGTAGGGCCTGTGCTACACTCTTGCCCGTGGTCCTCCTTCTGCGCGAAGCGGATGTGGCCGCCCTCCTCACCATCGACGAGGTGATCGACATCGTCGAAAGCGGCTTCCGCGAATACGCGGCGGGGCGTGCGGTCAACCGGCCGCGTCAGCGGGTGCAGGTGGAGGGCGCCACCCTGCACGTCATGGCCGCGGGCATCCCGGGCTGGGGCGTGCTCGGCCTGAAGAGCTACGCTGTCACCCGCCAGGGTCGGCGGTTTTTTGCCCTCCTCTACAGCGCGGAGACGGGCGACCTGCTGGCGATGATGGAGGCCGACACGCTGGGCCGGCTGCGTACGGGGGCGGCCAGCGCGGTGGCCACCAGGTACCTGGCGCGGGCGGAGGCCGGCACGGTGGGCATCATCGGCACGGGGTGGCAGGCGAGGACGCAGCTTGAGGCCATCGCCCGGGTACGGCCGGTGGCGCTGGTGCAGGCTTACAGCCGCACCCCGCAGCGCCGCGAGGCCTTCGCCGCGGAGATGGTGCAGGTCCTCGGGGCGGAGGTCGTGGCGGTGGACTCAGCGGAGGAGGCGGTGGCCGGCGCCGACATCGTGGTCACCATGACCACGGCGCGGGAGCCGGTGCTGCTGGGGCGGTGGCTGCGTCCGGGGATCCACGTCAACGCCGCCGGGGCCAACGCCGCCGACCGCCGCGAGCTGGACGCCGAGGCTGTGGTTAGAGCGGACCGTATCGTCGTGGACTCCAGGGAGCAGGCGATGGTGGAGTCGGGGGACCTGCAGGTTCCGGTGCGGGAGGGCCGTCTCTCCTGGGAGCGGGTGGCGGAGCTGGGCGCGGTGGTGGCGGGCGACGCGCCGGGCCGTCAGGGTGACCAGGAGGTGACCCTGTTCAAGTCCCTGGGGATCGCCCTGGAGGATGTGGCGCTGATGCATCTGGTGTACAAACGGGCCAAAGAGGCCGGCCGGGGAGAGGAGATCGGCTGATGGAGTTCCATCTGGTCGTCAAGCCGCTAACCAGCCACGCCTGCGACGCGCTGGCCGTGGGGCTGCACGAGCCGGCAAGTAAGCTGGACGGCCCGGTGGCGGCCCTGGACCGCGCCCTGGACCGGGGCCTGCAGCAGGTGCTCTCGGAGGAAGGCTTCACCGGCAGGCTCGGCCGCACCGTCGTAGTGCACACCCACGGGCGGGTGGCCCCGCGACGGATCATCGTCGTCGGCCTGGGGCCGGAACGAGGGCGTTCGGCTGAGACCGTGCGCACCGCAGCCGCCGCGGCGACGCGCCGCGCCGTGGAGATGCGCCTGCGCCACCTGGCCTTCGCCCCCCTCCCGGAGCGGGAGGCCCGGCTGCGGCTGCTGACACAGGCCCGCGTGGAGGGTGTCGTCCTGGGCGCCTACCGGTTCGAGCGCTACCGGAGCGAGCCGGTGCAGGCTCTGGCCCGCGTGGACCTGCTGCTGGCCGACCGGTCGCAGCAGAAGGCGGCTGAGCGCGGGCTGGCGGAGGGCCGGCTCTTTGCGGATGCCACGGTGCTGGCGCGTGACCTGACCAACGAGCCTGCGAACGTGCTCACCCCCACGCGCCTGGCTGAGCGGGCGGCGGAGGTGGGGAAGGAGGCGGGGCTGCGGGTGACGGCGCTGGGCCCCGGTGGGCTCTCCCGCCTGGGCATGAACGCCCTCCTGGCGGTGGCCAGAGGCAGCGCCGAGGAGCCGCGGCTCATCGTCATGGACTACACGCCGGCCAGCCCGCGGCGAACCGTGGCCATCGTCGGGAAAGGGCTGACCTTTGACAGTGGGGGGCTGGATCTGAAGCGGTCCGAGGAGATGGCGACGATGAAGGAGGACATGGCCGGCGCGGCGGCGGTCCTGGGCGTGATGTCGGCGGTGGCAAAAACAGTGAAGACGATCCGTGTGGTGGGCATAGCCGCCGCCGTGGAGAACATGCCGGGGCCTGCGGCGATGAAGCCGGGCGACATCGTCAAGGCCATGAACGGGAAGACCATCGAGATCACCAACACCGACGCGGAGGGACGCCTGGTGCTGGCCGACGCCCTGGCCTACGCCGCCGGGCAGCGGGTGAACGAGATCATCGACATCGCCACCCTCACCGGCGGCGCGCGCATCGCCCTGGGCCTGCACGCCGCAGCCATCCTGGGGACCGACCCGCGGCTGGTGGAGGCGTTGCGCCAGGCGGGGGAGGAGGCGGGGGAGCGCCTCTGGCCGCTGCCGCTCTACGAGGAGTTCAGCGAGGCGATGAAGAGCAAGGTGGCGGACCTGCGCAACTCCGCTTCGCGCTGGGGGTCCCCGGAGAAGGGGGCGGCCTTCCTCAAGGAGTTCACCGGGGGTAAGCCCTGGGCGCACCTGGACATCGCCCCGGTAGCCTTTGTGGACCTGGAGGAAGGGGCGGGGCCTTACCGCCCCCAGGGCAGCGCCACCGGGTTCGGGGTGCGGACCCTGCTCACCTACCTGCGGCGGCTGGACAGGCCCAGCTAGGCCGCGTGGGCCAGGACCCAGACGGTACCCTCAGGGGGGAGAGTGTCCCGCGTGATGGACACCGTCTGCCCCTGGCGGACCACAGCGGTACGTCCCTTCAGGAAGTCGTCCACCGGCCCGATCGGCCATCCCCCGGTCACCTCTGTCTTGTAGTGCATGGGGATGACCAGACGCGGGTTCAGCGCCGCCACCACCGCCGCCGCCTCCGCCGGGCCGATGGTGTAGTAGCCGCCCACGGGGATCAGCAGCACGTCGGGCCGCCCCACGGCGCGCACCTGCTCCGCGTCCAGGGGGTGGCCCAGGTCGCCCGCGTGCACCAGGCGCAGCCCGTCCACCTCGAAGATGAAGATGGCGTTGCGGCCCCGCTCCGCGCCCCCGCTGGCGTCGTGGAAGGTGGGCACGGTGGTGATGCGCACCTGTCCCACCGTCTCATCCACCTTCGCCCACTCCTTGCCTTCTCGGGCCAGACCGCGGACCACCTTCGGCCGCCCCTTCACCCCCTGGATGTAGTTGTGGTCGAAGTGCTCATGGGAGATGGTTACGGCCGTGGGGGCCACATCCGGAATGGGATAGCCGCAGCTGACGTCGTACGGGTCCATGAGGATCGTCGTCCCGTCCTCCGCCCGCAGCAGGAAGCTGGCGTGCCCGAAGTAGGTGAGCTCCATAATGTGACCTCCCGCTTCTCGTGTGCCGGGGCGTCTGTGGCCGCCTCCGAAGATCGAGGCGGCCGCCCCTATCCACCCCGGTCTTATCGATCATCTACGCCGTCCCGGGTTGCAGCCCTGCCGGGTGCGTCCTTACCGTGGGCGCCCGCCGGCGCGCGCGGAACCCAGGTGCGACGCGGATCGATGATGTGCACCACCGCCCATCCCCGGGCCTCCAGCTCCCGGGCGATGAACCTGCGGTGGCAGCGCCAGGGAAAGCGCTCGCTGCAGACCACCGCGCCGGGCGCCTGCAGCAGCAGCGCCTCCAGCCGGGCCAGACCCCGGCGGAAGTCATCGGTGGCGGTGTAGGCCTCATAGCCGCCCGTGCGGAAACCGCCCAGCGTCTCCCCCAGATGGACGTAGGCGATCTCCGCCGCCTGGAGGAACGCGGCGAAGGCGGCCTGCACGAAGTGGGGGAAGCGGCGGCTGGTAGGGAAGCGGCGGACGTCGATGATGCGGGTGATGGCGAAGGCGCGGCAGCAGGCGAGGAACTCCTCCGCGGTGCGGGTGCTTGTGCCGAGCGTGTAGGCGGTCGGCACCGCCGTCATGTGGCGGCCCTCAGGTGTGCAGCTCCACCACGTCCTCGTCCTCCAGGACGTGGTCGCGTCCCACCATCTGCCCCGAATACCCGTTGCGCCCCCACAGGCGGGCAAACCTAAGCCGCTGCACGAAGTCCTTGTGGATCGCCTCCGCGGCGTCCAGCACGGTGGATCCGCGCTTGAGGACGAAGGGCGCGCTGCGGTCCGCCTTCCGCCCCGGCGGCTTGCTGTAGACGCGGATCACCTCCAGCAGGTCGAACAGCCGCCTCCGCAGCTCCTCCAGGTTCTCTCCGGTCACCGTGGAGGCGGCCAGCAGCGGTAGAGCTCCACCGATGGCCTCCTGCAGGAGCGCCAGCCGCTCCCTCGCCCCCGGCGCATCCACCTTCAGGCCGACGACCATGGCGGGCTTGCCCGGTGCTGGGACCGCGGCCGGAGGGCGCAGGGGCACCCGCGCCTCCTGCAGCATCTGCAGGACAGTCTGCGTCTGCTCCAGCACATCGTCGTCCGCCACGTCCACCACCAACAGCACAGCATCGGCCGTGCGGATGATACCGTAGAGCCACCCCTCGGACATCTCCAGGGAGAGCGGGGGCAGGTCCACCAGCTGGATCTGCACGTTTTCGAAGGTGACCATGCCCGGCAGGGGCACGCGGGTGGTGAATGGGTAGTCGGCCACCTCGGGCTCGGCGCGGGAAAGTGCCCGCAGGACGGAGGACTTGCCGCTGTTGGGCGGTCCCACCAGCACCACCTGGCCGGCCCCTTCCTTTTCCACGTGGTAGAAGGGTTTCTGCCGGGCCGCCCCCTTGCGCCGCTGCTGGAGCTCGTTGCGGGTCTTGGCGATGCGGCGCTTGATGTCCGCCTGCATCTTCTCCGTCCCCTTGTGCTTGGGGATGGTGGCCAGCATCTCCTCGAGCGCGGCCAGCTTGTCCTGGGGCGTGGCCGCCTCCTTCCACTTCCGCTCCGCGGCCAGGTACTCCGGGGTCAGGTTCGCCGGCATGGGTCCCGCGCCTATTGTAGCAACGGGAGACGGGGGAGGCCGGGACGGGGGCGGAGGGCCTCAGACCACGCCGTACTCCCGCCGCAGGTCCTCGATCACCAGGTCGGCGGCCTGTGCCATGAAGGCGGCGATCTCCTCAGGCGTGCGCGGGGCGGGAGTCTCCGGGGATGGGGCGAAGATGCGGGTGGCGTGGTACTCGAGGAAGGGCGAGATGGCGGGGAAGGGGTAGATGACGTAGACCTTCTTCCCCGTGGTGTGCGCGTGGATCATCTCCGAGAGGACGCCAAACGACATCTGGCTGGTGGGGTAGAAGACCACGTTCAGGTCGCTCTGGTCGATCAGGCGCAGGTCGCGCACCACGGTGGCCCGCCCCAGGGTGAGGCGCGTGCGCTCGTCAAGGGTCTGCGCCCACGCCCGCGCCTCCTCCAGCGACCCGGCCCATGCCTCGATCTCCGCCCGCTGCTGCGGGGAGAACTGCGCCTCGAACTCCGCGCCGCCCCCGCGGCCCAGGGCGGCGGCCTCCTCGTCCTTCACCGACAGCGGGTCGAAGACGACGAAGTGCTGGCGCAGGCGCTCAGCGAAGGCGCGCGCCGCCTCGATGAGGTGCCAGTGCCCCTCCCGCCTCAGGTGGGTGATGGGGTAGCCGAGGTAGATGCGGGGCCTTTTAAAGCAGATGAGGTCGAACAGGGTCTTGGTGGGCTCGTCGTGCGCAACCACGTAATGCGGCACGCGCTCGTAGTCGGCCAGCGTCCTCGTGAGGAAGACCTCTTGCTCCTGCCAGAGGATCAGCTCGCTGGCTGGCACCTGGCCACGCCACTGCTCGGTCTCGTTCAGGCGGCGGTGGATCTGGTAGATGCTGTCCACGATGGTCACGTAGAAGATGCCCTCCGGCCGCACCGGGGGCGACAGCCGCAGCTCCGGAAGCATCTCCTGCACGGCGGAGAGGGCCGGCTGCGCCGTCCGCCGACGGGTCTCGTCGAAGATCAGCTTCAGGTAGTGGGTGTCCAGGCCGGGGATGAGGTGCCCCTTCCACCAGAAGCAGGCGTGGGTCACCAGGATGGTGGCGCAGTCCTCCTGCCACAGGTCGGGGTCGTTGACCACCTCGGTCAGGGCCACCGCCCGCAGCTGCTGCAGCGCCTCCGGAGCCATGTCCAGGATGGTCTCCGTGCCCACGTCAAGGCCCAGGTCGCGGGCACGCTCAAGCATCAGCCGCCCCACGTCCACAAGACGCAGGCGCTTGATGGGGGAGGTCCAGCGTCCCGCCCGCTGCGCCTCGGCGATCCAGCGCGCCGCGTCGTCCACCAGGCGCACCAGGTAGCCGGGCCCTCCGCCCAGCTCCCGCACCTTGCCGCAGCCCGAGATCCCTGTGGCGATGACGATCATGCCTCTCTCCCTTCCCCTCCCGCGGTCACGCCAGGGTGAAGCGGCGCACGCGCTCCCAGTCCACCTGCAGGCCCAGGCCTGGCGCGGAAGGGAGGTCGACCATGCCCTGCCTGGGAACGGGGAACGGCTCGGTGAAGATCTCGCGCAGGGGGTTCTGCACGGTCCCACCGCCGGCGGCCAGCAGGTCGGGGAGCATGTACTCGTAGAGCAGCAGGTTGGGCGTGGCCGCGGCCAGGTGTAGCGCGGCCAGGTGGGCCACGCCGGCCGAGTACCCCGTGTGGGGGGCCACGCGCAGGTTGTAGGCGTAGGCCAGGGCTCCGAGCATCAGGGCTGCGGTGAAGCCGCCGATACGGGCTACGTCCGGCTGCAGGATGTCGATGGCCCTCTGGGCGATCAGGTCGCGGAAGCCGAAGATCCCCGACTCAGCCTCCCCACCGGCGACGGGGATCGTGGTGCTGCGGCGCACCAGCGCGTAGCCCGAGAGGTCGTCCGGGGGGACCGGCTCCTCCAGCCAGCCGACGTCCAGCTCCTCCAGGTGGCGGCAGAAGCGGATGGCCGTGGCGGCGTCGAATGCCCCGTTGGCGTCCAAAAGGAGCTGCACATGCGGCCCGACGGCTTCGCGGATGGCCCGCACCGCCGCCAGGTCGCCGTGGAATCCCCCCTCCGCCTCCCCCCGTCCCACCTGCACCTTCACCGCCGCATACCCGGAGGCAACCTGCTGCCGGGCCTGCGTCACCATCTCCTCCGTGGGCGCCAGGTAGACCTTGGAGGCGTAGCAGGGGACACGCTCGCGCCCGGCGCCTCGCAGGGCGCGGTAGAGCGGTTCCCCGGTCGCCTGTGCCACGATGTCCCACAGGGCGACATCCACGCCGCTCATCGCCTCCAGGACGAAGCCTCGGGAATGCCCCCAGCGGCGCAGCCGGGCAAACATCTCCTCCCACAGGCGCCCCACGTCCCGCGGGTCCTGGCCGAGAAGCGCGGGAGCCAGCAGGTCCTGCACGATGGTCGCCGTGACCCGCGGTGCCCGGCGGACGATGCACTCCCCCACGCCGATGCGCCCGTCGTCGGTGCGCACCTCCACTAGCGTCGCCGCAAACGTCTGGTAGGGGCCGATGGCGAAGAGCACAGGCCGCTCCGCCTGCGCCGCCAGCGGGTGGACGGCGATACGCTCGATCCTCATCGGTAGAGGTCCTCCTCGGGGGCCCGAAGCAGCTCCCCAGCCCGCCCGTCCGCCGCCTGCACGGGCGCCCCCCGGATGAGTACCACCGGCGTCCCCTCGTCGGCCTGCCCCTGCAGCAGCCCGGCGGCGGCGGCGAGCTCGTCGGCCACGGCTTCCACGGTGCGACGCAGCACGTACCCGTAGCGGTCCGTCTGCCCTACGTAGCTGCGTGCCGGGGCAAGGCCGGCGACCCCGATGGCCACCCCCACCGCGCCCTCGCGGTGCGGCCGCCCGTGACTGTCGCTGACGATGACGGCGACGCGGGCGCCGAAGGCCTGCTGCACCGCCGCCGCCACCTCCCGCGCCGAGCGGTCCGGGTCCAGGGGCAGGAGACTGATCACCTGGTCGCTGCCCGCGACGTTGGAGTGGTCCACCCCGGCGTTGGCACAGATAAACCCCAGCCGGTGTTCGGCGATGATCAGCCCCGGACGGTGGCGGTTGATGGCTCGGGCCTCGTGCAGCACCACCTGGACGAAGCGAGGATCCTTGCCCGTCTCCGCCGCCAGTCGCCGGGCGGCGGGGCCTGGCTTTACCGTGCGCAGGTCGACCACCCGGCCCTCCGCTTTGGAGACCACCTTCTGGGCGACCACCAGCACATCGCCGTCGGCGGGGATGAGCCCGTTGTCCCGCATGCACTGCACGATGGCCCCTGGCAGGTCGGTCCCCGGGCGGACCTCCGGAAATCGCTCCAGCGCCCAGAGCTGCATCTGCCGCACGCCTCACCCCGCCCCGAGGATGGCTTCCGCCCCGACGACCGGCGGGCCGGCGACGGCCAGGACGTAGTGCTCGGTGGGAAATCGCTGTGCCGCCTCCTGGATCTCTGCGGCGCTCACCGCGCGGATGATCTGAGGGTAGCGCAGCAGGTAGTCCAGGCCCAGATCGTAGAGCTCCATCTCGGCCAGCGCGGCGGCCAGGCCGCCGTGCGTCTCCAGGCGCACCGCCAGGGAGCCGGTGAAGTAGTCCCGCGCGTCGGAGACCTCCGCCGCCGTCGGTCCCTCCCGCTGGAAACGCCCCACCTCTTCGAGGATGGCATCCACCGTGCGGGGTACGTTGTCGGGATGGACCCCGGCCCTCGCCCACCAGGGCCCGGCCAGCAGCCCGGCGCGCGCCTCGACGAAGGCGTAGTAGGCCAGGCCCATGGCCTCGCGCACGCGCTCCCCGACGCGCCCCATCATCCCCTGCCCGCCGAGGATGTGAGTGGCCAGCGCAAGGGCATAGTATGCGGGGTCGCGCCTCTCCACGGCAATGCCCCCCAGGACCACATCCGCCTGGGCCTTCCCCGGGAGGACCACCGTCTCCCGGCGGGGCGGTGGCGGCGGGGGCGGAGGGACGGCAGGATCGTCGACGGTGGTGCCGCGCGGCCAGTCACCCAGGGCCCGCTCCACCTCCGCCACCGCCCGGTCAGGCCGCACATCCCCCACCAGGACCAGGATCGTCCGCTGGGGTTGAAAGTAGCGGGCGTGGAACGCTGCGAGGGAGGCCGCGTCCAGACTCTGCAGCACCTCCGCTTCGCCGGCCGGTGGCTGCGCGTGCGGGTGGCCCGGGGGAAAGGCTAGGCGGCGGAAGAGCCTCTCGGCCATGTAGCGGGTGTCGGTGGCGCTGACGCGCAGGGCTGTGAGCAGTTCGCCCCGGACCTTCTCCACCTCCTCGGCGGGGAAGACGGGGGAGGTGAGCACCTCGGCCACCAGGCGCAGGTACGTGGGAAGGTCTTCGCTGAGGGCGCGGCCGGCCACGCCGGCCACCTCGGCGCCCGGGAGGACGGCTAGCGTCGCCCCCAGCCCGTCCAGCACCTCCGCCAGCTCTCGCCCGGTGCGCGCGCGGCTGCCGCGCTGCAACGCGGCGGCGACGGCACGGGCCAGCCCGGGGCGGTCGCCGTCGAACCGGGAGCCCGCGCCCACCAGGGCGTGCAGGGCGACCATGCCGCTGCCGGGACGGTCCACGGTGAGCAGGCGCAGGCCGTTGGGCAGGACCGTGCGGGTGATCTGCGCGGGGCCGACCACGGCGGATTCCGCCGTGGTACCCTGCGCCGGAGGCCGGTAGTGGGCCAGGGGCGGGACGAGGGCCGCAACTGCGGCGACCCCCTGCGCCCCTTCCTCCGGCAGGTACCAGCCCACCGTCCGCTGCCGGGGGGAGAAGGTGGCTGCGGCGACCCGCTGCACATCCGCCGCCGTCACCCGTTCCAGGCGGTCCTGCAGGGTGAAGAAGGCGTCGGGGCGATCCACCATGGCGTAGAAGCCGATGAGGTAGCCGAGCCCGTGAACACCGTCGCGGGCGTAGACGAACTGCGCCCCGGCCTGCCGCTTCACCCGGGCCAGCTCATCGGGTGGCACCTGCTCCCGCGCCAGGAGATCAAGTTGCTCCAGCACCGCCTCCTCGATGGAGGCGGGGGGGACACCCGTGCGCGCCGTGGCGCCGATGCGCAGCAGCCCGGGGTCCCGCGTGGGGTAGAGCGAGGAGGTCACCTCCGCGGCCAGCCCGCGGTCGACCAGCGCCCGGTAGAGGCGGGAGGACCGGGCCGCTCCGCCGCCGTTGGTCTGGCGGGCTCCGCCCAGCCCGCTTAGCACCCCGTCCAGGATGAGCAGGGCCGGGAAGTCCGGGTGCGCGGCCGGCGGAACGCGGAAGGCCATCTGCAGGTAGGCGGTGGCCCCGCCGGGACGCTGCACCACCACGCGCCGCTCTCCCTCCTGCGGCGGCTCCTCCACCTGCACCGGTGGGATCTCTGGCCCGGGGTCTACCGCGCCGAAGGCCCGCTCCATCTGCTCCAGCACCGCGGAGGGCTCGAATGCCCCCACCACCACTGCCAGGGCGTTGCGCGGATGGTAGTAGGTCTGGTAGTGCCGCTGGAGGTCGTCGCGGGTGATCCGCCGCAGGTCGCTCTTCCAGCCGATAACGGGATAGCGGTAGGGGTGCACCTTGAAGGCCAGGGCGCTGACCTCCTCACTGAGGTGCGAGGTGGGGAAGTTCTCCGCACCCTCCCGCTCGGCGATGATCACGGTGCGCTCGCTCTCCACCTCCTCCGGCTCGAAGAGGGCGTTGCGCATCCGGTCCGCCTCCAAGGTGATGACGACGGGGAGGTGCTCCGCCGGAAGGATCTCGTGGTAGGCGGTGAAGTCCCAGCTGGTGAAGGCGTTCCACCGTCCGCCCAGCCGCTCGATGGCCCGGGTGAGGACACCCTTGGGGTGGGCTGGGGTGCCCTTGAAGAGCATGTGCTCCACCCAGTGGGAGATACCGGTCCGACCCGGTGCCTCGTTGCGGCTGCCCACGCCGTACCACAGCCAGAAGGTCACCACCGGGGCGCTGCGGCTCTCCAGCAGCAGCACACGCAGCCCGTTGCCCAGTTCCGTGACCAGCGGAGTCATGGCGCCTCCCGCACGCGCCGCCCGCACGCGCCGCGGGCGGGATAGAATGAAGCGAGGGTTCGCTACGCGCATTGTACCAGGGAGATGGCTGTCGCACGCCACGTTTCGCTCCCAGCCGCCGACCCGCTGCGTCCTGCGGAGGTCCAGCGCCACCGCCGCCGGTTGCTGCGCCCCTTTCGCGTGCGCACGGCGGCAGCGTGCCGCCGCTTCGTAGAGCACCTGGGCTTCTGCTACGCCTTCACCGCCGGTCCGGGGGGGATCCCCGGGCTCTTCGACGTCATCGGCACGCGCAGCACCGACCGCATGTGGTCCTGGGCCTGGACATGGAAGGACTCGCTGGTGACCAGGCGGCAGGTCTACTACGGCCGCGTCCTGCGCCGCAAGCCCACATTCATCTCCCTGGCCTACCTGCCTGCCTTCTACGCGCTTTCGGGCAACGTGGGCGAACCCGACGACTACCTGGTGGCGTACCGGGCCGGCCACCTCAGCCTGTTGGCCCGCGAGCTCTACGAGCAGATCGAGCGGCGGGGACCGGTAGACACCTGGGAGCTGCGCCGGCGCTTCCTCTCCGGCGGAGAGCCCGGCAGCCGGCTGCACCGCGCGCTGCAGGAGCTGCAGGAACGGTTTCTCATCGCCAAGGTGGCGGAGGTGGAGGGCCGCGGCAGCTATGCCTACATCTGGGACACCTTCCCCCGGTGGATGCCCGAGGTGATCGCCCAGGCGGCGCGCATCAGCAGCGAGAAGGCGGCGGGTCTGGTCCTTCGGGGCTACCTGCGCATGGTCGGCGCGGCCACGCCGCAGCAGGTGGCCGACCTCTTCCGCTGGCCGCCCTCCCTCCTGCAGGCCGCCGCCACCCGCAGCGGAGCCGTTGAGGTGGGGCTGGCGGGAGAGCCCGCCTGGACCCTCCCCGGCCTGCTGCGGCGCCGGGTCTCATGAGCCGGAACATGGCCGCCTCCTGTCGAACTCACCTGGCGTGAGACGGGTCATCCTCCACGTGGACATGGACGCTTTCTTCGCCGCCGTGGAGCAGTTGCGCCGCCCGGAGCTGCGGGGGAAGCCTGTGGTGGTGGGCGGCGACGGCAACCCGCACCGCCGGGGCGTGGTCTCCACCGCCTCCTACGAAGCCCGCGCCTACGGCATCCACTCCGCCATGCCCCTGCGAACCGCCTACAAGCGCTGCCCGCACGCCATCTTCCTCCCCGTGGACTTCACAGCCTACCAGGAGTTCTCCGACAGGTTGAGGAGCATCCTGCGGGAGTACTCGCCGCTGGTGGAGCCGCTGAGCCTGGACGAGGCCTACGTCGACATCTCCCACCGCAGCGAGGATCCGGTGGAGCTGGCCCGCACCATCAAGCAGCGCATCGCCGCCGAGCTGGGGCTGACTGCATCGGTGGGCATAGGGCCGAACAAGCTCCTGGCGAAGATAGCGGCCAACATGCACAAGCCCGACGGGCTGACCGCGATCTGGGAGGAAGAGGTCGAGGAGAAACTGCGCCACCTCCCGGCCACCGCCCTCTGGGGCATCGGCCCCAAGACCGCGGCGCGCCTTCGGGAGGCCCTGAACGTGCAGACGGTGGGCGACCTGCGCCGGGTCCCCCTGGAGCAGCTCCAGGAACTCCTCGGTCCGCATCACGGGGAGTGGCTCTACCACCTCTGCCGCGGGGAGGACGACAGCCCCGTGGTCACCGAGTGGGAGCCGAAGTCCATGAGCCGGGAAGTGACGTTTCAGTCGGACGTCCGCCGCCGCGAGACGCTGCTCAGGGTCATCCGCCGCTTGGCAGAAGAGGTCTACGCGGAGGTGGTCGATGAGGGCTACCTGCCGCGTACGGTCACCCTGAAGGTGCGATATCACAACTTCCGCACGCACACCCGGGCGCAGACGCTGCCCGAGCCCACAGCCGACCAGGAGCTGCTGCTACGTACGGCGGCGGGCCTGCTGGACCGCTTCACCCTGGACCGCCCGGTACGGTTGGTGGGGGTTCGTTTCTCCAACCTGGTGCCACGGCAGCGGGACGTGGTGCCCGCAGACGCCGCCTCCGGAAGCCCGGCAGCCAGCGCAGGCTGAACGGCAGGTACTCATCCTTCAGCGGAGCAGCACAGGCGCCTACGCACGCCTCCCCCGACGCCGGACCTTTGCCCTACCGGTCCTGTATCGCGCGTACCGCCGCCTTCACCGCGGCATAGTCCGGCTCCACCGCCGAGTCGTCGCTCACCCATCGGTAGACCACCCGGCCCTCCCCGTCCAGCACGAACACCGAGCGCTTGGCCACGCCGGCAAGCACTCCCCCGGCGAAGTTGGGGTCCTCGATGCCGAACGCCCGCACCGCCTGGCGGTGGAAGTCGCTGAGCAGGGGAAAAGGCAGCCCGTGTTGCTCGGCGAAGGCCCTCTGCGCAAACGGGCTGTCCACGCTGATCCCCACCACCTGCGCCCCCACCTGGGTGAAGTCCTGCAGCTCATCGCGCAGCGTGCACATCTCCCGCGTGCACACCCTGGTGAAGGCCCCAGGGAAGAAGGCCAGGACCAGAGGCTGGCCCAAGAACCGGGAGAGCTGCACAGCCTGGCGGTCGCTGTTCACCAGGGTGACATCGGGCGCCCGGTCGCCTACTCGTACCTCAGCCATGGACGATTCCACCTCCGAAGTAATTTCTCTTAGTGTACGCCCGGCAGGCTCTGCGACGCAGCCCTGCGGGGCGCAGGACGGCCAAGGAGTCGCTGCGGGCCTGGCCGAACCCATCATGCGAGACCGCCGAGGCGCATACCCGCTTCGATGCTCGGAGGAGAGCTTATGGCTGCAGCTCTTGAGGGTCGACTGTTTATCGACGGCCGCTGGGTGGAGGGCGGACCGCCGGTAGAGGTGCGGAACAAGTACAGCGGCGAGGTCATCGGCGCCCTGCCCACGGCCCGCCGCGAGGACGTAGACGCCGCCGCGGAGGCCGCGGCCCGCGCCGCCCCGCTCATGGCCGACCTGCCAGCGCACCGCCGCGCCGAGATCCTTGCCCGTGCCGCCGCCCTGATCCGGGAGCGGCGCGAGGAGTTTGCCCGCACCATCGCCGCGGAGGCGGGCAAGGCGCTCAAGTTTGCCCGGGTCGAGGTAGACCGCGCCATCACCACCTTCACCATCGCCAGCGAGGAGGCGCGCCGCCTGCACGGGGAGACGGTGCCGCTGGATGCGGTCCCCGCGGGGGAGGGCTACTTCGGCTTCTGGGTGCGCCGGCCGGTGGGGGTGGTGGCAGCCATCTCCCCCTTCAACTTCCCGCTGAACCTGGTGGCCCACAAGGTCGCCCCGGCTCTGGCAGCGGGAAACGCCGTGGTGCTCAAGCCTGCCACGTGGACGCCGCTCACCGCCGTCAAGCTCTGCCAGGTCCTGGCGGAGGCGGGGGTGCCCGCGGGGGCCATCAACCTGGTGGTGGGACCGGGCGGCACCGTGGGAGAGTGGCTGGTGACCCACCCGCTGGTGGCCAAGGTCACCTTCACCGGCAGCCCGGCGGTGGGGGAGCGCATCGTCTCCATCGCCGGCATCAAGAAGGTGACGCTGGAGCTGGGGAACACCTCTCCGGTGATCGTCGCCCCCGATGCGGACCTGGAATTCGTCGCCCGCCGCTGCGCGGTGGGAGCCTACTACAACTCGGGTCAGGTGTGCATCTCCGTGCAGCGGATATACAGCCAGCGGCAGATCTACGAGCCGTTCGCCGAGCGGTTCGTGGAGGCCAGCGAGGCCATGGTTGTTGGCGACCCGCTGGACGAACGGGTGGATGTGGGCCCGATGATCGACATCCGAGAAGCGGAGCGGATCGAGGGTTGGGTGCAGGAGGCGATGGCCGGGGGAGCGCGGCTGCTCACCGGGGGCAGGCGTGACGGCGCCGTCTACTGGCCCACGGTGCTCACCGACGTCCGGCCCGAGATGAAGGTGGTGGCGCAGGAGGCGTTCGCGCCGGTGGCCTCTGTGATCGCCATCGACGACTTCGAGGAGGCCCTGCGCCAGGCCGACGCCACCGAGTACGGCCTGCAGGCCGCGGTCTTCACGCGGGACATCTCCCGCGTCTTCCAGGCGGTGCGCCGCCTGAACTTCGGTGGGGTGATCATCAACGACACGCCGGTCTTCCGCGCCGACCACATGCCCTACGGCGGCAACCGCCGCAGCGGCATTGGCCGGGAGGGCGTCCGCTACGCCATGGAGGAGATGACCAACATCCAGATGGTGGTGCTGCGGCTGGCGGAGTCGCGGTGAGGGAGGGGCCGAGGGACCCCTCGGCACTCTTCGGCCGTATCAGCCCTGTAGACGTCAGCTCGGCCCGGGCCGAGTTCGCGACGACGTCACGTCGAGTTTTTTCAGTCCCTCGATATGGGGACTTGACGAACTTTTCCTGCGTACCTGCGGACCCGCAGGCCGCATCGCCAGGATGGCCCCAGACGCCGCGCAGACGGCCCAGGCGCCGTTCCTGGCGCCGGCGAGTCTTCTGGAAAGGTCAAAGCGACCGGAGCCCTCCTGGCGGCCTTCCTGAAGGGCTCCTGCCCCCTAATGGTATCTTCGTGCCGTGGAGAGCAGACCGCGCGCTGTCAACGATGCCGCTCCGCCCGCTGCTTTGGGGACCGCAGCGTCCGCCACCGCGGATGCCGGACCGCCGGCGCCCGGCCATGACGTGCTGCCTGGCTTCACGGGGACGGCCCTGCTGGCTGACGCGGCTCGGCTTTCCGACGACGACCTGCTGGCCCGGGTGACGGCCCTGGCCGCCCGCGAACGGGAGGCCACCGTGGCCCTGGTGGCCCACCTCGCCGAGCTGGATACTCGCCAGCTCCACCTGGCCGCCGGGTACGCCTCGCTGTTCGCCTACTGCACCGGGGCGCTGCACCTCTCGGAGCACGCCGCCTACCACCGCATCCAGGCGGCCCGGGCGGTGCGGCGCTTCCCCGTGATCCTGGAGCTGCTGGCCAGTGGTGCTTTGACCCTGACCGCGGTGACCCTCCTCGCCCCGCACCTGACCTCCGCAAATCATAGGGAGCTACTGCAGGCCGCAAGCGGCCGATCGAAGCGGGAGGTAGAGGTGCTGGTGGCCTCGCTGCACCCCCAACCGCCCGTGCCGGCCATGATCCGGCGTCTCCCTGCGCCGCGCCCGATGACCGCTGCGGTGAGTGCGCCTGGGCCGCGGTCTGGGACGGCTGCGACGGGCGCTCCCGAAGTGAGTCAGACACGCCTAGATGCCGGGAGACCGCCAATCGGGCCGGGGACAGCGCTAAGGGCAGCAGGTCTGGCGGAGCCGACTGGAGCCAGTGCCGACGCGACACGCCCTGCCCGCCGGCCGGTCGTCCAACCCCTGGCCCCGGAGCGCTACAAGATCCAGCTCACGGCGAGCGCGGCGACGGTGGCGAAGCTGCGGCAGGCGCAGGACCTGCTGCGCCACCAGATCCCCGACGGCGACCTGGGGGAGGTGCTCGACCGGGCCCTGACCGCGCTGCTGCGTGAGCTGCTGGGGCGAAAGGCCGGTGCGCCCCAGCGGCCTCCAGCGGATGCAGGTGGACGTCGTGCGGGGGGAACCCCCGACGGAGGTTCCAGTTGGGAGAGGGAGCCCGGACGGCCACCGCCGCTGCGTGCGCCGCCGCTACGCGCGCCGCTGTCGCGGCACATCCCCGCATCCGTGAGGCGGGCGGTCTGGGTGCGGGACGGGGGTCGGTGCGCCTTCGTGGCACCGGACGGACGCCGCTGCGGCGAGACCGCCTTCCTGGAGTTCCACCACGTCAGGCCGTATGCCCGGGGCGGCCCGGCCACCGTGGAGAACGTCGAGCTGCGCTGCCGCGCCCACAACGGCTATGAGGCCAGGCTGGCCCGGGGATCCGGAGATGCCGCGTGGGCGCACCTGAACCCCGGTGACGCCGGACGGCAGAAGCCAGAGTGCGTGAACGCTGAGCGAGAGCAGGCGACGCCCACCGAGCTCGGCCCGGGCCGAGCTCCCACCCGATAGGAGCGCCCGGCCCGCCTGCGCGCCACGCCTCCCTGGGGCGTGGCCTCAGCCGGTGGTATAGTCAGGTACGTGACGAGCTTTCCCCGCTGATGGCCCTGGAGGCAGATCTGGCCTGGGTGCACGCCCATACCCCGCTCACGCGGCGGGCGGCGGAGCGCTTGGCTGGCGAGGACTGGAGGAACCAGGTCCTCTGCCTGGTCATCCACCTGGACCTGAAGATGGTCCCGGTGGTGGGGGCCCTGCTGCGAACCGGAGCGGAGGTCCTGGTGTTGGGGGCCAATCCGGCCACCACCCGCGACGAGGTGGTGGCGCATCTGGCCGCCGCGGGTGCGCGCACGCAGGCCGCAGCGGGGATGGACGAGGCCGCCCGTCTGGCGGCGGCGGACTGGGCCATCTCCCGGCGGCCATCCTTCCTCAGCGAGATGGGCGGTGAGGTCACGGTGCGCCTGGTGCGCACGCGTCCCGACGTAGCCTCTGAGGTACGCGCGGGCATGGAGGCCACCGGCACGGGGTTGCGCCGCCTGGCCGAGGTCGACCTCCCCTTCCCTGTCTTCGACTGGGACCGGTTGCCCCTGAAGCAGGGCCTGCACAACCGCCACCTGGTCGGTCTGACGGTATGGAACACCTTCCTGAACGTCACCGGCCTCTCCCTCCACGGGCGGAGGGTCCTCGTCCTGGGCTTCGGGCCGGTGGGGCGCGGCATCGCTGACTACGCGCAACGATGGGGAGCCTTGGTGGCGGTGGTCGATCCCGACCCACGCCGCCAGGTGGAGGCGCGTCATCAGGGGTGCTTGGTGGCGTCCCTGGAGGAGACGCTCCCGCAGGCGGAGGTGGTGGTCACAGCCACCGGGCGGGAGGGCGTCCTGGGCACGCCGCAATTCGGGCTGCTGGCGCCGGGTGCGATCCTGCTGAACGCCGGCCACTCCGGCGGGGAGATCGACGTGGCCGCCCTGCGCCGCTTCCCCACGGCGCCGGTCCGCCCGCACGTGGAGGCGGTGGACCTGGAGGGCGGGCGGCGGGTCTACCTGCTGGCCGGCGGCGCCATGATCAACCTGGCCGCCGGCCCTGGCGATCCCTTCGACGCCTTCGACCTGACCTCCGCCCTTATGCTGGAAGGGGTGCGCTTCATGGTGCGCCACCACCGCGACTTTCCGCCCGGCGTGCACCCCTTCCCCGCCGAGGTGGAGCACGCCGTCGTGACGAACCCGGAGTGACGGCCCGATGCAGGTCACTGTCTACCGCGGAGAGCAGGTGACCACCGACCCCGGGCAGCCGCTCTCCGCACTCCTGGCGGAGGACGGACAGGCCGTATGGGTCGCCCTGGACCGGGCCCGTGCCTTAGACCTGCAGGTGCTCACCGACGTCTTCCACTTCCACCCCCTCGCCGTCGAGGACGCGCAGAAGACCGGTCAGCGGCCCAAGATCGAAGCCTACGACGAGCACCTCTTTCTCACCGTGCACGCCGCCCGCGGCGACCACGGCGCGGCGCTGGCGCTGGACGAGGTGGACATCTTCTTCACGCCGCGCGCAGTGGTCACTGTAAGCCGGGGAGACCTGGGGGTGCTGCAGGAGGCGCGGGGGCGGCTGGCCCGCGCTCCAGGGCAGCTGCGCCGCGCGCCCGACTTCGTCCTCTACACGCTGCTGGACGCCGTGGTGGACTCCTACTTCCCGGTGCTGGACCGCATCGACGCCCAGATCGAGCGCCTGGAGGACCACCTCTTCCGCCGCCCCACGGGCCGGGCGCTGGGCGCTCTCTTCCGCACCAAGCGCGCCCTGCTGCAGGCGCGTCGCCACGTGGTGCCCCTGCGGGATACGCTGAACGTGCTCATGCGGAGGGAGACGGCGCTCGTTACCGAGGCGGTCATCCTGTACTTCCGCGACATCTACGACCACGTGCTGCGCATCACCGACCAGATCGACACCCACCGCGACCTGCTCAGTGGCGCCCTGGAGATCTACCTGACGCTGGTCAGCAACCGGCTTAACGAGGTGATGAAGGTGCTCACGGTGATCACGGCCGTCTTCGCCCTGCTCACCGTCATCACGGGGATCTACGGCATGAACTTCGTCCGGCCCTTCCCTTCGTTTGAGGCCCCTTACGGATTCTGGGTGATCATCGGAGCCATGGTAGTCCTGGCAGCGGCCATGGTGGCCTTCTTCCGCCGCGCGGGGTGGGTCTGATATGGCACCCTACCCCGCCTTCGGCTTCCTCACGCCCCAGAACATGGGGCTGCTCACCGACCTCTACGAGCTGACCATGGCCGACAGCTACTTCCGCCAGGGAATGAACGACCCGGCCACCTTCGACGTCTTCGTCCGCGAGCTGCCCTCCGACCGCGCCTTCCTGGTCAGCGCCGGCCTGGAGGCGGTGCTGTACTACCTGGAGCACGTGCGCTTCGACCGGGAGGCTCTGGCCTACCTGCGCTCCCTGCGCCGCTTCAGCGAGGGGTTTCTGGACTACCTGCGAGACTTCCGCTTCTCCGGCAGCGTGCGCGCCATCCCCGAAGGAGAGGTCTTCTTCCCCCAGGAGCCGCTAGTGGAGGTGAGTGCGCCGCGCATCGAGACTCAGCTCATCGAGACCTTCCTGCTGAACACGCTCAACTTCCAGGTGACCATAGCCTCCAAGGCGGCGCGCGTGGTCCTGGCGGCCCAGGGACGGGACGTCATCGACTTCTCCCCTCGCCGCGACCACGGCGCCGACGCCGCCCTGAAGGTGGCCCGCGCCGCCTACATCGGCGGTTGCGTGGGCACTTCCTGCGTGCTGGCGGGGCACCTCTACGGCATCCCCGTCTTCGGCACCATGGCCCACTCCTACGTCATGTCTTTCCCCGACGAGCTCGCGGCGTTCCGCGCCTTCGCCACAGACTTCCCGGGGAGTGTCGTCCTGCTCATCGACACCTACGACACCCTCAAGGGGGCCGAGCGGGCCATCACCGTGGCGCGGGAGCTGGCGGCGCGGGGACACAGGTTGCGCGGCGTGCGCATCGACAGTGGGGACCTGGTCGCCGCCAGCCGAGAGGTGCGGGCATTGCTGGACGCCGCCGGACTGCGGGATGTGCAGATTGTCCTCTCGGGGGGCCTCAACGAGTACAAGATCGCCGATCTGCTAGCCGCCGGCGCTGACGCCGACGCCTTTGGTGTTGGCACGGAACTGGGCACCTCCGCCGACGCGCCCTTCGTGGAGGGCGTCTACAAGCTGGTGGAGGACGCATCCGGGTACCGGGTGAAGCTCAGCACGGGCAAGGCCACACTGCCGGGGCGCAAGCAGGTGTGGCGCAGCATAGACCCCCAGGGGTGGCTGTTGTACGACACAGTGGCCCTGGCCGACGAACCCGGGCCGGGAGGATCAGAGCCCCTGCTGGTTGAGGTGATGCGCGCCGGCCGCGCCGTGCGCACAGATACCCTGGCCGCCATGCGGGACCGCTGCCGCCAGCGCCTGGCGCACCTGCCGCCCCCGCTGCTGGCGCTGCGCGGCACGGTCAGCCCTCCCGTGCGCCTCAGCCCCGCCCTGGAAGCGTTACGAGAGCGCATGTACGCCCTGGCAGAGGAGGCTAACAAATGAGTGCCGGGGCGCTGGCCCTGGCGCTGCTGCTGGCGGTGGCGCCTGCGGGCGCCGCCGCGGCGGAGTCGATCACCGTCATCGTCGACGGCGCGGCCCTGCCCCTGGATGTCCCGCCGGTGCAGGTCGCGGGACGGGTGCTGGTGCCGCTGCGGGGGATCTTCGAACGGCTGGGGGCGCAGGTGATCTTCGACCCCGTGGCGCAGACAGTCACCGCCACGCGCGGCGCGGTCACCGTCGTCCTGCGCCTGGGGAGTCGGGAGGCTCGGATCAACCAGCGCATCGTCCTGCTGGACATTCCCCCGCTGGCCCTGCGCGGCCGCACCATGGTCCCCCTGCGCTTCGTCAGCGAGGCCCTGGGTGCGCGTGTGGATTGGGACGAGCGCACCCGCACCGTGCTGATCTACACCGCCGCGCCTCTCCCGTCGCCCACACCGGCGGCGCAGACCATCGAGGGAACCCTGCTGCGGGTCGACACGATCCAGGGCCGCCTGCACATTCTGGCAGGCGCCCTGCTGCACGTGATCGTGGTCACCCCCGAGACCTCCATCCTGCGGCGGGAGACGGGCAGCGGCGCCGGAGGTTCGGTGAGCCTCGGGGAGCTGCGGCCCGGCGATCAGGTGACCGCGGTGGTGAACGCCCGCCTGGAGGCGGCGGCGATCCGGGCCGCCTACCGCCAGGTGAGGGGCACCGTAGCCCTGATCACCCTGCGCACCATCACCCTGCAGGACGGATCCGCCTACCCGCTGCACCTGGACCTGATGGTCTCAGGACGGGTGAGGACCAGGGAGGAGATCGTCCCGGGGATGGCGGTGGTCCTGCGGCTCAACCCAGCCACCGGCATCGTCTGGGAGATCACGGTGGAGTAGGCGGCGCACGCCGCTACTCCCCTCCTCCCCATAGGCCGCCATGATGCGGGCCAGAAGGTCGATGGTCTCCTCGAAGTCGGCCAGACGGATGTGCTCGTTGGGCGCATGGCCGCCGCTCGCCCAGTAGGCCGCGCCCAGGCTGACGATCGGCACCCCCAGGGTCGAGCCCAGGGGGTACATGGGGCCGGTGCCCCCGGAGGTGGGCTTGAGCAGCACCTCCCGCCCGGTGGCCCGGGCGGCAACGCGCGCCACGAGCTGGACGAAGGGGTCGCGGAGCGGCGAGCGGTAGGCGCGCTCGCCGCCCAGCAGGCGCACGTCGATTTCGGGGTAGCCGCGGGCGGCAAAATGCCGCCGCACCAGCGCCGTGATCTCCTCCGGGTCCTGGTCGGGAACCAGGCGGAAGTCCAACTTGGCTGTGGCCCGGTGCGGCAGGACCGTCTTGCTCCCGGGACCCGTGTATCCGCTGGCAAACCCGCAGACCGTGCAGGTGGGGCTGAAGTACAGGTCGTACTGGGCCGCTTCCGCCCTCTTCCCACCGATCCAGGAGCGCACACCGTAGTATGCCTTGCGCTGCGCCTCGTCGAAGGGCAGCGCGCGCACGGCGGCCTCCTCCTCCGGAGTGGGTTGGCGGACACGGTCGTAGAAGCCCTCCACCAGGACCCGCCCCGTGGCCGGATCCTTCAATGTTGCTAGCGCCCAGATCAGCCGCATGGCGGCACCCTCGACGATGGCCCCGTACTGGGAGTGGAGGTCCCGCGCCGCCGCCACCAGGCTCAGGTCCAGGTAGCAGATGCCTTTCACCCCCGCGACCAGGTTCAGGCGCTCCTGCATGTCCCGCTCGCCGAACTCCCAGATGCATGCGTCCCCGGCCAGCAGCTCGCGGTGCGCGCGAATATAGTGCGACAGGTGCACGCTGCCGATCTCCTCCTCACCCTCAACGATGAACTTCACCCGACAGGGTAGGCCGCCGTGCGCCTCCCGCAGCACCCGCACCGCCCACAGCCGCGAAACCAGGTCGCCTTTGTTGTCGGCGGCGCCGCGCGCGTAGAGCCGGCCGTCCCGCACCGACGGCTGGAAGGGCGGCGTGACCCACTCGTCCAGCGGGTCGGGGGGCTGCACGTCGTAGTGGTTGTAGAAGAGGAGGGTGCGCGCCCCCCTACCGGGGAAGAGGGCCACCACCAGGGGCGCTGCGCCCTCGGCGCGCAGCACCGTCACTTCGGCTCCCGCCTGCTGGAAGAGCGAGGCTACCAGCGCCGCACACTCGGGGATCCCCTCCCCCGTGGCGGCGATGGACGGCTGGCGCAGCAGCCGCTGCAGGTCGGTGAGAGCGTCGTCCGTCCGGGCACGGACCACCTCCCTGAGGCGATCCACGGGCACACCTCCCTCCCCGCGCTGGGCCAACGTGCTGGACCGGATGGTGCGGAGATGACCGCTTGGACACTTCTTCCGCCCGCAGTAGAGTTATCCTTGTGGACGAGGTCACCATCCGCCCCGTCAGCGACAGCGACACCCTGCGGGTCCTGGAGGATGTGCAGCGGAGGATCTGGGGCGGGCCGGACAGCGAGGTGGTCCCCGCCCACCAGCTCCGTGCCGCCGCCGCAGCCGGAGGGGTTGTCCTGGGCGCTTTCGCCCCCGACGGGCGGGTGATCGGCTTCTCCTACGGATTCCTCGGGCGGCGGGAGGGGCGGCTCTTCCTCTACTCGCACATGACCGGCGTGGTGGATGAGTGGCGCGGGCGGGACGTAGGCTTCCGCCTGAAGCGGGCACAGCGGCAGGAGGCGCTGGCCCGCGGCCTGGACCTGATCGTCTGGACGTTCGACCCCCTGCAGAGCCTCAACGCCTCCTTCAACCTGCACCGGCTGGGTGCGGCGGCGCGCCGCTACTACGTCAACTACTACGGTGAGATGACCGATGCCCTCAACCGCGGCGTGGAGAGCGACCGCCTGGAGGTGGACTGGCACATAACGGATCACCGCGTGGCGCGGCTGATGGACATAGACGACTCGACTACAGGGCAGCCCGCCGCGCAGGCGCCCGTGGCTCTGGCCGCACGCGGGAGTCCCTTCCCCCGGCCGGCCGACCCGGTCCTGGACCACGACGCCGTGCAGGTCCGCCTGGGCATTCCGCCTGACTTCACCGCCCTGCGGCGGGCGGATCTGGCGCTGGCGCGGGAGTGGCGCGCGGTTTCCCGCCGCGTCTTCCAGGCGTACTTCGCCCGCGGCTATGCGGCCGTGGACTTCGTGCGCACCGCAGCGGGGGGAGAATACTTGCTTGGACGGTCCGATGCGGATTGAGGCCGTCGAGCTGAGGCAGGTGGCGCTTCCCCTTCGCTTCCCCTTCGAGACCTCCTTCGGCCGCTCAGAGACCCACGCGTGCCTGCTGCTGCGCGTTTTCGCCGAGGGGGCCGAAGGGTGGGGCGAGGTCCCCGCAGAGAGCGCGCCACTGTACAACGAGGAGGACGTGGAGACGGCGTGGCATGTCCTGGAGCGGTTCATCATCCCGGCTGTCCTGGGCCAGGAGATCGCCCATCCCCGGGACTTTCCGCCTCTGGTCGCCCGCATCCGCCGCCACCACATGGCCAAGGCCGGGATGGAGGCCGCCCTGTGGGACCTCTACGCCCGGCAGCGGGGGCAGTCGCTGCAGGCGGCGCTGGGCGGGACGCAGGAACGCCTCCCCGTGGGGGTGAGCCTGGGCATCGAGCCGGAGGTGGATATCCTTCTGGACCGCATCAGCGGCTTCCTGGCGCAGGGTTACCGACGGATCAAGGTCAAGATCAAGCCGGGGTGGGACGTGGCAGTGGTCAAGGAGATCCGCGCGGTATTTGGTGACATCCCCCTGCAGGTGGACGCCAACTCCGCCTACACCCTGGCGGACGCCGCGGTCTTCCGCTCCCTGGACGGGTACGACCTGCTGCTCATCGAGCAACCGCTGGAGGAGGACGACCTGATCGACCATGCCGCCCTCCAGGCGCAGCTGCGCACGCCGCTGTGCCTGGACGAGTCCATCGTCTCCCCCTCCGCCGCCCGCAAGGCGCTGGAGGTCCGCGCCTGCCGCGTGATCAACATCAAGGCGGCGCGGGTGGGGGGATTGAGCGCTGCGGTGACCATCCACGACCTCTGCCGCGCCCGCAACATCCCGGTCTGGTGCGGCGGTTTGCTGGAGACCGGGGTGGGCCGCGCAGCCAATCTGGCGCTGGCCAGCCTCCCCAACTTCACCCTGCCGGGGGACCTCTCCGCCAGCGACCGCTACTACGAGGAGGACATCATCGACCCACCGGTGGTCCTGGAAGCGGACGGCACCATCCGCGTGCCCACCTCCCCAGGCCTGGGCGTCACCGTGCGCCTCGACCGCGTCGAGGCCGCCTCCACCCGGACCGCCCTCTTTCGTTCTGGGCCGAGATGAATGTCGCCGCCATCACCATCCGGACCTTCGACGCCGCGGACTACCCCGCGCTCGTGGCTGTGAGCAACGCCCTGTACGCCGACTACCCCTGGTCTGAGGAGGAGCTGCGCCACTGGGACAGCAGGTACGACGGCGTGCGGGCGCAACTGCACCGTCTCGTCGCGGAGGACCAGCAGCGGCGCATCGTGGGGTTTGCGGAGTACCACCACGAGCCGCACGAGTACCATCCGCAGAAGCTCTTCATCGACCTGGGCGTCCACCCCGATGTGCAGGGCCGCGGCGTCGGGGCGCGCCTCTACGAAGCACTGCTCCAGGAGCTGGCGGCGCTGGACCCCATGGTCCTGTGGGCGCGGGCGCGGGAGACGTCCGTGCAAAGCGTGCGCTTCCTGGAACGGCGCGGCTTCGTGGAGAGGCGGCGGGCCTGGGAGTCGCGCCTGGAGGTGGCCCGCTTCGACCCCCGCCGCTTCCAGGGGAAGGCAGAGCGGGCGGTGCGGGGGCTGGTGGTGACCACGGTGGCCAAGGAACGGGAGCGGGACGTGCAGTGGATGGCCAAACTCTACGACTTGGACGTGGAGGTCGAGGTCGACATCCCCCGGGTGGGAGAGTACACCCCGCCGCCGCGCGAAGAGCATACGCGGCTCCTCTTGGAGAACCCGGGTTGGATCCCGGAGGCCCACTTCCTGGTCATTGACGGCGACCGCTACGTCGCCCAGAGCAACCTGTTCCGCAGCGAGCGGCTGCCCGACGTCCTTTACCAGGGGATCACGGGCACGCGGCGCCACTACCGTGGGAGGGGGCTCGCCCTGGCCCTGAAGCTATGCACCGTGGACTACGCGCGCCGAGGGGGTTACCGGGAGATCCGCACCTGGAACGACTCGCTGAACGCGCCCATGCTGCACATAAACACCGCGCTGGGCTTCGTCCGCCAGCCAGCCTGGATCACCTTCGAGAAGGTGGTGCGGGAAGAGCCGCCCCGGGAGGAGCCCCTCGGGAGATGAGGGTGCAGACCCTTCCGGTGCTCACCCTGCGGGGGAGCCCCCGCGAGCAGGGGAGGCAGCACGGCGAGGCGCTGCGGGGCGAGGTAGCCCACAACCTCGAGGTCTACCTGCGACGCTTCCTCACCGACGGCCGGCTCACTCCCGGGGAAGTGGAGCGTCGGGCCGCCGCCTACCTGGAGGTTTTCACGCGGGAGAGCCCGCGGTACCGGGAGGAGATGGAAGGCATCGCCGAGGGCAGCGGGCGGACGCTTCTGGAGATCGCCATGCTCAACGGCCGCTACGAGATCCTCTACAGCGCCTACTCCGCCATCGGCATGGCCGAGGCCGCCGGAGGGTGCACCGCGTTTGCCGCCTCCCGCGCGGTCACCGCCGACGGCCACCTGTGGATCGGGCAGACCTGGGACTGGATCCCCGGCGTGCGCGGCGTCCTGGTGGACCTGGAGGAGGACGGCCTGCGCATCCTGGCCTTTACCGAAGCCGGCATCGCCGGCGGCAAGATCGGCATGAACGCGGCGGGGATCGGCCTGGTGGTCAACGGCCTGCTCAGCAACCTGGACGACTGGGCCCGCCTGGGGGTGCCCTTCCACCTGCGCACCGCGGGGATCCTGCGAAGCCGCACCCTGGCCGAGGCGGTGGCCCGGGCCACCGAGGGCGTGCACGCCTGCTCCGCCAATTTCCTCATCGCCCGGGGCGGCGGTACCGGGAGCAACGGCGCGGAAGATGTGGTGGACCTGGAGACCTCGCCCGCGGGGTGGGTTGTCCACACCCCGACAGACGGCATGCTGGCCCACGCCAACCACTTTCTGCAGCCGGAGCGGCTGGCAATCTGGCAGCCGCTGCGCGAGGAGCGCTCCTCCACCTACCTGCGCTGCGAACGGATGGCCCAGCTCCTGGCCGAGCGCACTGCGGCCGGCCCTCTGACGGTATCCGACCTTGAGGCGCTGCTACGGGACCACCACGGGCGGCCCGACTCCATCTGCCGCCACCCCAACCCCCGCCTGCCTCAGGAGGAGCGTTCGGAGACGGTCTTCGCCGTGCTGATGGACCTGGACGCCCTGGAGATGCGCTACGCGGCGGGGGCGCCCTGCGCCGTCCCCTTCCGCACCCTGTCACTGGTCTAGTCAGGTCCGATTGAAACCGCGTCACCACGGGTCACGGCTGCTCGTCGACTAGCGGCCAGCGGCCAGGCGCTCCAGGATCTTCCCCAAGCGCTCGATCTCCTCCGAGTAGCCGCTGAAGTCGCCGGTACGCAGGCGCTCCCGGGCGCGGCGGTAGACGTCCAGGGCCTCCCGGATCAGCCGGTCACGCTGGGCAGTGTCTGCCGGTGGGGTGGTGGGCGGTGAGAGCTGCGGGGCCGCCGGCGGCACCGTAGGCGGGCGCCGGCCAAGCACCCCCTCCAGCGCAGCCTCGAAAGTCTCCGCCATCTGGATGCGCGCCCCGGTGGCGACGATGACGCGCTTCAGCTCGGGGAGCTGGCTGCGCTCCGCCTGGAGGAAGATCGGCTCCACGTAGAGGACCCCCTCCTCGATGGGGATGACCAGGAGGTTGCCGCGGATGACGCGGGAGCCCTGCTGGTTCCACAGGGTGATGGCCTGGGAGATCTCCGGGTCCTGGTTGATCCGCGACTCCACCTGCATCGGCCCGAAGACCACCGAGTGCTTGGGGAAGCGGTAGACCACCAGCTCCCCGTAGTGCGGCGGGTCGTTGCGCGCCGCCATCCAGGCGATGAGGTTGTCGCGGTTCACCGGGGTCAGGGGCAGGATGAGGACGAACTCCGGCGGGGCATCAGGGCGCGGATCCAGGCGCATGGTCACGTAGTAGGGTTCCACGGGGACCGTCTCGCTGCCGAAGACCTCGCTGGGAATCGCCCAGGCATCCTCCCGGTTGTAGAAGACGCGTGGGTCCCGCATGTGGAAGGTGGCGTAGACGCGGGCCTGGATCTCGAAGAGGTCCACAGGATAGCGGAAGTGCGCCGCCACCTCCGGCGGGGCGGAGGCCGCAGGCCGGAAGAGCTCGGGAAAGACGCCCGCCAGCGTCCCCGCCACCGGGTCGACGGGGTCCACCAGGTAGAAGGTGACCGTCCCGTCGTAGGCGTCCACCACCACCTTCACCGAGTTGCGGATGTAGTTCAGGCCCGCCTCGACGGGAGTGCTGTACGGGTAGCGGGAGGAGACGGTGTAGGCGTCGATGATCCAGACCAGGCGCCCGTCCGCCACGACCAGGTAGGGGTCGCGGTCATAGCGCAGGAAGGGGGCGATGCGCTGCGCCCGGGCCAGGATATTGCGCTGGAAGAGCAGGCGGCTGCGCGAGGAGATGTCGGTGGAGATGGCCAGCTTCAGGTCGGCGAGACGGTAGGCGAAGGCCAGGCGGTTCAGCCAGTGGAGGCGGATGCCCGCCCGGCCCCGGTAGGTGGTGTAGACGTTCTCGTCACCGCGCGGGTAGTCCAGCTCCTGCACCCGCGTGTTCACGATCACATAGTGATTGGTCAGCTCGCCGAAGTATATGCGAGGTTCGCGCACCTCCAGGCCAGGCACCGACTGCGGCGGGATGTCGCGGATCCACAGCTCAGGCATCCCCTCTTCGGAGATCAGGTTCACCGGGCTCATCACCAGGCCGAAGCCGTGGGTGAAGACCAGGTGCTCGTTGACCCAGCCGCGGGCCTGCAGGCGGCTCAGGTCCACCTCCCGCGCCGCCAGCATCACCTGCCGCTGCGTGCCCCGTTCCGGGGATACATCCGCGGCGGCGGGATGTGCGGCGGGAAGGCGGTAGCGGTCGATGTCCACGTCGACGAAGGTGTAGTACTGGCGCAGTGTTTGAATCTGCCGGTAGGCGGCCAGCAGCGGGCGGTAGTCCCACAGGCGCACGTTCTCCAGGGTGGGGCGGTTGCGCGCCACGTCCTCCGCCGTCACAGGCCGGCCGGGGAACTCCCGCTCCCGCACCCGGCTCAGCCCATAGCCCTCCAGCGTCCCCTGGATGTTGCGCTGGATGTACGGTGTCTCCAGCGTCAGCTCGCTGGGACGGACGCGCAGCGTCTGCACCACCCCCGGGAGCACCCGCAGCCCGACCAGCCAGGCCACCGCCGTGAGCAGGACCACGGCCGCGGCGAACCGCATGGTGCGCAGGCGCACGTTGGCCAGCATCAGCAGCCCGGCTGCGGCGAACAGCCCCGCCAGCACCCGCAACGCCGGCAGCACCACGTGGACGTCGGTGTATCCCGCCCCGGTGACCACGCCGGTCGGCGAGTAGACCAGGGCGTAGGCGTCCAGCCAGAACCCCCACCCCCGCACCAGCAGCAGCAGCGCCACCAGCAGGGAGACGTGGGCGCGCACGCGCAGGGGGATGGCCCACAGGCCGCGGATGAGCAACGGGGCCATGTCCAGATAGGACCCCACCGCCACCACGACCAGCGCCAGGACCAGCCAGCTGAAGAGGAAGGACGCCGCCCACTGGTAGACGGGGAGGCGGAACATGAAGAAGCCCACGTCCTTGGAGAAGAGGGGGTCCACGGTGCCGAAGGGTACGGCGTGCACAAACTGCTGGAACATGGTCCAGCGGCGGCTCTCGGCCACCCCCACCAGCAGCGCCAACACACCGATCACCACCGCCGCCACCCGCGCGGCGTCGAACCGCCGGCCCAGCCGCCGGGTCAGACGCCCTCGCGGGCCGACCTCCAGGTCTATAACCTGCGGCGGCCGGCCGAGGCGGCGCAACAGCGGCAGCACGTTCAGGAAGAGCAGGAGGAAGAGCAGGCCGCCCACCACCAGGGTGACGCCGATGCGGGAGAGGAGCGGCACCCAGAAGACGCGGCGGTAGCCGACCTCGCCGAACCAAAGCCAGTCAGTGTACCAGCGGGCCAAGGTGGGCAGGAAGACGAACAGCAGGGCCAGCAGCAGGACCAGCGACAGCCGCACCCCGAGCCTCATACCCCGTGGTTTCGCCCCTGTGCAGCCATCCCCCTGGCGGAGCCCGTGCGGGCGACTACAATCGAAGGAGGCCGGAGGTAAGCGCTGAAGCGGAGCCGCAGTCTACGGCGGGGATCGGGGGAGGGGCGATGGACGGAGATGTAACGCGAGAGCAAGTTATCGATGTCCTGCGCACGATCTACGACCCGGAGATCCCTGTGAACATCTGGGACCTGGGGCTCATCTACGAGCTCGCCCACAGTGGGCGAGAGGTGCAGATCAAGATGACCCTCACCGCCATGGGCTGTCCCATCGGTCCCATGATCGCCGCGGAGATCGAGAACAAACTGCAGGCGATCGGGGTCGAGAACGTAACGGTGGACTTCGTGTGGACTCCACCATGGACTCCGGAGCGGCTGACCCCCGACGGGCGGGAGCAGCTCCAGATGATGGGGTATCCGGTCTAGGGAGGGTGGCGCCGCCGGCCGAAGAGTCGATCCCCCAGCCGTCCCATGCCAAACCCGATCAGGCTCACCCCCACCAGCGGCGCCGCCAGCAGCCCCACCGGAACCAGGGCCAGCAGCGTCAGGTAGAAGCGGAAACCCTCCCTCAGGTCGGGCAGGCAGTAGGGACAGCTAATACCCCAGCGCATCAGGAAGTGGAGCGCCAGGAGTATCAGCACGTAGGCGCTTAGGTAGGCTGTGCCCAGCCCCGCCAGCGCCCCCGCACCCAACCCGCGCCGGCGGGCGGCCCACCCCGCCACCAGCGCACCTGCCCCCACCGCCATGGCCGCGTCCGCCGTCCTCCCCTGGAAGAATGGCTGCAGCAGGTCCTCGCGGTTGACGACGGAAAGAGAGAAGTAGTAGCCCCGCCCGTAGAACAGCCCCAGGATCACGCCGAAGAAGATCACCGTGCCCCACAGTGCCGGCAACAGGTCGCGCCTCGGCCTATGCAGGAGGAAGAAGGTCGCGGGCAGGAGGGCCGCACCCAGGGCCGGAGGGAGACGCCGCGCGCGCTCCCGCGCCAGCGCCCGCTTCAGCCATTCGGCGCGCTGTCTAGCCAGGTCGTCGGAAGCGGCCAGCATGGCATCGGGGCGCGGGCCACCCAGGGGAGTGGTGAAGACGGGGTGGCGGCGCCCCAGCACCGCCACAGCATAGGCCTTCTCGTGGAACGCCGCCTGCTGCTCCCCCCACCGCTGCTCCAGGCCCTCGGGGACGGCGCGCAGCGCTTCGATCAACGGGCGGCCGATGCTGTGCGCCGGGAGCGGCAGCCCCAGCAGGGCCGCCACGGTCGGTGCGATGTCCGCCTGCCGGGCGTCGAACTCCTCCCCAGGCTCGATTCCCGCCCCCAGGAACATCAGCGGCACGGTGCGCACCACCGGCTCGTGGCCGCCGTGACCGCCGCGGTCGATGTGCCCGTGGTCGGCTGTGATGACCACCGCGGTCTTGGTCAGGTCCACACCCTCCAGCAGGCGCGTCAGCTCCTCATCGATGAGGCGGACGCTGTCGTGATAGGGCTGGCTGGTCGCCCCTGCCCCATGGGCCATCAGGTCGGGCGCCGGGTAGTGCAGGAGCACCAGCGCTGCGGACCCCTGGAGGAAGCGGATCCCAGCGGCGGTGACGGCGACGGAGGTGTCGTGGATCGCAGGCAGGTCGGTGTAGGCGGGATCGGGGACGGGGGCGAACTCGTCGATGGTTCCGGCGAACAGCATCGCCCACCCCGGGTGGCCCGCGGCGGCCGTGGAGCGGCCTGTGCGCTTTGCGGCGGCGAAGAGGTGGTCCACGCGCACCGCCCCCTCGTACCAGTTGGTGGTGACCCCACTGATCTCGGGAGGTGCGCCCGAGAGGATGGTGGTCCATCCCGGGTAAGAGAGC
>Ga0101945_1000540_pt1 | contig 60697 bp, 62 predicted proteins | sample DewCreD2012metaG_2_FD_75246 | JGI IMG/M metagenome (GOLD analysis project Ga0101945, IMG submission 75246) | Hot spring sediment bacterial and archeal communities from British Columbia, Canada, to study Microbial Dark Matter (Phase II) - Dewar... ... | reverse complement strand
GAGGGCCAAGGTAGCGATTCAGGCCCTTATGACTTTTTTGGTGATGAATGTGAAGAGGATGGTGAGGCTTCTTTTGATGAAGGAACAGAAGTTAGGAATTTTGGAAACTGGATGAGGAAAAAGAAAGGAGAAAGAAAAGAAAGATAGAAAAAAGATAGAGATTAATCCAGAAAGTAACCCCCTGTATCCCATAATTTAGCCTTTCCCTAACTCTCAAAATGAGACTACTCCATAAAGTATTTACTTTTTCAGAAATCTCCGGATACTCACTTGACAAAAATTATCAATTTGGATAGAAATTAAATTTTAGAAGCATAAATTTTATAAAAAAAGGGGGGTGATTTCAAAAAGTGAAAAAATTAAAAAATTGGGATTATTATTGTGTCGTCATTAGGGATCAAGAGAAAGCAAGGTAGAGAAAGGAGGATGAAATGGCTATGAAGGAAAAGAAAGAAAAATCAATTTCTCGTCGAACTATGTTAAAAAAATTTGCTGCGGTGACCGGAGGGACTGCGGTTACATTAGGTTTCCCATTCGTGAAAAGAACCTCTGCACAAACCCCTATCGTCCTCAAAATGCAGAGTACCTGGCCGACAAAGGATATTTTTCACGAAATGTTTGAAAAATGGGCAAAAAAGGTGGGAGAAATGTCAGGTGGCCGATTGAAGATCGACGTTCTTCCTGCAGGTGCAGTGGTTCCGGCCTTTGAGCTGATTGAGGCTGTGAGCAGAGGAACCCTTGATGGAGGCCACGGAGTTGCAGCCTACTGGTTTGGAAGGAACAGGGCTGTAAGTCTATTCGGAACAGGACCCTCCTTTGGTTTGGATGCTGATGGATTGCTTGCTTGGATTTATTATGGGGGGGGAGAAGAACTCTACAATGAATTACTTCATGATGTCCTCAAGATGAATGTAATCTCTATTTTCCATGGTCCCATGCCTACTCAACCTCTGGGATGGTTTAAAAGTGAGATAAAGAAGCCTGAAGATCTTAAAGATTTAAGATACCGGACCGTTGGGCTTTCTGCCAGCCTATTCATGGAAATGGGAGCTGCAGTAAAAATTATTCCAGGAGGAGAGATCATTCCGTCTATGGAACGGGGTGTTCTTGATGCAGCAGAGTTTAATAACATGTCTTCAGACAAACTATTAGGTTTTCCGGATGTTAGAAAAATCTGTATGGTCCAAAGTTATCATCAACCCTGCGAGTTCTTTGAGTTGATGTTCAATAAAACGAAGTTTGAAGCTCTTCCAAAAGATCTCCAGGCAATATGTCGATATGCGGCTTATGCACAATCTGCTGATATGACTTGGGAATTTTATAAACGAAATACAGAAGATATGTATGAAATGGAAGAAAAGCGAGGTGTTAAATTTATTCGAACGCCAAAATCTGTACTTAAGGCACAGCTCATCGCATGGGATAAGATTATTGAAAAAGAAAGCAAGGAGAATCCTTTCTTCGCTAAAGTGATCCAATCTCAAAGAGAATTTGCTAAAAAAGCAGTCCGATGGAGATTAGACGTCATGGTGGATAATCAGATGGCTTACGACCACTGGTTCGGGAAACCTCCTGTTAAGCCAGAGGAACGCAAACCAACACCGAAACCCGCTCCAAAGGGTCCAGGAAAGAAGTAAATCCATTTTTACCTCTTAGAGGGACGTCCCTATTAATAATGAAGGGGGACGTCCCATATTTTTATTTAGGGAAAATTACTTTTAAGGAGAGGTAGGCAATGGATAAACTGGCAAAAATAATAGACAATATTAACATCAAAATTGGGAAAATTTTTGCTTGGCTCTTTCTTCCACTCGTTTATGCTTTGGTTCACGAAATTATAGCAACAAAGGTTTTTGCCAAACCCACCGTATGGGCTTTTGATGCAAGCTATATGCTCTATGGGACTATCTTTATGATGGGTGCAGCCTACACCCTTGCCATTAATGGCCATGTTCGAGGGGATATTTTCTCTCGTCTTTGGAGGCCAAGAGTTCAAGCAACCATCGACCTGATTCTTTATATCTGTGTGTTTTACCCAGCTATGATCGCTTTTTTGGTAGCTGGATGGTCCTATGCCTATTACTCATTCTCCGTGAATGAAAAGTCGCTTCAAAGCCCCTTTGGACCGATTATCTGGCCTTTTAAGATGGTGATCCCCTTAACTGCTATTCTCTTGATTCTTCAGGGAGTCTCCCAGGTAATCAAATGTATACGCTGTCTCCAGCGGGGGAGGTGGTCCGATGAGTCTTGAAACACTCGGAATCGTTATGCTGGGGTTACTCTGTATTGCTATCTTTGTGGGATTCCCCACGGCTTTTACCCTTTTGGCCCTTGGCTTCTTCTTCGGTTGGGTAGGCTTCGGGTGGGAACGAATTTCTAACTTAATGATCTCAAGGGTGTTCTTTGTCATGTCGAATGATGTCCTTATTCCTGTAGCGATCTTTGTCTTTATGGGTTATGTAGTTGAGCGCTCTGGAATACTTGACCGACTTTTTCGATCTATTCAGATTGCAACCGGACCGCTACGTGGATCCCTCTATCTCGCAACTCTTGCTACTTGCACGATTTTTGCGGCTGCTACAGGAATCATTGGAGCATCAGTGACTATCATGGGCCTCCTTGCTTTGCCTGCCATGATTCGCGCCAATTATAACGTCCGTCTTTCTGCCGGAGTAATTACTGGTGGAGGGTGTCTGGGAATCTTAATTCCACCCAGCGTACTGCTTATCCTTTATGGGGCTACTTCTGGAGTCTCTACTGTCCAGCTTTATGCAGGGGCTATCTTTCCTGGACTAATTCTATCAGGCTTATATTTTGCATATGTGATTATTCGGACATTAATCGATCCCTCGCTTGGACCCCCATTACCCAAAGAAGAACGAGATTTCCCTGCAAGACAGATTATAAAGATGCTATTAACCTCTGTCTTCCCTGTAGTCGTTTTGATTGGATTTGTCCTCGGATCCATCGTCACAGGTTGGGCAGCGCCTACTGAAGCGTCTGCATGCGGCGCATTTGGAGCTTTAATCCTATCTGCCGCCTATGGGAGATTAAACTGGAAATCTCTTACTGAATCTCTTCGAGAGGCGATTAGAACTTCGAGTATGGTTCTCTTTCTCATGGTTGGATCAAGTGTCTTTGCTTCCGTATTCGCTCTTCTGGGAGGTGCAAAAGTGATTGAAACCTTCATCTTAGGACTGAACCTCCCACCAGCAGCTTTCATCTGGATGACAATGCTGATCATTTTTCTTCTAGGATGGCCTCTTGAGTGGACTGAGATTATTATCATCTTCATGCCCCTTTTCTTGCCCCTTCTACCTCATTACAAAATTGACCCTCTCTGGTTCGGCATCTTGGTCGCGGTTAATCTCCAGACAGCTTTCCTTTCTCCCCCCGTGGCTATGGCAGCCTTTTATCTTAAAGGAGTCTCACCACCCCATGTAACACTCATAGATATTTATTGGGGAATGGTTTATTTTATGATTCTTCAAATCATCGGCCTTTGCATCGTGTATTTCTTTCCAGAAGTCGCTACCTGGCTTCCACGAGTTGTCTTCGGTGGGTAAACAAAAAAAGTAAGATAATTAGATCATGTTTAAACCCATTAAACATACAAAAGTTTCCGATGAAATTGTGAAACAGATTAAAGAGCTCATTGCCCAGGGGCTTCTGAAACCTCGGGATCGGCTTCCTCCTGAGCGAGAACTCGTGAAGGAATTAGGAGTAAGCCGTCCTTCTCTTCGGGAGGCTTTAAATTCGCTAATAGCGATGGGTTTCCTTGAAATCAAGGGAAAAAAAGAACGTTTGTCAAATCGATGGCCTCGGGAAGTATTCAGGAACCGATCTCCCTCATGTTCAAAGCGGATGCCCAGAAGATCTTCGATCTCATCGAAGTAAGAAAGGCCATGGAAACCTGGGCAGCCTTTCATGCGGCTCAGAAGGCAACGGAGGAGGATATCCACCAACTCGAGAAGATCCTTCAACGGATGAAGAAAGCCTTCCAAGAAGGGAAACCCTGGGAAAAGGAAGATGCTGATTTTCATCTCGGCATCGCTCAATCCACTCACAATCCTATCCAGGCCCACATCATGTTTTCCATCCACGATCTTCTCAGGACATCGGTCGCAAAAGTGTTTCGAGATCGCAACAAAGTAAAGAAACTCATCGATCAACACGAACGGATCTTCCATGCCATTAAAAATCACTCCCCCGAGAAGGCAAGAGAAAAAACGCTTGAGCACCTTAATTATGTTGAGTCAGAAGTAAAGGCCTCTATCATTAATAATAAAAATTAAAAAAAACGAGGATCGTCCAATGATTCCAAAACAGAGACTGATTGAGATTGTAGGGACCGAAAATTTTACCGACCAATTAGAAGAATTAATCCCCTATAGTTACGATGCCTCTATGAACGTTCATCGACCGGATGGGGCTATCTGGCCTGAATCCGCTGAACAGGTAGCTAAAATTGTTCAACTGGCCAACGAGGTGAAAATCCCTGTCATTCCCAGAGGGGCTGGAACGAGTCTGAGTGGAGGGGTCATTCCCATCCAGGGGGGGATCATCATCGATCTCTCAAAAATGAATAAAATTATAGAGATCAGTATTGAGAATCGGTATGCCCGTGTTCAGGCCGGTGTGGTTTGTGATACCCTCAACCGGGAACTGGCAAAATTCGGGTTTGTCTTTCCCCCTGATCCTGCAAGCAGTTCAGTGGCAACGATTGGAGGAAACGTGGCAACGAATGCAGGAGGAATTAAAGGGGCCAAATATGGAACCACTCGCGATTATGTGTTGGGACTTCAGGTCGTCCTTCCCACGGGTGAAGTGATGCATACTGGTTCCTATACGATGAAATGTGTCTCAGGTTATGACCTTTCAAGACTCTTTATCGGTTCTGAAGGAACCTTAGGGGTGGTCACTGAAGCCACGTTAAAGATCAACCCCCTTCCCCGCCATGCGATGACGGCAGTGGCCACCTTTTCCAGATTAGAAGATGCAGGGAATGCTATCTTCCAAACCATGACCAGTGGCATTCTTCCCAGTGTCATGGAAATTATGGATCAGGTGACTCTTCGATCGATTAAAGAAAATACAGATATCGATCTTCCGGACGCCGAGGCCATGATTCTCACAGAGACAGATGGCTATACGTGGGAAGAAGTAGAAGCCCAGATGGAGGTGATTTTAGACATTTTTAAAAAGAACCATCCTATTGAAATGACAACGGCCAAAGATGAGAAGGACCGAATCAACCTATGGAAGGCGCGAAAGTCTGCCTATGCCACATTGGCTCGGGTGAGTAACAGCTTTGTTCTTGACGATGTGACGGTTCCCATCTCGAGAATCCCTGAATTGCTGATAGGGATTCAGGAAATCTCAAAAAAATATGATATCGTCATTGCCACTTTTGGCCACGCAGGGGATGGGAATCTTCATCCCCAAATCCTATATGATGAATACGACCCTCAGCAGGTACAACGAATGGAAAAGGCTGAGGCGGAGATCTTCCGTCTGGCCATCTCCTTAAATGGAACCCTTTCAGGGGAGCATGGGATTGGACTCTCCAAGGCGAACTATATGACCCTTGAACACGACCCTGTGGAGATGGCCTTGATGAAAAAGATCAAGAAGACCCTGGATCCCAATAACATTATGAATCCAGGCAAACGAGCCCTGGACTAAAAATACTCGAACCCTCGACCCCTGGAATTCTTGAATCTTTAATAACATAGGAGACTCCATGACCAACAAAATTCAATTCGATGAGAAGAGGCGAAAGGCGATTGCTCAGTGTTCTCGGTGTGGATTCTGCCGTGCCGTCTGTCCGATCTTTGATCTTACGAAACGACCCGTTACCAATGCCCGGGGAAAGATGATTCTTTTGAAGGAACTTATGGAGGAAAAACTTTCCGTCACCGACGCAGTGGCTCAAGCCTTTCTTCGTTGTACCACCTGCATGAACTGTACGGTAAACTGTCCCTCGGGTGTGGATCCTCAGGAAATGGTTAAACATGCTCGAAAAGAGTTCGTTCAACTGGGGATGGATAATTGGTTTAAGGCCATGGCAGAAACGATGGCGAAATATGGAAATATCTATGGAGAGGAAAAGAGGGTGGATTGGGAACATAAGAAAGGCAATGCCCAGACCGTCTTGTTTTTAGGGTGTGTAGGAAGCTATCGGGAAGAAGAAAGTGTGAGAGAAACCCTTCAACTCCTTGATATCCTGAAAGTGGATTATACCCTCATTGATGAAGTATGCTGCAGCGGAGTCCTTGAGGATGTGGGATACAAGATCATTGAAGATTTAGCCAAACAAAACACCAGAGAGATCAAAAAGACAGGAGCAAAGAACCTCATCACCACCTGTCCTTACTGCTATCGTGTCTTTAGAGATCATCCTGCCTACCAGAACCTCGGAGTAGAGCTCAGCCACATCACCCAGTTTCTTAAGAATTTTAATTTTGAGGTCCGGACACAAAAGCGAGTGACCTATCATGACCCTTGCGATCTTGGCCGCCATGCAGGAATCTATGAGGAACCCCGGGAAATCATCCGAAAGATCGCCCCCAATTTTGTAGAACCCTTAAGGACGAGGGAGAATGCGATGTGCTGCGGGGCTGGAGGAGGTTTCCGAGGATCCTTTCCTAAGGAATCGGTAAGGATTGCGAGAAACCGTTTGAGTCAAATCATCGAAGAGACAGGGGCTGAAATCTTACTGACCGAATGTCCTTCCTGTCTCCATAATTTCAGAAATGCCAGACGGCAAAAACAGAAAATCGAAATCTATAATATCACTGAATTTATTGGGAAACTCTATCGAGAAAAGGCCTCCCTCGGAAAAGAAGCGGCTTAGCCAACTATTTCGAAAGAATCTCCTTTAGAGCACCGATCAGGCAAGCAATATTTTGCATCTTACAGGTCTCTCCCATGAGACCGATTCTCCAGATCTTTCCTTTTAAGGGGCCTAACCCACCACCGACTTCGATCTGATATTCCTCTAAGAGTCTTTTTCGGACCTTGGCATCCTCAACGCCATCGGGAAGGATCACAGAGGTGAGCATCGGTAAACGAAATCCCTCCTGGGCAAAGAGTTTAAAGCCAATATTCTCTAATTCCATCTTTAAATGATCCCCCAGGGTCTGGTGACGTTTAAATCGTTCTTCCAATCCCTCTTCCATCACCATCTTCAATCCCTCGTGAAGGGCATAGAACATGGAGGCAGGGGCTGTATGGTGATACACCCTCTCCTCACCCCAGTATTTTTCAAGGAGCAAAAGATCGAGATAAAAACTTTGGACCTTTGTCTTTCTGGAACGGAGAATATCCATGGCCTTCGAGCTTACCGTAATAGGGGAAAGCCCTGGAGGAACACTCAGACATTTTTGTGAACTACTGTAGCAGACATCAATTCCCCATTCATCCACTTTTACAGGAGCTCCACCCAGGGTCGTTACGGCATCGACTACCAGGAGGGTATTTTTCTCTTTACAATAAGAGCCTATATCTTCGAGGGGCTGCATCACCCCTGTGGAGGTCTCTCCATGAACCAGACCGCAGATCTTTGTCTGGGGGTTCTCTTTTAAGGTTTGGACCACCCTCTCGGGTTCAATGGGCTTCCCCCACTCTTGCTCAATCTGAATCACCTTTGCCCCACACCGTGAGGCCACCTCCACCATTCTTGCTGCAAAAAAACCATTGACACCTATGACCACCGTATCTCCAGGCTCAACAAAATTGACAAAGGAGGCTTCCATCCCGGAGCTCCCTGTAGCAGAAATGGCAAGGGTTAAGGAGTTTTTCGTCTGAAAGACCGCCCTGAGCATCTCGCTGATTTCATCCATACAGGAGAGAAGTTGAGGGTCCAGATAGCCAATGACAGGAGTCATCATTGCCTGGTACACTCGATAATGAATATTACTGGGTCCAGGCCCCATCAGAACTCGAGGGGTCGGATGTAAATCTCCCACAATCCATTTGTCCATGACTAAACCTCCTCCAACTCTATTTTTAAACCATCACTGGCAGCAATGACTCTCGTTCCGAACTCTTTTCCTAATTGGGCCGCTACTTCCCATGGCTTTGCCCGAAGGATTGTCATTCCAAAATGGGTGAGCACGGTCAATTTCGGTCTTATCTTATGGAGGATCGTCTTGACATCTTCGATTGAAAGATGGTCAATAGGCTCTTCTCCTACGGGCCTTAAACGAACGACATGAATGATAAGGATCTCCCCTTTATAGAGCTTCAGGATCTCTGGGAAGAACCGAGTATCCGTAATCCATGAAAGAGAATAAGGGGAAAGTTTGAAATTAAATCCGTAGGTCTCTACGGGATGGTGATGACGAACCGTCGTTCTAAAAAGAATCTCTCCTACACGATATTCCGAATCTTCTTTTAAAATTTCAATCCTCTCTACATGCCCTCTTAAATATTTCAGAACGACCGGATCCTCTTCGAGAGCATCCCTTGGAGCAAAAAGAATCCCTCGCTTCTTAAATCCCCCTTCTGTCATCGCTTCGATCATGACATTGATATCTCCTGAATGATCCAAATGTTTATGGGTGAGAAGGATTCCATCCAAGGAGGAGGGTTCTAATCGGGGTTTACTACTGAGACAACGGACCAGAGCTCCTGGTCCCGGATCGATATAAAGATGGGTATTTCCAACATTAAGCCAAGCCCCGCCCGAAGCCCGAAGCTGCTTCATGACCACAAATCTTGCCCCTGCTGTCCCCAAAAATTTGAGAAATGACATATCGCTATTCGTTTCCTAATTCTCTTAATTTCTCCTCATCCAATCCAAAATAATGCCCTACTTCGTGGAGGACCACTTCTCGAATCTTCTCTTCGATCTCTTCATGGGTAGCGCAACAGGATTCGATAGGATGTTGAAAGAGGGTGATCTTATCCGGGAGGACATTTCCATAGAAGAATCCTCTTCGATCGAGGGGAATCCCCTGATAAAGACCGAGTAATTCATTTGAAGAACGAAGGCCCAGCTCGCGGAGTAGGGTCGGGTCGGCTCGATCCTCAATGACCACAGCAACGTTTTCCATCCGAATTCGAATCTTTTTGGGAAGCCCTTTCAGGGCTGAAATAACGATCCTCTCAAACTCTTCCCTGGTGAGTTTCATTCATCCCCATATCTTTAAATTTTTGGTGAATTTAACAAAATTCCTCAAAGATTACAAGAGATAATTAAAATCCCCTGTATTTCTTCACTGAAAGTCAAAAAGGGGTGTGTTGAAAGCTATAGGAGCCAACTTCAGGGGAGCATATTGACTCCTAAATGAAGGAAGATATAATAGGATTAGGATGAAAAAGGTTCAAAGCGCCCTCACCCCTGTTGTCCTCATTGCCCCTTATCCTGAAATGGCAGAGCTTGCAATGGAGATCTGTAAAGATTTTGAGAAACCCGTTGGAATTGAAGTGGGGGATCTCCAGGAAGGGCTTAAAAAAGCGTTTCTTCTTTTGGAGAAGGGAGTGGAGGTCCTCATCAGCCGAGGAGGGACAGCACGACTTCTTAAACAGGAATTGATGATCCCGGTCGTAGAAATCCAGGTTTCTGCCTTTGATATCCTTCGGACTCTTAAAAAGGTTTCAAACAAAAGTCAAAAAATAGGAATCATCGGTTTTGGAAATGTGGTATTGGGTTCAGATCAACTGGCCGATCTTCTCAATCTCGATTTGAGAGTCTTCCCTGTTCAAAATGAACAAGAAGTTCCCCAAAAAATAGAAGAAGCCCGCAAGGAAAAGGTGGAGATCATCCTTGGCGATAAAATTGTTGTGTCCCAAGCCAAAAAAATGGGATACCCTTCCATCTTGATCGAATCGGGAAAGGAAGCCATCTTACAATCCTTCCATGAAGCCTATCGGATCTTAGAGGTCGTTCGCTCCGAATCAGAAAAAAGTCAGCAATATTTAAATACACTCAATCAATTAAAAGCCGTTCTCGATTCCGTGGATGATCAGATTATTCTTCTTGACAGAGAAGATCGAATTCAATCATGCAATCCGGCCGCTCTAAACTTCCTCAAAATGAAAGAGAACCAGGAAAAAGGGAAACCCCTCATCCTCTATCCCGTAGAACCTCTCAAGGAGATGAAAAGGGAGTGGACTCCCCAACGAAATCATGTCGTCCTGATTCAGGGAAAACATCTACTCCTGGATTATCTCCCGGTAGGAACCTCGGAGGAGAGGATAGGAGCCCTCATTATTGGGAGAAGTATTTCAAAACTTCAACAGGCAGAAAGAAAGGTAAGAAATGAACTCTATTTAAAGGGACATGTCGCTCGGTATACCTTTTCCGATATTCTTACAGGAGACGAAAATTTCCAGAAGGTGATCCAGAGGGCAAAGAGTTTCTCTCAATCCTCATCCACTGTTCTGATTCAGGGTGAAACTGGAACAGGCAAAGAAATGTTTGCCCAGGGGATCCATCATGAACGATTTGGCTTGGAAAGACCCTTTGTCGCAATCAACTGCGCCACCCTTCCAGAACCGCTTCTCGAGAGCGAACTTTTTGGTTATGCTCCGGGAGCCTTTACGGGTGCAAGGAAGGAAGGAAAAAAGGGACTTTTCGAATTGGCCCATGGAGGTACCCTCCTTCTCGATGAAATTAGTGAATTACCCCTTAATCTTCAAAGTCGTCTCTTGAGGGTCATTGAAGAAAAAGAGGTTCAGCCCATTGGAGATGACCGGGTGATTCCTGTGGAGGTTCGAATTATTGCCACCACTAATAAGGACCTCTCAAAGGAAGTCGAGGAGAAACGATTTCGAGGAGACCTATTTTATCGTTTAAATGTCCTCTATTTAAACTTGCCTGCTTTACGAGAACGAGGAAGAGACCCCTTTATCCTGTTTAAGAATTTTATCTTGAAGATCAACCCAAAATGTCCAAAGAGGGTTTTCTTCAATAAAGAGATCGAAAAACTTCTTTGCGAACACTCCTGGCCCGGAAATGTGAGGGAATTGAAAAATTTAGTTGAAAGACTCGCTCATCTGACAGACCATTTTACTAAAGACTTCCACGATCTCCCCGATTGGATTCGTGAAGAACTTAAACGATTGGAACCTAAAATAGAGAAAGAACCGCAACAGGAGGTCCTCTCCCTGAAGCTTAAGGAATTAGAGAAGGAGTGGATAAAGAAGATCACCGAATCCACCCATCTTAAAAAAACCGACTTGGCTAAATCCTTAGGAATCAGCCGAACAACCCTCTGGAAAAAGTTAAAATTCTAAAATTTGTTTATTTATTAAACAATTTAGTTAATTAAATGAACATTATTAAGACAATTTTCAAATCCCTTTATATAAAATTTCCCCTTAAAATTTATAACCCCTCCTATTTATTACGCAATTTCCTCTATTCGAATTTTGGCACTTCTATTGCTTTATCATCTAAAAGATGACCCGAAGTTGCCTCCTCATCGCGGATGACCTCACAGGGGGAGCGGATGCTGGTGCCCAGTTCGCAAAAAAGAATCTCCAAACCCTACTCATCTCTCCTCAAAAAAATGAAAAGATCTATTTTCACAAATATATTTCCCAAGATGTGTTGGTGATTAATACAAATTCGAGGGATTTATCACCCGAAGAAGCCTATCGGTTAATTTCAAGTCTCTTAACAGAGTACGAAGAAGGACTTTTCCCTATTCTCTATAAGAAGATTGACTCAACGCTTCGAGGAAATATTGGTTATGAGATCGATGCGGTCTTAGAAAAAACAAACAACCACCTCTGCTTTGTGGCCCCTTCCTACCCAGAACAGAATCGAACGCTCATAGGAGGGATCTTGATTGTCGGAGAGAAACCTTTAGCCCTCACAGAAGTGGCTCGAAAAACCACCTCTCCCATTCAGGAATCCCATGTCTATAAAATTCTTCAGGCTCAATCTAACAATAGGGTCGGATGGATTGATCTGACCCATGTAGCTTCCTCCTCAGAGGGTTTAAAGAAAGCCGTTGAAATAGAGAAAAGCAAAGGAAATCGGATCATTATCTTCGATGCGGCAACACGGCAAGACTTAAAGAATATTGCAGAGGTCGGATTCTCTTTAGAAAAAAAACCCCTTTTCGTAGGCTCTGCAGGTCTGGCGGAAGAAGTAGCTCATTACATGAATCCTGAAAATGGAAAATTCCCTTCCAGGAAGATAAGGCCCTGCCAGAATATTTTTATTATTAGCGGAACGGCATCCAGTGTGACGCACCAACAGTTGAAACGAATCGAAGAAAAAGGGATCCCCTCTTTTCAACTCCCTCTACCCTTAATCCTTGCAGATTGGTCAAAAACCCGAGAAGAAAGAGAAAGATTTTATGAGAAAATTGCAAATTCACTCTCCCATGGAATCTGTATTTTAAAAACCCCTTCAGAGATGGTAACTCCTATAGATTCCCCTGATGTTTCGATTCATCTCAAAGTGACCAAAATGTTAGCCTCCTTAGCCTTGGGAGCAATTGAAAAATCCCAAATCCGTCCAAACGATCTCGCCTTAATTTTAACGGGGGGTGAAACCGCTCAACATACGATCAATGGACTTGGGCCCAACGAAATCCAAATAGATGGTGAACTCTTAGAAGGAATTGTGATTGGGCGATTGATAGGTGGAGATTGGAATGGAGTCACCATCATTACAAAAGCTGGAGCCTTCGGAAAAGAGGATGCCTTAGAGAAAGTGATCGAAATGCTAACTCAACCAAAAACCTGAGGCGAGAAAGGAGGTAGGAATGAAAGCCTTGATTAAGGATAGACCTATAAGAGGGGCGACCTTGACCGATCTTCCCCTTCCTACGGTTGGAGAGAATGATTTATTGGTGAAGGTAAAGTCTGCCGCCATATGTGGGACCGATATTCATATTTATCAATGGAATGAATACGCAGCCTCACGAATGAAACTTCCCCTTCTATTTGGACATGAATATTCGGCTGAAGTGGTGGAGGTGGGAAAGAACGTAAAAAATTTCTGTCCTGGGGATCGCGTGGCGGCTGAAACTCATGTCCCCTGTGGTCACTGTTTCCAATGTACCACAGGGCTTCAACACATCTGTAAGGACATGAAGATTCTGGGTGTTCATATGGACGGGGCCTTTGCTGAATATGCCATTCTCCCAGCCGTTTGTGCCTGGAAATTGGACCCCTCCATTTCCTACGAGATCGGTGCTACGATGGAACCCTTTGGCATTGCTGTCCATGCCTTTTCAAAGACAAAGCCTGCAGGCAAGAAAGTGATTGTCTTTGGATGTGGGCCCATAGGCATCTATGCTCAGATGGTGGCAAAGCTAAGTGGAGCTGAATATGTGATTGGGGTAGACATAAGTCAAGAAAGGCTTGATCTTGCCAAAAAGATGGGCACAGATATCCTCCTCAATCCCAAGGAAGTCCATCTCGTGGAAGAAATCGAGAAGATTACAAAAGGATTCGGGATGGATATTGTGGTGGAGCTAACAGGGAATAAGGCGGTGCTCAACGAGGCCACCAAAACTTTGAGACGGGGTGGTGATATCGTTTTAGTAGGACTATTTCCAGGTCCTGTGGAATGGGATGTTGTCAATAATGTCATTTACAAAGAGGCTACGGTTTATGGGGTGACTGGTCGAATCATGTGGGAGACCTGGTGGACTGCGCAGAGTCTCATCCTATCGGGGAAGATGGATTTAGCAGAAGTCATTACCCATCGGTTTCCTCTTGAACAATATGAGAAGGCTTTTGAATTGGCCGAATCGGCCGCCACCGGAAAAATCATTTTTAAGATTTAAAATAGCAAATCTATCGAAGGAGGATGTTATGATGCAAGAGAAACTTACCGTTCGTTCTATTCAAGAAATGAAGGATCGGGGCGAGATCATCACCATGCTCACGGCCTACGATTATCCGATTGCCAAACAGATCAATGACGCAGGGATCGAGATGATTCTGGTAGGGGACTCAGCAGCCATGGTCGTTCATGGGCATCCCAATACCCTTGCCGCTACCATGGACATGATGATCCTCCATTGTGCAGCGGTGGCGAGGGCCTGTACTCGGACCATGGTGATTGCGGATATGCCTTTTGGCTCTTTTCAGTACTCTGTGGAGGAAACGATGCGGAATGCCGCCCGGTTTGTCACAGAGGCCAAGGTGGATGGGGTCAAATTTGAAGCCGCTCCCAATCATATCGAGAAAACACGGGCTATCGTCCAGATGGGTATTCCAGTCGTAGGCCATGTGGGGCTCCACCCTCAATCCGTCGGTGTTTTGGGAGGGTTAACGGTTCAGGGAAAGTCGATTGAGACGGCCCGTAAGGTCGTCACCGAAGCCTTGGCCCTTGAGGAAGCAGGAGCCTTCGCCATCATATTTGAAGCGGTACCAGCAAAGCTGGCTGCCTATGTCACGAAAAAACTCCGTGTTCCCACGATCAGCATTGGTGGAGGACCGGGCTGCAGCGGTCAGCTTTTAGTCACCTATGACGTGTTAGGGATGTTCGAAACCTTTACCCCAAAGTTTGCCAAAAAATATATCAATCTAAATCAATTGATCCGAGAGGCCATCCTTCAATATCAAAACGAGGTCAAGAGTCGAAAATTCCCCGATGAGGAACATAGCTATGGGATGTCGGACGAAGTGATGGAGGCCATTGAAAAAGAGTTTGGAAAGGTCGAATAAGAATCTTACCGAAAGGAGAAAAGGATGGAAATCAAACAGGCCATCATCACCGGATTTATGGGAAAATTGAAGGATCGCTTCTGTGAATATCACGAAGCCAAAACTCCCGAAGAAAAGATCGCAGCGGTAGCAAAAGTGAAAGGGGCTAAGGGAGTAGAAATTGTCTATCCTTACGAGTTGCAGGATCTTGAAGGAATCAAAAATGCCTTAAAAAAGTATCGATTGGGGGTAGCGGCGGTCAATGTGAATATCAAAGGAGAGCCCGAATTCGTTAAAGGCTCTTCCAGCGTCAACTCCAAAAAGTTGAGAGAGAAAGCCATCCAATTCTTATGCGAAGGCATGGATGTAGCGGCAAAGCTGGGCGCAGATAAAGTGACCTGTTGTCCTTTGAGTGATGGATACGATTATCTCTTTCAGGTGGATTATCAACAGGCTTGGAAGAATATGGTCTCCACCTTTCGAGAAGCCGCTCGTTATCGAAAAGACATCCTGCTGTTTTTAGAATATAAGGGGTCAGAAACTCGCGTGAATTGCTATTTGGATACAGCCGCCAAGACCCTCTTAATGATCCGTGAAATTGGAGAGCCTAATTTAGGAGTGACCATTGATGTGGGTCATGCTCTCATGGCTGGGGAAACGGTGGCTGAATCCATCTGCTTGGCTCAATCCTGTGGAGTTCCTTATTATATCCATATTAACGACAATAACCGAAAATGGGATTGGGATTTGATTCCTGCCACCCGCAATCTTTGGGACTATTTGGAGATGTTCTTCTATTTAAAAAAATTTAATTATCGAGGTTGGGTGACTTCTGATATGAGTCCTGTTCGACTCAATCCCATTGAGGCCTTTGAGAGAACAATTGCGACAACGGAAAAAATCATTAAGATCGTGAACCGCTTAAATCTGAATAGACTTCTATCGTTTATTAAGCGAGAACGCACTGTTGAAACATTGAAATGGCTTGAGAAACAGGTTTTAAGTTGAATACTCGAAAAGAAAGGAGGTGAAAGAAAAAGGGAGGGTTTGAGGAAAAAGGTTTTTAATCTCATACTTCAAAAATCCATTAAATTTTAAAAGAAAGGAGGAAGACATGAAAAAATTTCTATCCCTTTTACTTTTATCGTTATTTGTTTTATCAAGCATGGCTTATGCTCAGGTAAAAAAATATCCCGCTCGAGATATTACCAATGTCGTAGTCTGGGCTGCTGGAGGAGGAACGGATGTTTGTAACCGAGTCGTCTCTGGAGAGATGGCAAAAATCTTTAAAGTCAATATCAATGTGATAAACAAGACTGGAGGTGTGGGAGGATCCATTGGGATGAACGATGTTTACTCTCGACCCCATGATGGATATACTTGGGCAGGGATCTCTGAATCCTGTGTCACAGCAGGGGTTCAAGGGGGATGGGATAAAAGAATGGATGTCTGGGATTACTTTATTGTAGGAGGCTCTCCAGATGTGATTTCGGTCACTCCCAATTCTCCTTACAAAGATCTCAAAGAGTTGATCGAAGCGGCGAAGGCTAAACCCAATACCATCCGTGCTGGTGCCAGTGCCTCTGGGTCGATTCATCATCTAAATCTCTTAGCTCTTGAAAAAGGTTCTGGAGCAAAATTTAATTTTATCCCTTATCCAGGTTCCGCCCCTGCACAAACCGCCGCTATGACGGGTGAGGTCTCGGTGGTGATTACCTCTGTTGCCGAACAACAACACCTCCTTCGTGCAGGAAAACTCAGACCCTTGGCGATGCTTACCCCTGAACCCTTCACCCTCAAAGACATAGGGACGATTCCTTCTTCTTTTGATCCTTATCCAGGTCTTTCGAAATATCTCCCCATCATGCAAGCCATCGGGTTCGCTGTCCCCGCAGGTGTTCCGGAGGAGGTGAAAGAAATCATTGCGGATGTATTTAAAAAAGTCATTACCTCAGACTTTATGAAAAATTGGGCGGAACAAAACTATTATACCCTCTCTGGGAAAACGGGTAAGGCTGCACGAGAGGAATTTAATAAATTGGAATCGCTTTTTGCCTGGACCCTTTGGGAACTGGGGGCTGCAAAAGTAAACCCAGAGACATTGAAAATTCCCAAACCATAAATTTAACTTCCCATCCCCCTCCTCGAAGGGGGATGGGAATCTCTCTATGGTTTGAGTTAGTTAAGGGGGAGGAATGGATAAGGTCGAGTTGAGAAAGAAGGATTTCATAACCAGTTTTATCTTGATCGCTTTTGGAATCTTTATGATTCTTTATACGTTCACCTATATCCCAATGAAAGACAGTTGGGGAGGTGTGATGAACGTTTGGTATGTCTCCCCGGGCCTGTTCCCCGTTTGTATTGGTAGCCTCATTGTCCTGATGGGAATGGTTCTTTGCCGGAGGGCAATCAAGGATGGGGGAGCTGAAAAGTTTTTCCAAGATTTCTTACGGAAGAAACGAGGGATTTCTGAAAAGACGCTTCGTTTTTGGGGAATCCTTCTTGTCATCCTGACTTATATTTATCTTTATATCCCCAGAATCGACTTCTTTTTAAGTACCATGCTCACTTTAATGGTATTTATCTCATTCTTCTACCTTAATCGACCGGATCTTCTAAAGAAACTCTTCAGCTTTTACCTTTCAGGATCCATCCTTTTTCTCGCTCTCTTTGCCTTAAAAATTGACCGAGGACTCAATGCGAGATTCCTCTATTCCGTGGATCTCATGGTCTTCCTTCTGTTTCTCGCCTATATTGCCTATTGCCGAGTTCTCATTCAAGGCGACCAAGAATTAAAAAGGAGGTGGAGGGTTTCTATCCTGATGTCTATCCTCCCATCTCTATTTTTGATTCCTTCGTTTAAATACTTTCTTCTTGTTCCATTACCCGTAGAAGGGGGCTTTATTGAAATGATGAATCTCATCCGCTATGCCTTTCATTAACCAAGACTTAAAAAAAGATTGAAGAGAAGAATTCCATGTTTGTTCTCGAACGATTGTGGGATTTTTATATTACCGTTTTTAATACTGCTTTGAATGTAGAGAATCTTTTACTCCTTTTTGGATCGGTCATTCTTGGGATTACCTTTGGAGCCCTCCCTGGTCTCACGGCTACGTTAGGCGTCGGACTTCTCACGACATTGACCTATGGAATCAATACCAAAACAGCAATGATCACCCTTCTCGGAATGTATGTCGGTGCCATATATGGAGGCTCCTATGGCTCGATCTGTGTCAACATCCCAGGCACTGCAGCCGCTGCCGCTACGGCCATGGACGGCTATCCATTGGCCTGTAAAGGGGAGGCTGGAAGGGCACTTGGACTTACCACCACTGCCTCTTTTATTGGAACTATGGTAGGATTATTTTTTCTTGCCGTTTTTGCTCCTCTTGTTGCTAAATTGGCCCTTCAATTTACTTCGTTTGAGTTCTTTCTTCTCGCTTTTTTTGGGATCATGATTAGTGGAGGATTGACAGGACAAGATCTGGTCTATAAAGGATGGATTTCAGGACTGATCGGACTTTTTCTTTCTATTATTGGTAGGGATCGCCTCCAATTCTTTCCTCGTTTCACTTTTGGGATCTCTGAATTAGATGGAGGTCTCGAAGTGGTTCCTGTATTGATCGGGGCCTTTGGAATCCCTCAAATTATCCAAGTAATTCGGGATCAGCTCTCGGTGGGAGAAGCCAAACAATTTCAACGCGTCCTTCCCGAACTTCGAATTATTGCAAGACACCTAAAAACGATTATCCGATCAGCCTTAATTGGAGTGGGAATCGGAGCGATCCCTGGAATTGGAGAGGATATCGCAGCCTGGGTTTCTTATGGGACAGCCAAGAAGGCTTCTAAAAATCCAGAAATGTTTGGGAAGGGAGCTTATGAAGGGGTGATTGCTTGCGAGACTGGAAATAATGCCTGTATTGGGGGAGCGATTATCCCCCTATTAACCCTTGGGATTCCAGGGAGTCCCCCTGCAGTCATGCTTCTTGGAGCCCTGATGATTCATAATGTGACACCAGGCCCTATGCTTTCCATCGAACATCCTCATTTCATTACCGAAATAACAGCGATCCTACTTCTCGCCTCTTTTGCTATGTTCATCAGCGGACTCATTCTGGCGAAGCAGGTTGTAAAGGTCCTCCGAATTCCTCCTCCAGTATTTTTGCCTATCGTATTAATCCTGTGTGTGATTGGGTCCTACGCCCTTGGCACAAAAGTCGTTAATCTGTATCTCATGGTTCCTGTGGGAATTCTGGCTTACTTTATCCAGTCCATGGGATATCCTATCGCCCCATTGGTCATTGGCGTCATCTTAGGACCCATGGCAGATGAGAATTTACGCAGGGCACTGATGGTCTCCCAAGGAAGTTTTCTCCCCTTTTTCACAAGACCAGTCGCCCTCCTTCTTCTCATCATCATCGTCTGGATGTTTTTAAGTCAAGTACCTTTTGTCAAAAGAGCTACAGGGGGATTGAAGAATAAAATCTTTAAAAAGAAAGGCAATGAAGACTCCAAACGAGTAAACGGATGAATTACCGACGTCTTGGAAGGTCCGGTTTGAAGATCTCTTCTTTAGCCCTGGGGACGCTTAATTTTGGAAGCCCCACTCGCAAAGAAGAAGCCTTTAAAATGATTGATCGAGCGATCGAGGCAGGAATTAATCTGATCAACTCTGCCGATGTATATTCTGATTTGATATTCAGGATGGGTTACCTTTCCATAAGAAATATCTTAATCTCTTTATAGAAGAGCTCACTAAGGGTGCTTCATGGTTTCTTCTTCGTCATCATAGCCGGGGGTGGAAAGATTTTCGGGTGGCTCATGAGAGAGGAAGTCATGTGAGGGTTGGATTTGAAGATAGTCCTTTTTTATCTTAGGGGAAAAGGGCTACCTCTAACGCAGAGCTTGTTAAAGAGATCGTCAAGGCAGCCAAAGCAGGGGGTAGAAAAGTAGTGGATCCTGAAAGAACTCGAGAAATCCTTGGAATAAAAGGACCGAAATAAAAAGAATCTCTTCTGATTTTATTTAAAAGGGATTCATCAAACTTCGAAAGGAGAATCATTGGATGAAATACCGTTTGCTTGGATCATCGGGATTGATGGTTTCCAGATTGGCTTTAGGAACCATGACCTTTGGGGTAAAAGAGTGGGGTTGCGATGAGAGGCAAGCCCATGGAATGATGAAAAAATATGTGGATTCAGGGGGAAATTTCCTGGACTGCGCGGATGTCTATGCAGGTGGGAAAGCGGAGGAAATTGTGGGAAGCTTCATCCCAAACCTAAAACGGGAACAGGTCATTATCGCTTCAAAATGTTACTTTCCTGTAGGGAATTCCCCTAATACTTATGGACTCTCTCGAAAACATATCATCGAATCTTGTGAATCGAGTTTAAAAAGAATGAAAACCGACTATATCGATCTCTACTATATTCATGGACCCGATCCTGTAACTCCATTAGAAGAAACGATGCGTGCCTTAGACGATCTCGTAAGGCAGGGGAAGGTCCGTTACTTGGGGTGTAGCAATCTGTTTAGCTGGCAAATTGCAAAAGCAGTGGGAATCTCTTACCATATGAAACTCGAGAGACTGGTTGCAGCCCAATACCTTTATAACCTGATCCATCGCGAACTAGAGAGGGAGATCATTCCTTGTGCAATCGATCATGGTTTGGGAGTGGTATGTTACAGCCCTCTTGGAGGAGGCCTTCTCACAGGGAAATACAAGGGGATGTCGAAACCAGCCGAAGGAACGAGACTGGCGATAAGAGCTCAGGTCGACGGTCCTCGATTCTGGCATCCTAAAGGATTTAAAACCGTCGAGATCCTTGAAGAGGTCTCGAAGAGATTTGGAATCCCTATGACAAAACTCGCAATAGGATGGCCATTAAAATGGAAGTTCGTTTCATCGGTGATTATCGGTGCTAAAAATCAAGAACAACTCGAGGCCAATTTAGAAATGGCGGATTGGGATTTACCAAATGAGGTTTGGAATGCGCTCGAGGAGAGGACAAGGCCAGAAGAGGAGTATTTGAGCTGGTTTAACAAAAGAAATTATGAACGATTCTTTTCAGCCGTGGAATTCCACGATGATAAGGCCGAACTTCCTTAAATCATTCTTTAATGGATGGATTTGAAAAATGAAATTATTTAGACCACTCATTGGAATCAGTGTGGGGGATCCGGGAGGCATTGGACCTGAGATTACGGCAAAGGCCTTATCCTTACCGGAAGTTTACGAAATCTGCCGTCCTCTGGTCGTTGCCGAGGCAGAGATGATCAAAGAGGCCATCAGGTTTTCCAATCTGGATCTTTCCATCCATTCCGCTCTCTCCCCGAAAGAGGGCTTTTATCAACACGGAACGATCGATCTTATCGATCTTAAAAATATAGATGGAAAACAGATTAAACATAAAACGATTTCTGCCGAATATGGGCGAGCCTCTTTCGAGTACGTAAAGAAAGTGATCGAGCTTGCTATGGCCAGAGAGATTGATGCCACCGTCACCGGTCCTATTAGTAAAGAGGCCATAAACCTTGCGGGATTCCATTATTCGGGACATACGGAAATCTATGCGGAGCTCACTGGAACAAAAGACTACGCCATGATGTTGATCCATGAGCAATTCCGCGTCATCCATGTCTCCACCCATGTTTCATTAAGAGAGGCCTGTGAACGAGTGAAAAAGGATCGGATCCATCGAGTCATCTGGCTCGGATACGATACTCTAAAACGATTAGGCATCGAGGAGCCAAGGATTGCGGTTGCAGGACTAAATCCCCATGCTGGAGAAGGGGGTCTTTTTGGTCGAGAAGAGATCGAGGAGATTATCCCGGCTATCCAAGAAGCTCAAAAACATGGGTTAAATGTGGAGGGTCCGATTCCTTCAGATACGGTCTTTTCAAAGATGAGAGGAGGTCAATATGATCTGGTAGTGGTCATGTATCACGATCAGGGCCACATTCCAACCAAGCTCATTGGATTTCAATATGATCATAAAACAAACACCTGGGGAGCCATCTCAGGTGTAAATATCACATGTGGGCTTCCAATTATTCGAGTCTCGGTCGATCATGGAACAGCCTTTGGGAAGGCAGGAGAGGGAAGAGCCAACCCAGAAAGTATGATCCAGGCGATCAAGATTGCAGCAAAATTGGCTGGGAGCCAGTAGGATTTAAGGGTTTTTATTTTTGCAACTCAGGAACGATCTTCTCAAAATAATCAAGCACTTCTGGATTCATCAAGGCATCTCGGTTGAGCACCGGTCTTCCATGAATGATATTTGTAACGGCACTTTCCACTTTTTTCATATTCAGTGTATAAGGGGCATCTGGCATCTCCATAATGATCGCTGGAACATGGCGAGGAGAGGCCTTCTCTCTTAGGGTCTTTCGAATCGTATTTTTTAACTCTTCGGTGAGTTGAAATCCAGGTGCCAATTTTACAAAAAGGATAATCCTCTGATCCCCCTCCCAATTCTGACCGATAGCAAGGCTATCTGCTATTCCCTCAATCTTCTCCACTACATTATAGATTTCAGCCGTTCCGATTCGGACACCAGAGGGCTTCAGCACTGCATCCGAACGCCCATAGAAGGTAATGCCACCCGTGTCACTGTGCATCAGGATATAATCCCCGTGACGCCAGACCCCGGGATAAAATTCAAAATAGGCACTCCGATACTTCTCACCTGTGGGATCGTTCCAGAAATAGAGGGGCATGGGTGGTGCAGGGGCCTCACAAACCAATTCTCCCTCCATATCCCAAATCGGTTTTCCGTTCTCATCGTAAGCCTTCACCTTCATCCCTAAAGCAGGGCCTTGAAGCTCACCAGCAAACACAGGTTGAATCGGACTTCCAATAGCAAAACAACCATTAATATCTGTTCCTCCAGAGATAGAGTTGAAATGGAGATCCTGTTTGACCTCTCGATAGATCCACTCGAAGCCTTCAGCCGAAAGAACGGACCCTGTCTGGGAGATCTCTCGGAGGGAGGAAAGATCATAATGTTTACCTGGCTGAATCCCCTCGCTTCGGAGGTAATTGATATAGCTTGCGCTGAGCCCAAAAATCGTGATCTTTTCATCCTGAACCATCTTCCACATGGCGTAGGCATCAGGGTAGTTTGGATTCCCGTCATAGAGGACGACCGTTGCACCTACTCCTAAAGAACTCAGCAACCAGTTCCACATCATCCAGCTACAGGTAGTGATATAAAAGATCCTGTCGTCTCGTTTGAGGTCGGTATGAAGGATGAGTTCTTTTAAGTGATTGATTAGGATCCCCCCTGCCCCCTGAACCATACATTTGGGCTTCCCTGTCGTTCCTGAAGAGAACATGATGAAGACAGGATGATCGAAGGGAAGCTGTTCGAATTCAAGTTCGGGTTCTTTCTCTGGAGAGAGGAATTCGTCATAAAGGACGGCATTGGGAATAGAACTGATATCGGGTTTCTCTTGGGCGTAGGGGACAACGATCACCTTTTTTAGCGTGGGAATAGCCTTGGCTACTTCCGCCGCATTTCCTATGGTGCTAAAAGATTTTCCTTTATAAAAATAACCGTCTACAGTAAGCAAAACCTTTGGCTCCACCTGCCCGAGGCGATCCAATGCTGCCATGGGACCTATATCGGTAGCGCAAGAAGACCAAACGGCTCCAATACTGGTGGCAGCAAGCATTCCAATGGCCGTCTCCATCAAATTGGGCATATAGCCTACCACTCGATCTCCAGGCTCGATCCCTAACTCTCTCAGCGACTTTGCCAATCGAGCCACTGTCCAATAGAGTTCCTTATAAGTCATTTGGGCAGATTTCTGGGTCTCCCCTCTAAATATGAAAGCCAGATGGTCATCCCGATAGCGAAGAAGATTCTCGGCAAAATTGAGCCTGGCTCCTATAAACCATTTTGCCCCTGGAAATTTGGTCAAATCATCCACTACTTGATCATATTTCCTTGAGGCTTTGATATCGACAAATTCCCACACGGCTTCCCATAAATCTGGAATCGAATCCACTGACCACTGATAGAGTTCGGGATAAGTTCTGAAATTCTTTTTATATTTTTGATTTACAAAATAGATAAACTTCGTAATATTGGCATTATTTATTCGTTCGTCAGAGGGGATCCATAATGGCTTTTTCTCCGTTTTAAGTTCAGGAAGGGTAACCTGAACAACAGGAGGTTTCTCGATCGTTGGAGTAGGTTTAATCTTTCTGGGTGGCTTCGCTGAAGGTTTTGGAGCCACTTTTTTTGGGGCTTTCTTAAGAGCCTTAGGGGCAACCTTCTTAGCAGGCTTTTTCTTAATTTTTTTGGCTGCTCTTACAGGGGCTTTCTTACTCACCTTGGGAAGCGTCTTCTTTGTCACTTTTTTTAAGGATTTTTTAGGAGATTTTTTAGAAATTTTCTTTCCCGTTTTCTTAGGATTTCTTTTTGCATTCTTTGCCATAAGACCCCCTCCTCTATAGGTGATCACTTTTTGGATTTATCAATTATCATTCTTATTCTCTTTCGTCAAGAAAAATTTTGGGTAATCTCACTGAGGGGGGAAATAAATTTAAACCCGAGAGGAGTATTTCCGAAACCCATAGAACGCGGATTAATTTAATATGAATCGATCATACGAATCGATCCATCATAGAAATGGGTTTCTAATTAATACAAACCAAAGTTAAGATGTCTATGGACCATTTAAGGTAGCCGCACCATGGGTTTCTCCAATACCTCTCTCGGGTTTACTCCCCATTTGAGTGAGGGATTACATTTTGGGATCAGTGAGGGGGTAAAGATTTCTTTAGTTCACTTCTGGGAGTTTCAAATTTTTCGAACCCTTTAATTTCCTTAAACAATATGTTATTCATTTAAGAAAAATTTTAAAGGTGCCTCTTTTGCAACCCCTCTCTGGTTTTAAAATGCTCGATCTTTCAAGACTTTTGCCAGGTCCCTTCTGTTCCCTTCTTCTGGCAGATCTTGGGATGGAAGTTCTTAAAATCGAACAACCCATAGAGGGAGATTATATGCGAAAGATGGGGCCTATTCGAAAAGAGGATAGCGCCTACTTCCTTTCCCTCAATCGAAATAAGAAAAGCATGGCTCTTAATCTAAAAATGAAGGAGGGGAAAGAGATCTTTTTTCGGTTAATCGAAACTTACGATATTATCCTTGAGGGATTTAGGCCTGGGGTTATGGAACGTCTTGGCCTTGGTTTTCAAGAATTAAAAAAAAGAAATCCGAAAGTCATCTTATGTTCCCTTACGGGATACGGACAAGACGGGCCCTATCGGGAAAGGTCGGGTCACGATATCAACTACCTTGGACTGGCAGGTGTTCTGGAAATGACCGGTCCAAAAAATGGGAATCCTGTCCTCCCAGCGGTTCAGATTGCTGATATTGGCGGAGGAGGAATGATGGCAGCCATTGCCATCCTCTCAGCCATCCTCCATCGTGAAAAAACAGGAGAGGGACAACACCTGGATATCGCAATGTATGATGGGGTCCTCTCATGGCTTTCCATTCATGCAGGGAGATACTTTTTAGAAAAAACCCTCCCAAAACGGGGGGAGATGCATCTTACGGGAGGATATGCTTGTTATCAGATCTATAAAACGAAAGATGATCGTTACCTCTCCCTCGGGGCCTTGGAACCAAAGTTCTGGGAGAATTTCTGCAAAGCGATAAAACGAGAGGATCTCATCGCCAGACAATTTGTAGATGAAGAAGAACAAGTTGAAATTATTGAAGAACTTCGTCAGCTCTTTAAAACGAAAACCCTCGAAGAATGGGTTAAATACTTTGAAGAGATTGATGCCTGCATCGAACCTGTTTTAAATTTGGAAGAGGTGTTCGAACATCCTCAAGTTCTTCACCGAAAAATGGTGATCGAAATCGATCATCCGATAGAAGGAAAAATTAAACAGATTGGAAGTCCGATTAAATCCTCTCGATTTACATTTGAGGTTCGAACCCCTCCCCCCCTTTGTGGAGAACATACGGTGGAAGTGTTAAAGGAAATTGGATATTCTGATAACGAGATCCAACGATTAAAAGAAATAAAAGCCATTTAACATTCCCATAGGGATAGATGAGAGGGAAAATCGAGATTGACCGAGAGCGCTGCAAAGGCTGTGCCCTTTGCACGATTGCCTGCGCAAAAGGGTTGATTCGAATTGGAGAGGAAATCAATCGCCAAGGGTATTTCTTCGCCGTCTGGGATGAGAATGGTTCGTGTACGGGATGTGCCCTTTGTGGAGAGATCTGTCCGGATGTAGCTATCCGAATCTGGAGGGGAAGATAAATTGGTGAAGGTGATGGGTAAAAAAATGAGTGAATCTTGTGAAAGAATACTGGTAAGAGGCAATGAAGCGGTGGCAATGGGAGCCATTGATGCGGGATGCAGGCTTTTTTTCGGTTACCCAATTACCCCGCAAAACGAAATTCCTGAATACCTTTCTAAACATCTTCCTCCCCTGGGAGGAGAGTTCATTCAGGCTGAAAGTGAAATCGCTTCTATTAATCTTCTCTTAGGAGCTTCCGCAACAGGAACCCGAGCCATGACCTCCTCTTCGAGCCCTGGAATCTCGCTTATGCAAGAAGGGATCTCCTATATGGCAGGAAGTGAGCTTCCTGCAGTGATTATTAATATTTCTCGAAGTGGACCTGGATTGGGGGGAATCTCAGCATCCCAGGGCGATTACTTTCAGGCTACCCGAGGCGGAGGACATGGGGATTACAGAGTCCTCGTCCTTGCCCCTTCCACAGTTCAGGAAATGTATGAATTGACATGCTTGGCATTTGATCTCGCGGATAAGTATAGAAACCCAGTGATGATTTTAGGAGATGCCTTGATAGGTCAAATGAAAGAACCCCTCCTTCGTAAAAGGCCCCCAGCATTGGAACTCCCTCCCAAGGATTGGGCCCTCACCGGTGCAAAAGGACGAAAACCCAATCGGATCAAATCCCTCTATCTTCAAGAGGGTGAATTAACCGAACATAATTGGAAGCTTTATCAAAAATATGAGAGGATGAAAAAAGAAGAGATTCGATTTGAGTCTGTAGGATGTGAAGAAGCCGAGCTTGTGATGGTAGCTTTCGGGAGTATGGCTCGGGTGGCTAAAACGGTGATAGAATTGGCTCGTGAGGAGGGAATGAAGGTTGGTCTTTTCCGACCCATCACCCTCTTTCCATACCCTGAAAAACCTTTAAAAGAGATCTCTCGAAAGGTCAAACATTTCTTGACCATAGAATTAAATACAGGTCAGATGGTTGAAGATGTAAGACTCTCGGTGGAGAGGGATGCAGAAGTCTATTTCTATGGGAAACCCCCAGGGGCACTGCCTCCACCTGAAGAGCTACTGGAAGAAGTAAAAAAAGTGTATGGCACAGAGCATAGCGCTTAGAGCAAAGAGTTTCAGTTCATCTTTCTACTTCCCTATGCTCTCTGCCCAATACCCTTTGCGGTAATTGGAGTAGGTTATGGATCTCGTGTTCAAACGTCCTGAATGTTTGATTGATGTCCCTTTTCATTTCTGTCCAGGCTGCCACCACGGGATCGTGCATCGGCTGGTGGCAGAAGCCATTGACTTCTTTAAAATTAGAGAAAGAACAGTGGGGGTGGCTTCTGTGGGGTGCTCCGTATTCATGTATGATTATTTCGATATCGATGTGTTAGAAGCCCCCCACGGAAGAGCCTCAGCGGTTGCCTCAGGAGTAAAACGGGCAAGAAAAGATCTCATTGTATTTACAATTCAGGGAGACGGAGACTTGGGAGCTATTGGAATTGCAGAAGGAATCCACACGGCCAATCGGGGAGAAAACATCACCCTCATCTTTGCCAACAATGGAATCTACGGTATGACAGGGGGTCAGATGGCCCCTACCACCCTGCTTGGGCAGAAAACAACCACAAGTCCATATGGAAGAAACTTTTCTTATGATGGATATCCTATTAGGATGGCCGAGATGATCGCCACCCTTGAAGGAAGCGCCTTTGTCGCAAGGGTAGCCGTGAATAATCCATCTAACTTAATGAAGGCTAAAAAGGCCATTCGAAAAGCCTTTCAGATGCAAATCGAAGGGATGGGTTTCTCCATGGTTGAGGTTCTGATGTCTTGCCCTACGAACTGGGGATTATCCTCTTTGGAGGCAAACCGCCGGGTCGAAGAGGAAATGATTCCCTATTTTCCTCTCGGCATTTTTAAAGAAAGAAAGATGGCCGACTATCTATGATGAGAACCAGTGAGGAGTATGGGGTGAGGACTAAGGGGTGAGGAGTTAGGGGTGAAATTCATTCGCCCTGAGAAAAATCAGGAACGATGGGAAGCGGGGCTTTCTATTATGATCTCATTGTAGCAGGCTTTGGGGGGCAGGGGGTCCTTGCAATTGGTAACCTCATCGCTTATGCTGCCATGAAAGAGGGAAGACATGTTACCTATCTCCCCACCTATGGGGTGGAGATGAGAGGAGGAACAGCCAACTGCACGGTGGTGATCTCATCAAAGGAGATTGGATCCCCCATTATTTATAGACCCCATGCCCTCATTGCTATGAACCTTCCTTCCCTTTTAAAATTCGGCCCAAGGGTTTTACCGAATGGACTGATCTTTCTAAATTCTTCTTTGATCGACCCAAAAGAAGTTACCCGGAACGATATAGAAGTATTCCCTTTCCCTGTCAATGATATTGCGATCGAAAATGGAAATCCCCGCTTTGCCAATATGGTTGCCTTAGGGGGATTTGTTGAAAAGACAAAATTGGTCGAACTTTCCTCGGTCTATGATTCCTTAGAGAAAGTTTTCGATGAACGACATCACAGACATATTCCAGAAAACATAAAAGCTATTCAGATCGGAGTAGAATACGCCAAAAGGTTTATGTCTTCTTTCCCAAAATAAAACAGATCTCTCTTTTTAGATGAGGGGGCCCCTATGGAAGAAGAAAGGGAATTTGAAGAAATAAAAGTTGGAGAGAAGATCAAGGAGCTGAGAGAGAAGAAAGGGCTCTCTTTGAAAGATCTTGCCGATCTGACCGGTTTCTCTACGGCCCTTCTCTCTCAGATGGAAAACCATCTGGTTTCCCCATCCCTTGGAACCATCATCAAGCTGGCACGGGCCTTAGGTGTAAGGGTTGGAGATTTTTTGGGCGAAACGGAGGGCGAACCCTTCACCATCGTGAGGAAAGATGAGCGGAAAAAGGTTTCACGATTTGCCTCAAAAGATGGAGTCAAATATGGCTATTCCTATGAATCGTTAGGGTTTGAAAAGAAGGACCGCCATATGGAACCCTTTATCGTGACCCTCGAACCGGCCACTATCCCTACCACAAAAACCTCGGTCCATGAAGGAGAGGAATTCATCTTTGTTCTTGAAGGGGAGATGGAGGTCATTTTGGGAAATCATAAGGATGTTCTTTATCCGGGAGATTCCATCTATTATGATTCTACCATTCCCCATCGAGTTCAATGTCATCAAAATAAAGTGACCAAGATCTTAGCCGTCCTCTACGCTCCAAGTCCTTAGGCTACTTTCCTCAAGGGGAGAATCTTAGGGGAGAAAGATGAAAAAATCTTTTTGGATTTATCTCTTCATTCTGGCCTTAATTTTAATGATAAAATTAAATCCTGCTTTCTCTCAAGTCTCTGTAAAGGTCGGAGGATTGATCCCTTTTACAGGACGATGGGGAGAGCCTGGAAGGGAATGTGCAAGGGGGATGCTGGATTCGGCAAAGTGGTTCAATCTTCAAGGAGGATCTTCAAGGTGGCGATTAGAAATCATTTTGAACGACGATTCCCAGGAACCTGCGGAGACCATCGCTGCCTATCGAAAGATGAACGAATCGGACCAAATTCTTATTCTCTACATCTATTCCTTTGAAACGGCCATCTCCTTGCTTCCCCATATTCATCTTCATCGAATTCCAACCCTCATCAGTTCTGTCCCCACGAATTTAAGTGATCCTTCGAGTTATCCCTTTGTTTTCTCCCTTACTCCATCGCCTCTTGACCAATCTAAGATTGCGATGAAATTCCTTTCGGAGAATTCGGGTATCAAAATCCGGAAACCTAAGGTGGTCTTTATTGGATCTCCGGACCGTTTTGGCACCCACTTCTTGGAAGAGGGACGAAGCTATGCCAAACAGCTTGGCCTGGAGATCGGTCCAGACATCTTGATCCCCGAGCCTCACTCCCAAAAGAATATTCCACTGGCACTGGCTACGATGAATGCTTACGGGCCAGATTTTGCTTATGTGAGTCTCGCTTCGAAAGAAGCCTTTCTTCTCCTTCAAGAGGCCAGAAAATTGGGTCTAAAAACCCGTTTTATCGGAGGGATGAGGACCTTTGACGAAACGCTCTCGACCTTCGACGGACTCCTGGGGGTTCAACCGATTTCACCTTTTGGAGAAGATGTCCCTGGAATGGTAGAGATCATTGAGGCTCACCGTAAATGGCATCCTTATGATTCTCATACCCTTTCTTATGTGGAGGGGTGGGCAACGGTAAAACTCATCGCAGAGGCATTGATGAAGTCTCTTCCAGAGCAGGGATACTCCCGGTTAAGGGTTAAAATGGCCTTTGAAACCTTCAGGAATTTTATTACTGGAGGCCTCATTCCTCCCGTGACCATCACAGCAACGGACCATCGTCCCAGTGTGGAATCAAGGATCCTTCTCATTAAAGAGGGAAAGCTGGTCAGACACACCGGTTTTATCTCCGTTGGAAGATAGAGCATTCTCTTCTTCATCGGAGCTTGACCGCCCTTTTTAAAAATGGTAAGAAATAAAATTAATGAATCTTAAGGGAACCCTCGAAAAATTTCGTCATCGATCGGTCTCCAATCAAAAATTTTAAGGTTTTCTGAAGGAAAAAAGTTTGAACGTCTCGGTGTTGGAACGATATTTTTAGATTTCTTAAAAATTTACAATTTAATTTAAACCCTGTTGTGAGAGTTTAAAATGTTAGAGGTGAAGAATTTGATGGTTTTTTATGAAAATGCCTTGGCGATTAACAACATCCATATGAGTGCCAATCGAGGGGAGATTACTGGGGTTTTTGGAACAAATAGTGCAGGCAAGTCCACTCTTATGTATACGATTTCTGGGATTATCCTGGATGTGAAGAAGAAGGAGGAGATGAAAGGTGGAGAACGAATCACGGTTCTGGGTTCGATCCTCTTTGAGGGGGTGGAGATTACCTATCTGAAACCAAGTGAGCGGGCTAAACGAGGGATTATTTTATGCCCGGAAAGAAGGAGGATTTTCCCGGAAAGCAGCACATTAGAGAATCTTAAGATTGGGGGTTATTTAGCAACGAAGGCCCAAGCCAAGAAGACACTGGATTATGTGTTTACAATTTTTCCACCCCTGCAAAAACTGAAGAAGAGAGAGGGTGGATTTCTCAGCGGAGGAGAACAGCAGATGCTCGCCATTGGTAGGGCATTAATGGCTCAACCAAAATTATTGCTTTTAGATGAGCCTTTATTAGGATTAAGCCCCCTCATGGAGGTGATGCTCGCTCGAGCGATTCGGGATATCAATCAGCAGACAGGGATTACCATTTTGATTACAGAGCAGTATGCTCGCCCAGTTCTCCCGATCATTCATTATGGTTATATCCTTGAAAATGGTGGAGCAGTCCTCCAGGGGACTTCTCAGGAGTTGATGGAGAATCCTGATGTCAAATCCGCTTACTTCGGGTTATAGACAATGGAGCTACACGTGATCCTATTTTTTATTTTCAAAAGGGCGGTTATCAAATTCACCCATATTCTTTAAAAGGAGGGACCTTTATGAAGAAAAAATGGTTTGTCGTGTGGATGGTCGCTTTCTTTGTAAGTTTAACTATTACCACCCTATTCTCTTCTGAAAAGGCCAGTGCTCAAGGGAAACCTATAGTGATCGGATCGCCCCTGGCCACTGCCTTCCTTTATGGATGGGATGCTGAAAGGGCGATTAAATTGGCCGTAGAAGAGATCAATGCAAAAGGAGGAGTTACGGTTGGAAAGGAGAAAAGACCGTTCAAGGTTGAAGTGATGGATACGAGAGACCTTGAACCCGGAGTTCCCGTAAGTGATGCCCTTCTGGTCGTCGAAAAATTGATATTAGAGAAAAATGCTGATTTCATCGTAGGTGGACCTGTCCGATCGGAAGCTGCCCTTGCTGCCATGGATCTACTTTCAAAATATAAAAAAGTCTCTATCCTGACTACAGGCGTGCTAACGCCTGCCTACCACAAAAGAATTGAGGCTGAATATGACAAATTCAAATACTGCTTCCGAATATCGGGTGAGGTGGGCTGGATGGTGACCGGTGAATTTATTCCCTGTTTAATGGGAATCAAAGAGAAATTCGGTCTAAACAAACTTTTTATAATGGTCCAGGATGTGGCCCATGCCCGAGCAGGTGGAGATTTGGTCGCCAAATTAGCTGGAGAAAAAGGCTGGGAGATTGTTGGAAAAGAAGTCTATCCCACTGGAACAACGGATTACTCGGTCGGACTTCTGAAGGCAAAGGATGGTAAGGCCCAGGTCATTCTTATCTGGATGGATATGCCTGAAACGGCCATTTTACTGAAACAGTGGTACGATATGAAGATTCCTGCCCTCCCCTTTGGAACCATTATTGCGGCGGCCGAGCAACCCGGTTTCTGGAAAGCCACGGAAGGGAAAGGGGAATACTGTATGGCCAGCGTCGTCAATGCAGGCAATGCCCCCTCCAATGCCACACCATGGACGATGAAGTTCGTCGAAGCCTATCAGAAAAAGTATGGATTAGAACCAGAAGGCTATGGAACTTCTTCAAGTTATATGGCTGTTTATGTCTTAAAAGATGCGATCGAGAGGGCTGGAAAACTTGATTCAGATGCCATAGTTGATGCCCTTGAAAAGACAGACCTGATGGGCGTTTATGGGAGAATTAGATTCAATCCCAAGAACCATCAGATTATTCCAAGTGTAGACCCTAATGAGGGCGCAGTGGGAACAATCTTCCAGTGGCAGGCAGGCAAACGGGTGGTGGTCTTTCCGCCAAAGATCGCTATGGGAGAAATCAAACTTCCTCCCTGGATGAAGAAATAAACTACTGGAATAATGGAATACTATCCATCGTTCCAATATCCCATTATTCCACTATTCTATTTGTTTTGCTATGGACATCCTTATTTATGGAATAGTGAATAGTTTTTCTTTAGCCTTGATGGCGATTGGGTTCACCCTGGTTTACGGAATCAGCCGTCTTCCCAACTTTGCCCATGGGGCTATCTATGTCATTACGGGATTCGGGGTCTGGTGGTTTATCCATAAACTCCATCTGAACTACGCCTTATCCATAATTTTGGCCCTCGTCCTGATGGGACTGATTGGAGCCGGAGTCTATCGATTCGTCCTCATTCGTGTAAGGGGTATGGCCACCTCAGAAATCATAGCCACCTATGCCCTGGGATTGGCCATCCTTGAATTTCTTAGATGGCGGGGATTTAAAGGGATGACCTACACCCTTCCTGTATTTATTGAAGGAAGTATCCAAATCGCAGGCGTTCCTATTGATCTCCAAAGGATCATCGTCATCGGAATCGGTATTGTGGTGATCTCTTTTATGTGGCTCTTTACTCATTATAATAAGACTGGATTGGCCTTACGGGGAATGGCTCAGGATGAACATGCCGCCATGATGTTAGGAATCGACTCAGATTGGATGGCTCTTATTGCCATGGCTATCGGTTCTATTCTATCAGGCCTTTCAGCCGTTGTTCTTCTCCCATTGGGGAATATTGTGGTGGAGGCGGGCTATAATGTGCTCATCCTTTCCATTGCAGTATGTATTGTTGGCGGATTAGGAAGCTGGGGAGGAGCGATTCTCGCTGCCTTTATGATTGGATTCGTCCAGATTCTCACGGTTCGTTACATTCAGTCCCATTTCCATATGGTCGTTGCGCTTTTAGCCATCATCCTGACCCTTATCCTCCGCCCTTCCGGCCTCTTTGGAAGACAAAAAGAATTGGAGGAAAGAGTTTAAAAAAAAGATGGAAGAAAAATATGAAAAAGTAACGAGTACCATCGAGCGGCGTAAAGAGAGGCTGGATCGGGGGATTAAAGTCCGAACAGAAGGAATCTATGCGATCTCTTCTTTGGAGGAGGTGGCCTATCTGCTCCTTCCCAGACTTATTTTAATCACAGGACTTTTACTCCTTCCTGCGCTCATTCCCTCCCTCTATTGGAAACGGGTCATTTCAATTACTTGTATCTATGCCCTCCTCGCCCTCGGGTTTGATTTTTTAGCCAACTTTGTAGGATTGGTCTCTCTGGGAGGAGCCTTCTATATCGGAGTAGGAGGCTATATGGCAGCCATCCTGAATAAGTACGTTGGCCTTTCTCCCATTCTCACCATTCCTTTAGCTACATTCTCAGGGGCAATCATCTGTACCCTCCTTCTCCTTCCTGCCCTTCCTCTTCGGGGGGTCTACTTTGCGATCGTAACCTTGATGTACCCTCTCGCTATAGCCAGAATCATAGAGGCCTTAAATATCCTTGGAGGAACAGACGGAATTCTTGGTGTCGCAGGCTTCCCAAGCAGATGGATCGAGCAATATATCATCATCTTGATCATTATTTTCGCTCTATTTGGTTTAAGGAGATTGGTCAATGAGGATATTGGTCTTGTCTTTCGGGGTGTTAAAGATAATGACCAGGCGGTAAGGGCTTCGGGATTGAGTATCACCCTTTATAAATCTATCGCGGTCTTTATCGCCTCAGGATTGGGTTCTTTAGGAGGAGCCTATCTTTCTCATATTTATATGTGGTCAGGGATCTCCCAATTCGCCCTCGACTTCTCCATCATCCCGATTGCTGCAACGGTCATTGGTGGAGGAGGGACCCTGGTGGGTCCACTTTTAGGATGTTTCATTCTGGTTCCCATCTCAGAATTTTTGAGAGCCTTTGGAACTTTAAGAATTGTATTCTATTCTCTTATTCTCTTGGCCTTTATCATGTTCCGCAGCGAAGGAGTTATGGTATACGCCCAAAGGAAGTATCACCAGTTTGAAAGATGGGTAAAGGTATGAAGGAAGAACCTATCCTTCAAGTCCTCCATGCCTCTAAATCCTTCGGTGGGGTTCAGGCATTGGTCGATGTCTGTTTCGAGGTGAAGGAAGGAGAGGTGTTTGGAATCATTGGTCCAAATGGCTCCGGGAAGACCACCCTGATTAACTGCATCACTGGCTTCGTCAAGATGGATTCCGGGGAGGTCTTCTATCGAGGAAAGGAGATTACGAACCGGCCCCCAAACTACATTGCTAACCTGGGTATTACTCGAACCTTTCAGATTATGAGGCCTTATTACAGTCTTCCAGCCTATAAAAACCTCATCATTCCCCTTTTCTCTCCACGGGCCAGAAGAAAAGGGGGATGGCGAGGAGGTGGAAAACTTGGAGATCGGGCTACGGTGAGCATCGATATTCTCGAAGAGATTGGATTTGAAAGGGATTCTTTCGTTCCTTACAAATTGGCCTCGAGTCTTCCAACAGGATACTTAAAACGTCTCGAATTGGCCAGATGCCTTGCCTTGAAACCTGATATCATCCTCTGTGACGAAGTCTTCTCAGGACTCAGTATGAGTGAGATTGCCAGTATGGTCCCTTTTATCGAAAAACTTCAAATGGATGGGATTACACTGGTCATGATAGAGCATCGTCTGAGAGAACTCTTCAGGGTAGCCAACCGTGTGATGGTGATGAATTTTGGGGCAAAGCTTACTGAAGGAATCCCTGAAGAGGTGATGGAGGATGAAAGAGTGAAGGAAGCCTATCTTGGGTCTGAAAAGTTATTGGACTATACCTTTGAGGCCTGAGAAAAAAAAACGTGAACCCCGGAATCCCTAAATCCTTTTTAGGAATTTGAAATATTTGAGATAAAATGGAACCCGAACTCACCTTTACTCAATTCGATAAAATAGTCGAAAAATATCCCAATCGTCCGGCAATCATCTATTTAGGGGAGAAATTCACTTATGCCCATCTCAGGGATTTGATCCACCGGTTTGCTACGGCCCTCATTCGTTTAGGTGTAAAGAAGGGGGATAAAGTCATTCTCTATATTAGTAATTCGCCCCAATGGGTCATTTCCTTCTTCGCTATTCAAAAGATTGGAGCTGTTGCTGTCCCGGTAGCCCCAATCTATACCTCCTTCGAGATCGAATATATGATTAACGATTCCGGAGCCGAAACCATCATCTGCTTAGACACCAATTTTGGATACGTTCAGGATGTCTTTCAAAAGACTTCCCTGAAGAGAATAATTGTGACCAATCTAGTCGACCTTCTCCCATTATGGAAACGAACGGTAGGATTTCTCTTTGACAAGATCCCAAACGGGATCGTGAGAAAGGCAGAAAACATCTACTTTTTTAAAGACCTTATCAAAACTCCCCCAGAAAAATTTAATATAGAAATCGATCCCTGGAACGATCTTTCCTACATCCTTTATACGGGAGGGACAACAGGATTTCCTAAGGGTGTTCCTGGAAACCATATGGGGATGACCTCCTATGTGAGAGACGTGATGGAGGACGTCGTAGGAGGCTATATTGAAGAGGGAAAAGATACCTATATCGTCATCAACCCTCTTTTCCATATCATGGCTTTGGGGCTGTTTGTCGCGGTTGGACTAAATTATGGAAACACCAGTGTGATCATGCCTGTTCCCCAGGTGGATGCCATCCTCCGAGCCATTGAAAAATATCGGGTGAGATGGATGCTCGGAGTCCCTGTCCTCTATCGGATGATTCTCGAAAATGATCGGCTGGAACAATATGATTTGACATCTCTCCGTTACTGTTATTGTGGAGGAGATGTCCTTCCCATAGAGGTTTTTAAAAGATGGCGAGAATATCTTGGAATCTCTATCTATCAAGTCTATGGGTCTACGGAAGCAGGTCATGTGACCTACAGCCGATTAGACAAAGAACCTGAGTTGAACTCTATTGGTTACCCCCTCAAAACAAGACAGTGCAAGATCGTTGATCCCGATACCCTCGAGCCTCTGCCTCCCGGAGAAACGGGAGAACTTCTGGTCACCTCAGACTATACCCTGAAATACTATTGGAATAAACCAGAAGAAACCCAGCGTTCCTATGTCGAACTCAACGGAAGGGTCTATTATCGGATGGGAGACTTTGTTAGGCAGGGAGAAAAAGGAGAGATCTATTATGTCGAGAGGTCTGCAGATATCATTAAGTATAAGGCCTACCGGGTCTCAGCCTCGGAGATTGAGGCGGTCCTCCAGGACCATCCCACGGTGATCGGAGCGTGTGTGGTTGGGGTTCCGGATCCGAAAGTGGGTGAACGAATTAAGGCCATTGTCGTCCTTAAAGAGGATGCAAGAGGAGTGGATGCCTCCGAGTTGATTAAATGGTGTCGAGAAAGACTGGCTCCTTATAAGATCCCTCAATATATTGAATTTCGCGATATGCTCCCCAAATCTAAGGTGGGTAAACTTCTAAGACGTGAAATCAGGGACGAAGAACGAAGGAAAATCACAAAAGAGAAGAAATAAAAAGGGGCTGTCATTTCACAGCCCCCCTGTTAGATTTATCCTCTATCGGTATTAGCGGATTTCTAATTCCAATGCGATAGCCTGCCTTTGGGCAGCTGTAATCTTTCCAGCCGCAGCCCGCTTCTTTTCAAGACTGACCCGCTCTGCATCCACATAATCCACAGCCTTTACTTCACAGAAACGAACACATTGAGGATCTCCATCGCAAAGGTCGCATTTAAAATTCTTTCGATCGATCACATTAAAACCCATTGCCCCAAAGGGGCAAACCGCCACACAACTTCGACAGCCAATACAGATATCGTGGTTCACCATCACCCGATTCAATGCTTCGTCTCTCGAAATGGCCTTCACCGGGCAGACAATCATACAAGGCGCATCTTGGCATTGCTGACAGACCATGGGAATATAAATCCCCTCGGACTCCCATTTAACGATTTTGATCCGACTCCGCATGGCATTGGAGACCCCATCATGAAAAACCGAACAGACCAATTCACAGAGACGGCAACCTGTACACTTTTCTGGATAAATAGCAAGAACCTTTCCTGTCACTTCCATCGATGTTCTCCTTTCCAAACCTCACTATTAAAAATAATTAAAACCCCTCACGCCTCTCGTCTCACTCTATAAAAGATGGGAGGGCTCATTTTCCAGACCAAGTCTCTTTAGGGTCTCGGGTTTTGGGACTCCATTTTCATCCAATCCTTTATAGCCATAAAACTCATCGATCATCTTTTTGAATTTTTCTCGATCGATGACCCTTCCTACGACATCCGGAGCCCCTCGCCTGGTAGGCTCGTCAAAATAGCGATGATTCAACATATCCCCTCGATAGGGATCCTCCCTTTTTAAACCCTCACGAAGATTGAAGAGACGTTCGAGCATATTGCATCGCTCAGCAATATCCCAGAGCTCTCGAGGAGTAAATTCCAGGCCGGTATTGTAATAGATGACTTTTGGCCAGTCCTCAAAATTGGGAAGTGTGGCTCCCAAAAAGACGGTATGATACTTACATATCCCTAAACAATCCACGGCCATATAACAGTTCTCCTGCCAGAAGACCTGCCATGGTTTCCCAACATATTCCGTATGCTCGGAGCTGAGCGGTCCATCATAAGGAACAGGAGTGCTATAGATCTTTCGCAATACCGGTTCGGGTAGATGATAGAGATCAATGGCCGGTCGGCTTCTCAAATGATCAGATCCACGTGAGGCGGTCGCCACATTCAGGGCCAAGGCGGGGGTGGCCCGTTCATCCGAATGAAGATTACTTACCCCCTTGACCTGGATGAGGTAGTCAAAGGAATTCTTCCCGATCCTTTCAGAGGCAATCAAACCACCTTCCGCCAAGGTATCGCCCAACCAACCCTTCCGGAAGGCAATTCTTTTGACCATCTCGAGAAGGGCCTCGTCATTTCCAAATCTCAACTCCAGCCCATCCGTCTCTTTATCCGTAAGGATTCCAAGTTCATAGAGTTCCATCGCCCAAGCGATAAGGCTTCCTGTTTCGAGGTTATCCAATCCAAATTGATTCACCAGATGATTTCCGACCAGCAGGGTCTCAATGCTTCGGCAATCCGGCTCTCCACAGAAAGCTCCTTGGGAAGTATATTCTGGTCCTTCATCATACACTCCTTTGTAAGGTCCTGAGGGAATCCTGTATTTTGCACGGCAATGGACCTGACAACCAAAACAGCTTGCCATATGATAAGGACCCACGGTTTGGGTGCAAACCTCGTCGATTGCTTCCGGTTCGATCTCATCACAATAAAGTTGCTGGTTATATTGGAAATTTCGACATCGGATCCCACCCCATGAATTGGTCGCTCCCCAAATAAAGGGGGTTCCTAAAGTCCCCTGGGTTTGATTCACCTTGGCACTGGTAATCTGGTCAATAAATCGTTTATTGTATTCAAGTGCTTCCTTAGGATGAGCAATCTTAATATCCATCGTCCCTCGGGCCGCAATCGCCTTTAGATTCTTCGAACCCATCACTGCGCCCATTCCCGTCCTTCCGCCCGAATTTTTGATTCCAGTCATCACATTGGCAAACCGCACCAGATTTTCACCTGCAGGTCCAATGACCATACTTTTGATCTCTTCGTCTCCTAACTCTTCTCGGATGGCCCATTGAGTCTCGGTGACTGTCTTTCCCCAGAGGTTACGGGCATCCCGGATCTCGATCTTCCCATTGTGGATCCAGAGATAAACGGGTTTCTCTGCCTTTCCTTTGATGACTAAGTGATGAAATCCCGCCCAGGCCAATTCAGGGGCAAAGAAGCCTCCCATATTGGCACTTCCAATCATCCCACCCAGAGGAGACTTTGCCATCACATGAGTCCGGGCGGTTGCAGAGGCCAGGGTAGCCGTGAGGAGGCCTCCACTGACCAGAAGCACATTTTCAGGTCCAAGGGGATCAATGCCTTTCTTCGTATGATTATAAAGTAAATAGGCATCGAGACCCCTGCCCCCTAAAAATTTCTTCCTAATCTCAATGGGAATAGGTTTGATTTCAATCTTGCCTGTTGAGAGATCAATATAGGCTATCTTTCTATTGAGGGCCATCTTTCTTTTCCTCCTTCATTTTTCTTTGAAATGCCTCTTCTGCTATCTTGATATTTACATCCCACACCGGGCCCCGGATTCGAGGAAATCCGCTTTTTATCCATGTGACCCGAAACTCCATCCCGCAAACAGGACATTTCACACGATCTGCTCCTGGCTCGGGTTGAAGCCTCCCCAAACAACTTGGATTATGACATCTGACTTGACCATAGGTGCGAGTTTTCCTGAGAACTTCTGCAGTAGTAAGTCCTTCTTTTTCTTCTGCCATAGGATCCCCCTTCCTAAGACCTTCTAATTAGTTCACGATAATGAACATCCTTTTCTTTCTTTTGCCAACTATTTAACAAATTCCTAAAATAAATTGAAAGATTTGTCAAGAATAAAAGGAATATTAGATTTCAGGGCTACAGGATCGGAATCTGATATTTGTTCACCATAGAGAACAAATATATTTGAACCGTCTTCTCTACTGGGATTCTTTCTCCAGGATCTTCTTAACCAATTCAATATGTCGGCTGGACATCTGTAGAAATTGAACTCCCATTCCCCTGTGGATGACCTTTTCTTCCGGGAGATGTTCATTGGACCAAACCACCTTTGCCGTAGCCTTCAGGGGCTCATTCTCAGAAGCCATCAATGTCAGATTGAAGACCTCTCCTACAGGGAGGGGTTTTTTACAGCAAATAAAGGCTCCCCCAAGGCTGATATTTTTCAACTCCGCTTCTACTACTCCTTCAGGGGTTTCCATAGATACAGACCAATTGACTTTAACCCTTGCCTCCCGTCTTCTCTCCTCCCCGTAACTCTGGACTTTCTCAAAGGACGGAAAAGTTTGAAGCGTGCCTTGAGATCTTATTTTTATAAAATGGTGAATCACCCAGAAGAGTAAAAATAAAATGAGAATCCCTAAAAAACAGACGATAAGCAACAATCCGAGACTCATGATCTCCCTCTCTTTGTCATCTCTTTAAATTTCCTACTTTCCTTTAAGTAACGTATGAGCCACGACCGCTCGCTGAATTTGATTCGTTCCCTCAAAGATTTGAATCACTTTGGCATCTCTCATCATCCTCTCGAGCGGGTGTCTCGCAGTCAAACCTTCCCAGTGAAGAATCTGAACCGCGTTGGTGGTGACCTTCATCGCTATGTCAGAGGCAAAATATTTGGCCATAGCTGAAAACATCTGGACTGGAATCCCTTTAGCCTTTTCGTCCATCATTTGGGCTGACTTATAGACAATGGCTCGAGAGGCCTCCACCTCTACCATCATCTCTACTATCTCAAGAAGAGATGGAGAGGGTACCTCCTTTTTGATAAACCAACCTTTCTGTTGACCATATTGGATGAGATAATCGATTGCCCCCTGAGCAACTCCTACAGCCATTGCGCCAATGGCGGGTCTTGAACGATTGAGGGTTCTCATCATCAACCACCACCCTACGCCTTCCTCTCCGATTCTCTGGTGAATAGGAACTCGGACATCGTCAAGAATGACTTCTGCAGTATTGGAACCACGGATCCCCATCTTCTCTTCTATCTTTCCTACAGAGAGTCCAGGGGTACCTTTTTCTATCACAAACCCTGTAATTCCTTCGATTCTTCGATCGGGTTGGGTTGTGGTAAATACCGTATAAAAATCCGAGACTCCCCCATTGGTAATGAAACACTTCCTCCCATTGATTCGATAAGAGTCCCCTTCTAAGATCGCTTTGGTTCGAATGGAGGCCGCATCCGATCCGAATTCTGGCTCCGTAAGACAGAAACAGATCAATCCTTTCTCCTTTGCTAGGTGAGGTAATACTCTCTGTTTTAATTCCTCCGAACCTCCTAAAGCTACGGGCATAGTGCCCACTGCCTGGACGACAACAAGTAAAGCAGAAGAGGCACAATACCGAGCTAACTCTTCAACGATGATACAAAACGAGGTAATATCCCCCTCTTCTCCCCCATACTGTTTGGGGATGAGAAGCCGCAAAAAACCATGCTGAGCAAACTCTTCAACGATCTCCCAGGAAAACTCACCTCTGGCATCGATCTCCGAAGCACGGGGAGCCACGAAATTTTTACCCACTTCTTTTGCCTTCCTCCTCCAGTTTTCTCTCATCTGTTCGACCGGATCCATCTTCTTCTCCTACATGCTCCAGCCCCCTGAGACTTCAACCCAGGCCCCTGTGATAAAGCTGGCTTCATCGGAGGCCAGAAAAGCAACCACATTTGCTACCTCCTCGGGTCGTCCCATTCTTCTCAGGGGTGTATTGTCAATGATCATATTTCTATATTTTTCAGGCATCTTTTCGATGGTGGGAGTGGAGATAAGACCTGGAAGGACGGCATTGACATTGATTTCATATCGACCCAACTCCCTGGCTACACTCTTGGTCAATGCGAGAATTCCTCCTTTGGCTGAACTGTAACTAATGGCCGCAATTCCACCACTTCTTCCATAGATAGAGGAGATATTCACAATCTTCCCATAACGGTTCTCAATCATATGAGGCGTAACCGCCTGAATGCAGTTCAATGTGCCCTTAAGGTGGACTCCCAGGACTGCATCCCAATCCTCCTCTTTGACCTTCAAAAGGGTTGCCCCTCGATCGAAACCGGCATTGTTCACTAAAATATCTATTCTCCCCCATAAGGACAGGACTTTTTCTATCATTTCCTGAACTTGCTCTTTATTCGCTACATCTACAAAAATATAGAGGGCTTTCTGGCCTAACGCCTCCACCTCTTTTTTCACTTCGGGACCGGTTTTGGGATTAATCTCGGCAATCACGACGTCCGCCCCTTCCTGAGCCATCTTAATGGCAATGCTCCGACCAATTCCCTGCCCTGCTCCTGTCACAATCGCCCTTTTCCCCTTAAGTTTCATTTTCAAACCTTTAAATTTGAATTGACTGCATTCTAACAAAATGATTTCTTTCCGTCAATAATTTAAACTCGATAACTAAATATTGATCCTCTAAATTTTATTCTGAGGATATTTTTTTTAAGATACTTAAGAGATAGAGGCAAATTAAGATTGGTTAATTTAGGATGGAAATCATAGATGGATTTGTCTTAAAATTATTAAATGAACTTTCTGGACTAAAGTCCAGAGTTTATGGCAGTGATGATAAAATTTTACTTTTTATCTACTTCCTGTTTCATTAAAATTAATCTATCCACCTGGGATCATAAGAAGAAAAGAGAGATGATCTCCATCCTTTAATGTATGTTTATCATCCTTTATATTCACCCATTCACTTCCATTTTTTAGGATTTGGGTTGCGAAAGCCTTTTGGATGGATTCACCATATAGGGTTGTCAAATGTTGCTGAAGGGCCCCTAATGTATGGCCTTCTATTTCTACTTCTATCTCTTTTCCTCCCACCATCTTTTGTACTTCTGGAAGGCCAAAGAATTTACATTTAATTTTCATAAATTCCACACTCCTTTCAATTATAATATAAAATAATTCAAACCTGAATTACAGGATTCTCAAGTACTCCAATTCCATCAATTTTAATTATAATTTTATCCTTAGGCTTAAGGTTAAACTCATCACCAGGCACAATACCTGTTCCTGTCAATAAAACTGCACCATGTGGAAATATTTGACAACGATAAAGATAGTTAACTAATTCTTTAAATGAACGTTTCATCCGATTCACAGAGGTTTGTCCTTCAAAAATGATCTCTTTCTCCCTTATAATTTTTAACTCAATCCTCCAAGTTCTTGGTTCCCTTTCTCCACAACCTACAGCAATATAAGGACCAATAGCACAGGAACGGTGGTATATCTTGGCCTGAGGTAAATAAAGGAGGTTTTCACCTTCAATATCTCTGGAACTCATATCGTTTCCAATAGTATATCCCACTATTGACCCTCGAGAATTTATCACCAGAGCCAGCTCGGGTTCAGGGACATTCCATTTTGCATCCATGCGAATACCCACCGGCTCTTCAGGGCCTACCACTTTTTCTGGAAGTGATTTAAAAAATATCTCAGGTCTTTTAGCATGATAGACTCGGTTATAAGCATCGGCACTAAAGGGAGATTCAACCATCCGCGCCTTTTTGCTTCTAAGATAGGTAACACCTGCAGCCCAAATCTCCTGACGTTCAATAGGAGTTAACAACTTTATTTGATCAAGTGGATATCTAGGCAGCTTTCCTTTTTTAAGACGAGCAATTATTTCAGGGAGATTTTCATTCTCAAGAAGAGAAGTTAAATTTCTCACTCCTCCTGCGGTTAAATCTAAAACATGATTTTCACCGAAGAGCAATCCTATTCGTTTTGTCTTTTTGGAAATAAGGAATCGGCAAACCTTCGTCATCTTATTTTCTTTTATCCAATTTTCAATTTGTTTTCTTACGACTAATCATGAAAGATTTTCTTCATCTCTCAAAGTTCCAAGATCTTTTTGAAAGTCCCGTTATAAGCACTTTCAATAATAGTATGAAGAATTTCTTCACTTTTCTCCGGTGGGACTATTCTCGGTGAAGCCTCGAGTTTCATCCTATTCTGAGAGGCTTCCTGAGCGGCTTTCTTAATTAAATCCGATGAAAAATTATTAAATTCTTTTAATGTGGTTGGAAAATCGATTTTTCTATAGAATTCAAATAGCCCTTCAATAAATGCCATTGTTAACTCTTTACAATCCTTTATTCCCATCAATTGGGTGAGGGCTTTTATCTTCTCTTGAATCATTGGAGCGTAATAAGCGGTATAATAGGGTAACATTACTGCCACCGCTTCTCCATGGTCCATCACATAGCTCCAGCTAAAAGAGTTCAAATGAGGAAGTCCAGCCTGTTTAGAGAAAATAACAGACCCTCCTAACGTGCTGGCAAGAGACATCATTTTTCTTGCCTCCTTATCCTCACCATCTTTTAGGACCCTTGGAAGAGATTCAAAAACAAGTTTTAATCCAATAAGCGCCCTATGATTTGCCTCCGGGTCTATCCCTTCATCAATATTATTAAAATAGCCTTCTATCAGATGGCTCATTGCATCTAAACCTGTAACTTTTGTTACATGGTCCCCGCATGAGTAAGTCAATACGGGATCTACAATCGCTTCTGTAGGAACGATAGCCATATCAGAAATCATCTTTTTTACACAAAACTCTTTATCCGTAATCACAGAGAATTTTGTAAGTTCACTTCCTGTCCCACTGGTCGTTGGAAAAGCAATAAGATCCATTATCTTCTTAATTTTCTTGGAAACCATTCCAGAACCAAAATAATCTTCAATTTCGCCCTCTCTCGTTGTTCCGAGGGTACTCGCAGCTTTCGCTGCGTCAATCACAGATCCTCCCCCTACTGCAAGGATTAAATTGTAATCTCCTGCCAATATATGATAGGCAATCCTATAAACAGTCTCTTTGCTTGGATTTGGTTCCACCCCCTCAGCTATCCCATAAGGAATATTATTCTTTTGTAAGGATTCCAAAATTCGATCTAATGCTCCTGATTTTTTGATCGAACCCCTTCCAAGGATAACGAGGACTCGTCTCTCATATTTTTTAACGATTTCTCCTGCTTGTTGAGCGACTCCTTCTCCAAAATGGATTTTGGTGGGCTTCCAAGCCATCAATATCTTTTCAGCTTCCTCTATTAATTTTTCCTTCTCTTCCATTTCGAACTCTTCCATTTCAAATTTTTTCCAATCTTAATATCATGAGGAGAGAAACTCTATTTTTAAAACACATTTCTCTCCTCTCTCGGTTTATCAAAGGTTGATAGAAAAAATTAAATTTCTTCTGTATATTTTTCCATCCCGAGGCGCTTAAGTAGCCCAGGGGTTGGTATCCCATTATCATCCCACTCCCGTACCTTATAGTATTCAAGAATTGCCTCATCCAAACCAATGGGAACTTTTCCAGCCACTGGTCCTTCGTTCACGGGTTCTAAAAATCTTTTAGGATATTGAAAATCGTGTTCTTTTTTCCATCCGTATCGAATATTTAATATTTTCTGAAGGGTGGTAATTCTTTCTCCACATCTCCTGAGGTCGTTAAGATCCCATCCTAACCCACACACTGCATTCAATGTATTGGTTAGGTCTGTAAGGGTATAGCCGCTGAATTCCTGAAATTTACAGTGACCAGCCGAATTAATAATATTACAATAATCATGAAATTTAGCATTATAATCTGGTAAATTTTCCCAATCCCAGCGTTCCTCATTTGTCACGTCTCCAATACCCCATTCAGGAAGACGGACATTACAGACCCAGATGTGCTGAGAGTTCCCGCGCTCATGATTGGGTCCGGAAGCGACTCCTGTGCAATAATTCAAAGCAGAGATATATTGGGCTCTCCAGTTATGGGCGGCAATCTCTTGTCCTTTCATCGCTACTGCCCAGTTTTCTGAGCCTTTCCCTAATCGTTGAGCAGCAATTTGGCAACCTTCGCCAAGAAGATAAGCAAGACCTCCCTCCCGGAAGGCAATCTTCTTTGTTAACTCGATAACGGCCTCATGATTTCCCCACTTTAATTCAAGACCATAGGTATCTTTCTTTGTAATCACTCCTTTTTCATAGCATTCCATTGCCCATGCAATAATTGCTCCTAAAGAAATAGTATCCATGGAATATTTGTCTGCCAGCTCACAAGCATAGGCAATCGCTTTAACATTTGCACACATTGTATCGTATCCCATCATAGCTAAAGATTCATACTCTGGCCCTTTCCCTTTAAATTGATAGGGACCCTCTTCAACTTCACAGTAATTATGGCACTGGACTACACAGTATTTACATGGCCAAGGCTTAGCATTCAATTCTTTAGCATAATTGGATGCATGCCATGCTTTAACCCCCTCTGGCCAGTCTCCTAAACTATAGTTCTTAATGGGAAGGTTTCCTTGAGGGGCAAACAGTTCTGTTGCTGAAGCCGTTCCAACACGTTTTGTTTGAAGCCATTCAGGTTTCTGAGAATCAATCATAGCAAGCCTTCTATTGATCTCTTTATTCAGTTTATCCAATTCCACTGGGTCATGATATTTCAGCTCTTGAGTCCCACGAATGGCAATAGCTTTGAGTAATTTAGAACCCATAATGGTCCCCATCCCACATCGACCACAATATGATTTCTTTCTCGTTTGAATATTTCCAAAGCGGACCCCACGTTCTGCGGCTTGACCAATACTGGCCACCTCAAAATTATCCCCTTCTAAAGCATGGATAGCGTCTTCTGTTTCATAAGCATCTTTTCCCCAAAGAGGAGTTGCATCTTTAAGCACCACTTTATCATCATCCACAACGAGGTAGACCGGCCTTTCTGATCGACCTTTCACAACAATAGCATCATACCCAGCCGCTTTCATCTCTATTCCAAAACTTGCTGTGCCTGCAGAACCCGCATTCATATAAATGGAAGGTGAGATGGCTGTTGTTGACCACTTTCCTGCTCCACTCTGGTGAATTCCATTAAGTGTGCCAGCAGCAAAAGTTATACAATTCGCTGGGTCAAATGGGAGTGTTCCTCGTGGACTTTCCCTCCACATGAAATAGGCTCCTAATCCTTCACCCCCTAAAAAATATTCATAAATTTCATCAGGAACATACTCGGGTTTAACAACCCCTTTACTCAGATCAACCATTAAAACTTTATTCCATATCCCTTTCATAATTCTCCCTCCTTTCTTTTACCATTTTTATTTACAAGTTAAGGACACCTAAATATCAATGGGCCTAAAAATTAAGACGATTGCCATTGTAATAAAAACCATTGTTTCAGCACCTTGTGGCCAATACCTTGCCGTGAGAGCCATTACCATCCCAAGAGCAAAGGCAGAGAAAAAAGTCCCCTTTATATTACCCATGCCTCCTACAATAACCACTGCAAAGCAAAGTAGTAAAATTCCAAGACCCATGTATGGATGAATGGAACTGATGGGTGCATAAAGAACCCCTCCTAAGGCCGCAAGAGCGGTCCCAAGGATAAAAACGATCGAAAAATATTTATCTACATTGACTCCTAAACATCTTACCCCTTCTTTATCTTCAAGAGCAGCTACGACAATCTTTCCTACAATCGTTTTTTTAAAAAATAAGTTAAGGGCAAAAAAGAGAAGGATAGCAATGGTGACTATGATCAAACGATAGATAGGAAGGGATAGATCCCAAAATGTCAGATACCTTGCAATAGGATCGCTTAAGGGATAAGGTCTAGGCCCCCAAATCCATTTGATTGCATCCACTCCAATGAGGGCAACAGCAAATGTAGCAATGAAAGTATAATCGAGAGATTCCCCATATAACCTTCTAATAATAAATCTTTCAATCACATACCCAATTGGAATAATAGCAAGTATAGCCATGATAGCACCCAAAAGAAAAGGCCATTTTAGAAAAATGAAAAGTGTGATGAGAATATAAACCCCTATCGTATAAGTAATTGTGTGGGCAAAGTTGATCACCCTCATTGTTCCAAAAGTTAACGATAGTCCAATTGAAATAAAGTATAGAATGGCACCGATAGTAAGTCCATAGAAAATAGTATAGAGCACCTCTAAATAACCTCCTTTTTGATCAATCCGGAGAGTAATTTATATCCAGTGATTCGTTGGATGTATCCCCATACCCCTGTTCGAAATCTAAACACGATAATCAGTAAGATAAAACCTAAAAACATTTCCCATCGATAAATGTAAATTGCTAAGAAATTACTAACGAGCATGTAAATGATACCTCCTAAGATTGCCCCATAGAGATTACCAGCCCCCCCAATCAGGCATGCGAAGACAACCCCAACATTTGCATGAACATCCATTGCATTTGGATTCACATAATTATAATTCAGTGCCGTGAGGACACCCGCTAACCCAGCAATGCTTCCAGCCAAGACAAAGGTCAACCATTTATAAAAAAATGTATTATAGCCGAGAAATTTAACTCGAGTCTCATCCTCTTTAATTGATCGGATGAGAATTCCATAAGGGGATGAAGTCAAACGCCTAAGTAAGTAATATGTGGCTAACATAGAAAGGAAAACGAATCCAAACATAATAGGCCGATAACTAAAATTAAGAAAACCTAACCTCGAAGCCATTACACCAAATCCGTCTTCCCCTCTGGTTATATTTCTTAAGGGTGAAAGAACGAGAAAAAATCCAATATGATTGAAGGCTAAGTTAATTAACGCAAAGCAGGCTCCCGTCGCTCTAATGGTAATAAACCCAAGGATCGTTGCCAGAATTGCGGCACTCAATATTCCAACCAAAATAGCCAAAAGTGGATTTCCATTAAAGTATTTTATAAAAAGGCCACAACAGTAAGCTCCAGTCCCTAAATATAACATGTGACCAAAGGAAAGCCTACCCATATACCCGTATAGTAAATCAAAAGACATGGCAAAGATACAGAAAATCATAAAATCTGTGACTCTGTGAATTGCAAGAAAAGGGGTAATTAGAAGAAAGAAAATCCCAATAGCCAATACTTCAAATATATTATTACTTTTTATAGGTGGGCTTTTTAACGAGTTAAGATGTTTTACATTAGAATGATTTTTCCCCTCGTCCAAATTTTACTCCTCCTCGATGCTTATTCTTTACAAATATTCTTCTAACCCTTTAACATCCATCTCTAATTTATTAGTAATCTCTTGTGCTAACCTTCCTTCTTTTAGAATATAGATTCTATCTCCTAGGCGGTTTACCATTGCAAGGTTTTGCTCCACAATTAATGCAGATACTCTATCTTTTAGCTCACTTAGAATATTAATAATTTCTTCAATCACAATTGCAGCTAATCCTTGAGTGGGCTCGTCGATTAAGAGAAGTTTAGGATCTCCAACTAAAGCTCGACCTACTAAGAGAATCTGTCGTTGTCCACCGCTTAATTGGCCCGCCTTTGTTTTTAAAAAGTTTTTCATTTTTGGATAAATATTAATCAGCTTATCTAATGAAGTATCTAATGGAGCTTTGCTTCCGAAAGCGGCAATTTCTATATTTTCTTGGACACTTAAATTCCCGAACACTTTTTTCTCCTGTGCGACATATCGCAGGCCTTCTCGATAGAGTTCTTCGGGTTTGAGTTTAGTGATGTCTCTTCCCAGATAAGTAATAGATCCATTCTGGGGGGTTAAAAGACCAATGATAGTCTTTAATAGCGTGGTCTTTCCTGCACCATTTCGTCCGATTAAAAAAGCCATCTCTCCTTTTTTGAGATGGAGAGAAACATTATGTAAAACCCTTGCGGAGCCGTAGGCCACATCTAAATTTTTAATAGCAAGTATATCCTCCATTCTTAATTCATCCTCACTCTTTAAATTCGATGAGAAGAATACTTACGCTGTTGGATTTTTTCCCCAATAACACTCCCGTACCAAAGGATTACAAAGAACACTATTAGGATCACTTTCACAAATAATATTCCCTTCGTTCATGACATAGAGGCGATCCACAAGATCCACTATCTTTGAGACTTTATGTTCAATGATGACAAAAGTGAATTCTTTCTTAACTTTTTTAAGGAGATCCAATACTTCTTTAATCTCAGCATCGCTAAGTCCAGATAATGGTTCATCTAAGAGTAAAAGCTTTGGTTTAAGTGAAAGGGCTATTCCAATCTCCAGCATCCTTTTAGAACCATAAGAAAGTTCGGAGGTAAGACTTTGGGCCCTATTTTCAAGGCCCACCATTTCTAAGACCTTAAGGCAGTTCTCTATGATCTTTTTGTCTCCTGTGTGTAAAAGATAAAATTTACTAGGAGTGGTCAACTTTTTATTAAAACGGATGCTCGAAAGAACGAGGTTTTCCCAAACCGTCATGGTATTAAAGACAGAAACAAGCTGAAATGTTCGGACCATTCCCTTAATAACTCTCTCGTATGGCGGAGTGTGTGTAATGTCTTCACCAATAAAGGTAATACGTCCCTCCGTTGGAGGAAAGAAACCTGAAAACAAATTAAAGAGTGTTGTCTTCCCTGACCCATTAGGACCTATGATCCCTGATATCACCCCTTCACGGATAGAGAAATTCACCTTATTGACGGCTTTTAAACCTCCAAAATGTTTACTCAAATTTTCTGCCGTTAAAATTTCTGCCATACCCTTCCTTCTTTCTCGATTATTTCCTTGAATTCCAATTCAATATTTTACCCCCTTAAAAAAGGGGAGGCATGAAAAATACCTCCCCTTTTATAGTGTTTTTATTTACCAGCCCATTTCCTTCAATGGGAGACACAATTCGCCACCCATATAGACATCGACGACTCTGGCGATATCCCACTTATCTTTTCGTTCTTTAGCGGGTTTACCGTCCACAATAAACTTAGCGTATTTATAGGAGGTTCTTCCATCAATCCGCCATACGGCCGGTCCTTTAACCGTCATGAACTCCGGGCTATCCATTAGAGCTTTATAGACTTTTGCTGGCTCGGTAGAGTTTGCCAGTTCGATACCCCTTAGAGTTTCCTGCATACCAAGATAAGCATATACTGCAAAGGGATCAGGTGGTTCTCCATATTCTTTCCTCCAGGTTGCCGTTAATTTATCCACCGCGCTTACAGTGGCTGGATCTTTTAGACCTGACAAATCATGATACCACCACATCCCCACCGTAACCCCTTCCAGGGCCTCAGGCGGTATACCCACTCCAAATGCAGTAATCATCGAATTGAAATATATTTTCATATCTTTTTTTAGCCCTAATTCATACGTTTGTTTCAGAACATTGATGGCATCTGTTCCCCAATGTCCCATCATCAACACATCGGGTTTCGTTTCTCTTACCTTGAGGAGATAAGAAGTGAAATCTGGAGTTCCTACTGGAGACCACATTTCGGTAATCTTAATATGAGGATACTTGGATCTGAAGACAGAAAGAGCTCCCTTTGAGGCACCATGTCCATAAGCGTAATCAGGAAGGAAGAGAACAATGTGTTTCGGTTTATAAGTCTTTGAAACATAATCCGCACTTATTCTTCCTATCCCGTCCACTGCACCAAGTGGAGAAATGTAATAGGGTGCTTTAGTATCCTTTCGAAATGTGACTTCCTCAACACCATTGGTAGCCATAAATAAGGCTGAGCCATCACGGATCTGAACATTAATAGCCTGACTCACATGAGCAAATGTTCCTCCAACAATAAGCCTTATCTTATCTTCGACCAATTCTCGCAACCGACGAATCGCCACATCCGGCTTGGTTTCATCATCCCGAATGACCGGTTCTACCTTCACCCTTTTTCCTTCCAACATTAAACCGCCCTTGTCGTTTACCTCCTTTATCGCTAATTTGATCCCATCTAATTGAACCTTTCCTACAGCTGACCCAGGCCCTGTCATACTATACATCACGCCGACTTTGACCTGAGCCCAAGAAAAACCAATGGAAGTTAATAATAGAAGAGAAAAGATCAGTCCTAAGACACAAAATAATTTTGAATACTTTAACATCTTCATTCCCTCCTTTCTATAAAATTTTTCTCATGGTGAAACGGGTGTTTCTACAAAATCAATCTTTTTCCATCCTGTGAGTTCAATCTTCTCTGTTAATTTAGGAGCCATATTGAACCATCTTACAAGGTAATCTGCTTCCATATGATCAACTTTCCAGGCTTTGAAATCGTACCAGTTCTCATAAAACATAATTTTTCTTTTATTTGGAGCCATTGTTTTCATATCCAGATTCATATGCATATCATAGTTAATGCATCCTGGTTCTGTATGGGTAAGTGGAACTAAACTCATCATTTCCTTCCAAGCCCGATCGACACAATCCACTTTATCCAGGGGAGGGTCACACTTTTCTTTAACATCAACGATGGCTAAAAGCGTGTATTGATCTTTAGGGTCTGGAAGTTCCTTCCCCCTGAATACAGGATTGGTGGGTAAGTCTACCATTTCCCAAACGAAGAGATCGATCTTTTCAGTTACTTTTGGAGCCATATCAAACCAATCTTTCAGATAGGGCATCTTCATGTGCAAATCCCAATCCTCTCTGCTACGGAAGTTTTCGTAAAACATATATAACCTTGGGTTTTCTTTCATATAATTATACCAATCCGTGCCTACATTTACATGCATATCATACTGAAGGCATCCTGGCTCTCTACGGGTAAGGGGGACTAGTTTTAATAATTCTTTCTTCACCACTTCTTCAAATCCAGGCTTCACATAGACAAGGGCCAAAACTGTCAGCTTCTTATTATCTCCGGCATAGGTAGGAATGATACTCGCAATTATTAAGCTTATAGAAACGATCAAAAGGAAAATCCTTCTCAAGAACATAGCTTTTTCCCTCCTTTCCAAAAATCGATTTGATTAAGAAAGAACCCGTTTCAGATTTCAAAATATTTTTTAAATCCTAGCGATAATCACCCCTTTCTTTCAATGATTTATTGTAAATTGTAAACGTCCTTCTGATCACCTCCTTTCTCGCCTAATGTTCCCTTATATTTTTAATCCTTTTTAATAATTTTTTTATTTAATTTTCTGCCTTAACGCTGTCTGATTCGAAAATTCCCTTGCTCGTCAGTATATCTTTCCGTCCTAACACCTTCCAGAACAGTTAGGCTGACCTCGGCTCGATAAGCCACGACACTGCCAGGTTCTAAGTGTCCGATGTAAACATTCTTGCTATCCCAATCAAAAACAGTGATATGCACGTGAGGATCACCTCCAATCACCGAGCCCTGAACACTCGCAAGCTCGATTGGGCCAGTAAAGTTCCAGAATTTTTCGATTACCGGAATATTTGTATTTGTAATGGTATGAAGATGGACCCTCTGTAAAGAACCTATTCCTCCTGTGATCGCCGCTGTATCAATATTCTCCTTTTTGACTACATCCTGAATCCCTTCGAGCAGGAGATCCCCTCTGTCAAACATAATCAAAATTGTTTTTGGAGTGGTTTTGGATGCAAAGTATTGCATAGTCATTCTCCTTTATTGAATGGTTTATTTTTTAATTGACCTTTCTCACACACCACTCTCCCTCGGGAGATCACTGTCTTAACATTTCTTAGTGCCTCAATATTTTCAAGTGGATTACCCACTATCCCAATAATATCAGCAAACTTCCCTGGTTCAAGAGAACCGATACTGGCTTCAAGCCCACATAGCTTTGCCCCCTGATAGGTTCCCACCCTGATGGCTTGATTGGTGGTTAATCCTAAAGAAACCAAATATTGTAGTTCTTGAGCTAAACCACCATGCATCCCATCTGTCCCTGCTGCCAATTTAACACCCGCTTTAATAACAGTTCGCATTCGTTCAATCACTTCTTCTCGCTGGTCTAAATGACCTTCAATGAGGTTAGGGGGAAGATTTTTTATTCGAGGCTCATATAGGAAAACGCTGGGCGTCATGACTAACCATCTATTGAATTTAATGAGAAGTTCAATCTCTCTATCGGTTAGGAAATATCCGTGCTCAATAGTATCCACCCCTGCTTCAAGGGCCCATTCCAAACCAATTCCACCAATGCAATGGGCTGCGACCGGAATCGAAAGACGATGGGCCTCATCGACGGCGCTCTGAATTTCCTCTTTAGATAGATAACTGGGAATTCCCTTTGGATTTCGAAGTGTCCCAGTAATAAAAATCTTGATGAGATCTGCTCCCGCAGCAATATTTTCTCTTACCACAGTTCTAATCTGATCAATTCCCGCAAATGGATATCCTACAAAGCCATGCCCATGAATGGCACGAATTCCTCGGGTGGCTACAAGGAGGTGTGGACCTAAGATCAAATCTGAATGGACCGCCTTTTTACATTCCACATCGAGAAAATCCTTATCCCCTAAGCAACGAGAGGTGGTTACACCGGACTTTAAATCTACTAACATTGTTTTAACTGCTCTTAGGGTTAGCTGAGGGATACTATCACTCATTCGATAGAGGTAATTATCTAAGGTGGCATCGAGGGAAAGATGGTTATGGCAGTCAATTAACCCTGGAAGAAGCGTTTGATCTTCGCAATCAATTTCTGTGGTGATTTCTTCTATTTTTATTTCGTTTTTACGGCCAATAGACTTAATTCGCTCTCCCTCAATAAGGATCACACCATCCTTAATAGGAGGGGAATCTAATCCATTTAGAATTATCTTTCCTCTAATTAATATAAGATTCATCAGGCAATCCTTAAGGTTCAGTGAGACGCTCTAAAACCCTCATGGTGTCTGCACCATCCATATTTTCTAAACCCATTGAAATGGCAGCCATAAAGTATTGATAGGCAGAAGTAGCAGTATAAAGAGGGATTCTAAGATTATGGGCCGTATTGATCACAATTCCAATATCTTTAGCCAGTTGTCCAAGTCCACCTGGTGAAGGAATATGTTCAAGAATGCTTTTTGATAGAAGGCGGAAATAATCACTTCCACCGATACCCCGTCCCACGATATCGCACACCAGGTTAGGATCCAAATCCAGTTTTCTTGCCAACAGGATCACTTCCATGACCGCTGCATGAGTTACACAAACTAAGAGTTGGTTACAGTGCTTTACGGATTGCCCCATCCCGATCTTCTCTCCCACATGATGGATTTTACCAATCACCTCAAGTATGGGGCGGCATGTTTCCACCAATGGGGTGGGACCTGCAACAATCAATGTAAGGGTTCCTGCTTTCACTCTTGCTGGCCCCCCTGTAAAAGGACAGTCAATAAATTGCACTCCTTTCTCTTCGCATTTTTGGGCCACCCATTCTTGATTCTCACGACGGATGGTAGACATGGCAATCACTTTTAAACCTTCATGGGTTCCATCCAATATTCCATTAGGGCCTGTGATGACCTCTATGACTTGAGGATCGTTCAGGACCATAATAATGATGGTCTCCACGTTTTGCGCAACTGCTGCTGGATTCTCCACATGAATTCCGCCTATCTCCTGAAATTTTTTTATTACCTCTGGTCTCCGTGCGTACCCAAAAACTTGATATCCATTCTCAATATATTTCTCAGCCGCAGGCATCCCACACCGACCAAGTCCAATTATCCCAATCTTTTTTGCCATCCTCCTCCTCCTTAAGTTTATTAATCAAAATTGTGATCTATCAAACAGTAAGCCAAACACCAACGATTAAAGCCTCTCCAAAATAATAAATTTACTGAGTTACCAATTTTTCAAGAAGTTTTGCGGCTCGATAAGGATTAAAAGCCCCACAAAGGCATGGTTTTGCTAACTCTATCGCCGCTTCTTTGATAGAGATCTTTTTATTAGTGATATCTTCGATCATTTTTTTAACCAGGTGACCAGAAACCAGACCATGTCCACACATGGTCACAAAATCAAGAATCTCCTTCGGCCAGATTTTGTTCTTGTTTCCATGAATCCCTAAAGCAAATTCCACTAAAGGAGGATTGATTCCAGCTTTCTTACAGCAGTCAAAAACTTCATCAAATAAGCCTGAAACGACCACTGAAATCCCAATATTTTTCTCCTTCAATTCTTTCATGCAAGCGATTAGGCTTTCTTTATCTTTGAACACGACTTGCCAACCCACGGTATGTTTGTTTGCAATCTCTTCAGGGGACATCATAAATTGGTTACCAACCTTGCAATCTCCATAGTTGAGATTCGTATATTTTCTTGCAATCTCTGCCATCTGTTTTAAGCGCTCACCAGCTCCATGATCGTTATATCCTCGGGCAACATGAGTTAACATAGTAAAATCTTCTTTCAAACTTTCGATATCCCCCGTTCGGTGAAGTGTGTGTGTCATGAGTTCTCCTTTCCTTATCTATTTGTTCAGGACTCTCCCAAGTCCTAAATTCACTTTTCCATTCGGATAAACAGGAAATCCCATTTCTCTGGCAATTTTAAGTGCGGGCCCCTTTTCTTCTTCCTCCGGAAATGAAATTAAATCCACAGAGAAAACCGTTTCTACCTGGTCTGAGATATCTTTCAATATTTTAAGAACCTCTCTTAATTGTTCAGGTTTAACCTCAAATTCAATAATTGCAGAAAGAACTTTTTCATTTTTCAACTCGGGTTTAAGTTTACCTGTTTTTACATCCGCAAATAAAAAAGTGACCGGATTTCTTGGTTCAAAAACAACTCCTTTTTCTGCTAAAGCCATGGCGATCAATTCAAGTTCCCACAGTCTTGCTCCCACTCCAGGACGACCTACCTCAACTGCCATTCCCCACGATCCCCTCTTAAACCGTCCAGTGACTTCGTTCGTTTTCATCTCCTCTGTTCCTCGGCCCGGAACCCCTGTTTCCTTGTGTTCTACCATAGGATCGCTAAAAGCACGTCGAGCCACTCTGGGCCATTTGAGTTCAGGAAGATAAATAGCTTGGGATTTACAGACTTGTGCTCTGAGACACACTCCACATTCTACGCATTGATCCTCATCAATGTTAACTTTCTTTTTTCTATTATTTTTTTTATCTTCATTAAGTTGAATTGCTCCAACCGGACAGTAACTAATACATAGACCACACCCTACACATTTCCCTTCCTCTATTCGCATAAAATCCCTACACTCATTTACCCTAATTGAAATAGGATAGGTATCTTTTTTATCTATTTTTTTAAGAGCTTTTAAGTGCACTCATTAGTTTAGGAAGCTCACCTTCAATCATACTGTACGTATGCTGAGGTTCTGGAAATCTACCAGTTCGGACATCATTGGCATAGGCTTTTAAGGCTTTCAAAGTTTCTTCTCCAAGATTTGCATATTTTTTTACAAACTTGGGTGTAAACGCTTGAAACATTCCAAGGATATCGCTAACAATCATGAGCTGTCCGTCCGCATCTATTCCTGCACCAATACTATAAACAGGAATTTGCAATTCCTCCCTTATTATTCTACAGACCTCTGGAGGAACAGCTTCAACCAAAAGAGCAAAAGCCCCAGCTTGTTCAACTGCCCTGGCATCTTTAATTAACTCAATAGCAGATTCCGCTGTACGACCCTGGGCTATAAATCCTCCCAATTGCCCTGAACTTTGAGGGGTTAGACCGATATGACCCATAACTAACATCCCACCGTCAGCAATCGCTTTAATCTGGGGACAAACTCTTCGGCCTCCTTCTAGCTTTATTGCATCTACTCGGGCTTCTTTAAAAAATCGTCCTGCATTACGGACAGCTTCATCACAATTGACCTGATAGGAAAGAAAAGGCATATCTCCAATCACGAAAGTGTTGGGAGCACCACGGCGGACAGCTTCAGAATGCCAAATACATTGATCCATCGTCACAGGAATTGTTCCTTCGTAACCATAAATACACATACCGAGAGAGTCGCCAACTAAAATCATATCCATACCAGCTTGCTCAGCAAATTGGGCTGTCCAATAATCATAGGCCGTCACCCAAACTGCTTTCTCCCCCTTATCTTTCATCTTTTGAAGATCAAATCTTGTTAGCTTCTTTTTCATCTTCATTCTCCTTAATTAAACATCCTTCTCCCATTCGTCACTTTCTAACGATTTCAAAGCATCTGAAGTAGCTAACTCTACATGGGCCTTCATCAGCTCTTTCAACTTTAATTTATCCTTATTCTCAAGATATTTAATCATTAATTCATGTTCATCCCAAGCCCTTATCCTTGTCTTTCTCAATGATAAAAAACGGAAACGCATCACCAAATCTTTTAACTGACTCAGTACTTTAACTAGATATTCACTTCCTGCGGCTTTACAAATGGTCTCATGAAATAAAGTATTAATACGCCATAATTCCATCCAACCTTCGGGCTGGTTTGCCTGAGGGGAGGAGAGAATTTTTCTGGCTTGTTTTGACATTTCTTTGAGTTTATTTAGTGTTTCGGAATCAATATTATCACAAGCTAATTCAACTGCATAAACCTCAAGAACTCCTCTAATTCCATATACTTCTTTTATCATCTTGGGAGTTATCACCGGGACCCGAACACCCCCTTGAAGTACCCGTTCTACTAATCCATCTTGAGTTAAACGCTGGAAGGCCTCACGAACAGGAGTTCGGCTAGTCTGTAATTCCTCAGCTATAGCACTCTCGATTAACCGTTCTCCCTGCGAAATTTTCCCAAGTAAAATACGTTCTTTTAGAACATCATAAATTTGATCAGAGATAGATTTTGGGGGAGAAATCAAATTTTCTTGTCGATAATCAGAATTTTTTATTTTCGAATTTCTTAAAACTTTCATTCCTAAAATTTCTTTATTTTGCATACCTGTATTTTTGTATACTAGTATACATAATTAAAAATTTCTTGTCAAGAGTGCAAGCATCTCTTTTCCCATGATGATGTTATGCGGCATCTCTGGCAAATTCCGGCAATGAAGTAATGACTAGGAAGGAGGATCTCCCTTTACTTACTCGGCCGTACTGGAGCCCTTCAAGGAGGGCAATATTTCCTTAAACATTTCTGTCTCTTCTTCCTTAATGGTTAATGGGCTCGAATCTAAATTTGGGGTATGCTGGAATTAAAAAGGGAATTTTCTTAAACCTTCTGCCTACTTCTTGAGAGTACTGATGAATTCATCAATCGATAAGGCTGCCAGAGTGGTGGTATTCAATGTTCCTCTTGAACCCAACTCTACTGCCACCCGAGCGACGGTTTGATTATCCGGAGCTTCAAGAATGTTTACAAAATCATAGATTCCCAGTAGAGCATACTGACTGAGGATCTTCACTCCCATCTTCTCGACTTCTTGATTTACCTCTTTAATCCTTTCTGGTTTCTCTTTAATCGTCTTTCGTCCCTCATCGGTTAATTGGGTTAGCATCAGATAGATTGGCATATTCTCCACCTCCTTGAATAGAAACCCTTCTTCTCCAGCATACCCCTATTTTTTAACCAACTTTTGAATTTCGTGTCGGAGGGCAATGGTCGTGGCTGCCAATCTCGAGCTAATGACTGCAGATAAATTTTTCAAAACGAGATAGCCCATCTCTTTCTCCTCCTCAAAAAGGTCCAATAATCTTTTCCCGTTGATGGTGATGACTTCTGAATCTTTCTCACATCTTGCGGAGGCTGTTAACCGATGGGGTGGAACCAGAGCAGACCAACCAAAAATCTCCCCTTTCTCTACGGTATAAATCGTCGCCAGGATCTCATAGTCATAAATCTTGAATTCGATTTGGATATCCACCTTTCCGGATTTTAATAGATAAATATCGCTCGCAAACCCTCCGCTCGTGAAGATCACCGACCCCCCGGGAAAAATCCGCTCCTGACATAGAGGAATGATCTTATTTAATGCTCCATTTTCCAATCCCCGAAATAGAGTAAAACTCTTCAATATTTCAATGGAACTCATTTTTCTCCTCCCTTTCTGTCGTTTGTGATTATTTTTCTTCTTCCGGAGTAACCTTTTCCTCCATCATCCATTCGTGTCCCAAAGCGGCACGCCACTGAAGCATCTCCTCTCTAAAGGCCTCATAGTTTTTTTGAAGGACCTCGTAAAGTCTTGCATTTTCAAGGGCAATGGCACCCAGGTTGGCCACTGCTCCCACAAAATAAATATCTTCCGTTGTAAATTGATAAGGTTCTGACGTATAAACTCGAACAACCCCTATAATCTCTTCCCTGAGTGTCATAGGCACAGAAAGGATAGAAGCGATCCCTTCTTTTTTGGCCTGTTCTCGATACTGGATTCGGCTATCTTGAGGGGCATCGAAAATGGCTACTGCTTTACCTTCTAGGGCCTCTGAAATACTTTTATCCGCTGAAACGGGACCTTTTCGGACGTACCAATCACTCAGCCCATAGGCGACCGTATGAAATAGTTCCTTTCTGTCTGGTGAGAGTAGCATCAAAGAACATCCCTTCACTCCCATGGCCTTCGCTACTCCTTCTACAAGAGACCGAAGAATAGCCTCGGGAGTCCTCATGGAATTCAGCGCAGCCGCCAATTCATACAAAGATGTATAATAATCTTCTTTTCTTCTTTCCATCATCCCACCTCCCTTAAATGGAGTGATTTTTCAATAATGCCAAAAGCCTTTAAAATCAAGGCTTCCAAAAACTCCCCTATTGATTCCTACCGCAAATTGATCTAACATTACATCCAAACCCAACCCCAGGAGTCAATATGAAA
>Ga0101945_1000539_pt1 | contig 60747 bp, 62 predicted proteins | sample DewCreD2012metaG_2_FD_75246 | JGI IMG/M metagenome (GOLD analysis project Ga0101945, IMG submission 75246) | Hot spring sediment bacterial and archeal communities from British Columbia, Canada, to study Microbial Dark Matter (Phase II) - Dewar... ... | reverse complement strand
CTCCGCGCCCTGGAGCAGGCCGGACTCTCCCCCAAAGCCCACCCCGACCCCGAGGGAGCCGTGCGGGAGGGGAAGTATCCCGTGGGCGTCCGCTACGAGCAGGGGGTGTACCGGGTCTATGGCCGCCTGGCAGGGGGGCTCACGGAGGGGCAGGTGGCGGTGAGCAAGGTGCAAGGGGCCCTGCAAGCCCTTAAGGAGGCCAAGGTGGCCGAGGCCCTGGCCCAGAGGGGAATCCCCCACCAGGTCCTCACTCCCTTCCAGGTGGAGGTGGTGGACGCTTCCCCCGAGGGGGAAAAGAGGGCAGGGCTTTTGGGGTTCCTCCTCCCCTTCTTCCTGGTGGTCTTCGTCCTCAGCGGGGGCCAGGTGGTGGCGGTGGACGCCACCGCGGGGGAGAAGGAGAAGGGGACCCTCGAGGCCCTCCTTGCCGCTCCCGTGCCCCTTTTGCAGATCGCCTTGGGTAAGACCCTGGCCACGGTGGCCATGGCCCTCCTCTCGGGGGCAGCGGGCCTTTTGGGCCTGGCCCTGGGTGGAGCCTTGACCGGCCGTTTCGGCGGCCTGCTTTCCGGAGGAGAGGGCCAGGCCCTGGCCTTGGGAGGCCAGGTGAGCCTGGACTGGGGAAGCTTTCTCGCCCTCTTCCTCTCCGCCTTCCTGCTGGCCCTCTTCATGGGGGCGGTGATGGTGAGCCTGGGGCTTTACGCCCGGAGCTTCAAGGAGGCGCAGAGCTACATAGGGCCCCTGCAGCTTTTGGCCCTTCTGCCCCTCCTATTCCTGCAGTTTAGGGGCTTCCTGGAGCTACAGACCTGGCACTACCTTCTCCCCCTTTTCAACGTGGCCCTGCTTATGGATGCCCTCCTCAAGGGGAGCGCCACCCCCTTGCAGGCGGGGCTCACGTGGCTCTCCACCCTGGTCTACGGGGGAATCGCCCTAAGACTTGCGGTCCTCGCCTTCGCACGGGAGGACGTGGTCTACCGGAATTAGGAGGATGGGTATGCGCGAGGTAAAGGAGTTTCCGGCGTGGCGAGTAAGCGGTTTTCTGGGGCTTCTTCTCCTCCTTCTCACCCTTTTCTGGCTCCTGTGGGCAGGGGCGGGTCTTTTCCGGGAAGGGGAGCTATTCTATCTTGGGCACCTTGCCCTGGCCCTCCTGGCCTCCCTTCTCCTCTCTGCGGGCCTCTTCACGGTCCAGCCCAACGAGGCCGTGGCCCTGGTGTTTTTGGGAAGGTACGTGGGGAGCGTCCGGGAGGAGGGCTTCCACCTCGCCAACCCCCTCGCCCAAAGGAAGCGGGTTTCCCTCAGGGTCCACAACTTCACCTCGGACAAGCTCAAGGTGAACGACGCCCAGGGCAACCCCATTGAGATCGCCGCGGTGGTGGTCTTCCGGGTGGTGGACACGGCCAAGGCTCTTTTCCAGGTGGAGAACTACCAGAGCTTCGTGGCCATCCAGTCGGAGGCGGCCATAAGGGCCCTGGCGAGCCGCCACCCCTACGACGCCGAGGGGAGGTCCCTAAGGGGAAGCCCGGAGGAGGTGGCGGAGGAGCTGAAGGCTGAACTGGAGGCGCGGCTTCAGGTGGCGGGGGTGGAGGTCCTCGAGGCCCGCCTCACCCATCTGGCCTACGCCCCCGAGGTGGCCCAGGCCATGCTCCGCCGCCAGCAGGCCCTGGCGGTGGTGGCCGCCCGCAGGCTCATCGTGGAGGCGGCGGTGGGGATGGTGCGGGAAGCCCTAGAGGGCCTGGAGGAGGCTGGGCTTTCCCTGGACGAGGAAAGGAAGGCGGCCATGGTGAACAACCTCATGGTGGCCCTGGTCTCCGAGACCCAGGCCCAGCCGGTGGTGAACGTGGGCACTTTGTACACCTAAAGGGAGTGGAGTGAGAGAAAAGGAGAAGAAGCGCTTCCTCTTAAGGCTTGACCCAAGGCTTTACCGGGTGCTGGAGAAATGGGCCCAGGACGAGCTCAGGAGCGTGAACGCCCAGATAGAGTTTCTCCTTAAAGAAGCCGCCAAGAAGGCGGGGAGGTGGAAGGATGAGGCTCCACCCGAAGAGGGAAGGGAATCCTAGGGGATTTTTCCTAGGTATTTTTATCCTGGCTACCCTGGCTGCCCTGGGGGTGGTCTTCTGGTCCCTTTGGGAAGACCCGGAGAGCCTTCCCCTTTTGCTAGCCCTCCTCCTTTTGGAGATTCCGCTTACGGGGGCCTTTTTACTTTGGCTTTCCAGTCTTCCGGGAAGGCTTTCCTACGAGCTGGCCGGTCCGGTGCTCACCGTCCACCTGCCCTTCGGCCGCCGCTCGGTCCACCGTTCAGAGGTAACGGAGGTGCGGCTTCTCCACTACACCCTTCCGTGGTGGAGCTACCGGTACAAGGGAGAAGCCTCCATGCCCGGTTACCACCACAGGAAGTTCCGCCTCAGTCCGCAGAGCTATCCTGGGGGCCTTCCTGTGGAAGCCTTCGTAGGGGCAAGGCGGGGGGAGGGCGTGCTTCTCGTGCTTAAAAACGGCTCTGGGCTTCTCCTGAACCCGGAAGACCCCCCCCTTTGCTGAAGTGGAAAGGGGAAGCATGAAAGCCCTCTACTGGACCTTTGGCCTTTCCTGGAGCGCCTTTTTAGCCTTTCACCTCCTGGGCGGGCGGGTGGGTAGCCCTGTTTACGCGGCCTTTGGCCTCCTGTACATGTGGATACCAGGCCTAACCGCCCTCTACTTGGCCCGCAAGGAAGGAGTGCGCCTTCCCCTCGCCTTAAGGCTCAACCGCTACTGGCTTTTCGCCTGGCTCTTCCCCGTGGCCCTCACCCTGCTTTCCATTCCCTTAAGCCTTCCCTTCGGTGCCTGGAAAGGATGGGAAGCCCTCCGGCAAACCGCGCCCCAGGAAGCAGCCCAGGCGATCCCGGAAACCCTCTCTGCGCTTTTCCCCCTGGTCCTCATCCTCTCCGCCCTGGTGGCGGGAGCCACGGTAAACCTCCTGGCCGCTTTGGGAGAGGAACTTTTGTGGCGGGGGTACCTGTGGGAAAAACTAAAGGTGCGGGGCTTCTGGCCCGCCAGCCTGGAAATCGGCTTCTGGTGGGGCCTGTGGCATGCTCCCCTTATCCTGGCCGGCCATAACTATCCCAGAGAACCTCTCCTCGGCGTTCCCATGATGATCCTCTTCACCCTGGCCTTAACCCCGGCCCTCCTCTGGGTGCGGGAAAAGGGCGGCTCAATCCTGGCTCCTGCCCTCCTCCACGGCACCCTAAACGCCATCGCAGGCCTATCCCTCATCTTGGTGGAGCGCACCCACGACCTCCTCATCGGGGTGGTGGGCCTTCCCGGGCTTTTCCTCCTTTCCCTCTTCAACCTCTGGCTCAGAAGGCGGGTATAGTCAGGGGATGCGGTTTCTGGTGCTTTCGGGGCTTTCCGGAGCGGGCAAGACCACGGCCAGGGGATACCTTGAGGACCTGGGCTACTTCATGGTGGACAACCTTCCCCCAAGTCTGTGGGAAGCCCTTTTGCAGGAACTGAGCCGAAGAGGGGTGGAGCGGGCCGGGGTGGTGCTGGACGCCCGGGCCTTGGCCTTCCTCGGGGACCTGGAAAGGGTCCTGGACCAGCTCAAGCCCACCGTGGTCTACCTCGAGGCCCGCCCCGAGGTCCTCCTGCGCCGCTACAACCTGACCCGGAGGGTCCACCCCCTGGGAGCGGGAAATCTCATGCGGGAGATCGGGGAGGAACGCCGCATCCTGGGTCCTTTACGGGCCAGGGCCCACCTGGTCCTGGATACCTCGGAGCTTTCCCCAAGGGCCCTCAAGGACGCCCTGGTGCGCTTTCTGGGGGAGGAGGCGGGCTTTCTTTTGCGCCTCATCTCCTTTGGCTTCAAGTGGGGCCCGCCCCAGGAGGCGGATCTGGTCCTGGACGTGCGCCCCCTGCCCAACCCTCACTACGACCCCACCCTCAAGCCCAAGACGGGGCTTGACCTCGAGGTGCAGGCCTACGTGTTCCGGGAAGAGTACGAGCCCTACTACCGGGCCCTGCTGGCGGTGGTGGGGCTGGCGGCGGAGGGAGCCCAGAAGGAAGGCAGGGCCTTTTACACCGTGGCCGTGGGGTGCACCGGGGGAAGGCACCGGAGCGTGGCGGTGGCGGAACGGCTTGCCGAGGAGCTCTCCAGCCGGTTCCGGGTGGAGGTGAGCCACCGGGATGTGGACAAGGAGGAGTAAGCCCCTGGGCTTTTACCGGGTAGCCAAAGGGCTTGCCCGGCGTTTTCCCCCGCTTCGCTGGCTCCACCCAGGGATGCGGGTCAAGCGCTACGCCGCTTTGGCAGGCCTAGGGGTGGGTCTCATGGCCTACGGGCTCGCCCGCTTCCTCCCTCCCCCACCCCCGGAGCCCTGGGCTCTGGGCCTCGTCCTCTTGGGCCTCGCCCTCTTGGTGGGAGGGGTAAGGAGCATGAACCGGAGCATGCTCTCCGCCTTCACCGAGCCCGAGGCGGTGCCGGAAAGGGTCTACGTGCGCAGGAGGCTGGAGCAAGGCCCCAAGGTGGTGGCCTTTGGCGGCGGGACCGGGCTCTCCCGTGTGCTTAGGGGCCTAAAGGAGCACACGGCCAACACCACCGCCATCGTGGCCGTGACCGACGACGGGGGCTCCACAGGCCGGCTCCGGCTAGCTTTCGGCCTGCCGGCGGTGGGGGATCTGGTGGACTGCCTGGCGGCGCTTTCCGACCACCCCGCCCTTCCCAAGCTCCTGCACTACCGCTTCCAGGAAGGAGAATTTAAGGGCCACACCTTCGGCAACCTCTTCCTCTTGACCCTGAACCAGGAAGCCAGGGATTTCGCCCAGGCCATCCTCGAGGCCAACGCCATCCTGCAGCTTAGGGGCCAGGTCTTTCCCGCCACCCCCGAGGCCGTGCGGCTTAAAGCCCGCTTCCGCGATGGCTCGGAGGTGGTGGGCGAGGTGGCCATCCGGGAAAAAAGGGGGCGGATCCAGGAGGTCTTCCTGGAACCCGAACCCCAGCGGGTCATGGAGGAAGCCCTTAGAGCCATCCGCCAAGCGGACCTCCTGGTTCTGGGCCCGGGAAGCCTCTACACCAGCGTCATCCCCAGCTTCCTGCCCAAGCCCCTCCTGGAGGCCATGGCCAAGGCCAGGGCTCCCCTGGTCTACGTGGTGAACCTCATGACCGAGCCGGGGGAAACCGATGGCTACACCGCTTACGACCATTACAAGGCCATCGCCTACCATCTCGGCAGGAGGCCCGAGGTGGTCCTGGTGCACACCGCCCCCATCCCGGAGGAAGTCCAAAGGCGGTATGCGGCAGAAGGGCGTTTTCCCGTGGCCTTTGACCCGAGGCCCTTCGCCGCGGATGGGGTGAGGGTGATCGCCGGGGATTTCCGGGAGGAGGGCCCCTTGGCCCAGCACGACCCGGAAAAGGTGGTGAGGGCCCTCGTGGCCCTGGTATAAAGATGGGCATGCTGTTTCTCTTCCAGGACCCCGTGGGCGACGATCAGGGCCTGGCCTACCTCTATCCCCGGGCAGCCCTGTTCCAGGAGGCGGGGGAGGGCTATGCCGACCTCCTGGCCCTGGCAGGGGAAGAACGGGAAGGGAGGCTGGTCCTGAAGGTGCGCCTGAGCCGCTACCCGAATCCCCTCGGGGGCCCCTTGGGCTTCAGCCTGGCCACGGTGGCCCTCTGGTTGGACACCGGGGAAGGAGGGGAGGAAGCCTTGCTTCCTGGGCTTTCCACCCCTCCTGGCCAAGGCTGGGAGGTGGCCTATATCCTCACGGGATTTGGCGGGGAAAAGCGCACCCCCACCGGGGAAAGGACGCCCGCGAGGGTGTGGCGGGAAGGGGAATGGGTGGTGGTGGACACCGGGATTTCCCCCGGGCCTTACGGCTACTACGGGGCCGTGGGCCTCTTCGACCCCTTCGCTTCCTGGTACCTGCGCCCCACAGGCCCGGAAGGAGGCCCCTGGACCCTGGGGGCCCCCCCGGGAAGCCCCCCGGTGGTGGACCTTTTGGCGGAGGCACCCTTGGACCAGGTAAAGGCCTACCAAACCGGCATCCTGAAGCCCTTAAGGCCCAAGGGATTCGCCCTCAAAAGGGAAAGCCTCCTGGCCTTTGCCCTGGGCGGGGCCTCCCTCCTCCTGGCCTTCCTCCTCCGCAAGCCCTAGAGGGGACGCAAATCCTCCAGAAGAAGCCACCCCACCTCCTTGGGAAGCCCCTCCAGCATCCCCCGAAGGATGGGGGCCAGGGTTTCCGTCAGGGGCTTCAAGGCCTCGGGAGGTTCCTCGGTGAGGAGAAGAAGGGTAACCTGGTAAAAACGCTGGGTGTGGGTGGGGGTACCGTCCTCAAAGAAGGGCGCGGGGGGCGGCACCTCGTCCAGGAGAAGCCTGGCTCCCTCCACCTCCTGGGGAAGCAGGGTTTTCAGGTCCAAGGCAAGCTCCCTGGGGTACCAAAGGTAGCCCTGGAACAGGCGCACCGCTTGCACCCGTCTAGTTTAGAACCTCCCACACCTCCTCGCCATAACGGTAAACCCGAGGAAGCCTCCGGGAAAGGTGCACCGCTACCTCGTAAGGGATGGTCCCCCGGGCCTCGGCCCAGGCGCAAAGCCCCGTGGGGCCGAAATCCGGGGAGAGCACTTCCAAGACCGCCTCCAGGGACAAAGGCCCCGGGGAAAGAACCGTGGTCTGGTCCATGGAGATACGGCCCGCCACCGGGTAAAGGTCTCCTTCGGGACCCTTCACGAAGCGCACCGCCCCCCGGGGAAGACCGTCGGCATAACCCACGGGCAAGGTCAAGAGCCACTCCCCACCCCGGGCCACGTACTCCCCTCCGTAGCCCACCCGATCCCCCGGCCCCAGCTGCTTCACCAGGGTGGGCCGGGCGAGAAGGCGGAGGATGGGCTTTAGGCTGAAACCCGGGATGAGGCCATAGAGGGCAAGACCCACCCGCACGTTCTCCCCCCCGTGCAGCAGAAGCCCGTAGGAGTTTTCCAGGTGGTAGAAGTAGCCTTCCCCCAAAGCCTCCCGCACCCTTTGGAAGCGGCTTCTCTGCACCTCCACGAAAGCCTCGTCCTCCCCGGCGGTGGCCAGGTGGGTGTAGACTCCCTCCACCCTTATCCCCAAGGCCTCCACCGCCAGGAGGGCATCCTTGGCCTTCTCCCAGGGAAAGCCCACCCGGTTCATCCCCGTGTCCACCTTGAGGTGGGCCCTGGGGGTTAGGCCCAGGGCCCGGGCCCTACCCGCCAGGGCCTGGGCTGCCTCGAGGGTGGAGAGGGTGGGCAGCAGGTTAAGGCGCAACACCTCCTCCGCCTCCAGGGGATGGAGGCTTCCCAACAGGAGGATCTCCCCCTCCACCCCGCCTTCCCGCAGGGTCCTTCCCTCGCCCACCGTGGCCACCGCCACCCGCCTGGCCCCCTTTTGGAAGAGGAAGCGGGCCAGGGGTAAGGCTCCGTGCCCATAGGCCTCGGCCTTGAGGACCGGGATGACCTCTCCCCTGGCCTTGGCCTTAAGGAGGAGCCAGTTGGCCTCGAGGGCCTTAAGGTCCACCTCTATCCAGGCGCGGGTCTTGAGGTACGCCGCGGCGTGACCCATGCTAATCCTCCAAAAGCCCCACAAAGCGGTGGGGATCGGGATCCAGCTTAAAGCGACGGCGGTCCAGGCGGGAAAGAAGCTCCCAAAGCCGCTCCGTGCTTCCCTTCAGGAGAAGGTGGAAGATGTACATCCCCTTCACCCTGGGCACCGGGGCAGGGGCCGGACCCAGCACCTCCCCTTCCCGGGCCACCCCCTTCAGGGCGGAAAGGAGGCCATAGGCCTCCTCGAGGGCCCGCTCCTCCTTGCGGTGGGCCACCTCCAGCTTCACCATCCGCACCTTGGGAGGGTAATCCAGGGCTTCCCGCAGGGCCTTTTCCCTCCAGGGAAAGACCTCCACGCTTCCCTCCAAAAGCGCCTGGTGAGCAGGGTGGTCGGGGGTGTAGGTCTGGAGGACCAGAAGGGGCCTTCTCCCCGGCCTCAGCTCGGTGAGGGCCCAAAGCAGGCGATGGTACCGCTCGGCGGCGCGGAAATCGGAATCGTAGAGGAAGCCATCGGCATAGGGCAGGAGGACCAAGGCCAGCTCGGGGAGAACCGGGCCCCGGAGGAACGCGGTGGTGCCCACCACCACCCCTGGCTCTCCCTCGAGCAGGGGGCCCAGGTCGTCCTTCCCCTCTTTGGAGTAGCGGTACACGGGTAGGGAAAGGCGCCCCCTTAGCTCCTCCTGCAGCCATTCCAGCCCTGGCCCCTTGGGCTCGAGGAGGGGGGAACCGCACTCCGGGCACAGGACCGGGGGAGGCTCGCGGTGGCCGCACTGGTGGCAGACCAGCTCCCCCCTGCCCCCCTTGTGGTAGCGCAAGGGAAGGGCGCAGTTGGGGCAGGTGGGCTTGTACCCGCAGTCGGCGCAGAGGAGGAGGGCGCTATAGCCCAAGCGGGGAGAAAGGACCAGGGCCTGCCGACCCTTCTCCTCCACCTGCCTCAAAAGGGCCCAGGCCCTTCCCACGAGGGGATACCCCTTCTCCTTCCTCAAGTCCAACAGGAGAACCCTCGGCTTGGGTACGGGGAAGGCCAGGCCCGGCTTTTCCAATACCTCCACCGCGGGTACCAGGGAAAGGTAGGTGAGGGGCACTCCCAAAAGCCTCGCCCTGAGCTCCGCCAAAGGAGGCACAAAGGCCCGGGTCCCCGAGGGAAGCTTGTAGCTTTCGCTTCCCTCTTCCACCACCACCAGGGAATCCGGGGTGAAGGGGAGGAGAAGCCCGCCATAGGTGGCGAAGATCAAGCCCCCAGGCTGCCGAAAAAGGGCCTCCCTCGCTTCCCGGGAAAGGCCCCCATGGTACGGCCTGGCCTGGGGGAAGTGGCGGAGGAAGCGTTCCAAAAGGCTTACCTCGGGAAAGAGCACCAGGTGGCTTCCCTTGGCCACCAGACCCGCCAGGAAACGCATCCTCTCCCCAAGCCTCCCCCCGTTCAGCCTTTCGGGCCTTTCCGGAAGGAAGAGGGGCTTTAGGGGCTCGCCCGCAGGGGAAGGCTCCCTGGGAGTCCCGTAGCCGATATACCCCTCGGCGAGAAGCCTCTTCACCCGGCCCACCCCTACCCCAGCAGCCCGGGCCAAGGCTGCCAAACTCTCCGCCTGGCCCAGGGTCCAAAGGACCTGCAAAACGGCGTCCAGAAGAGGGTCAGGATGCCGCTTCTCCAGGGGGATGAGAACCTTTCTCCCCTCCTTAAAGGCCACCTCCTCCTGCAAGACCCCAGCCTCCCGCAGGTAATCCAAAAGCTTGGGGTCAAACCCCTTAGCCTCCTGCCAGGTGACAAGGCCCTCCAACCCCCTGGGCAGAAGGGCTGGGTCCGCCCCCGGGTAGAGGCGCACCCGGTGCCTTAGTTCGGGAAAAGGGGGCAGGAAATCGGCAAGCACCTGGCCCAAGGGAGCAAAGAGGTAACGGGCGGCTTCCTCCAGAAACAGGATCTCCTCCGGGCGCAAATAGGGCCTCGAGTCCAGATAGGCGATGGCGTGCCGCAAGGCATGGCTCGGCCTGCCCCCTTCCCCCACCACCACTCCCACCCGTACCTCCCCCCGCCAGGGCACCGCTATCCGTTTCCCCAGGGCTTCTTCCCCATCTACCCCCTCCTGGCCCAGGGGAGGCAGGTAGGTCATGGGGGGAAGGGGCAGGGGTAAGGCCACCTGAAGAAGGCGCATGCTGCCCATAGGATAAGGGGGATGCGGTGGGCGGTGGTGCTCTCCGGGGTAGCCCTCTACAGCGCCCTCTACGCGGTGGTGCCCTTGCTTCCCCTTCTGGAAAAGCTCTTCGCTGCCCCTCCGGGGGCTGCGGGTCCAGGCATGGGCCTGCCCCTTTTGCTTCTGGTGCTCCTTTCCCCCTGGGTACCCCGCCTGGGCCTGCCGGCAGGCACCCTGTTGGGCGGGGGCCTTCTCTTGGTGGGCCTAGGGGGGGTGCTCGGGGCCTTTAGTCCAAGCCTTCTCCTCTGGACCCTTTGCCGCATCCTCCAGGGGGTTGGGGCTGCCCTCGTGCCCACCTTGGCCATCGCCCTCATTCCCCTTCTCTTCCCCCAAAAGGCCTGGGAGATGGCCGGGGTATACATGGCGGGGAATGTTCTGGGCGGGGGCATGGGCCGGGTGCTGGCAGGGCTTTTGGCGGAAATCGTCGGGGTGAGGGAGGCCCTCTTCCTCCTCTCCCTGCCCGCTTTTCTCCTGGGTCTTCTTCTCATCCGGGCTCCTGCGGGGCTTCCCGCCCTGGGTAGGCCGCAATACGACCTTTCCGCCTTTCCCTTGTACCTGGCGGGTTTCATCCTCCTTTTCCTGAACCTCTTCCTGGCCAACCTCCTCCCCTACCGCCTTCTGGAGCTGGGCTTCCGCCCGGGCGAGGTGGGGCTCGTGTACCTGGCCTACCTCTTCGGCATCCCGGGAAGCGCCCTTTCGGGGCTTCTGGCCCGCCGGTTCGGGGCGGTGGCCACCTTTCGCCTGGCCTTCTCCCTGGTCCTCCTCGCCCTGGGGCTTTTGCTCCTCCCACCCCCGGGCCTGGTTCTGGGATTCGTGCTCCTCATGGCCGCCCTCTTCACCGCCCAAAGCCTGGCCTCAGGAGCTGCAGGAAGGAGGGGAGCGGGGGTAAGCGGCACCTACGTGGCCGCCTTCTACCTGGGGGGCACCCTGGCCGGGCTTCTTTATCCCTTCTTCCTCCATAGCTTCCCCCTGGCGGTGGCGGTGGGCGTGGCCCTGGCCCTTCTCAACCTCCTCCTGGCCCCCGTCAGGTAGGCTCTTTGGTCCCGGAACCCTCCTACCCGCGCTACCATAACCCCATGGAACTCCACGCCGCCGATCAGTACCTGGTGGCCCCTGGGGAGGCCGGGCTTCTTTCCGTCTACGAAAGGCTTTCCGGCACCCGCCTCTATCCCCCTTTCCCCCCGGTGGAGCTCCCTGGCGGGGTGGGGGGGCTTTTGGAACGGGGGGGCTTTGGCCAGACCTTTTTCTTTCCGGCGGAGGTCCTGGGCCTGACCTTTAAGACCCCCAAGGGAAGGGTGGTGCGGGCCGGGGGGGTGGTGGTGAAGAACGTGCAGGGTTACGACCTGGTGCGGCCCTTTGTGGGGAGTTTTGGCCTGTTAGGAAAGGCCCTCGAGGTGGTCTTCCGCCTGAGGCCGGGGCAGGCCTCCGTCTTTCTAAAGAGGCCCTTCACCGGAGAATTTCCCGAGCTTACCCCTAATCCCCGCTTCCTCTTTGCCCTCCTGGAGGGAGGGAGGTGGTGGCTTTACGCCTTTCACTTCGGCCACGAGAAGGAGGTGGCCCGCTTCCAAGAGGCCTTCGGCGGGGAGGAGGCCGGACCCCTGGACCTGCGGCCCCTCTTCCCCCAGGGGATGGGGGTGGGGGAGGGTCCTCTCAGGGACCTTCGCTTCTCCTGGGCGGATGGGGGCAGGGCCCCGGAGCCTCCAGAGGCCTTCCGGAAGCTCGCCGAGGCGCTTTAGTTAGGGATTGTGGAAACGGAGTCCTCGACCTGTCCGGGGAAGGAGCGTAAGGGGGTGCCGCCATCTCCTTGCCCCACCCTCCCCACGCCCGGGACGGGGCAAGGTATTCTCTAAAGGATGCGGGAGCTCGAGCAAGAAGCCCTAGCCGCCATCCGGGAAGCCCGGGACCTCGAGGCCTTAAAAACCCTGAAGGCCCGCTACCTGGGCAAAAAGGGCCTCCTCACCCAGGAGATGAAGGCCCTTGCCAGCCTTCCCCTCGAGGAAAGGAAAGCGAAGGGCCAGGCCCTAAACGCCCTCAAGGAGGCCATCGAACGGGCCCTGGAGGAGCGGGAAAAAGCCCTGGTGGAAGAGGAGCTGAGAAGGGCCCTGGAAAGGGAGCGCCAGGATGTTTCCCTACCAGGGGTGGAGGTTTTCACGGGGGGACTCCACCCCATCACCCTCATGGAGCGGGAGCTGGTGGAGATCTTCCGCTCCCTGGGTTACCAGGCGGTGGAAGGCCCCGAGGTGGAAAGCGAGTTCTTCAACTTTGACGCCCTGAACATCCCCGAGCACCACCCGGCCCGGGACATGTGGGACACCTTCTGGCTGGAAGGGGAGGAGCATAGCCTTCCTGGCCCCTTGGGAGAAGAGGTGAGGGGAAGGCTCCTTCTTCGCACCCACACCTCCCCCATGCAGGTGCGCTACATGGTGGCTCACACCCCTCCCTTCCGCATCGTGGTGCCGGGGCGGGTTTTCCGCTTTGAGCAGACGGACGCCACCCACGAGGCGGTCTTCCACCAGCTGGAAGGCCTGGTGGTGGGGGAAGGGATCACCATGGCCCATCTGAAGGGAGCCATCTACGAGCTGGCCCAGGCCCTTTACGGCCCCGAGTCCCGGGTGCGCTTCCAGCCCGTGTACTTTCCCTTCGTGGAACCCGGGGCCCAGTTCGCCATCTGGTGGCCCGAGGGAAGGAAATGGCTGGAGCTGGGAGGGGCCGGGATGGTCCACCCCAAGGTCTTCCAGGCGGTGGACGAGTACCGAAAAGCCCTGGGCCTTCCCCCGGCTTACCAGGGGGTCACAGGCTTCGCCTTTGGGCTCGGAATCGAACGCCTGGCCATGCTCCGCTACAACATCCCCGACATCCGCTACTTCTTCGGGGGAAGGCTTAAGTTCCTGGAGCAGTTCCGGGGGATTCTATGAGGGTGCCTTTCTCCTGGCTAAAAAGCTACGTGCCCGAGTTGGAAAGCCCCGAGGTCCTGGAGGAGCGGCTCGCCGGTCTCGGCTTTGAGACCGACCGCATGGAAAGGATCTTCCAGATACCCGGCGGCGTGGTCTTCGCCCGGGTCCTCGAGGCCCACCCCATCCCCGGCACCGGCCTGAAACGCCTGGTTCTGGATGCAGGAAAGGTGGTGGAGGTGGTCTCGGGAGCGGGAAACGCCCGGGCGGGAATCGGGGTGGCCCTGGCCCTTCCCGGCACGGAGGTAAGAGGCCTAGCCATCGGGGAAAGAACCATCCAGGGGGTGGTCTCCCACGGCATGGCCCTATCGCCTAAGGAACTCGGGGTAGGGGAATACGGCGGTGGGCTTCTGGAGTTCCCTCCCGATACCCTTCCTCCCGGCACCCCCCTGGCCGAGGCCTGGCCGGAGGAGGAGGTGCTGGACATAGAGGTCACCCCCAACCGCCCGGATGCCCTGGGGATCCTGGGCTTGGCCTTTGACCTCCACGCCTTGGGCTACAGCCTGGTCCTGCCCGAAGTGCGGCTGGAAACGGAGAAGGTACCCCTACCCTTTAGCCTCCGGGTGGAAGATCCTCACGGGGCCCCTCACTTCACCCTTTCCTACGCCTTTGGCCTCCAGGTGGGGCCGAGCCCTCTTTGGCTCCAACGCATCCTTTTCGCCTGCGGGATGAGGCCCATAAGCAACGTGGTGGACATCACCAACTACGTGATGCTGGAACGGGCCCAGCCCATGCACGCCTTTGACCTCCGCTTCGTGGGGGAGGGTATCCTGGTGCGCCGGGCCAAACCCGGGGAAAAGCTCGTCACCCTGGATGGCGTGGAAAGGGAACTCCACCCGGAGGACCTGGTGATCGCGGGTTACCGGGGAGAGGAAAGTTTCCCCATCGGCCTCGCCGGGGTCATGGGGGGCGCCGAAAGCGAGGTGAAGGAGGACACTCGGGCCATCGTTCTCGAGGTGGCCCAGTTTGACCCCGTTTCCATCCGCAAAACCGCCAGGCGGCATGGCCTCCGCACCGAAGCCAGCTACCGCTTCGAGCGAGGGGTGGACCCCTTGGGCCAGGTACCCGCAGCCCAAAGGGCCCTAAGCCTCCTCCAGACCCTGGCAGGGGCCCGGGTGGCGGAGACCATCCTGGAGGAAGGAACCCCCCAGGCACCCAAGCCCATTCCCTTCCGCCCTGCGTACGCCAACCAGCTCCTCGGCACCCAGTACCCGGAGGAGGTACAGCTTGCCATCCTAAGGCGCCTGGGCTGCCGGGTAGAGGGGGAAGGTCCCTATCGGATCACACCCCCTAGCCGCCGCCTGGACCTCGAGCTGGAAGAGGACCTGGTGGAGGAAATCGCCCGAATCCAGGGCTACGAGACCATTCCCCTGGACCTTCCCACCTTCTTCCCTGCCCCCGACAACCGGGGAGTGGAGAAGCCCTACCAAAGGGAGCGCCGCCTGCGGGAACTCCTTTCGGGCCTTGGCTTCCAGGAGGTTTACACCTACAGCTTCATGGACCCCGAGGAGGCTTCCCTCTTCCGCCTTCCCCCGCCCCCTTGGCGCCTCAAAAATCCCTTGAGTCCCGAAAAGGCTGCTCTGAGGACCCACCTCTTCCCCGGCCTCCTCAGGCTCCTCAAGGAAAACCTGGCCCTGGACCGCCCGGAAAGAGCCCTCCTCTTTGAGGTGGGCAGGGTTTTCGGGCGAGAGGGGGCTTGGGTGAGGGAGGAAACCCATCTGGCAGGCCTCCTCTTCGGGGAAGGCCTGGGGCTTCCCCATGGGGAGAAATTTTCCGGCTACCCCCTCCTCAAGGGGCTTCTGGAGGCTTTCTTGAACCGGCTGGGCTTGGACCTCAGGGTGGAGGCCCATCCCTACCCCTTCCTCCACCCCGGCGTTTCGGGAAAGGTGCGGGTGGCTGGGGAGGAAAAGGGATTCCTGGGCCAGGTGCACCCGGAGATCCTCAAGGCCCTCGAGCTTCCCCCGGTCTATATCTTTGAGCTTCACCTCCCCCTTCCCGAAAAGCCCCTCCGCTTCCAGGACCCCTCCCGCTACCCCTTAGCCCTCAGGGACCTGGCGGTGGTGGTTCCCGAGGCCACGCCTTACGGGGAGGTGGAAGCTCTCTTGCGCCAGGCAGCGGGACCCTACCTGGAAAGCCTACGGCTATTTGACCTCTACCAGGGCCCACCCCTTAGGGAAGGGGAGAAGAGCCTGGCCTTCCACCTGCGCTTCCGCCACCCCGAGCGCACCCTCAAGGACGAGGAGGTGGAGGAAGTCATGGCCCGCCTCCTGGCGGCTTTGAGAACCCGGGGCTGGGATATCCGGGGCTAGGCGGTAAACTAGGGCCATGCTTACCTGGGTGGACCTCTTGGCCCTGCTAGGCCTGGCCGTGGCCCTGGCCTGGGGCTACCGGAACGGCCTCCAGGGGGCCTTCGCCGGGCTTGGGGTGGTGCTCTACCTCCTCCTGGCCCAGGTGGGGTTTGCCGGCCCCTGGTGGGGTCTGGGCCTGGGACTTCTCCTGGGGCTTCTGGCCAAAAGCCTCCCCCTTCCCTCCCTTTCCCAGGGCCTCGAGGTCCTTCTAGGCTCCCTGGGGGGGTTCCTTTTGGGCCTCTTCATAGCCCTGGCCATCTGGACCGGCTATCCCTGGGAAAAAACCGCCGCCGGGAGCCTCCGCTACCCCTCCCTGAACCTTCCCACCCCGGTCTACGACGGGGTGAGCCAGAGCCCGTTCGCCCGGGAGGCCTTCCGCCTGGCCTGGACCTCCCCCTGGCTCAGGAGGGCCCTGGGCCTAGGTCAGCCGTAAGGCTACCTAGGTCAGCCGTAAGGCTACCTAGAGGGCCAAAACCCGCGACAGGGCCAAGAGGGCGCGGTTGATGTCCTTCTTACGCTCCACCGCCTCCTTGAGGGGGGTGAGCTCCACCTCCCCCTCCACCTCCCCCACCATGACCCCGCTGGTCCCTCCGGCCAGGGCCTCCACCGCTGCCGCCCCCAAGCGGCTCGCCAAGATGCGGTCCTTGGCGGTAGGGCTTCCCCCCCGCTGGATATGGCCAAGGACCGTAACCCGGGCCTCCACCGGCACGTGCTCCCTTATGGCGGCAAGAAGCCCCGCCGCCCCTCCGGGATAGGCCCCTTCCGCCACCACCACAATGGAGCTGGACTTGCCCCGGCGCAGGGATTCCAGAAGCCCTTCGGCGATAGCCCTAGGGTCCACGGGTTCCTCGGGCACGGCGATCACCTCAGCCCCTCCAGCCAGCCCCACATCCAAAGCGATGAACCCGGAGTCCCGCCCCATAACCTCGATGAAGAAGACCCGCTCGTGGCTGGCTGCGGTGTCCCGGATGCGGTCTATGGCCTCGAGGGCCGTGTTCACCGCGGTGTCAAAGCCAATGGTGTAATCGGTGCCGTAAAGGTCGTTGTCGATGGTGCCGGGCACCCCTACCACGGGAATCTTGTGCTCCTCCAAAAGCCGCATGGCCCCCCGAAAGGTTCCATCCCCTCCGATGGCCACCAGGCCTTCGATGCCCGCCGCTTTGAGCTTCTCCGCCGCCTTGGCCCGGCCCTCTTCCGTGAGGAACTCCTGGCTTCTTGCGGTAAGGAGAATGGTTCCCCCCCGCTGGAGAATGTTGGCCACGTCCCGCACCCCCAAGGGTACCATCTCCCCCTGGATCATGCCCGCATAGCCCCGGCGGATGCCGATCACCTCGAGGCCTAAGGCATAGGCCTGGCGCACCACCGCCCTAATGGCCGCATTCATCCCCGGGGCGTCGCCACCGGAAGTAAACACCCCTATGCGCTTCATTCCTCCTCCTCAAAAGGTTCCTTCTCCTCTTCCAAAGCGAGGCGATAGGCCTCGTTCCTGGAAACCCCCCTCTCCAGAAGGGCCCGGAAAAGGGCCTTACCTTCAAGGCCCTGGGCTTTTAGCTCCTCCAAGACCCGCTTGGCCTCCACAGGTGGCGCCTCCTTAGGCCCCAGCACCAAAACGAACTCACCCCTCGGATTTTTAAAGTGCCTCCAGGCCTCTTCCAGGGTCCCCCGGAAGATCTCCTCGTGCACCTTGCTGATCTCCCGGGCCACGGCCACGGGATGCCCGGGGCCGTAGACCCCCATGAGGTCCTCCAGGGTTTTTTGCAGGCGATGGGGGCTTTCGTACAGCACCGCGGTCCTCCCTTCCCGGGCCAGGGCCCAAAGCCGTTCCTTGCGCTCCTTGCCCCCCTTGGGCAGAAACCCCTCAAAGGTGAAGCGGTGGGTGGGCAGGCCCGAGGCCACCAGGGCGGGGATGAGGGCGGTGGGACCCGGAAGCGCTTCCACCCGCCAGCCCCATTCTAACGCCAGCCGCACCAGCTCCGCCCCGGGATCGGAGATGCCCGGGGTGCCGGCGTCAGTGGCGTAGGCCACGTAAGCGTAAGGGGCAAGGAGTTCCCTGGCCCTTCCCATCGTGTGCTGGTCCAAGCGCAGGGTGGGGGTAGCGATGCCGTAGTGGCGGAGGAGAAGCCCGGTACGCCGGGTGTCCTCACAGGCCACCACCTCCACCTCCTTGAGCACCCTCAGGGCCCTTAGGGTGATGTCCTCCAGGTTGCCGATGGGGGTGGGTACCAGTACCAGGCGCACCTTAAAGAAGCACGGGCCTCAGAAGCTCTTGGACCTCGTGGAAAGTGAACTGGTATACCGAGCCCGAGGGCAGGGTGAACTCCAAAAGATCCGGGCTCCCCGGAAAGAGGATGCGGCGCAGGGCCATGGGGCCCTGGTCGGTTTCCACATGGGCCGTCAGGTAGTCGGGCTCCAGATTGGGTTCGTCCTCGGCCTCCTTGGGGGGTTCCTCCCCCACTCCCTCATCCAAGCGGCGAAGGGCTTCCAAGAGATCGGCCTTAAGAGCCCGCACCTCCTCTTCCAAAGTGCCGTCGGAAAAAACCAGAACCGCCTCCTCCCCTTCCCCATAGGCGGTGATTCCCCAAAGGGCCTCCCCTTCCTCCTCGGGGGGAGCCTCCACCAGCTCCAGGGTGCCGTCGGAAATCAGGCGTAAAATCGCCCCGCAGGCCTCGCAGTCCACCAGGTCCCCCGCCTTGTACCCCTCCAGCTCCAGGGTTTCCCCGCACGCCGGGCAAACCATAAGCCTCCTCCAACCCCATTGTAAGCCGCTTAAAAAGGGCCTGGCCCCTCGGCTAGGCCCTTCCGGTTTTCCCCAGGGACCGGCCTCAACGGGCCCCGTAGCGGGCGATGCAGGCCCTCACCTCCTCCAAGGCCGCCTGCCGGTCGCGCCAGCCCGTCACCTTCACCCACTTGCCTTTCTTGGCCTCGAGGGCCTTGTAGGTTTCAAAGAAGTGCTGGATCTCCTGCTTAATCCCCTCAGGCACATCAGCGATATCCCGGATGTGGTCCAGGCGCTGGTCCTCCGCCACCACCCCGATGACCTTGGCGTCCCCGCCCTTCTCGTCCTCCATGAGCAGAAGGCCCACCACCCGCACCTCCACCACCACGCCGGGCAAAAGGGGGTAGGTGGAGAGAACCAGGCCGTCCAGGGGATCCCCATCCTCGGCCAGGGTGGAGGGAATGAACCCGTAGTCCCCGGGATAGAACTGGGCTCCGGGAAGGACCCGGTCCAGCTTGATAACCCCAAGCTCCGGATCGTACTCGTACTTGTTGCCGGAACCCCTGGGCACCTCGATGACCATGTTCACCACCTCGGGGGCACCCTTACCCACGGGAAGGCTCTTCAGGTTCGCCATAGCCCCCCCATTATACGAGGACCCCCGGGAAATCGGTGACCAGGGCATCCACCCCCCAGGCGGCCAGTTCCTGGGCTTGCTGGCGGCGGTTCACCGTCCAGACCAGTACCCGGTAGCGGGTCCTTAGCTCCCTCACCTTGGCCTCGCTGAGCAAAGAGGCCTCGGGATGCACCCATTCCACCCCCAGGCAGGGGGCCAGGGCCTCCGCCTCCTCGTGTTCATAAAGAAGGCCCAGGGGCCCCACCCCAAGCCGTTTAAGGCGCACCAGGGCCAAGGGATCAAAGGAGCTCACCCAGATCCTATCCGAGGGGTAACAGGCCAGGAGCCTGGCCAAGGCCTCCTCCCGGCCGTCGGTTTCCGGGGGAAGGCTTTTCAGCTCCACGTTGATCCAGGCCCCGGGGAAGGTCCTCAGCACTTCCTCGAGGGTGGGCACATAAGCCGGGAGTTCCCTAGAGGAAACCCCGTTAATAGGGATGCCCCCCAGGGTAAAGTCATGGTGCACCACCAGCACCCCATCCCGGGTGAGGTGCACGTCCAGCTCAAACCCATCCAGTCCAGCCTCCAAAGCCTGGCGGAAAGCCTCCAGAGTATTTTCCACATAGGCCTGGGCCTCGCCTTCCACCAGGCGAGGGGCGCCGCGGTGTCCCAAGCGCAAGGGCACGAGGGGGAGTATACAATGGGGCCATGGGTAAGTATGAAGCGGCGTTTTCCCGCCTGGGCGAGGAAGCCTTGGCCAAGCTGGAAGGGCCGGGTGGATTTCTGGCCATCACCGAAACCCATCTCGTCTTTGTGGACGACGCCGGGGTAAAGCGTATGGAGCTGGCCAGGATCCGCCGGGTAGGCAAGGGAGAAGCCGGTACCCTCCTGGTACAAGGGGAGGGGGATTCCCTGGTCCTCCCCCTGAAGGCCTTCCCCTTGGAGGAGCTTAAGGCTTTTCTGGAAGGGTTGAAACCCCACGTGGCCCGGGCCCGCAAGGCCACCTCGGCTCCCGCCCCCGCCCCCAAGGCTCCCCTGACCCAGGAAACCCCTCCCCCACCCCCTCCTCCCGAGCCCCCGAAGGCCCCGGTGTGGGAAGAGGAACTCCCTCCCAAGCGGGATTCGGTGGAGCTAGCCCCGGAGCCGGAGTCCCCTCCCCAAGCCCCCACGCCCAAGGCCCAGGGAGGGAGAAACCCTTTGGCCCTCCCCTTAAAGGTCCTCTCCCTCCTCACCCTGGCCTACACCGTGGCCTTCGTGGCCCTGAACCCCGGGGTGGATCCTTGGGTCCTGGCCGGGGTTCTCCTAGGCGGGCTTGGTCTGGCCTTGACGGAGTGGTCCTCCTCTACCTCCTCGCGGTAGCCCTCCTGGGTCTTTCCAGCCTCTGGCCCAAGCTGGTCCCGAAACCCCAGCCGGTGTGGGTGGAAACCCTGGCGGAGGCCAGCTTTGAGCCCCCAGCCCCTGAGCCCATTAGCTTGAACCAAGCCAGCCTCGAGGAGCTCATGAGCCTCCCTGGGGTCGGCCCCGTGCTGGCCCAGAGGATCGTGGCGGGAAGACCCTACGCCCGGGTGGAGGACCTCCTGAGGGTCAAGGGCATCGGCCCCGCCACCCTGGAACGGCTCAGGCCCTATGTCCGGCCCTAGGGCATTCTTCCCCAAGCCTCCCCTCTCCACCTGGGGTCCAGGGGTAGGCCTGGGTCTAGGCGGGCTCCTGGGAGCCTGGGGGCTTTTCCATCCCTGGGTCCTTCTCCTGGCGCCCTTACTCCTCCCCTTCCTCCGGCTTCCCTTCGCCCTTGGGCTCGTTTTTGTCCTCCTCCGGGGCCTCCTCTTCCCCGTACCGGAACCCCCTTACGGCACCCGCCTCGAGGGTGTCTTCACCCTCCACCAAGGCACCATCCTCTGGCAGGGGCACAGGCTCTGGGTGCAGCACTACCCGGGCCTGGAGGATGGCCGCTACCGGCTGAGGGGGTACCTGGCTCCACCCCAGGGCAAGCGCAACCCCGGGGGCTTTGACCAGCGCACCTGGCTCCTCTCCCGGGGGATAAGAGGGGTGTTTCACGTGGAACAGGCGGAGGCCCTGGCCCCCCTACCCGATCCTCGGGCACCCTGGCGAGAGCGCCTCACCGCGGGCCTCTCCCCCCAGGTCGGGGAAGTGGTGGAGGGCCTGGTCCTAGGGGACAAAAGGGGCCTCGAGGACGCCTACCCCCTCTTCCAGAAAGCGGGCCTCGCCCACCTCCTTGCGGTCTCCGGGCAGAACGTGGGCTATTTGGCGGCGACCCTAGCCCTTCTTCCCCTGGGGCGGTGGCGCTACCTCCTCGCCCTCCTCCTTCTCCCCGCCTACCTGTGGCTGGCAGGCCCCAGCCCCTCCCTGCTGCGGGCGAGCCTCATGGCGGGCCTTTCCCTCCTGGGGCTCTTCCTCGGCCTGGGAGCCGCGGGGGTCTTCCAGGCCTTGGGGTTGGCCCTTTTCCTCCAACTCCTCCTCCGCCCCGAGGCCCTCCTGGGCCTAGGCTTCCAGCTCTCCTACCTGGCGGTGCTGGGCCTGGCCCTGGTCCTCCCCGCCTTGGCCCTTCCCTCAGGGGCCCGGGGCTGGCTCCTCGGGGGCCTCGCCGCCAGCCTGGCCGCCCAGCTCCCCCTTATCCCCCTCCTCCTCCACCACTTCGCCTTCCTCCCCCTCCTCGCCCCCCTGGTCAACCTCCTTGCCCTCCCCCTGGCGGCCCTCCTCGTGCCCCTGGGTCTTCTGAAGCTCCTCCTTGGGGGAGTCCTGGCGCCCCTGGTGGAAGCCCTGGCCCGAGCCCTCCTGGCCCTGGCTCAGGCCGCCTCCCAAGGACCCCTGCTCCGGTGGGGGGAGGTCTCGCCCCCGGGCTTTGCCCTTTACTACCTGGCCCTCCTGCCTCCCTTCCTCGTCCTCCGCGGGCTCTTCCCCTGGCGCAAGGCCCTCCTCCTCGCCACCCTGCCCGTCCTGGCTGGCCTCGCCGCCGGCTGGCCCAAACCCTTGGACCTCTGGGCCCTGGACGTGGGCCAGGGGGATGCCCTGCTGGCCCGGCTGGGTGGGGCCGAGGTGCTGGTGGACGGGGGCCGGCCCGAGCAGGGGGAAAAGGTGGTGCGGGCCCTAAGGGCCCTGGGGGTGGAAGCCCTCGAGGTCCTGGTGGCCACCCACCCCGACGTGGACCACTACGGCGGGCTCCTCCAGGTGGTGGCCGAGCTCCCGGTGGGCCTGGCCCTCCTCTCCCCGGCCTTTCCCCGGGATCACCCCTTGGTGCGGGCTCTGGAGGCCAAGGGGGTACCCATCCGCTACCCCGGCGCGGGCACGCGGCTCAGGGTGGGGCGGGGGAGCCTCGAGGTCCTCTGGCCTTCTGGCCCGCAAGCAGACGACAACCAAGGCGGTCTGGTCCTCCTCCTGGACTTCGCCGGGCCCAAAGCCCTTCTCCTGGCAGACGTGCCCGGGGAGGTGGAGGAAAGGCTCAATCCCCCGCAGGTGGCGGTGGTTAAGGTTAGCCACCACGGCTCCCGCACGGGCACGGACGAGGACCTCCTGGAACGCACCCGACCCCAGGTGTCCTTGATAAGCGTGGGAAGGAACCCCCATGGCCACCCCCACCCCGAGGTCTTGGAGCGCCTGGACCAGCATGGGGTAAAGGTCTACCGCACCGACCAAAACGGCGCGGTGCGGGTCCTCTTTGGCTACGCCTGGTAACCCAGCCGCTCTAAAAGGGCCTCCAGCTCCTCCAGGGAGCGGTAGTGGATGACCACCTTCCCCCGCCTTCCCCCCACCACCCTCACCGGCAGGCCCAGGTGCCGGGAAAGCTCCAGGGAAAGGGGAGAGGGTTCCTGGGTTTTGCGCTCCCGTTCCCGCACCAAACGCTCCCGCAAGGCCTCCGCCTGGCGCACGGAAAGCCCTTTTTCCAGGATCTCCCTCAGGCCCCAAAGCCGGTCCTCAGGCTCCAGCATCAAAAGGGCCCGGGCGTGGCCTGCGCTGATGAGCCCCTGTTCCAAGGCCTCCAAAACCTCCTCGGGAAGCTGCAAAAGCCTCAGGGCGTTGGCCACCGTGGAGCGGGCCTTACCCACCCGCTTAGCCACCTCCTCCTGGGTGAGGCCCAGACCCAAGAGGGCCTGGTAACCCCGGGCCTCCTCCAACGGGGTGAGGTCCTCCCGCTGGAGGTTCTCCACCAGGGCCACCTCCATGGCCTCCTGGTCCGTGAGGTCGCGGATGAGGGCGGGAACCTCCTTCAGGCCCGCCATCTCCGCGGCCCTAAGGCGCCTCTCCCCGGCCACCAGTTCGTACCCCTCCCCTTTGGGACGAACCACCAGGGGTTGAAGCAGGCCTTTCTCCCGGATGGAAGCGGCAAGCTCCTCCAGACCCTCCTGGGAGAACCTCCGGCGGGGCTGGTGGGGATTGGGCCGGATGGCGGACAGGGGAAGCCGCACCACCCCTCCGCCGCCCTTGGGCAGGAGGGCCTCGAGGCCCCTCCCTAAACCGCTAGCCTTCTTGGACACGGGCGATCACCTCCTCGGCCAGACGGCGGTAGGCGTGGGCCCCCGGCGAGGTGGGGGCATGCTGGGCGATGGTCCTGCCAAAGCTCGGGGCCTCTGCCAGCCGCACGTTCCGGGGCACCACCGTCCAGAACACCTTCTCCCCGAAGTGGGCCCGAAGCTGGGCCTCCACCTGCTGGGACAAAAGGGTCCGGCCGTCGTACATGGTGATGAGGATGCCGAGAAGCCTAAGGCGCGGGTTCAGCCGGGTGCGCACCTCGTCCAGGGTGGAGAGCAACCCCGCCACCCCCTCCAGGGCGTAGTACTCCGCCTGCACCGGGACCACCACCCCGTGCGCTGCCGCCAGGGCGCTCAGGGTGAGGGCGGAGAGGCTGGGAGGCACGTCCAGGAGGGTGATATCGTACCCCTCGTCCCGTAAGGCCTCCCCTAGGGCCAGGGGCTTTTCCAGAAGCTCCACCGTGGCCCCCACCAGCTCCGGGGTGGCCGGCAACAAATGGAAACCGTCCACGGGTTGGACCAAGGCCTCCAAGGGTTCCCCCTGCAACACCTGGTACACCCCGCGCTCGGGCCGGAGCCCAAGGCCACTGGTGGCGTTCATCTGGGGGTCCAGGTCCACCAAGAGGACCTTCTTCCCCATGCGGGCCAGGTAGGCGGCCAGGTTGATGGCGGTGGTGGTCTTGCCCACCCCCCCCTTCTGGTTCACCAGGGCAATCCGCCGCAACACCTTGGACCCTAGCATAAAGGATTTTTCTCGGGCACCCCCGGTCGCCGGGGATACCTGGCCGGGGTAGAGGCCTCCTTGGGCACCACCACCAGGTTCCGTTCCTCCTGGGCCACGGGAAGAACCAAGGAGTGGACGGTAACCAAGCCGCCTCCCAGGAGGGCTAGGGCCCTGGGCAAGGGGGCCACCTCCTCCGCCACCCTCGGACCCTTCTGGGCCACCATATACCCCCCCAGGGCTACAAAGGGCAGGCCCAGCTCCACCAAGACGCAAAGGGGAGCCACCGCCCGGGCCACCACCCGGTGGTAGGCCTCCCGGTGCTCGGGAAGGTGGGCCAGCTCCTCCGCCCGACCCCAGAGGGGGTAGGCGCCCTTCAGCCCAAGGGCCTCCACCGCATGGGCCACAAAGGCCACCTTCTTCTTGGTAGCGTCCAGGAGGGTGACCTCCAGCTCAGGGCGCACGATCTTCAGGGGAAGCCCGGGAAACCCCGCCCCCGTGCCCAGGTCCAGCACCCGCCATGCTCCTTGGAAGAGGGGCAAGGTGAGGAGGGTGAGGGAGTCCAGGAAATGCTTGACCACCACCTCCTCCTCTGTGCGCAAGGCCGTGAGGTTGGTGCGCAGATTAGCCTCCATGAGGAGGTCGTACAGGCGGGAGAAAGCCGAAAGGTGCGCCTCCAGGTCTAGCCCCAAGGCCCTTCCACCCTCCAGAAGAAGCCGAACGCCCTTTGGGCTTAGACCCACCCCCACCCCCAATGTTTCACGGGAAACATTCCCCTTACCGGGAAAGCACCCTAAGGTGCACCAACAGGGCCGTGAGATCTGAGTCCCGTATCCCGGGGATCCGGGCAGCCTCCGCCACGGTGCGGGGTCTCACCCGGGAAAGCTTTTCCACGGCCTCCCGGGAAAGGCCCGGGACCCGGGGGAACTCCAAACCCTCGGGTATGCGAAAGGCCTCCAGGTCCCTCAGCTTTTCCCGCAGCCGTTCCTGCCGCTCTATGTACCCCGCGTACTTGGCCCGCACCTCCACCTGGTAGGCCTCCTCGGGGCTCAAGGGGACGGGTGGGGGAAAGCGTTCCGCCAAGGTCCTGTAGGTGTTTTCCGGACGCCTCAGCCACACCAGGCCGCTCACCCCATCCACCCGCAGAGCCTCGAGGCGCCTTAGCTCCGCCTCCACCCGGCGGTACTTTTCCCTCACCGCTTCCAGGTCCTCCCTGGGCCTAAGGCCCCACTCCACCGCCAAGGGCACCAGGCGCTCGTCCGCATTGTCCGCCCGGCAGAGGAGGCGGAGCTCCACCCGTGAGGTCATCATCCGATAGGGCTCGTCCGTGCCCCGGCCCACCAGGTCGTCCACCATCACCCCGATGTAGCCGCTTTCTCGGGGGAGGTGCACCTCTGAGAGGCCCAGGGCGTACCGAGCAGCGTTCAGCCCCGCCAGGAGGCCCTGGGCCGCAGCCTCCTCGTACCCCGAGGTGCCGTTCACCTGCCCAGCAGCGAACAACCCAGGGAGGAAGCGGGACTGGAGCCCCCGGGTGAGCTCCGTGGGGTCCAGGCTGTCGTACTCCACCGCGTAAGCGTAGCGTTGGATCACCGCCCGACCAAACCCCGGCAGGCTTCTCACCATCTCCTCCTGGAGCTCCGGCGGCAGGCTTGAAGAGAACCCCTGCAGGTACACCTCGCTGGTGGCGAGCCCGTCCGGCTCCACGAAGAGGAGGTGGCTCTCCTTATCGGCAAAACGCACCACCTTGTCCTCGATGGAGGGGCAGTAGCGGGGGCCGATGCCCACGATATCCCCCGCATAAAGGGGAGACAGGTGCAGGTTCTCCAGGATCAGGCGGTGGGTGCGGGGCGTGGTCCGGGTCTGCCAGGTGGGAAGCTTGGCCGCATGGGGTCCGGGGCTTCCCGTGAAGCTTCCCGGGGGTACCTCCGGGGGCACCACCAAGAGCTCGGAAAACTCCACGGAATCCGCCCGGATCCTGGGCGGGGTCCCCGTCTTGAACCGGCGCAGGGTGTGGCCGACGGCCTCGAGGCTCCGGGAAAGGAACCGGGCCGGCGGCTCCCCCTGCCGCCCCGCTGGCCGGGAACGCCTTCCGTACCAGACCACCCCGCCCAGGAAGGTTCCCCCCGCCACCACCACCGCCTTAGCGGGAATCCCCCGCCCATCCACGGTGCGCACCCCAAGAAGCCTTCCCCCCTCCACCCAGAGGCTCGCCACCTCTCCCCGGATCACCTCGATGGGCCTTTCCTCCAGAATCTCCCGCGCCTTCAAGGCATAGAGATCCCGGTCCACCTGGACCCTCAGGCTTTGCACCGCCGGTCCCTTGGAGCGGTTGAGCACCCGGGTGTGGATGGCGGTGGCGTCCGCCGCCCGGCCCATAAGCCCCCCCAAGGCGGTGAGCTCCGCCACCAGCTGGCTTTTGCCGGGTCCGCCCACCGCCGGGTTGCAGGGCATCATGCCTATGCGCTCGGGGTTGATGGTGACCAGGGCCACCCGCACCCCGAGGGCCGCAGCCGCCCAGGCCGCCTCCAGCCCTGCATGCCCACCTCCCACCACCACCACGTCGTAGCGCATCCCACCCTCCACTTTACCCAAGGCCTTGACGTAGAATGTTCCTCCGGAAACGCGGGGGGGTAGCCTTGACCCACGAGGCCATCTGGCAACACATCCTGGAACACATCCGCCGCAACATCACCGAGGTGGAGTTCCACACCTGGTTTGAGCGCATCCGCCCGCTGGGCATCCAGGATGGGGTACTCCAGCTGGCGGTGCCTACCTCCTTCGCCCTGGACTGGATCAAGCGCCACTACGCCGAGCTTATCCAGGAAGCTCTAAGCCTCCTGGGGGCCCAGCCTCCCCGGTTCGAGCTCAGGGTGGTCCCCAGCGTGGCCGTTCAGGAGGACATATTTCACACCCCTACCCCTCCCCAAGCCAATAAGCCCAACCTCAACCCCAAGTACACCTTTGAAAACTTCGTGGTAGGGCCCAATAACTCTATGGCCCACGCAGCAGCAGTGGCGGTGGCCGAGTCCCCGGGGCGGGCCTATAATCCCCTTTTCATCTACGGGGGCGTGGGCCTGGGCAAGACCCACCTCATGCATGCCGTGGGACACTCCGTGGCCAAGCGTTTCCCTCACCTTAAGATCGAGTACGTATCCACGGAAACCTTCACCAACGAGCTCATCAACGCCATCCGCGAGGACCGCATGACGGAGTTCCGCGAGCGGTACCGCTCCGTGGACCTCCTCTTGGTGGACGACATCCAGTTCATCGCCGGCAAGGAGCGCACCCAGGAGGAGTTCTTCCACACCTTCAACGCCCTCTACGAGGCCCACAAACAGATCATCCTCTCCTCCGACCGGCCTCCCAAGGATATCCTGACCCTCGAGGCCCGCTTAAGAAGCCGGTTCGAATGGGGCCTCATCACCGACATCCAGCCCCCTGACCTGGAAACCCGTATTGCCATCCTCAAGATGAACGCCGAGCAACGGGGCTTGAAGATCAGCGAGGAGGTGTTGGAGTACATAGCCCGGCAGGTGACTTCCAACATCCGCGAGTTGGAAGGCGCCCTGATGCGCACCATTGCCTATGCTTCCTTAAACGGGGTGGAACTCACCCGCGCCGTGGCCGCCAAGGCGCTTTCCGACATCTTCGCCTCCAAGGAAGTGGAGGTGGATCCCTACGAAATCGTGCGCAAGGTGGCGGAGTACTTCGCCCTGCGACCGGAGGATCTGGTGGGAGGGGGTCGGCGCAAGGAGGTAGTTCTGCCTCGACAAATCGCCATGTTCTTGGTACGGGAGCTCACCCGCTCCTCCCTCCCAGAGATCGGCCAACTCTTCGGGGGGCGGGACCACACCACCGTCCTCTACGCCATCCAAAAGGTTCAGGAGCTCTCGGAAAGCGACCGCGAGGTGCAGAAGCTGCTCCGCAGCCTGAAAGAGGCCCTGACATGACCCCTGTGGATAACCTGTGGATAACCCTGTGGATAACCTGGGTTTTCCTGTGGATAACCCTGTGGATAAGCTGTGGAAAACCCACCCCCCCTTCGGGCCTGTGGATAACCGGGCGGTTATCCACAGCTTATCCACAGCTGGAGGCAGGTTATCCACAGGAGTTTTCCACAAGCCCTTTTGGCTCCCACGCGGCATTTCCTACCCCTTATCCACAAATCCACAGCCCCTACTACTACGGCTACTATCCCTTTAAGATCTTTAAGAAGTCCGTAGTAAGAGCAGTAAGGAGGAGGCAAATCCCGTGAAGGTGAGAGTTCCAAAAACCCTGCTTACCGAGCATGTGGCCTTGTTGGAGCGGGTCATCCCCACGCGAAGCTCCAATCCCCTTTTCACTTACTTGGGCCTGTCCCTTTTACCGGATGCCCTAGTTTTGTTCGGAACCAACGGCGAGGTGGACCTGGAAGTACGCCTGGAACTTCCCACGGAGGGAGAAGGGCGTTTTCTGGTTCCCGCCCAGCCTTTTTTCCAGCTGGTGCGTAGCCTTCCTGGGGATCAGGTAGAACTGGACTTCGGTGCAGAGCTTTCCCTTTCTTCAGGTTCCTTCAGTACCCGGCTGAGCCTTGCCCCCGATGAGGGTTATCCGGAGTTATTCTTCCCCAGCCCGGAAGGTCCCGCGGAGCCCTATTCCCTCCAGACCCTTCTGCCCGTGGAGGAGCTTCTAAAAGCGCTTTCCCATGTGCGCTACGCGGCCAGCAACGAGGAGTACCGGGCGATCTTTCGGGGCGTCCAGCTGGAGTTTTCCGAAAGGGGACTGCGCTCCGTGGCCTCCGACGGGTACCGTCTGGCCCTTTACGGACTTCCCAAGCCCCAGCCCTTTGTCAAGAAGGTGGTGGTGCCCGCCCGGAGTGTGGATGAGATGGTAAGGGTTCTGAAGGGCATAGGCGAAGGGGAAGTGGCCCTGGCCCTGGGCCCCGGGGTTTTGGGCCTGGCCACCAACGGTTCGCAGGGCGCTGGCACCGCCGGTAAGGGACAACTGCGCATGGCCATTCGGCTTATGGAAGGGGAGTTCCCAGACTATGAGCGGGTGATCCCCAAGGAGTTTCCCCTAAAGGCGGCCTTCGAGGTGGAGGCCTTCCGCGAGGCCCTACGTCGGGTGAGCGTGCTTTCGGACCGCCAGAACCATCGCGTGGACCTCCTCTTTGAGGAGGGGCGGGTGTTGCTCTCCGCTGAGGGGGATTACGGCAAGGGCCAGGAAGAGGTTCCCGTACACCTCGAGGGCACGCCTCTAGCGGTGGCCTACAACGCCCGCTATCTTTTGGAGGCCCTTTCCCCCCTTTCTGGCCAGGCGGTGTTGTTGTTGTCCGGATCCACCAGCCCTAGCCTGGTGCGCCCAGCGGAGGCTTCCCCTACAGAGGGGTACCAGGCAGTGGTGGTGCCCCTGCGGGTGTAAACTTGTATCCGGGAGGCAGGAAGCGCTTCCATAAACGGTTAGGGGAGGAGTCCATGACCACGATTGTGAACGTGAAAGCCAGGGAGGTTTTAGACTCTAGGGGCTTTCCCACGGTAGAGGCCGAGGTGGAACTGGAAGGAGGTGCGAGGGGAAGGGCCATGGTGCCCTCTGGAGCTTCCACGGGCACTCATGAGGCCTTGGAGCTACGGGATGGGGACAGGCGCTACCTGGGGAAAGGGGTGCGCCGAGCAGTGGCCAACATCCTGGAACGCATCGCCCCGGAGCTTATCGGCCGGGATGCCCTGGACCAGGAGGGGGTGGATCGGGCCATGCTGGAGCTGGACGGCACCCCCAACAAGTCCAACCTGGGGGCCAATGCCATCCTGGCAGTCTCCCTGGCCACGGCTCGAGCGGCGGCCGAGGCCTTGGGTCTGCCTTTATACCGGTATTTGGGTGGGATCCAAGCCAGCGTCCTGCCCGTTCCCCTTATGAATGTGATCAACGGCGGAAAACACGCCGACAACCGGGTGGATTTCCAGGAGTTCATGCTGGTTCCCGCAGGGGTGGAAAGCTTTTCCGAGGCCTTGCGGGTGGGGGCCGAGGTGTTTCACGCTCTGAGGGGAGTGCTGAAGGAGAAGGGGTACAGCACCAACGTGGGGGACGAGGGGGGGTTCGCCCCGGACCTCAGGAGCAACGAGGAGGCCATAGAGCTTCTTCTTTTGGCCATCGAGCGGGCGGGGTACACCCCGGGGAAGGAGGTTTCCTTAGCCTTGGATCCTGCGGCCAGCGAGCTTTATCGGAATGGTAGGTACCATCTAGAGGGGGAAGGGCGGGTCCTCTCCTCGGAGGAAATGGTGGAGTTCTGGGCCACGTGGGTGGAGAGGTACCCCATCCGCTCCATTGAGGATGGCTTAGCCGAGGACGACTGGGAGGGCTGGCGGCTTCTCACCGAGCGCCTGGGTGGCAAGGTCCAGCTGGTGGGGGATGATCTTTTCGTCACCAACCCGGATAGGCTTCGCCAAGGGATCGAGCTGGGTGTGGCCAACGCCATCCTGGTGAAGGTGAACCAGATCGGCACCCTTTCCGAAACCCTCGAGGCCATCCGCTTGGCCCAGCGCTCCGGTTACCGGGCGGTGATCAGCCATCGCTCCGGGGAAACCGAGGACAGCTTCATCGCCGATCTTGCGGTGGCGGTGAACGCCGGTCAGATCAAAACGGGTTCCCTCTCCCGTTCGGATCGCCTTTCCAAGTACAACCAGCTCCTGCGCATTGAGGAGGAGCTGGGGCGTGCGGCGCGCTTTCTAGGATATGAGGCCTTTTAAGCGCACCAAGATCGTGGCCACTTTGGGGCCCGCTTCGGACTCTAAGGAGGCCATCCGGGCCATGGCGGAGGCGGGGGCAGATGTCTTTCGCCTAAACTTCAGCCACGGCACCCACGAGGAGCACCGGAAACGGGTGGCCTGGGTGCGGGAGGTGGAGAAGGAGCTGGGCAAGACCCTGGCCATCCTTCAGGACCTCCAGGGCCCCAAGATCCGCATCGGTCGCTTCAAGGGGGGCCGGGTAGAGCTCAAGGTGGGCCAGCCCTTCATCCTCACCCGGGCTCCCGTGGAGGGGGACGAGACCCGGGTTTCCATCACCTACAAGGGTCTTCCTGAGGATGTGGCTCCTGGGCAGCTGCTCCTTTTGGACGATGGCCGCCTGCGCCTTCGGGTGGAGAGGGTCCAGGGGGATGAGATCCACACCGTGGTAGAGGTGGGAGGGGTTCTTTCCGACACCAAGGGGATCAACGTCCCGGGCTCGGATCTTTCCATCCCTTCCCTTTCGGAAAAGGACATTCAGGACCTGGCCCTGGGAGCGGAGCTCGGGGTGGACTGGGTGGCAGTGTCCTTCGTGCGCAGCCGGGATGACCTGCTCTTGGCCCGGCACTACTTGGCCCGGCATGGTTCCCGGGCCCGGCTCATGGCCAAGATAGAAAAGCCCTCCGCCGTCCACCGTTTTGAGGAGATCCTCGAGGAGGCCGACGGAATCATGGTGGCCCGCGGGGACCTAGGGGTGGAGATGCCCCTGGAGGAGGTTCCCATCGTGCAAAAGCGCCTTATCCTCAGGGCCATAGCTGCTGGCAAGCCAGTGGTCACTGCCACCCAGATGCTGGAGTCCATGGTGCAGAACCCCAGCCCCACCCGGGCGGAGGCCTCGGATGTGGCCAACGCCATCTTCGACGGCACGGACGCCGTGATGCTCTCCGCGGAAACCGCCGCCGGGGCCTACCCGGTGGAGGCGGTGGCCACCATGGCCAGGATCGCCCGGGTGGTGGAGTCCTCCCCCGAGTTCTTGCAAAAGCTCAATGTTCTTCGCCCGGCCCCTACCCCCACCACCCAGGACGCCATCGCCCAGGCGGCAGACGACATTGTGGAGGCGGTGGAAGCCAAGGCCATCGTGGTCTTCACCGCCACGGGAAGCTCCGCCAGGCGCATTGCCCGCACGCGGCCCAGGGTGCCTGTCCTGGCCCTCACCCCGAACCCCGAGGTGGAGCGGCAGCTGGCCTTGGTCTGGGGTGTTCTGCCCCATCTGGCCCCCGATCCTCAGGACACCGACGACATGGTGCGCATCGCCCTGGAGAAGGTGAAGGCTTGTGGGCTAGCCCAGGTGGGGGAGAGGGTGGTGATCGCCGCCGGTGTGCCCTTTGGGGTGCGGGGGACCACCAACCTCATCCGGGTGGAGCGGGTGAGCTAGCATCACCCCACCCTGGCCTTGCCGGGGTGGGGACCCCGGAAGGGCTTTGTTGCAGGCGTACTCTCCAGAGCAACCGAAGAAGTCGGGATGTGGGATTAACTTCCCGCTTCCCGTTGGGGGGAGGCGCCCTCAGGGGGCGTAGAGGGCCAAGGCGCTAACCACAGGTCTGGGAGAGCCCTGGTAAGGGTTCCGTAGCCTCCCCTTGACCCAGAGCTGGGCGGATCCACCCCCGTCCATCCTTAGGGCGTTCCACGCCCCCAAGGTGAGGAGGGCCCGGGCCAGGACCCCCGGGGTGGTGGGCTCGGAAACCAAAAGCCAAAGCTTTCCCTCCCGGGTCCAGGCCACGGCCGCCTGGGGGGTTATGGCCTGGAGGGGCCTTAGGTCGCGGAAGTTCTCCCGGCTGGGGTCAAAGGCGTACTGGCCTTCCTGGACCAAGAGGGGGCCTGCTTCCAGGGCGTAGCGGAAAGGGGGGTCCAGGCGCCCGTAGAGGCTTAGGGTGTCCCCGGGCTTTAAGGGAAAGGGAGGGGCTCCTTTAGGAAAGGTAAGGGCCCAGGTCCCAGGAGGGAGTTCCTGGGGAGCGGGGAGGATGGCCTGCACCCGGCTCCCCATCACCAAGGCCACCTCCTCCCCAGGCTTGCCCACGGGTCCCGGGACCGTGTGGGCGGTGTAGCGGGCCCGGGAGGTGTTGATGCCCACCCGCACCCGCTCTCCGGAAGGACCCTGGACCATTGCCTCAAACCGGGGAACCCCTAGGAAGAAGCTGAATCCATCCCATAAGAGAGCCGTGCGGCCGCTGGGATAGGAAACCGTAACCCCGTCCTGGACCCAGAGGCCGATGGGGGTGGCGGTTTTGGGGTCAAAGTACCCCCCGTTCAGCACCGCCAGGGCGTGTGGGGCAAGGTCCTTGGGTAGGGCCCGGACTCCGGGCTTGCCCACAGGAACCAGCCTGCCCTTCTCCGCCTCCACCAGGTAAAGCCTTAGGGGCTCTGGGGTAAAGGCCCAGGTTTCCCGGTAGCGGATCCCTGGGGCCAGGGGTTCCTCCACCTCGGCCTCGAGGGCATAGAGATCCAGGACCAGGCGCGCGGGGTCCTTCAGGGGAAAGAGGCGGTAGCGAAGAAGCTTTCCCGGGAAGCTCAGGCTGAGCTCTGTGCCCCCTGGCAAGAGGCGCACCCGGGCCTCCATGCCCTTGGGCCAGGGAACCTGGGTCATACCCGGGGCCAGGTAGGGGAGAAGGAGGGAAAGGCTTCCTGGAGCCTGGCCCTCCGAGGGGGGCTTGGGTGCAGGTTCGGGCCCGGGGAGGTCCAGCACCAAGCGGAGAGCCCGTCCTTGGGTGCCGTGGCGTACCCCGGCCTCCGGGGTGCGGAAGTAGCCCAGGGCTTTCAGGGCCTCGAGGGGAATTCTTTCGCCATCGGGTGGGGGAAGAGTGGGGTCCAAAGGCTCCGCCCAGCCCACCCCCGGCACGTAGACGAAGCGTACCCCCTCCCCCTCGTAAATCCAGGCCGAAGCCTCCTCCCGAAAGGAAAGGCCAAAGGTGCTGGCGGGAAGCAGGGTCTGGGCCAGGGAGCAGGGGAGAAAAAGGAGAAAGGCTAGGAGCCTCATCCCTCCATGGGAGCAGATGGCGGTGAGAAAGCGCTTAGAGTTTATCCCTTGACCACGATGAGGGGCCTTAGGCGGGCCACCTTCTTTCCGATTCCAGCTCCCTGGACCGCCTCCACCACCACGGAAACATCCTTGTAGGCCTCGGGCATCTCCTCGTCCACAGTGGCCTTGGTGGCCGCCCGCACCAGGATGCCCCTTTCCGCCAGCTCCTTGATCAGGTTGCGCTCCCGGGCCACCCGCTTGGCCTGGTGGCGGCTCATCTTGCGTCCGGCCCCGTGGCAGCTGGAGCCGAAGGATACCGCCATGGCCTTTTCCGTTCCTGCCAGCACGTAGGAGTAGCGGCCCATGTCCCCGGGCACCAGCACGGGCTGGCCCACATGCCGGTACTCCAGGGGGATCTCGAGGTTTCCGGGGCCGAAGGCCCGGGTGGCCCCTTTGCGGTGTACCAGGACCCTCTTTCCCCCGTGCTCCTCAAACTTGGCGTTGTTGTGGGCCAGGTCGTAGAGGACCCTGAGACCATGCTCCCTGGGTGGGAAGCCCACCGCCTCGAAGGCCTCCCGCACGAAGTGGGCGATGAGCTGCCGGTTGGCGAAGGCGAAGTTGGCGGCGGCGGCCATGGCCTGGAGGTAGTCCTGGCCCTCCGGGCTCTGGATGGGGGCTGCCGCCAGCTGCTTGTCCACCAGCTCTATGCCGTAGCGGGGGGCCACCTTGAGGAATCTTTCCACATAGTCCTGGCAGACCTGGTGGCCGAGGCCCCGGCTTCCCGTGTGGATGAGGACGGTGATCTGGTTGGGAAAGAGGCCGAAGGCTTCGGCTGCTTCCTCGTCGTAGATCTGGTCCACGTACTGGACCTCGAGGAAATGGTTCCCGCTTCCCAGGGTGCCGATCTGGGGAGCTCCCCGTTCGAAGGCCCTTTCCGAGACCTTGTCGGGGTTGGCCCAGGGGAGGCGGCCTTCCGACTCGATGAAGTGGAGGTCCTCCGGGTAGCCGAAGCCCCGGCGGATGAGCCAGCCAGCCCCCTCCTTGAGGATTTCCTTAAGCTCCTTCTTGCTGAAGCGCACGTCCTTGCGCTCGCTTCCCACCCCCGAGGGGATGAGGCGGTAGAGGGTATCGGCCAGCTCCCGTTGGCGGGGGAGGAGGTCTTCTAGGGTGAGGGCAGAGGCCAGGAGGCGTACGCCGCAGTTGGAGACCACAAACCCTTCGGCCACAAAGTTGTGTCCCTCATGAGCCATGGAGAGGTCGTAAACCCTTCCCCTGTGGGGAACGGTTTCCATAGCCACCACCCTGTCAAAAAGCATGGGGCCGGCCCTTTGGAGGAACTCAGGGAAGGTGGGAAATCCCCAGGGGCGGAATCCACCTCGCTTCTCGTAAAGGGTACGCTCCACGAAGCGCCGAGGGAGGCCTAGGGTGGCGGCGATGCGTTTTGGTCCCAGGCCTGCCTGCCGTAGGGCCAAGACCTCCTCGGCCTGGGTTTCCCGAGCTTCTAAGTGGGCCTTTTTCAGGCGCAGGTAGAAAGCAGCCGCCTGGGCTAGCCAGGCTTTTTGGGGAGCGTAGGCATAGCCCACCCTCTCGTAAAGAAGGCTGAGGTTTTCCGGTGTACTCCGGAGGATCAGTTTGAAGCGGTGGGAAGGATCAGCGGGTTCCTCCCAATCCAGTTCCTCACGCAGGGACTGGACTTCCAGGCCCAAGCTTTCCATTAAGCGGGCCAGATCTTCCATGAAGGTCCGGCCAATCCCCAAAAGGCTTTTCCGCTTGGGCTGGGAGAGCACGGGAGGAGCGAGGTTGTACCCATGTCCGCTTACCCACTTCGGAGCGGAGAGCTCTGCTCCGAATAGCCCTGCTAAAAAGTTGGCTTTAAGCCAAGCGGGAAGGGAGAAGAGCCAATGAGGTAAGGCAAAAGCCGTTTGCGCCTTGGGACCCTCGGGAAGGCCTAAGGCGTGGAGAAGGAGGAACAAAGCCCGGGAGGAGGCCTTAAGGCTAGCCTCTCGGTAGGTGAAGGTCCGTCCTCGGAAGCTGTGGTTTCGTACCCGAACGTAAGGGCCCCCAGCCTGGAAGCCCAGACGCTTAAGGTCCTCCTTGGCTTCTAGGAGTCCTTCTTCGTCCCCATAGAGCACCAGGTACCCCCTGCCCCGGGACCGGTAAAGGGTTCCATCCCCCAAGGCGTAGCCCAAAAGGCGTAGGATAGCTGGCAAGAGAGGGTGGTCCGCCCGCAGGGGAAGGAGCCCCTTCTCTTTCAGCACGTCTGCCGCCCGCGGGAACCCCAGGGCAAGGCCTAGGGCTTGGGCCCTTTCCTCGCTGAGAAGGATCAGGGATGGAGGGGGTTCGTGGGGAAAGCCCTGGAAGGGGTGGACGGCCACCTGGTCTCCCTTTTTCAGGGTACCTATGGGACGCATTCCCGAGGGGGTGTAGACGGGATGATCGGGGGTGGCCTCCAGGATGAACCCTCCCTCGGTGCGGAGGCGCACCAGCGTTTCCGCTTCTCGGGAGAGGAGGAGGAAGGCTTTTCCTGCCTCAGGTTTTTCCCCAAGCCGCCATACGGTGAGGAGGGGTTCTTGTTCCCTCGCCACCTCCTCTATAGGGCGGGTGTAGCGGTCATGGAAGAGTACACGGGTACCGGCAGGAAGGCAGTTGATGTCAAAACCCACCCCTCCCGGGCTCACCACCCCCCCTTCCTCGGGGTCGAAGGCCGCCACCCCCCCGATGGGGAAGCCGTAGCCCCAGTGGATGTCGGGCATGGCCAGGGCGGGTTCCACGATCCCCGGCAAGGTGGCCACGTTCATGAGCTGCTGTAAGGAGGCGTAGTTTTCCCCCTCGAGGTCCTTTAAGATCTCCTCCGAGGCGAAAAATACCGCATCCACCCGCATCTTCCCCTGCCGGGGGATGCGGTAGGTATAGGGGGCGATTTTCTCAAAGCGCATGGCGCCCTCCATGTGTTGGCCCTCCGGGCCAAGCAACCCAAAGCAAAAGGCCGGGCTTGCGGGCCCGGGCTTATCTTCAAGCTACCGCAGTATGCGGTATGCGTCAAGGCTATGCGGTAAAATCCCCCCGTGTCCAGTCTGGCCTTCGCCCTGGAAACCCACCCCGGCCTCAAGCGGCCCAAAAATGAGGACGCCGTGGGGCATGCCCTCACCCCCTGGGGAGGGGTCTTCGTGGTGGCGGATGGGATGGGGGGGCACCGCACAGGGGAAGTGGCGGCCAGGCTGGCCGTGGAGATGATCCTGGAGAACCTGCGCAATGTAGACCCAAGCCCGAGGGCCCTCCTTCAAGCCTTTGAAAAGGCCAACGAGCGCATCTACCAGGAGGCGCAACGCCCCGAGAACCGGGGTATGGGCACCACCGCCACCTGCCTCCTTTTGGATCTTCCCTATGCCTTGATCGCCCATGTGGGGGACTCGAGGGCCTACCTTCTCAGGAAAGGGGAGCTTGCCCTCCTCACCGAGGATCACTCCTGGGTGGCGGAAAGGGTGCGCCAGGGCCTTCTGAGCCCCGAGGAGGCCAAGACCCACCGCTGGCGCAACGTGATCACCAACGCCCTGGGCTCCTTTCCCCAGGCCCGGGTGGACCTCATGGGGCTTAAGCTGGAGCCTGGGGATGTGCTTTTGCTGTGCAGCGATGGCCTTTCCGGGGTCCTGGAGGACCGCACCCTGGGGGAAGTTCTGAAGAGCTTTCCCCCGGAGGAGGCGGCCAGGCGCCTGGTGGCCTTGGCCAATGAATGGGGAGGACCTGACAACATAAGCGCCATCGTGGTGCGGGTGCCCGAGGAGCTTCCCCAGGGGGGTCGCCCCTATGCCTTGCCCCTCGAGGCGGCAAAAGGAGCCCCGGTGCGCCTAAAGCTTGGGGAGGAGCCTGAGGAACTGCCCACCCAGGTCCTGGAGCCCAAGCGTCCCCGGGTTCGCCTGAACTGGCGGGATGCCCTTTTGGTGCTCCTTTGGGTGGTGGTGGTGGCCTACATCCTGCTGGGCTACTTCAAAAGGCCCTAGACCTGCTAAACTCCTAGGGGTATGGAGCGCACCTTTGTCATGGTGAAACCCGACGGCGTGCGAAGGGGTCTGGTGGGGGAGATCCTTGCCCGCTTTGAGCGGAAGGGTTTTCGTATCGTGGGGCTTAAGCTTTTACAGATCACCCAGGAGCTTGCGGAAAGGCATTACGCCGAGCACCGGGAGAAACCCTTCTTCCCCGGCCTGGTGAGCTTCATCACCTCGGGCCCGGTGGTGGCCATGGTGCTGGAGGGGCCGAACGTGGTGGCCGAGGTGCGGAAGATGATGGGGGCCACCCACCCCAAGGACGCCCTTCCCGGCACCATCCGGGGGGATTTCGCCACCACCATCGACGAGAACGTGATCCACGGTTCGGCGAGCCTCGAGGATGCAAGCCGGGAGATCGCCCTTTTCTTCCGACCCGAGGAACTCCTCTAGGCCGGGGTTTACTCGCCGCTTTCGGGGGCCTGGGGCAGGCTCTGCGCCCGGAGGCGCTCCCAGGGGAAGTCGTCCAGGGGATAAAAGCGGTCCGCCTGCTGGGCCAGGCGGTGGGAGGAAAGGGCGTGGAAGGTGGTGTTCTCCACCTGCTTGCCCATGTCCTGGACCACCTTGACCACCTCGGCGAAGTCCCCATCCCCGGAGACCAGCACCGCCACGTCATAGGCGTCGGCATAGGCCAGGCGCAGGATGTCTATGGCGATCTGGATATCCACCCCCTTTTCCACGAAGCCATCCGCCCGCCTTTCCAGCCTTCCCAGGCGCACGGCCACATAGGGCACCCGCTTCAGGTAGTTGAGGAAGCTCTGGTGGGCCTTGGCGGCGGGATCTTCCGGAGGAAGGGGGGCGTTGTAGTAGTAGGCGCGCAAAAGCCTGCGCCCGGCGGTGAGAAGGCTGATAAACTCCACGAAGTTAAGCCGATAATCCGGCCCCAGGTGCTGCACCAACCCCTTGTACAGGTTGGAGCCGTCAATGAATATCGCTACCCTTTCCATAATAGACCCGCCCCTTGCCGGGCTCCTTCAGTTTAGCCCAAGGGGGTGAGAATGTTTATAACCCACCGCTCCCTAGGGAGCAGTGGGGGAAGGGATAGGTCTTCTTCACGTAGCCCTTTTGGGCGGGGCTATCCTACCACGGTTTTCCCATGAGCGCAAGATGAGTGGCCGAAACGGTTTCTAGGAGCGCGTTTTTTCCGTTTCCGCGTATACGTCGCGAAAAACCCCGGGGATGGGGGCGTGGGGCTTGTGCACCCGCACCCGCACCCCCTCGAGGCGAGGGAAAGCCTGCAGGAGGGCTTCCGCCAGGTGGTCGGCCAGGGCCTCGATCAGGTAGAAGCGGCGGTGGCGCACCACCTCCTCCACCAGGGCGTAGACGGCGGCGTAGTCCACGGTTTCCTCCAGCCTGTCCCCCTTGCCCTCAAAGGGCACCTTAAGCCAGAGGTCCACCACAAACCGGGCTCCAAGCCGGCCTTCCTCGGGCCTCACCCCGTGGCGACCGTAGAACTCCAAACCCAAAAGGGCGATCTCCCCCATATCTATTCCCAAAGGGCGTTCCACACCGCAAGGGCCTCCCGGTGGGCGGCCACGTCGTGGACGCGAAGGATCCTGGCCCCCTTCATGGCGGCGAAAAGGTGGGCGGCCACGGAGCCAAGGACCCTTTTTGCCGGTTCCTCCACCCCCGTGAGCTCCCCGATGGAGCGCTTCCGGGAAAGCCCCACCAAAACGGGGTGGCCCAGGGCCACGATTTCTTCTAGGTGTTTAAGGAGGGTCAGGTTGTGTTCCAGAAGTTTTCCGAAGCCGAACCCCGGGTCCAGGACCACCTGGGGCACCCCGGCCCTCAGGGCGCTTTCCGCCTGGGCCTTGAGGAAGGCCTTCACCTCGGCCACCACGTTCCCGTAGCGGGCGTGGGCCATCATGGCCTGGGGGTCGGGCACGGGCATGTGCATGACCACCGCCGCCACCCCATATCGGGCGCAGAGGGCCACCATGCGCTCATCCCTAAGACCCGTCACGTCGTTGATGAGGTGCGCTCCCAGCTTCAGGGCCTCCGCCGCCACCTCGGGCTTGCGGGTGTCCACGCTCACCGGCACCCCCAGTTCCAGGATGGCCTCGAGGGCGGGAAGAAGCCGCTTCTTTTCCTCCTCCACGGACACGGGCTCGGCCCCGGGGCGGGTGGATTCGGCCCCCAGGTCCAGAAGATCCGCGCCCTCGGCCACCAGGGTCTTGGCCCTTTCCAGGGCCCTTTCCGGGTCCAGGTAGAGGCCGCCATCGGAAAAGGAATCGGGGGTGAGGTTGAGGATCCCCATGATCCGGGGGCGGGAGAGGTCCAGGGTGCGGTCGCGAAGCCAGAGCACGCAAGGATTATATTGGGGCCAGGGGGTGAAGCATGCGCCTGTTGGCTGCGGTGGACCTGGGGGAGGGCTTGGAGTCGGTGGTGGAAAGCGCCCGCTTCCTTCAGGAGGGGCTTGGCATCCCGGCGGAGCTTCTCCACGTGGTGCCCACCCCGTACTTTGAGGCCCTTGGCCGCCGCTTTCCCCATCTTAGGCCGGGGCTGGAGGAAACCCTTAGGCGGGTGGAGAAGGAGGTGCAAAAAACCCTGGCGGATACCGGGCTCAGGGCCCGGGTGCTCCGGGGTTTCCCTGCCCAGGTGGTGGCTGGGGAGGCCTTGCGAAGCCGCCTGGTCCTTTTGGGACAGCGAGGCACGGATGCCCTCGAGGTCCTGGCCCGGGGTGGGCTCGCCCGCTACCTCCTGCACCGAGGGGAGGTTCCGATTCTGCTGCTCCCCAGGGCCCTGAGGGGGGTGCGCCGCATCGCCGTGGGGTTGGACGATAGCCCGGCAAGCCTGAGCGCCTTCCGGGTGGCGGAGGCTTGGGGAAGGGCCTTGGGGGCTGAGGTCTTCGGCCTGCACCTGGTGAGCGGGCAAGGAGGATGTTGCTTCCCCACCTACTTGGATCCTGAAACCTTGGGGCTAGCGGATGTTCTAGCCCGGGCCAAAGCCCACCTGGAAAGCCTCCTCAAGGCCACCGGGGTGGTAGAGGTGTCCAAGGGGGAAGAGGAGCTGGACCTTTTGCGCTTGGCCAAGGCCCGGGAGGCGGACCTCCTGGTCCTGGGTTCCAAGGCCAAGAGCACCTGGCGCCACCGGCTTGGGCGCATGGTGGAGGTGCTTTCCCACCGGAGCTCCCTGCCCCTCCTGGTGGTTCCCGAGGCCACGGTCTGGTAAGGTAAGGCCCATGCGCCACGGGCCCGGCTGGTACCTTTCCCTTTCCGCCTACTGGTTCGCCACCAGCTTCAAGTGGTTCCTGGTCCTTCTGGTGATCCTGCCCGCCAAGGTGGCGGAGCTTTCCCCTCCCGAGGAGAAGGCCAGCCGCCTCGGCTTCCTCTTCGGCCTGGGGGCGGTGATGGCCATTCTTGGACCCCCCATCATGGGCTACTTCTCCGACCGCCTGGGCAGGAGAAAGCCCTTCCTCCTTGCGGGTAGCCTCCTCACCGCCATAGCCCTTCTCCTTTTGGCGCATGCCCCAAGCTACCTCTGGCTCCTGGTGGCCTACCTCCTCCTGCAGGTGGCGGACGACCTGGCCACCGGGCCCTACTCCGCCCTCATCCCCGACCTGGTGCCCCGAAAGGAAAGGGGCACTGCCTCGGGGTACATGGGGGTGTTGCAGGTTTCCGGCCAGATCCTGGGGGGTGCGGTGGGGTTTCTTCTCCCTTTGGCCTTCCAGGCCTATCTGGCGGCCTTTTTGAACCTTCTGGGGGCCGGGCTTAGCCTCCGGGTTGCCCCCGACCGACCTTCAGGGGCCCATCCCCGTCCCTTTCTCGCTGCCATGGCGGGGCCCTGGCGGGACCGGGACTTTCTTTTGGTCTACCTGACCCGCTTTTTGGTGATGCTGGGCTTTTACCTGGCCCAGACCTACCTGCAGTACTACCTGGCCGATGTGGTGCGGGTTTTCCAGGCCCTCGGGCGGACCCTTGCCAAAGAGCCCTTCCAGGCGGTGGCCCTTTTGGGCCTCCTCATCTCCTTGGGGGCGGCCTTGGCCAGCGTTCCCGCAGGGAAGGCCTCGGACCGGCTGGGCCGAAAGCCCCTCATCTACCTTTCGGGGGCGGGCCTTGGGTTGCTCATGCCCTTCATCCTGCTTTTCCCCCGGTATGACGCCATGCTGTTCCTGGCCCTTTTCTTTGGCCTTTTCTACGGGATCTACCTGGCGGTGGACTGGGCTTTGGTGGCGGATGTGCTGAGGGATCCCAAGGCCCACGCCACCGACATGGGCTTATGGCAGACCGCCATTGTGGTGCCCCAGGTGCTGGCGGGGGCTTTCGGGCGGCCTTTGGACCTTCTGAACGCCCGGGGAGAGGGTCTGGGTTATCTGGTTCTCTTCCTACTGGCTGGGACCTTCTTTCTCCTGGGGGCCTTCCTGGTAGCCCCGATCCGCCGGGCCCGGTAAGGGCTTCGGGTGGAAAGGGACCAGGGAAAAATCCCTTCTGGACGCAAGCCCGCATTGACATCCCCGCTTTCCCTGGGTAGGATGGGGCGGGTTTTCAAGGGGGGTTGGGAATGCGCTTTCTCCTGGGTCTTTCGCAAGCCATAGATGCCTTGACCGAGGCCATAGGCAGAATCACCGTGTGGCTGGTGCTTTTGGTGGCCCTGCTTTCCGCGGGCAATGCCGTCATGCGCTACGGCTTCAGCTATAGCTCCAACGCCTACCTCGAGGCCCAGTGGTACCTGTTCAGCCTGATCTTCCTCCTGGGTGGGGCCTACGCTTTGAAGCACAACGCCCACGTGCGCATCGACCTTGTTTCCGGGCGCTTTTCTAAGCGCACCCAGGCCTGGATCGACGTGGTGGGGACGGTGCTCTTCCTTCTGCCCATGGCGGTGGGGGTCATCTATCTCTCCTGGCCCTGGGCCATGAACTCCTTCCTGGGGAAGGAGATGTCCCCCGATGTGGGAGGGCTTCCCCGCTGGCCCATCAAGCTGGCCTTGCCCTTGGGCTTTGCCCTTTTGACCCTCCAGGGGATCTCCGAGCTGATCAAGCGCATCGCCTACCTCACGGGGCATTTGCAGCTGGTGGAGGAGGAACGGGAGGTGGTGGAATGAACCTGGAAAGCCTCATGCCTCCCCTGATGTTTTTGGCCCTGGTGGTCTTTTTGCTTTCCGGCTACCCCGTGGCCTTCTCCTTGGGGGCGGTGGGGATCGTTTTCGGCTTTTTGGGCATTGCCCTGGACATCTTCCCTGCACCCCTCCTTAAGGCCATGCCCGATCGCATTTTCGGCATCATGTCCAACCAGCTTCTCCTGGCCATTCCCTTCTTCACCTTCATGGGCATCATCCTGGAGAAAAGCGGCCTGGCCGAAGACCTCCTGGACACCATGGGGAAGCTATTTGGGCCTTTAAGGGGCGGCCTGGCCTTAAGCGTGGTCTTCGTGGGGGCCATCTTGGCCGCCACCACCGGGGTGGTGGCAGCCAGCGTGATGGCCATGGGCCTTATCTCCCTGCCCATCATGCTGAAGTACGGCTATAACCCCCGCTTTGCCAGCGGGGTGATCCTGGGCTCGGCCACCCTGGCCCAGATCATCCCCCCAAGCGTGGTCCTCATTGTTTTGTCGGACCAGCTAGGGGTTTCCGTGGGGGATATGTACAAGGCCGCTTTGATTCCCTCCGCCCTTACCGTGGGCTTTTACTTCCTTTACGTGATCTACGTGGCCCTTTTCCGCCCAAAGTGGGTTCCCGCCCTTCCTCCGGAAGCCCGTCCCGAAGCCGGTAAGGAAGCCCAGGCGGCTTTTGCCCTTCTCTCCTATCTGCTGGTGGGGGTAGGGGCTTATGCGGTGGGGCGCTTCCTGCCCGCCTGGGCGGAGTGGCTGGAGGTGCTCCTGGCCTTGGGGGTTTGGACCCTGGTCCTCCTTCCCTGGATCCGCAGGAATCCCCTCCTCCGAAGGGCCCTTCTTTCCATGGTGCCCCCCTTGGTGCTCATCTTTTTGGTGCTGGGCACGGTGCTCATCGGCCTGGCCACCCCCACGGAGGCCGGGGCCATGGGGGTGGTGGGGGCCTTGATCCTGGCGGCTTTGAACCGCAGGCTTTCCTTCCAGGTCCTCTACGGGGCCATGGAGGGTACGGCCAAGCTCACGGCCTTCGTCATCTTCATCCTTATCGGCTCCACCCTTTTCAGCCTGGTCTTCCGGGGTGTCAACGGGGATCTCTGGGTGGAGGGCTTCCTCACGGGCCTGCCGGGCGGTGAGGTGGGCTTCATCCTCTTCGTGATGGTGTTGGTCTTCCTGCTGGGCTTCTTCATCGACTTCTTTGAGATCGCCTTCATCGCCCTGCCCCTTCTGGCCATCGGGGCCGAGGCCTTGAACATAGACAAGCTCTGGTTCGGCCTCCTGGTGGGGGTGAACCTGCAGACCTCCTTCCTCACCCCGCCCTTTGGCTTTGCCCTCTTCTACCTGCGGAACGTGGCCCCCAAGGAGGTGAAGACCACGGATATCTACCTGGGTGGGATTCCCTTCATCGGGTTGCAGCTATTGGTCTTGCTCTTCGTCTACTTCCTGCGGGACCCCATCCTGCGCTTTGTGAGCGGGATGGGTTTTGGCGGGTAGCCCTGCCCAGGCCCTAGACTGGAGGCATGGACCTCACCCACTTTAAGGACGGCAGGCCCCACATGGTGGACGTGACGGAGAAGTCCGCCACCTTCCGCACCGCCACCGCCGAGGCCTATGTGGAGCTCACGGAAGAGGCCCTGGCTGCCCTGGAAAAGGGGGGTGTGGGGAAGGGGGATCCCCTCGCGGTGGCCCAGCTTGCGGGCATCATGGGGGCCAAGAAGACTTCTGAGCTCATTCCCCTTTGCCACCCTCTGCCCCTCACCGGGGTGGAGGTAAGGGTGGAGCTGGAAAGGGAGGCCAAGCGGGTGCGCATCGAGGCCACGGTGCGCACCAAGGCGGAAACAGGGGTGGAGATGGAGGCCCTAACCGCCTGCGCTGTGGCGGCCCTCACCGTGTACGACATGTTGAAGGCAGTCTCCAAGGGCCTGGTGATCTCGAGGGTGCAGCTTTTGCACAAGGCGGGGGGCAAGAGCGGGGAGTGGCGGCGCACCCCTGACCCTTGATACCTCTGGGGTGTATCCTAGGGCTATGCGCATCGCCATCGCCCTATCTAAAAACGATGACCAGAAGGTTTACCCGGGTCCTTTCGGGCACGCCCCCCGCTTCGCCATCTACGAGGTGGAAGGGGGAGGAAAGGTGAGCCTCCTCGAGGTGCGGGAAAACCCCTACGCCGCCATGGAGGGCGGAAGGAAGCACGAGCTCATGCGGGAGCTTCTCAAGGATGTGGACCTGCGGGTGGGGGCCCGCTTCGGCCACGGGGGTTCCATGGGGGCCTTCCCCATGGCGGAGCGGCTGGAGGTGGGGCCGGTGAGCGTGGCCGAGGCTTTAGAAAAGGTCAGGGCCCGCTAAAGTAGCGCCTTAGAAGCTCCTTGGCCTCAGGGGAGAGGGGAGTACGCTCCAGGTAGACCTCCACTCCCCGGCGCACCTCCTCTGGAGGGCTTCCCTCCCGCCAGGGGGAGGGTAGGTCCCGGCCCTTTCCTTCCCGGCCGGGCCCGAGGAGCTCCTGACCGGGACCGGTGGGCTGTGGGAGGGGCAAGGAGGCGGGAGCCTCCAGGGTTGGGGAGGGTCCTGAGGCACCTGGGGTGGGGGTGCCTGTTTCCTTAGGCTGGCCCGGTTCCTGACCTGGGACCTCCTGGGTGGCTTCTGGCTTTCCTTCCCCCCTGCTCGGTGCCTGGGTTCCCTGCCCCGGGGCCTGGGGGGAACCCCCGGGGGAAGATCCCTGGGGGCTGGGCTCCGGTTCCCTTCCCTCCTGGGGGGTTGGGGCGGGCTGGCCCTGGCCTGGTTCCTTCCCTTGCGGGCTCCTGAGGGCCTCTGGGGAATCCGGGGGCGGTGTGGTTTTCCCAGGTGAAGCCCCGGGTGCTTCGGCTGGCTTTTCCCTTTCCAAGGGGGTTTGGGGGATTGCGGGGCGCCCGGCGTTGGGAAGGGACCAGAAGGGGCTTGCTTCCCTGGGAGGAAGCCCCGTCCACGAGCCCAGGGCCAAGGCCAGGAGGACTAGGTAGAGGGCAAGAAGGCCCAGGGGGAAGGGGGGAGGAGGGATTTCCACCTTGCGGGCCTCCTGCCAAAGCCGTTCTTCCCCGTAGGCCAAGGCGGTGGGATAGGCCAGGCTGGCCCGGGCGATCTCCCGTAGCGCCCGCCCTTCCCAAAGGCGGGCGGGAAGCAAAAAGGGTAGGAGGGAGGCCAGGGCGAAGAAGGGGTGGAGAAAGCCCAGAAGCACCAAGGGAAGGGCCAAGAGGAGCCGGTGGCGCCAGGCCAGGCGCCTTGCGTAGAGAAGGTGGAACCCAGGCTCCACGGCAAGACCATTATCCCCCGCCAAGGGTTAAGGAAAAGGTGCCCGGGGCCTTTAGGCCCCGGGGGGAGGGAGTACACCGGTCTACTTGACCGGGGGACGGGACTTGAGGACCTCCTGGGGGGAAAGGGCCTTGGCCCTTTGCGCCTTCACCTCCTCGGCGCTTATGGGCTTGGCCTTGGACTTGGCGAAGGTGGTGAGGATGTGGTTCAGGAGGTCGGCCACCTCCTGGTCCTTGAGCTGGCGGAAGGGGGGCATGACCCCGTTATAGGTCTTGCCCTCCACCGTAAGGCTTCCCTGGAGGCCGTAGAGGACCACCCGGATCAGGTACTCCCGGCCTCCCTTGGCCTGGACCACCTTGTCCAGGTGGGTGAGGGGCGGGAAGGCTCCAGGGACCCCCTGGCCCGTGGCCTGGTGGCAGCTTTGGCAGTTGGCGGAGTAGAGCTTGGCCCCGGGGCTTTGCCCAAGGGCCAGAAGGCCCAGGAAGAGCAAGGCGGGCAAGAGGCGCTTCATGGCTCCATTATGGGGAACCCCGCTCCCCTTAGGCCAGGGGCATTTGTCCTAGGCCCTTAGGGATGTAGGCGCAGCGGGGGTCGGCGGCCAGGTGGTCCCCGGTTTCCGCCCAGGCCCGGGCCCGGCTTCCCCCGCAAAGCTCCCGGTACTCGCAGACCCCGCACTTGCCCTTTAGAAGGGCCTTGTTGCGGAGCTCGAGGAAAAGGGGGCTATTTCGGTAGATCTCCAGAAGGGGCTTCTCCCGCACATTGCCGGCGGAGAGGGGAAGAAACCCCGAAGGATACACCTCCCCCGTGGAGGAAACGAAGACGAAGCCGAAGCCGTCGGAGAGGTGCACCCCCCGGCCTTCCCCCACCAGGGCCCCGTCCTCCCCTCCTTCCTTCTTGCGGCGCTCCAGGGCCACCCGGCGGAACATGGGGCCTTCCGTGGTGCGCACCTTGAAGGGGTAGCGGCGGGAGAGATCGTAAAGGAGGTGCATCACCTCCTCGTATTCCTCGGGGGAGAGTTGCTCTAAAAGCGCTCCCCGGCCCACGGGTACCAGGAAGAAGACCTCCCAGGTGGCCACCCCTTTGGCCGCCAGGATCTCGGCGATGCCGGGGAGTTCCCCCTTGGTCTTTCGGGTCACGGTGGTGTTCACCTGGGTCATGAGGCCCACCTCCCGGGCCCATTCCAGGGCCTGTAGGGCCAGGGCGAAGGTGCCCGGGACTCCGCGGAAGCCATCGTGGCTTTCGGGGCTCGCCCCGTCCAGGGAGATGGCCATCTGGTGCACGGAAAGCTCCTTGAAGCGCTCCACCACCTCCCGGGTGAGCCTGGGGGTGACGGCGGGGGTGATCCCCACCTTAAGGCCCAGGCGTTTGGCCTCCTCCAAAAGGAGGAAGAGGTCGGGCCGGGCCAGGGGATCGCCCCCCGTGGGCAGGAGGATGGGCTTGGGGGTGTAGGTGGCGAGCTCCTCCAAGAGCCTCAAGCCTTCCTCGGTGGTGAGCTCCCCGGGTAAGGGGTCGGGCACCGCCGAGGCCCGGCAGTGCTGGCAGGCGAGCAGGCAGGCCCGGGTCATCTCCCAGGCCACCAGGAGGGGGAAGCGGTGAAGGTCGGGCTTCATGCCTCCAGGATGCCGCCTGGGGGTGGGGGCAGATGTCCCTAGCGGGGAAGGGTGAGGCGGTAGACCAGGGTAAGGGCCTCCCCGGGTTTAAGGGGGACCTCCAGGCGGTAGCCCTGGGGCAGATGGGTGGCCTCGGGGAAGTCCAGGCGGAAGGGCTGGGGGAAGGTTTCCGAAAGGAGAAGGGCGATGGGGTAGGGGTAGGGGTTTTTTAAGCGGGTTTCCACCCGGTAGGTGGCCTCCTTTTCGCTTTGCTGGAGCAGGCTCACCGTCCGTTCCAGCCGGCCCTCGAGGTCCCGCCCCAGCCACACCTCGGCCACCTCTCCCTCAGGGGTGGCGGGAAGCAGGGCCTGGCCCAGGAAGAAGCCTTCCTCCACCACCTCGAGGCTCCCCGGAGCCAGGGGGAAGGGTGCCTTAAAGCGGTAGCCCCGCTCCAGGGCCAGAAGCCTGTCCGTGCGGAAGGGTCCTTGGTAGCGAAGAAGCCGGGTTGGGCTTACCTGGGCCTTGAGGACAGGAATCTCCGTGGTGCCGGGCTCCAGCCGGCCCGGGGGCAGGGGGTAGCGGAAGAGGCCAAAGGGGCTTTCCCCCGAAGGAGCCTCGGCGAAGGCCCGCATGGGTATCCCCTTGGCCTCGGCCACCCCGAGAAGAGGGGCTTCCCCGGCGAGCAGGGTGAGCTTTCTGGCTTCCAGGGGGCTTCCCTCCAGCCGGAGCCGGGCCCAGAGGGTGAGCCTTCCCTCCTCCAGGGTGTAAAAGACCTCCCCGGAAAGCCCGGTGTAAAGGTAGCGCAGGGTGGCGGGCCCTTCCCCCTGGTAGCGGAAAAGGACCGTCGTTCCCTGGTAGATGCGCTCCTTTTCCTCCACCCCAAGGAGCCTTAAGGACCCCGGGGCCATGCGGGAAAGCTTTTCCCCGGCCAAATAGACCCAGGCGGAAGGGGGAAGGAGCACGGGTTCCTTGACCTCAGCGAAGCTGGGGTAGACCACCACCTCCTGGGCCCAGGCCAAGGCGCCCAGGCTCCAGAGGAGGGCTAGGAGGCCCACTTGGACTTTTCTCATACCCCCAGTTTAAGGGCCAAGGCCTCCACCTCCTGGCGGGAGAGGGGCCCTCCATGGCCCAGGTAGACGGTTTCTGCTCCCAGGTCCAGGATCTTGCGCACCGTCTTCTTGGTAAGCTCTGGGTCCTCGTTGATGAACCTGGGGGGAAGGCCCTTGCCCCTTAAGGCATCCCCGGCGATCAGGAGGCCTTCCCGGAAAAGCCCCACCTGCCCCAGGGTGTGGCCGGGAAGCTCCACCACCCGCCATCCCAGGACCTCCTCCCCTTCCTCCACTGGCCTCAAGGCCTCCCTGGGAAGGGGCGGGGCCAGGTTGGCGAGCCAGGGGCCCAGGAGGGGTATGGGTAGGGGAGGGCGGGGCTTTTCCTTGGTCAGGTAGGGCCACTCCTTGGGATGGGCCAGGATGGGAAGGCCAAACCGTTCCCAAAGGGCCCGGGCCCCGCCGCTATGGTCCGTGTGGTGGTGGGTGAGGAAGAGGAGCCTGGGGGGTTCCCTGAGGAGCCTTAGAAGCCTTCCCGCCTCCCAGGGAAGCCCGGCGTCCACCAGGAAGTACCCTTCCGCTACGGGAACCTTGTAAAGATTGGCGGCAAAGGGGAGGGCCTCAAGCCCTCTCATAGGTGGGAGGGACGCCCATTTCCGCCAGGGCCTTCCGGATGCCCTCGGCGTCGATCCCAGCCTGGCGGTGGAGGCTGGGGATGGAGCCGTGCTCCAGGAAGCGGTCGGGCAGGCCCAGGACCTTCACCTGAGGCTTCAAGCCCATCTCGTTTAGGGCCTCGAGGACCGCGCTTCCAAACCCCCCCATCCGCTGGTGGTCCTCCACGGTGAGGAGCCGGTAGCGGGCAAGCGCCTTTAGCATCTCCCGGTCCAGGGGCTTGAGGAACCGGGCGTTCACCACCCCGATCCTGGGATCGTCCGAGGCGGCCTCGAGGGCGTACTTCAAGGTCTTTCCGAAGGCCAGGATGTAGGCCTCGGTACCCTCCTTGAGCACCTCCCACCGGCCCCAGGGAATCTCGGGCCAGGCGCCCTCCGGGGCCCGTTCCACGTTGTCCCGGGGGTAGCGGATGGCGATGGGCCCCCCGATCTCTAAGGCCTTCTTCAGCATGGCCCTTAGCTCCAAGGCGTCCTTGGGGGCAGCGATCTGCAGATTGGGGATGGTGCGCAGGTAGGCGATGTCAAAAACCCCGTGGTGGGTGGCTCCGTCGGCCCCCACCACCCCCGCCCGGTCTATGGCGAAGATCACGGGCAAGGCCTCTATGGCCACGTCGTGGATCACCTGGTCGTAGGCCCGTTGCAAGAAGGTGGAATAGATGGCCACGATGGGCTTGAGGCCCCGTAGGGCCATGCCCGCCGCCGTGGTCACCGCCACATCCTCGCAGATCCCCACGTCCAGGTAGCGGTCGGGGTGCTCCACGGAGTAGCGCACCAGGCCCGACCCCTCCCGCATGGCCGGGGTGAGGACGAAGAGGCGGGGTTCCAGATAGGCCAGCTCCGTGACGGCGTCCCCAAAGGCCTGACTCCAGGTGTAGCCCTTGGAAACCTTCTCCGGCCTGAGGGGGTCAAAGCCCGAGGGCCCGTGCCAGTAGATGGGGTCGGCCTCGGCCACCTTGTAGCCCTTTCCCTTCTTGGTGACCACGTGGAGCAGGGTGGGGCCGTCCAGCTCCTTGAGGTGCTCCAGGATGTGGATGAGCCCCTTGAGGTCGTGGCCGTCCACGGGGCCGATGTAGCGGATCCCCCAGGCGTAGAAGGGGTTCTCCTGGTGGAGGATGAGCTTGGCCGCTTCCTTGGCCCGGTCCACCAGGCCGAAGAGCTTGGGGGAGATGTGCTCCAGGATGCTCCGGCCCAGCTTCTCGGCGTCCTGGACCCACTTTCTTATTTGAAGCTCTTTGAAGTACTTGTTGAGGGCCCCCACGTTTTCCGAGATGCTCATCTCGTTGTCGTTCAGGATGATGAGCATCCTCTTGCCTAGCTCCCCGATCTTGTTGAGGGCGGCCAGGGCCATTCCTCCGGTGAGGGCCCCATCCCCTATGACCGCCACCACGTGGTAGTCCTCCTTCGCCAGGTCCCGGGCGATGGCCATGCCCAGGGCATGGGCCAAGGAGGTGCTGGCGTGCCCGGCGGTGATGGCGTCGTGCTCCGACTCGGAAACCTTGGTGAAGCCGGAAAGCCCCCCTTCCTGCCTCAGGGTGTGGAAGCGGTCCTTGCGCCCGGTGATGAGCTTGTGGGCGTAGGCCTGGTGGCCCACGTCGAAGAGGATGCGGTCTTTAGGGGACTGGAAGACCCTGTGCAGGGCTAGGACGAGCTCCACCGCTCCTAGGGAGCTTGCCAGGTGGCCTCCGTTTTGCGCCGTGACCCGGATGATCTCGCTCCGGATTTCCTCGGCCAAGGCCAGGAGCTCCTCGAGGGTCAGGCCCTTCAGGTCGTCCGGGCTATTCACCTTGTCCAGTACCATCGTTTCCCCCTAGCTAGAAGTTCTTCTCCACCAGAACGCGGCCTTCCCGGGTGCGCACCTCCCCCACCCTGGGGGAAAACCAGACTTCCCGGGCATCCTGGCCGCGCTCGTCCTGGTAGACCTGGCGGATGCGGTACACCTGGAAGACCCCGGCGGGCAGGCGCACCTCCCGCTCCTCCAACACCTCCATGGCATAGCTCAGGCCTCCCTGGGCCAGGGGCTCCCGTCCCCCAGGGGTGAGGAGTTCCACCCGCACCGTCACCCTGCCCCCCCAGCGGTAGCCCACGGCTAGGAGGGCCTCCGGGGGGTACTCCAGGATGGGGGGGGTGAAGACCACCCGGGCGGAGGGGTCCTGGAAGCCCAAAAGCCGCACGCCAAAGGCTCCCACCTGCCGGTAGTAGACCCTGTCCTCCCCCCGGCCGAAGCTTCGGAAGCGCACCGCCTCCTGTCCCTCGTAAAGGGCCGGGCCCTCCACCCGCACCCGGTAGGGGGGGGAGGAAAGGGCCTCCCCCTCGGGCACATAGACCCACTCCAGGCCCGTGGTGGCAGGATAAAAGGCGGTTTCCTTAAGAAGGGGCCGGGCCTCGGGGGCCTGGGTGGCCTGGGGGGCACAGGCGGCCAGAAGGAGGGCGAGGGCCATAAGGTACCGCCTCATGATACGGAGTTTACCCCTTAAGCCCCGGTGGGCCGGCTCACGCTGCCCACAAGGAGGGATGCCCGGATTAGGACTGGCCAAGCTCCTTCTTGAGGCGGGAAAGCTCCTCCTCCAGCTCCTTTTCCGCGGAGAGGGCGGCGAGCTCCTTTTCCAGGTCCTGGCCATCCAGCTCCTTCAGGGCCTCGTGCCGGTCCTCCATGGAGAGGATGCGGGCCTCCATCTCCTCAAAGGCCTCGAGGGCCGGGTGGGCGTCCAGCTTGGATTCCATCCGCCGCACTGCCTCGGCGGCCTCCACCCCCTTCTTGCGGGCGAGAAGGAGCTTTTTCCTGGCCTCGGCCTCGTCGATCTTGGCCTCGAGGGCCTTGAGCTGGGTCATGAGGCGGTTCACAAGGGCCTTCTGCTCCTCCGCCTGCTGCTTGAAGCCCTCGGCCAGGTCCAGGGCCCGCTTCCTCCGCCTCAAGGCCTCCTTGGCCAAGTCTTCCCGGCCTGCCTTCAGAGCCTCCTTGGCCTTCTCCTCCCAGAGGGTGGCCTCTTGCAGGTGGCTTTCCACCTCCCGTTCCAGGCGCTTGCCCTCGGCCATGGCAGCCGCCACCTGCTCCCGGGCCTCCCTTAGGGCTTCTTTCATGTCCTCCAGGGCCTGGTTGATGATCTTCTCGGGGTCCTCGGCCCGGCGCAGCAGGTCGCTCAGGTTGGCCCGGATGAGACGGCTTAGGCGGTCCAGTAGGGTCATGGTTTTTCCTCCTAGGTTGAGTATGCCACACCCACCCTTGACCCTGGGGGAGAAAGGGGGTAGGCTTGCGCTGTAAGTATGCGCTTACTTGCAGGGCCGGAGGACCAGGGCTGGGGCAAGGATCCGGATCGCGGGTTGCTTTTGGCGGCCCTGGAGCTTTTGGCTGAGCGGGGGTACCGGGGGGCCACCACCAAGGAGATCGCCCGGCGGGCCGGGGTGAACGAGGTAACCCTCTTCCGGCGTTTCGGCAGCAAGGAGGCCCTTTTGCGGGCGGCCCTTTCCCGCTTTATCCCGGCGGGGTTTCTGGAACGCCTCCCCGCGGAGGAGGCTCCCTTGGAGGAGGGCTTGAGGCAGCTTTTAGAGGCCTACCTGGACCTCCTAAAGGCCCACCAGGCCCTTCTGCCCAAGCTGCTTGCCGAGCTTCTCCGCCACCCGGGGCTAAGGGGCGCAGGACCTCCGGAGGGCATCCTGGGTGTCCTGGAAAGGGTGGTGGGCTTCTTCCGGGCCCAGCAGCGCAAGGGTCTTCTCCGGTCCGATGAGCCTCCCGAGGAGATGGCCTTGGCCTTTGTGGGACCCTTGATGGCCCGCTTCCTTCTGGGGGAGGCTTTGGGGGTGCACCTGCCCCTGGACCCGGAGGCCTATCTGCGGGGATACCTGGAGGGTAGATATGGTGCAGGCAGAGGAGGTCAGTCGGAGCTTCGGTAGCGTCAGGGCCTTGGACCGGGTGAGCCTCGAGGTGCGCCCCGGGGAGGTCTTCGGCCTCCTGGGGCCCAACGGGGCGGGGAAGACCACCTTGGTGCGGATCCTCACCGGGGTTCTCCAGCCCGATGGGGGAAGGGCCTGGGTGGCGGGGTTGGAGGTGGGAAGGGAACCCCACCGGGTGAAGGCCAGGATCGGCTACGCCACCCAGGAGCAAAGCATTTACCGCGACCTCACGGTGGAGGAGAACCTCCTCTTCCGCGCCCGCCTGTACCGGCCCAAGGAGGCCCGCCCCCTGGCCCGGGAGGTCCTGGAGCGCTTTGGCCTTTTGCCCTACGCCCACGCCCTGGCCGGGCATCTTTCCGGGGGGTGGCGGCAGCGCCTGGCCCTGGCCCAGGCGGTGGTGCACCGCCCCGAGGTGCTTTTCCTGGATGAGCCCACCACCGGCTTGGACCCCCTTTCCCGGAGAAGCGTCTGGGAGCTCATCCATCAGGAGGCGGAGAGGGGGGCGGCGGTCTTGGTCACCACCCATTACATGGACGAGGCAGAGCGTTGCCACCGCCTGGCCCTGCTCTTCGGCGGCCGGGTGCTGGCCACGGGCACACCCCAGGAGCTGAAGGCCCTGGCCAAGGCAAGGGCCCGCTTTCTCTATGCTCCCGGGCTTTCCCTGAGGGAGGCCCGGGGGATGCCAGGGGTCCTCGAGGCCTGGCCGAGCGGAGCCGGGGTCCGGCTCATCGCCCGGAGGGAGGCTTCCTTGGGCGGATTGGAGGAGGTGGAGCCCAGCCTCGAGGACGTCTTCATCCTTCTTACCAAGGAGGTCTTATGAACCGCATCCTGGCCCTGGCGGAGAAGGAGTTCTTGCAGATCCGGAGGGACCACGTCCTGCCGCGGCTCATCGTCTTGCTCCCCACCTTGATGCTCCTCCTCTTTGGCTACGCCATCAACTTCACCCTTAGCCACATTCCCCTGGCGGTTTACGATGCCTCCCAGGACCGCATCAGCCAGGTGCTTTTGGCGGAGCTCACGAAGGAGGACCGCTTCCGCCTGGTCCACCGGGCGGCAAGCCCGGAGGCGGTGGTGCAGGCGGTGGACCGCGGCCAGGCCCGGGTGGGGCTGGTGGTGCCCCCTGGGGCCCTGGACAAGGTGCGGCGGGGGGAGAGCGTGAGCCTGGAGGTTTACGTGGATGGCTCCGACCCCAACTTCGCCTTCCAGGCCCAGGCGGCCCTGCGGAAGGCCATCCAGGAGGTCAACGCCCGCATCCTGGTGGGCCGGGCCATGGCGGGGGAGGCGGTGTTGCCCCCCTTGAGCCCCAACCTCCACACCCTCTACAACCCCGAGAACAAGACCGCCTGGTTCATGATCCCCGGCATCATCGGCCTGGTGCTCACCATGTTCACCGTCCTCCTCACCGCTTTGTCCATCGTGAGGGAGGTGGAAAGCCGCATGATGGAAAGCCTGCTGGCCTCCCCCTTGCGCCCCCATGAGATGGTGCTGGGCAAGGTGCTGCCCTACCTGTTCATCGCCTTCGGGGTGGCCCTGCTGGTGCTGGGCCTGGGGCATTTCGTGTTTGGGGTCCCGGTGCGGGGGAGCCTGGCCCTCCTCCTCTTGGCCATGTTCCTCTTCGTTCTGGGCTCGTTGGCCGCGGGGGTTCTCATCTCCACCCTGGCCCGGACCCAGGTGCAGGCGGTTTTCGGCACCTATGCCTACGCCTTTCCCACCATCTTCCTTTCCGGATTCGTCTTCCCCATAGACGGCATGCCCCGCTTTTTCCAGCTTCTTTCCTATCTGGTGCCGGCCCGGTACCTCATAGAGGTCCTCCGCGGGGTGATGCTCAAGGGAGTGGGGTTTGCGGTGCTCTGGCCCCATCTGGCGGCCCTTCTCCTCTTTTCCGCCCTGGTCCTCTTCCTGGCCTCCGTGCGCTTCCAAAGGCAGGTGGTGGCATGAAAAGGATCTGGTGGGCGGGGTGGGTGGTTTTGGGCTTGGCCCTGGCCCAGGGGCGCCTCGAGGCCGGGGTTTATGGAGTTTCGGGAAGCTTAGCCTCCACCCTCGAGGGAGGCTTCACCCTGGAGCCGGGGGAGGTCTACGGGAAGCTCCAGGTGGGGCAGGAAAGCCGGGGGGCCTTGGGGCTTTCCTCCAGCCTTGCCCTCGGGCCCCTGGGGTATTTGGCCTATGGCCTGCAAGCCGAGATGGGGGTGGGGGGGCTTGGGGGGATGGCCTTTGCCGAAGGGGGTGCCGGTCCCCTGGCCCTGGCGGTGCGGCTCGGCTACCGCCCCAAGAGGGTCTTCCCCCTGTTCCCCGAGGAGGGGGTGTTCGGCCGGCTTTCCCTGCGTTACCGCCTGGTGCCCAAGGAGGTGGTGGGCCTGCTCCTGGAAAGGGGAGAGGTCTTGCGGGCCGAGGTGAGCTACGCCCTGAGGGAGGAGGCCACCTATACCCTGGGGGCGGGTTTTTCCGGCCTGCCCTACCTGGTTTTGGGCTGGAAGGGCGAGGTGGGGGAGGGGATGGAGGTTCTGGACCTCGCCCTGCGCTTAGGGGGGCTAAATCGCCTCGAGGCGGGGCTTTACTTAGGGGAGGCTAGCCTTTTCCTCACCCTTTCCTATCCCTTTGCGGGTAGCCTCGGGGTGTGGCTTGGGGACCTGGGCCTCGAGGGAGGATATAGGGAGGCTCCCTACGCCTGGGTCCGGTACGCCTGGAGGTGGCCATGAGGAGGAGATTTATGGAAAAACCCTGGGGTATTTTGCTCCTGGCCCTGGGCCTGGCTCTGGCGCAAAGCGTCTCCGAGATCCTGGACCGGGTGGAAAGGAACCTGCAGGACCCCTGGCAGGCGGTGGTGCAGGGCCAGATCCAGGGACCCGGAGGGCAGGAGGAGCTTAAAGCCCGGGTGCTGGCCATTCCCAAGGAAAACCTCTTCCGCATAGAGTTTCAGAAACCGGGCTCTCTAGAGGGCAACTTCACCCTGATCACGGAAAAGGAGGTCTGGAACTACCTTTACCTCACCAACCAGCTCATCGTGAGCCCCAAGGAAAAGGCCCAGGTGCAGGGCCTGGGGTTTAGCCCCCAGGGCCTTGGGGACCTGAAGGGGCTTTCCGAACGGGTGAGCCTTCGCCTTGTGGGGGAGGAGCGCCTGCCGGAGGGGGTGGTCTGGAAGCTGGTGGGCCGGGCACAGGAGGGCCAGGGTTTCGCCACCCTGGAGCTTTACATCCTGAAGAACGATCCCAGGCCCGTGCGCTTCGTGTTTCGGGACGAGGTGGGGAAGGTGATGGCCGACCTGCGGGTGGTGGAGTTCAAGAAAGCCTCCTTACGCCCCCAGGATCTCAAGCGCTACCCCAAGGACGCCCAGGTGGTGCGGCGCTAGGGTTCGGCGTAGAGGGGGGTGGTGAGGTACTTCCAGCCGCCATCCGGGCTGATGCAGGCCACCCTCTTGCCAGGGCCCAGTTCCCTGGCCACCTGCAGGGCTGCCCACAGGATCCCTCCCGAGCTCATTCCCAGGAAAAGCCCTTCCTCCTTGGCCAGCCGCCGGGCCAGGGGGAAGGCATCCTCCTCCCACACCTGGATGACCCCATCCAGAAGGGAAAGATCCAGGTTCTCGGGGATGAAGCCGGGTCCCATGCCCTGGAACTGGTGCTGGCCCATCTTGCCCCCGGAGAGGACGTTGGAGCGGGCGGGCTCCACGGCGATCACCTTCACCCCGGGGATCCTTTCCTTCAGGTACCGCCCCACCCCGGTGATGGTCCCCCCGGTGCCCGAGCCGTAGACGAAGGCGTCGATCCGCCCTTCTAGGGCCTCAAAGAGTTCCGGCCCGGTGGTCTCGTAGTGGGCCCGCACGTTGGCGGGGTTGGCGAACTGGTCGGGCATGAAGGCCCCAAGCTCCTCCTTAAGGCGCAAGGCCTCCTCCCTTGCGGCCAGCATCCGCCTCGCCGGGTCGGTGAGGACCAGCTCGGCGCCGAAGGCCTTCAGCACCCGCTTCCTCTCCTCGGACATCTGGGCGGGCATGGTGAGGATGAGGCGGTAGCCGCGGCTTGCGGCGATCATGGCCAGGCCGATCCCGGTGTTGCCGCTGGTGGGCTCCACGATGACCTGGCCGGAGCCGGGGCGGAGGAGGCCTCTTTCCTCGGCATCCTTGATCATGTACCAGGCGGGCCGGTCCTTGATGGACCCCCCGGGGTTGAGGCCCTCCAGCTTCACCCAGACCTCGGCCATGTCGGGCTCCACCACCTTGAAAAGGCGCACCACCGGGGTTTTGCCGATGATCGTTTCCACCCGCATACCCCTACTATAGGGCTTGCAAGGGCAGGGGAAAGGGGCTTGGATACGGGGAAAGCTTCCCCCACCTTTCCTCCAAGGGGCGGGTCTGCTAGGCTAAGGGGAGCAAGCCTGGCTTGCGAAAGGGTGACCATGAAGGTGGAACAAGACAAGGTAGTGACCATCCGTTACACCCTCCAGGTGGAGGGGGAGGTCTTGGACCAGGGGGAGCTTTCCTACTTGCACGGGCACGGCAACCTGATCCGGGGCCTCGAGGAGGAGCTGGAAGGCCGCGAGGAGGGGGAGATCTTCCAGGCCCGTGTGCCTGCGGACAAGGCCTATGGACCCCGCGACCCCGAGGGGGTTCAGGTGGTGCCCCTCTCCGCCTTCCCCGAGGACGCGGAGGTGGTGCCCGGGGCCCAGTTCTATGCCCAGGACATGGAGGGGAACCCCATGCCCCTCACCGTGGTGGAGGTCCAGGGGGAAGAGGTGACCATTGACTTCAACCACCCCCTGGCGGGTAAGGACCTGGACTTCGAGGTGGAGGTGGTAAGGGTCCGGGAGGCTACCCCCGAGGAGATCCTTCACGGCCACGTGCACGAGGGCGGGCACCACCACTAAGCCCAAAGCCTCCCTCAGGCCCCTTGTGCTTTGGGGCTTGACTTTTTGGGTAATCCGTGGAATAGTGAAGAGTCCCTGGAAAGCCAGGTGGGTTTTCGGGATGAAGGAGAAGCATGAAGAAGGGTACCGTCAAGTGGTTTAACGCGGAAAAAGGCTACGGGTTCATCCAGCAGGAAGAGGGTCCGGATGTGTTTGTGCACTTCACGGCCATCGAGGCCGAGGGGTTTCGCACCCTGAACGAGGGGGACCGGGTGGAGTTCGAGGTGGAGGCCGGCCGGGGCGGCAAGGGCCCCCAGGCCAAGAAGGTCCGCCGCCTCTAAAGGATCTTTCCGCCCAAAGGCCCCTTCGGGGGCCTTTTTGTTTTAGGCTTAAGCCATGCGCATCCTGGTTTCCAACGACGACGGCATCTTTTCCCCCGGGATCAAGGCCCTGGGCCTGGCCATGCGGGCTCTGGGGGAGGTTTGTGTGGTGGCCCCGGATGTGGAACAGTCCGCGGTGGGCCACGGGATCACCGTGAGGCGGCCCCTACGGTTCAAGCACACCGCCAGCGCGGGCTTCGGGGAGATCCCCGCCTACCGGGTGGACGGCACTCCTGCGGACTGCGTGGTGCTGGGTGTTCACCTTTTGGGCCGGCCCGATCTGGTGGTCTCCGGCATCAACATCGGGGTCAACCTGGGCTTGGACCTCACCCACTCGGGCACGGTGGCCGCGGCTTTGGAGGGTGCCTCCTTGGGCATTCCCTCCATCGCCTTCAGCCTGGACACCTCGGGGGAGGAGCTCAACTTCACCCTGGCGGCGGAGTGGGCGGTGAGGATCGCCCGCCTGGTGATGCGAAAGGGGCTTCCCAAGGGGGTTCTCCTCAACGTGAACTTCCCAGCGGGGGTGCCCAAAGGGGTCATGGTTACCCGGCTTTCCACCCACCACTGGGAGGACACGGTGGTGGAGCGCCTGGACCCCGAGGGGAGGCCCTACTACTGGATCGCCGGCACTCCCGTGGGGGAGGAGGAGGAGGGAACGGACCTTTACGCGGTGCGCAGGGGGTACATCTCCATCACCCCCGTGAGCCTGGATTTCACGGCGGCGGATCTGTTGGGTGAGGTGGCCCGCTGGGTGGAGGAAGTATGACCACGGGCATCCCTTCCCTTAGCCCTAGGGCCTCCTTGGCGTTTCCCCGGTTGAGGGCGATCTCCAGGAGGCCTCCGCTTCCCAGGTAGGCCACGGCCTCCCCCACTTCCACCTGGCCGAAGGTTTTGCGGATGGGGATGCGTTTCCCCGCCACCTCCACCAGGCTGTCCAAGGGAGCCTCGAGGAGGGTGGTGATGGCGTTGCCGAAGCGGTCAAAGGTGAGGATCTCCCCTTCTGGGCCTGGGGTGAGGGTGAGGGGAAGGCGTGTTAGATCCTGGGCGGGCACCTCCGGTCCAAGCTCCTCCGGAGCCAGCCCTAGGGCCAGGTGGGCAGCGGCGGGGGCGAAGAGGTCGCGGCCGTGGAAGGTGTGGCCCCCCGGGGCCCAGCCTGGCAGGGGGAGGACGCCCTTGGGGCTTGGGGGGGAGATGCGGGCGATCTCGTAGGCTCGGGTGGGTGGGTCCAGAAGCCAGGCCAGGGTGAAAAGGCCGTTGTCAGGCCCCACGTAAAGCCGCCTCCCTAGGGCGGCGATGGCCCGCCGGCTCGTGCCCACCCCAGGGTCCACCACCGCCAGGATCACCGCCTGTTCCGGCAGGTAGGGGAGGGCCTCAAAAAGGGCGTAGGCAGCCCGGCGCAGGTCCTGGGGGGGTAAGGCGTGGGCCAGGTCCAGGACGGGTACCCCGGGGGCTTTTTCCCAGAGGACGGCCTTGACCACGCCCACGTAGGGGTCCTCGAGGCCAAAATCGGAGAGGAAGAAGACGGGGCGCATCCTGCCCTTAGCCTACGGGGTTTTACCTGGGCCCCCACCCTGGCAAAGCCAGGATAGGGCGGCATCAGAAGCTCCGGAGCCAGGCGGCGGGAAAAAGGGCCAGGATCACCCCCGCCACCACCCAGCCCAAGGCCAGACCCAGGGTGCCCTCTGCCCGCTCCTTGGCCCAGAGGAGGCCCGCCCCCAGGAGGAGGAGAAGGAAGGTGGGCCCGGGTACGGCTACGGCGAAGAGCAAGGCCGTCAGGTAGGGGGCAAGGTCCCGGTACCGTTCCTTAAGGACCAAGGGGACCAGACCCCGGAAGAAGGGCTCCATGAGGGCTAGGCCCAAAAAGGCGAGGAGGTTTAAGGGGAGGGTGCCTAGCCCCAAGGGCTCCCGGATCCACCCGTAGAGGAAAAGGAGGAGGACCAGGGCCGGCCCCACCCAAAACCCCTCGATCCAGCTTGGCCAGGGACCCAGAAGGGCAGGAAGGCGCTTGCGGAAGCCTCTCTGGAGAAAGAGGCTTGCGAAGAGCAGGAGGCTATAGAACAGGTAAAAGCCAGGGAGGATCAGGTCCTTCTGGTAAGGGGTGACCAGGGCCAGGGCGTTGGCGAAAAGGATTTTGCCTAGGAAGGCGGCCAGGAGGAGGGCCAGGAGGAGGGTGCCCAGGAGGGTCAGGTAAAGGCTTCCCGGACCCGGCAGGGGATCCTCCACCACCTCGAGGGTGCGCAAGGGCTCTATGCGGCTTTCCCCCAGGAGGACCAGGAGCAAAAAGGCCAGGAAGACGAGAAGCCAAGGCCAAGCCTGGGCCAGGAAGCGGGCCGGGAGGTTTTCCAGGGTAGAAAGCTGTTTCAAGGCCGCTTGTCCTTGGACGAGCTGCCCCTGCCCCAGGTAGGCCAAGGCCAGGAGGGAAAGGGCTTGGCCTTGCAACCCTGGCTGGGCCGAAAGCTCCGGCAAGAGCCCTTCCAGAAGGGGGATGGCCTCCTGGGGCTTCCCCGAGAGGAAGAGGAGGCGGCCTCGCTCCAGCCTCTCCACAAGGGTGGAGCCCAGAAAGGTGAGACCCTCCTGGGGCCTTCCCAGGGCTAGATGGAGCCGGGACAGCAAAAGGCGTGCCTCGGGGGTGGAGGGCAAGCCTTGGGCCAGCTTCAAGGCTTCCTCGTACCGGTGGAGGGCCTCGAGGGCCATGGCCCGGAGGAGGTTGGCCTCGGGCCCCGGGGG
>Ga0101945_1000538_pt1 | contig 60868 bp, 64 predicted proteins | sample DewCreD2012metaG_2_FD_75246 | JGI IMG/M metagenome (GOLD analysis project Ga0101945, IMG submission 75246) | Hot spring sediment bacterial and archeal communities from British Columbia, Canada, to study Microbial Dark Matter (Phase II) - Dewar... ... | reverse complement strand
CGCCTCCTCCCGCAGGCGCGGGGGCACGTCCGCCGCGATCCGCGCATCCGGCTCCGCTCGCAGCGCTGCGGCGAGGACCGAAGGCGGCAGCTCGTCGTGGCGCTGCTCCACGGTGAGAGAAATCAGCGCTCCCCGCGCATCGAAGCGCGCCTCGGCGTCCCGCGCCGGCCCCTCGCTCCCCGACCGCCAGCGGACGAAGTAGCGCATCTCGCCCTCGACGGTCTCGGAGCGCCAGTCGAGGACCTCCGCGCCGGGCGGGAGGTGGCGCGCCACGACGTCGGGCACCGCTCGCGGAGCAGCGGTCGACGAGGGCGGCGCCGCGGGAGAGGCGGTCGGTCGCAACTCGATCTGCACGCCCTCGCGTTCGAGGATGGCGCGGTCGCGCTCGATGGCGATCACGCGGAAACCGAACGCCTCCTCACCGACGCGGACGAAGCGGGTGGCGCCGCCGGGCTGCTGCTCGAGCATGGCGCGCAGCCCGTCGCTGATCTCGACGATCGCGACGAGCGCCACGCGCGGGGGCGGAGCCGGTGCCGCGTCGGCCGGGGGAGGCGGGGGCGGGTTCGCCGGCGGCTCGGTCAGGAGGGGGCGGAACGGGTTGCGCGCCGGGCGCGCCGCCGACTGCCCGGACCACAGGCGCGGCGGCCGCGGAGCCCCAAGGGCATCCCTGTCCCGCGGTGCCACGGCGGCCCGGTCACCCGTGGGGCCGCAACCGACCGCCAACACCCATCCGATCGCGGCTGCGAACGCGCGCACCCCGCTCACGCGAACTCCCCCGTTCCCGCTCGCTCCGAAAAGAGTCTAGCGGCGCCGACCGGTCGCCTGCCAGCCGGAGGGGCGCACGTCGCGCGGGCCGCTACTCCATCGGCGCGAAGTGCATCTCGGCGTCGCCGAGCAGCGACTGGAGGTAGACCGCCTGGCCGCGATGATGGATCAGCTCGATGACCGGCAGCGACGCCGCCATCGAGCAGGGGAACGTCCCGAACGGCCATTCCACCGTCCCGCTCAGCCGCTCCGGCGGGATCTGGCGCAGTTGCTCCGCGTAGGCGTTGGCGGCGGCGATCAGGGCGGCCTTCGCCTCCTCGCGCGTCGCCGCGGGCGGGGCGTCGTCCCACGCGAATCCTTCGCCCCGGAAGTAGCGCGTCACCGCGCGGGCGAACCGCGGATGAGCGCGGGCAGCATCCTAATCGTCGGTGTGGGCGGCCAGGGGGTGCTGCTGGCCAGCGACATCCTGGCCGCGGTGTGTCTTGGTGCCGGGCTGGACGTGAAGAAGAGCGAGGTCCACGGGATGGCCCAGCGCGGCGGGATCGTCTTCAGCCACGTGCGCTTCGGACCGTCGGTGCACAGCCCTCTTGTGGAGGAAGGGCAGGCCGACGCCCTTGTGGCGCTGGAGTGGGCGGAGGCGTTGCGGTGGAGCAACTTCCTCCGACCGGGTGGTGCGCTCTTTGTGGACCCCGCGCGGGTCGTCCCTCCTGCTGCCTGCGGCGACCGGCGCACCTGGGCGTCCCGCTACCCGCCCCTGGAGCCGCCCCCCAGCGGCGGCGACGGGCGGCAGCTCTGCCTGATCCCGGCGCAGGCCCTGGCCAGGGCGACGGGCGCAGCCAGGGCGGCCAACGTGATCCTGCTGGGCGCCCTCTCCGCACGTCTGGAGTTCCCCGCGGAGGCCTGGGAGGAGGCGATCCGCCGGCTGGTCCCGCCGGCGTTGGTGGAGGCGAACCTGCGGGCGTTCGCCGCGGGGCGAGAGGCCGACCCGCTCTCGCTCCCCTTGCCCGCCGCGAGGTCCGCCCCCAAAGGAGATCGTCGTTTCGCCGTGACCGTGGTCTCCGCCTGGTGCAAAGGGTGCGATATCTGTGTGCGGCTGTGCCCCGAGGACTGCCTGCGCCTGGATGCTCGGGGCGTCGTGCGGGTGACCGCGCCACAGCGCTGCACGGGCTGCCGCCTGTGCGAGCTGCTATGTCCCGACTTCGCCATTACCGTGCGCGAAGAGGGAGGGGCGGTCGTTGTCTGAGCCCCGCCTGCTGCCCGGCAACGAGGCCTGCGCGCTGGGGGCGCTGGCCGCGGGATGCCGCTTCTACGCAGGCTACCCGATCACCCCTTCCTCGGAGATCGCCGAAACCATGGCCGAGCTGCTGCCCGCTGTGGGCGGGGTCTTTGTCCAGATGGAAGATGAGATCGCCTCCCTGGCGGCCTGCCTGGGCGCCGCCCTGGGGGGGATGAAGGCGATGACCGCCACCAGCGGCCCGGGCTTCTCCCTGATGCAGGAGCACATCGGCTTTGCCGCCATGGCCGAGCTGCCCTGCGTCATCGTGGACGTCATGCGCGGCGGGCCCAGCACGGGGCTGCCTACCCTCCCCTCTCAGGCGGACGTGCAGCAGGCGCGGTGGGGCACCCACGGAGACCATCCCATCATCGTGCTGGCGCCGGCCTCGGTGCGGGAGGTCTACGACCTCACCGTCCGCGCCTTCGCCTGTGCCGAGCGGTTTCGCACCCCGGTGATCGTGCTCTACGACGCCGTGGTGGGGCACCTGCGCGAACGGGTGGAACTGCCCGAACAGGCGGAAGTGGTGCCGCGGATGCGGCCGCGGGGGCCGTCCTACTGGCCGTACGCCGCTCCCGACGGGGAGGTGGCGCCCTTGGCTGCCTTCGGCGACGGCTACCGGTTTCACGTCACCGGGCTGGCCCACGACGAGCGCGGCTTCCCCACCCAGGACCCGGCGGTGGTGGCGGCGCTGCAGCACCGCCTACAGCGGAAGATCGAGAACCACCGCGGCGAGATCGTCCGTTGCGAACAGGTCCTGATGGACGACGCGGAGGTGGCCGTGGTCGCCTTCGGCATCGCGGCGCGGGCGGCGCGGGAGGCCATCCAGCGGGCTCGGCGCCAGGGCCTGCGCGTAGGTCTGGTGCGCCCCCTGACGCTGTGGCCCTTTCCCGACGAGGTGCTGTCCGCGGCAGCCGGCCGTGTGCGCGCCCTGGTGGTCGCCGAAATGAACCTGGGACAGATGCTGCGGGAGGTGGAGCGGGCGGTGCGCGGTCGGACCCAGGTGGTCCCCTGCCTGCGCGCTGACGGCGAGCCGGTGCAGCCGGAGGAGATCCTGCAGGTCCTCGAGGCGGAGGTGCCCGCATGGATGTAGGCGCCCTGGACGTCCGCCGCTACCTGCGCCGGGAGATGATGCCTCACATCCTCTGTCCCGGTTGCGGGCACGGTATCGTCCTGCAGGCCCTGCTGCGGGCGGTGGCCAGCCTGGAGCTGGACCCAGACCGCGTGGCTGTGGTGGCCGGGATCGGGTGCAGCAGCCGCCTGGCCGGTTACGTGGACTTCTGCACCCTCCACGCCACCCACGGCCGCGCGCCCGCCTTCGCCACGGGGCTTAAGCTGGCGCGGCCGGAGTTGACGGTGATCGTGATCACGGGAGATGGGGACGGGCTGGCCATCGGGGGCAACCACCTCATCCACGCGGCCCGGCGGAACATCGACCTGCTCTGCCTACTCTTCAACAACGCGGTCTACGGCATGACCGGCGGCCAGGTGGCACCCACGACCCCGCAGGGGAGCCGTGCCACCACCGCGCCGCAGGGAAACCCGGAGCCGCCCTTTGACGCCTGCCGGCTGATGATCGGTGCGGGCGCCACCTTCGTCGCCCGCGGCCTGGCCTACGAACCCCTGACCCTGCAGCACCTCTGCGTGGAGGGACTGCGGCATCCGGGCTTCGCCTTCATCGACGTGCTCACCGACTGCCCGGAGTTCTTCGGCCGGTACAACCGCCTGGGGCGCGGGCCGGAGATGCTGCTCTCGCAGAAGGTGCGCACCACGGCCGTGGGCCCTTTGCTGGCGCGGAAGGCGGCGCTGGACGGGGCCGAGGCGCCCACCGGTGCGGCGCTGCCCACCGGAGTGCTCCACCGGGAAACCCGCCCCGAGTTCACGCGGGCGCTTATGTCGTGGCGCCAGGAGGGCTTCCCGTGATCGCCGTCCGCCTGGCCGGGAGCGGCGGCCAGGGGATCCAGCTCGCCGGCGTGGTCCTGGCCGAGGCCGCCATCGCCGCGGGCTGGAACGCGGCCTGCATGCAGACCTACGGGCCCGAGTCCCGCGGTGGAGCCAGCCGCTGCGACGTCGTCCTAGACCGCGGAGAGATCTACTTCCCCCAGGCGCGTCACCCGGACGTCCTCGTGGCCCTGTCGGCGGATGCCTGCCGCTGCTTCCTGCCCGACGTCAGGCCCGGCGGGCTGGTGCTCTGCGATGCGGTAGCCATGGTGGAGACGCCTCCCTCGCACCTGCACTGCCGCGCCCTCCCCATGGTGGAGACGGCCCGCACGGTGGGCACTCCCCTGGTGGCCAACGTGGTGGCGCTGGGCGCGTTGTGTGCCCTTACGGAGCTTGTGCCGCTGGACGTCCTGGCCCGGGCACTGGCCGCGCGCCGGCCCGAACCACGGAACCAGCAGGCGCTTCAGGCGGGGTTCTCCCTGGGGGAGGCGGCCCGGTTGGACGACGGTAGCCCGGTGGGGGAGGAGAGGGGATGAAGCCGCAGCGGGGGGAGAACGGCACCCGGGCCAGGATCCTGCGCGCCGCCGCGGCCCAGTTTCACGCCCGCGGTTTCGAGGGCACCCGCATGCACCAGATCGCCGCCGCCGCCGGCATCGGCAAGAGCAGCCTCTACCACCACTTCCGCGGCAAGCAGGAGCTGCTCTTCGAGATCCTGCGGCACACGGTGGAGATGGCCATCGCGGGGCTGCGGGAGATCGCCGACTCCGACCTTCCGGCCACAGAGCGGCTGCGCCTGGCCGTGCGCCACCACGTCACCAGCTTGGTGGAGGATCTGGACAACGTGGCCTGCTTCGTTGAAGAAGGCCGCGCCTTGGCCCCGCAGCACCGCGAGGCCTACATCGCCCAGCGGGACGCATACGAGGGATACTTCCGGCGGATCATCGAGGAGGGCGCGGCGCGCGGGGAGTTCGACTCGGTGGACGTCCGTCTGGCCGGGTTCGCCATCCTCGGCATGTGCAACTGGATGGCCCGCTGGTACCGTCCCGACGGCCCGAACACGCCGGAGGAGGTTGCCGACCAGTTCGCCGACCTGGCGGTGGCGGCGCTGGGAGGACGGCAGGCGGCGCGGGTAGGGGCGAAGGTGCGCTCGTGACGGCCGGCGCGCTGCAGGGCATCAGGGTCCTCGACCTCTCGCAGGGAGCCGCGGGGCCCATCTGCACCATGGTGCTGGGCGACCTGGGTGCCGACGTGGTGAAGGTGGAGCCGCCGGGCGGGGAGTGGGGGCGCACGCTGGGTCCGCCGTTTGTCGACGGCATCGCTGCCGCCTTCCTGGGGATGAACCGCAACAAGCGCAGCATCGTGGTGGACCTGAAGCGCCCCGGTGCGGCGGAGGTGGTCTGCCGCCTGGCGGCGGGCGCCGACGTCTTCGTGGAGAGCTTCCGCCCCGGGGTGACCGCGCGGCTTGGGATAGACCACGACACCCTGAGCGCGCGTGCCCCCCGGCTGGTCTACTGCGCCATCACCGCCTTCGGTGACCGCGGCCCCTGGCGGGATAAACCGGGCGTGGACGGGATCGTCCAGGCAGCCAGCGGGTTGATGAGCGTCACCGGGTCTGCCGACGGCCCCCCGACCAAGGTGGGCGTCCCCGCGGCGGACATGGTGGGCGGCCACCTGGCGGCGGAGGCGATCCTGGCGGCCCTGCTGGCGCGCGCCCGCACCGGGCGGGGACAGCGCGTGGAGGTTTCCCTCCTGGACGCGCTGCTGGCCTTCCAGGCTGTGCCGCTCTCCATGTACCTGGCCTCGGGCGAACCGCCGGAGCGTCTGGGGTCGGCCGCCCCCTATGCCGCCCCCAACGAAGCCTTCCCCACGCGCGATGGCTACATCATGGTCGCCGCCTACTCCCCGGAGCGGTGGCGGCGGCTGTGCCAGGTGCTGGCGCGGCCGGAACTAGCCGGAGATCCCCGCTTCGCCAGCAACGCCGACCGGGTGCGGCACCGCGCGGAGCTGCATGAGATTCTCGCAGGGATTTTCCGGCAACGGCCGACGGCCGAGTGGCTGGAGTTGCTGGAGGCGGTGGACATACTCTGCGGGCCGTTGCTCAGCTACCCGGAGCTGGTGCGCCACCCGCAGGTGGTGGCCAGCGAGATGATCCTGGAGTTTTCACATCCCGCCCTGGGCAGCGCGCGCGTCCCCGGGATCCCGCACCGCCTGCAGCAGACCCCGGGCACGCTGCGCCTGCCGCCTCCGCTGCCCGGGGAGCACACGGCGGAGGTCCTGCGCGCGGCCGGGTTCTCCCCGGGGGAGATCGACCGGCTGGCGGCGGAGGGCGTGGTCGCCGTGCACGCCGCCACGGCGGCGGCGGACGCCGGGTGAGGCGGATGAGGTGCATCTCGCGGGGAGGTGAGTTGTGGTGACGGAGCCCGTGCTTTTTGAGCAGCGTGGACGGGCGGCCATCCTGACCCTCAACCGGCCGGAGGCGCTCAACGCCATGACCCCGCAACTGCTGGACCTGCTGGAGGCGCATCTGGGGCGCATCGAGCAGGACCCGGAGATCCGCGCGGTCGTCATCACCGGCAGCGGGGAGAAGGCCTTCTGCGTGGGGGCCGACCTCAAGGCCCGGCAGCAGGAGTTCGCGGCCGAGGAGGCGGGAGACCCATTTGCCCAGAGGGTGGAGCAGGTCTTCGGGCACATCGAGCGCCTGCCTCGCCCGGTGATCGCCGCCGTCAACGGTTACTGCCTGGGCGGCGGGTTGGAGCTGGCGCTAACCGCGGACCTGCGGATCGCCGCCGCCGAGGCCCGCTTCGGTTTCCCCGAGGCCAAGGTGGGCAGCATGCCGGGCGCTGGCGGGACGCAGCGGCTGCCCAGGCTGGTGGGGCCGGCGCGGGCGAAGGAGCTCATGTTCCTGGCGGATCACGTCGATGCCGAGACCGCCTTTCGCCTGGGATTGGTCAACCGGGTGGTGCCGCGGGCGGAGCTGATGGACGCCACCGTGGAACTGGCCCGCACCATCTGCCAGCGGGCACCGCTGTCCATCCAGGCCATCAAGGCGGCGGTGAACCTGTCCATGGACGTGCCGCTGGCCCAGGGGCTGGCTTTCGAACGGGAAAGGTTCGCGGCCCTGCGCACCAGCGAGGATCGCAGGGAGGGCATTGCCGCCTTCCTGGAAAAGCGCGAGCCGCAGTTCGTCGGCCGGTAGGAGTGGGGTCTTCCTAAGGAGGGATCACGATGGGAGTTGCCGGTCGGGTGGCCATCGTCACCGGGTCCGGGCAGGGGATCGGCGAGGGGATCGCCCGCCGCCTGAGTGGCGATGGGGCGAGGGTTGTCGTCAACGACATCTTCACGGAGAAGGTGGAGCGAGTGGTGGACGCGCTGCGGGAGGCGGGCGGGCAGGTGCTGGGGGTGGTGGCCGACGTCAGCCGCGCCGATGGGGCCAGGGAGCTTGTGGCCCGCACGCAGGAGGCCCTTGGCCGCGTGGACATCCTGGTGAACAACGTGGGCATCGCCCGCGATACCTACCTCACCAAGATGGCGGAGGAGGACTGGGACGAGGTGCTGCGGGTGAACCTCAAGTCCCAGTTCCTCTGCTGCCGCGCCGCCGTGCCGCTGATGATGGAGCAGAAGTACGGCCGGATCATTAACATCTCCTCGCGCGCCTGGCTGGGCAACCCCGGGCAGGTCAACTACGCCGCGGCCAAAGGCGGCGTGATCAGCCTGACCCGCACCCTGGCCCTGGAGCTGGCCAAGTTCGGCATCACCGTCAACGCCATCGCTCCGGCGTTGATCGACACGCCTCTGTTCCGCGGGCTGAAGGAAGAGATCCAGGAGAGGCTGCTCAAGACGGTGCCGGCAGGACGCATCGGCACGCCGGAGGACGTGGCTCAGGCGGTGGCCTTCTTCGCTGCGGACGAGTCGTCCTACATCACGGGGCAGACCCTCTACGTCTGCGGTGGGCGCAGCCTGGGGGCAGGATAGGATGCACGGCGGTAACGCTTGCCCTGGGGGTTGTCGGCTGGAGGTGACCTGGTCATGGCTGAGGGGTCGGTAACGGCACAGGCCGCTATGGTCCCGCTCTCCCCGGGCGTCTTCGAGACGGATCCGCAGGGGGAGCCGCACCTGGTGGGCGCGCGCTGCCGGCAATGCGGCACGTTCTTCTTCCCCCGGCGCGAGGTGTGCGCACGCTGTCTCTCTGCGGACGTCGAGGTCGTTCCGCTGAGTGCTGCCGGGACGCTCTACACCTATACCGTCGTCCACCAGTCCACCCCGGAGTTCCCCACCCCGTACATCCTGGCCTACGTGGACCTCCCGGAGGGCGTGCGGCTGCTGGCGCCGCTGGCGGGGGTAGCGGCGGATCAGGTGCGCGTGGGCATGCGCCTGCGGCTGCGGGTGGAGCCGCTGCGCACCGATGCGACGGGCCGCACCATCCTGGGCTACCGGCTGTACCCCGACGGAGGTGGGGCATGAGCGACGTCTACGTGGTCGGCATCGGGATGACCAAGTTCGGCAAACACCCCGACCGCACGGTGGTCGACCTGGGCAGCGAGGCGGTGCGGGAGGCCATCCGTGACGCGGACATCGACCCGCGACGCGTCGAGGCCGCCTACTGCGGCCACGTCTTCCAGGGGATGGTGGCGGGGCAGCGGGTGCTGGCACAGACCGGCCTGGCCGGTATCCCCCTGACCAATGTGGAGGACGCTTGCAGCAGCGGCGCCGTCGCCGTCCGGGAAGCCGCTCTGGCGATCCGCGCCGGGGAGCACGACGTGGTCCTGGCCTGGGGGATGGAGCACCTCACCGGGAGGTTCCGCGGCGCCCTCACCCCGGCCGAGGACGACCTGGAGGCGGCCGTGGGCCTGACCATGCCCGCCATCTACGCCATGCGCGCGCGGCGGCATATGGAGGAGTTCGGCACCACGCGCCGCCAGCTGGCCCTGGTCTCGGTGAAGAACAAGCGCAACGCCAGCCTCAACCCGCTCTCCCAGTTCCAGACTCCGGTGAGCGTGGAGGAGGTGCTGGCCTCCCGGCCGATTGCCGAGCCGCTGTGCCTGTACGACTGCTCGCCTGTCAGTGACGGCGCCGCCGCGGCAATCCTCTGCTCCGCCAGGCGGCTGCGCCAACTGACCCGAGCGCATCGCCCCATCCGCCTGGTCGCCGCCGCGCTGCGCAGTGGAGAGGTGGAGACGGGTCTGCCCTCCATGGCCTTCGAGCCGCTCACCCGGCGCACCGCCGAGGCCGCCTACGAGCAGGCCGGCATCGGCCCCGAGGAGGTCGACCTGGCGGAGGTGCACGACTGCTTCAGCATCGCGGAGGTGCTGCGGGTGGAGGGGCTGGGGCTGTTCCCCGTGGGCGAGTACCCGGTCCGGCTGGAACGGGGCGAGGCGGACATTGGCGGGACTCTGCCGGTCAATCCCAGCGGCGGGCTGCTGGGGAAGGGGCACCCCCTGGGGGCGACGGGTGTGGCCCAGGTGGTGGAGCTGGTCAGGCAGTTGCGCGGCGAGGCCGGCGCGCGGCAGGTGGCCGGAGCCCGAGTTGGCCTGGCCCACTGCCGCGGAGGGAAGGCCGCCGGCATCGAGGGTGCCGCGTGCACCGTGAACATCCTGGCGGCATGAATTGAGCGTGGCGAAGGAGCCGGTCTGACCCATGGGAAACCAGGTCCCCATCCGTTGCGTTCTGATGCGGGGCGGCACGAGCAAGGCCGTCTTCCTCCGTGCACGCGACCTGCCCTCCGATCCCGCCCGCCGCGACGCGGTGATCCTGGCACTGTTCGGTAGCCCCGATCCGCGGCAGATCGACGGCCTGGGGGGAGCCGACATCCTGACCAGCAAGGTGGCCATCATCGGTCCGCCCTCACGGGCTGATGCTGACCTGGACTACACCTTCGGCCAGGTGAGCATCCGGGAACCGGTGGTGGACTACGACATCAATTGCGGCAACATCTCGGCTGCCGTGGGGGTCTACGCCGTGGAGGAAGGACTGGTCCCCGTGCGGGAGCCGGTCACGGCCGTCCGCGTGCACAACACCAATACCGGCAAGGTCTTCGTGGCACACGTCCCAGTCCACGACGGCTCTCCAGCGGTGGAGGGAGAGTGCGTGGTCGAGGGGGTCCCGGGGAGCGGGGCGGAGATCGTCCTGGACTTCACCGCGACCGTCGGCGCGGCCACCGGGTCGCTGTTGCCCACCGGCCGGGTCCGCGACCACCTGCCTGTCCCCGCCCTGGGGCGGTCCGTGGATGCCACCGTCCTGGACGTGGCCAACCTCTGCGTCTTCGTTGCCGCTGCGGACGTGGGCATGACGGGAGCAGAAGGCCCCTCCGAGTTCACCCAAGCGCACCTGGAGGCGCTCGTGGCCGTCAAGGAAGCCGCCGCGCGCCTCGTGGGCATCTCCACCGACGGGCTGGTACCCCTTCCCGTCGCTGTGGCCCCGCCGGCATCCTTCCGCACCATCGCCGGGGAACCGGTCGCTGCCAACCGCGTCCACCTGCTCGCCCGAATGGCCGGGGGCCGCCCCCCGATGTTGCACAAGGCATATCCCGGCACCGCCGCCGCCTGCACCGCGGTGGCGGTGATGATGGAGGGCACCGTCCCGGCAGCCGTGGCGCGCCCTGTCGCAGCAGAAGGGCCGGTCGTCATCGGACACCCCAGCGGAACGATGCTGGCGCGGGCCCGCCTGCGGCGGGGGGTGGAGTGGGTGGTCGAGCAGGCGGCGTACTCCCGCACGGCCCGCCGCTTGATGGAGGGGTACGCCTTCATCCGCGCAGCAGGAGAGGTCCAGGAGGGCCCGGCCCCCGCTGAGCGGTCGCCCGGAGTGAAGGAGAGGCCATAGCCTTGCCCGAACCAATCCGGAAATTTTTCCTCCGGGATGCGGGCTGAAGCTCCGGGGAGGGTGCCATGATCTGGGAGCCTCAACTAGAGACCATGTCCCGTGCAGACCTGGCAGCGCTGCAGCTGGAGCGGCTGCAGGCGCTGGTGCGCCGGGTCTACGAGCGCGTGCCCTTCTACCACGACCGCTTTGAGGAGGCGGGAGTCCGTCCCGAGCACATCCGCACGCTGGACGACCTGCGTCGCCTTCCCTTCACCCGGAAGAGCGACTTCCGGGACAACTATCCCTTTGGCCTGTTCGCTGTGCCGCTGAGCCAGGTGGCGCGGGTGCACGCCTCCTCCGGAACGACGGGTAAGCCCATCGTAGTCGGCTACACTGCCAGCGACCTCCGCGTCTGGGCGGCGGTCTGTGCCCGCTGCCTGGCGGCCAGCGGGGCGCAGCCCGGGGACATCTTCCAGAACGCCTACGGCTACGGCCTGTTCACCGGAGGCCTGGGCATGCACTACGGCGCGGAACTCATGGGCCTGGTGGTGCTGCCTGTCTCCGGCGGCAACACCGAGCGGCAGGTGATGCTCCTGCGCGACTTCGGCCCCAGGATCATCGCCTGTACCCCCTCCTACGCGCTGACCCTGGCCGAGGCGCTGGCGGCGCAGGGGATTCGCCCGGGCACGTTGGCGCTGCGCTACGGCATCCTGGGTGCGGAGCCGTGGACCGAGGCCATGCGCGACGAGATCGAAGCCAAGCTGGGGATCGCCGCGCTGAACATCTACGGCCTGAGCGAGGTGATCGGCCCGGGGGTGAGCAACGAGTGCGTGGAAGAGAAAAACGGCGCCCACGTCTTCGAGGATCACTTCCTTGTGGAAGTGATCGACCCGCGCACGGAAGAGTCGCTGCCCCCGGGTGAAGCCGGGGAGCTGGTCTTCACCACGCTGACCAAAGAGGCGCTCCCCGTCATCCGCTACCGCAGCGGGGACATCGCCTCCCTGGACCCAACGCCATGCCGGTGCGGACGCACCCTCGTCCGCATGTCTCGTGTGGTCGGGCGGACGGACGACATGCTCATCATCCGCGGCATCAACGTCTATCCCTCCCAGGTGGAGGCGGCGCTGGTGGGCCTGCCGGAGCTCTCGCCGCACTACCAGCTGGTGGTCACCCGGGAGCGCACCCTGGACGAGCTGGAGGTGAAGGTGGAGGTAAGCGAAGGGTTCGCCAAGCAACTGGGCGGGTCGTTCAGCGGAGAGGAGGCCCCGGTGGCGGAGCTGGCCATGCGCTGCCAGCAGAAGCTGCTGGGCGTGCTGGGCATCACCGCCCGGGTGACGCTGGCCCCGCCGGGCACCCTCCCGCGCAGCGAAGGGGGCAAGCTGCGCCGCGTCGACGACCGGCGCCGGGTCTACGCATAGGCGGATGGCGCGGACGGCTGGGTGGGCGCCGGACTGAAGCCGGGGGCGGTGGCGCGGGTGGCTGGATGCGCGCGGGACTGAAGCCGGGGGCGGTGGCGCAGGTGGACGTCGTGGTCACCCGGGAGATGGTGGCGGAGTTCGAGGACGTGGGGCTTGTCCACCCCGTCTACTCCACCTGGGCCATGGTGCGGCACATGGAACAGGCCAGCCGCAGGCTCATCCTCCCTTACCTGGAGCCGGAGGAGGAGGCGGTGGGGTACGCGGTGAGCGTCACCCACCTGGCGCCCACCCCGGTGGGGATGCGCGTGACGGTGACAGCGCGCTTGGAGCAGATCGAGGGGAACCGGGTCGTCTGCGCGGTGGAGGCGCACAACGGGCTCACCCGGATCGGTGAGGGGACGCACGTGCAGGTGGTCCTGCCCAAGAGTCGGCTGCAGGCCCGAATCGCACAGATGGGCAAGCAAAGGCAACCCTGACGGGAGGTGGAGGAGGATGATTCGATGGAGGTCCGGTAGTGCAGATGCGGCGGGGCCCCGGCCTCGCCGCGGCGGGAGCAGGTTCCTTGCCCGACTCCTCACGGCGGCGGTGGTCCCGCTGCTGCTGGCGGCCTTTCCCTCCAGCAGCACAGCCTCCCACACCTACAAGATCGGTTTCATCGCCTCCATCACCGGCCCGGGTGCCAGCCTGGGCGAGCCCGAGCGGGACGTGGCACGCCTGCTGCAAGACCAGCTGACCTCAGCCCGGGGGGTCGTCGGTCCGGACCGCGTGCGGCACGCCGTGGAAATCCTCATCTTTGACGATCAGAGCCGGGCCGACACCGCGGCGAGCCTGGCCCGCCGGCTGATCAACGAGGAGAAGGTCGTCCTCCTCGTCGCCGGCACGCTCAGCGGGCCCAGCCTGGCCATGGTGCCCATCGCCACCGAGGGCCGCACCCCCATGATCTCCATGGCGTCGGCCCGGGCCATCATCGAGGACCCGCAGACCAAGCGCGCCCGCCCCTGGATCTTCAAGCCGGTGCCGGAGAACCTGCACTCGGCGCAGAAGCAGGCCGAGTACCTGAAGGCCGTCGGCACGACCAACGTCTGCCACCTCTACGAGAACACCGCCTACGGACAGGACACCTTCGCCAGCGCCAGCGCCGTCTTCCCCCCGGCAGGCATCAACATCGTCTACGGTGACGCCTTCGACCGCGCCGCCACCGAGTTCCCCCAGGTGGCGCGGGTGCGCGCCAGCGGCTGCCAGGCGGTGGTCATCGGCTCCATCCCGCCCGCGGCCTCGGTGATCAACGTGGCCGTACGTGAGCGGGCGGCTCAGGTGCGCATCGTCCACGGCCACGGAGCCTGCAGCCCCGACCTGATCAAGACGGCGGGCGCGGCCGCCGAGCGCACGGTGATGCCCTGCGGCAAGATCCTCGTAGCCGACCAGTTGCCCGCGGGGGACCCGGTGAAGACGCTTAACCTGAAGTTCATCAGCGACTACAGGCGCTTTACCGGCGGCAGGGAGATCAGCACCTTCGCCGGGCACGCCTTTGACTCGCTGCAGTGGGCGCTCATCGCCCTGCGCAACCTGTCGGACGGCCTGTCGCTGGAGCGGCAGCGGGATGCCGCCAGGGAGGCGCTGGAGACCAAGGTCAAGCGCTGGGCCGGGACCCACGGCTTCTACACCCTCAGCCCGGAGGACCACCTGGGCTGGAAGGCTGAGGAGTTTGCGTTCGTCACGGTGCGGGGAGGGAAGTTCCTCATCCTGCCGCGTGACCAGTGGAAGTAGCCTGCGACGCGAGTCCAAAGAGGCGCACTGCTGCGGCGGGTGGGGAGCGGCGCCCCCCACCCGCCGCGTAAGGAGGCTGTCCTCACGGCGACGGAACAGGCCCTCGGGGTCGGTCGGATGCCGTCCTCCCGCCGCAGCCCCCTGGCGGGGCAGTGGCTGGGCGGCGTCGTCCCCCTGCTGGCAGTCGGCCTGGTCCTCTGGGGCCGTCGCCACGGCTTCGGCCCCACCGAGTACCTGCAGTTCCTGGTGGACGGGCTGCAGGCCGGCGCCATCTACACGTTGGTGGCGCTGGGGTTCGTGGTGGTGCACCGTGTCACCGGCATCATCAACTTCGCCCAGGGAGCTTTCGTCATGTTGGGGCCGATGGTCACCATCACTATCTACGGGCGGGACTGGCCCCTGCCGCCCGCCGCGCGGCTGCTCCTGGCGGCCGCGGTGGCGGTGGGGCTCACAGCCGTCGTCGGGGTGGCAGTCTACCGGCTGGCGGTGCACCCGGCGCGGGGAGCCTCCTTGCTAACCAAGATCATGATCACGGTGGGGGTCTACGTGGCCCTGCAGGGGATGGCCCTGCTCCTGTGGGGGCCCCGGTCCTACGTCCTGCCGGCCTTCAGCACCCTCCAGATGGCGGACCGCACCTTTGCGCTCGGCGACGTGCTCTTCAAGGTCCAGAGCCTGTGGATCTGGGCGACGACCGGGGTGGCGGTGGCCCTTCTCACGCTCTTCTTCGAGCGGACCATGCTGGGGAAGGCCATGCGGGCCTGTGCTGCCGACCGGCTGGCGGCACGGCTCGTGGGTGTGCGCGTGGACGCCATGGCGGCGGTGGCCTTCGCGCTGGCCGCCGTGCTGGGGGCGGTGGCCGGGATCGTGGTCGGTCCGCTTACGCGCCCGACCTACGACATGGGGCTGGAGATCGGGCTGAAGGGATTCGTCGCCGCCGTGATGGGCGGGCTTGTCAGCTTCCAGGGGGCCGTGGTCGGGGCGCTGCTCCTGGGGGTGCTGGAGACGCTGTGGGCAGGGGTGACGCTGGCGGGCTTCAGGGACCTCTTCGCCTTCGTCGTCCTCATCCTGCTGTTGCTCGTCCGGCCCCATGGCTTCGCCGGCGGTGAGGAGGGGGAAGGCTCGTGAAGCGCCTTTCCTCAAGCACCAGGGCGTTCCTGCTGGCGGCTGCGCTCATGGTGGCCATCGGCTGGCTGGAGGGCGCCCGGCCCGGCGGGCTCTCCCTCCCCAGGCTCACTGCAGGGCTGGTCACGCTCGACCTGCTGATCCGTGCCGGGGTGTTCACCATCATCCTGGTCGGGCTCAACCTGCTCATGGGCTATGCCGGTCAGGTCTCCCTGGGCCAGGCGGCCTTCTACGGCATGGGGGCCTTCTTCTCGGCCATCCTCACGGTGAAGACGCGCAATGTGGGGATTCCCCCGGCCCTGGCGGGAGCGTGGTGGTGGCCCTGGCTCGTCATGGGATTGGGTGCGGTGATGGTCGGAGGGTTGGCCTACCTCATCGGCTGGGTGATCCTGCGCCTGCGCGGGCACTACCTGGCCATGGCCACGCTGGGCCTGGGGATCGCCGTCTTCATCGTCCTGCGGGAGAACCTGGGCCTGCCGCGGCTCGACCTGACGGGCGGCTTCGACGGCGTCGTGGGCATCCCGCGCCTGCGCGTGGGCGCCTACCCTCTATGGCCTGTGCACCGTTACTTCCTCCTGGTGTGGGCCGTCGCTCTGGCCACCGTGGCCCTGGGGTTGAACATCGTGGATTCCCGCCTTGGCCGGGCATTGCGGGCGATCCACCACAGCCAGCTGGCGGCGGAGACCCTGGGGGTGGACGCACCCCGGTACAAGGCGCAGATCTTCGCCACCAGCGCCGCGCTGGCGTCGCTGGCCGGCAGCCTCTACGCCCACTTCCAGGCGGCCGTGGTCCCCGCCACCTTTGGCTTCGTCCCCTCCCTGGAGCTGGTGCTGATGTCGGCGGTGGGGGGGATGGCCAGCATCTGGGGGGCGCCGCTGGGAGCGCTGGCTGTCCTGCTCCTGGAGGAGCTGCTGCGCACCCGCCTCCGCCTCATCCTCCCCGGGACGGGGGGAGAGCTCGAGGCGGTGGCCTTCGGGCTGCTCCTGATCCTGGTTCTGCTCTTCTGGCCGCGGGGCCTGGCCGGCCGTGTCTCCGGTCCCCTGCGTCGCCCCACACCGGCCAGGGGAGCGGGGTAGCCGTGCCGTCCGCGGCAGGCACCCAGGCCATGTCCGCACCGCTGCTGGAGGTGCGGCAGGTCACCAAGGCCTTCGGCGGCCTGGTGGCGCTGCAGGACGTCTCGCTGGCGGTGTGGCCAGGACAGATCAAGGGCCTGATTGGCCCCAACGGTGCCGGCAAGACCACGCTCTTCAACCTGATCACAGGGATCCTCCCGCCGCTACGTGGTGACATCCTTTTTCGCGGGGGGTCCATCGTCGGGCTCCCTCCCTACCGCATCGCCGACCTGGGCATCGCCCGCACGTTCCAGAACGTGCAGCTTTTCGCGGGGATGACGGTGCTGGAGAACGTGCTGGTGGGGTTCCACCGGCACATGCAGGGCGGGTTGCTGGACGCGGCGTTCCGCTCCCCGAGGATGCGGCGCGAGGAGCGGGAGGTGCGCGAACGGGCCTTGGGCCTGCTGGAGGAGTTCGACCTGCTGCGCTGGGCCCATGAGCCCGTGGAGAGCCTTCCCTTCGGCCGCCAGCGGGTCGTGGAGGTAGCACGGGCGGTGGCGGCGGCGCCCATCCTGGTCCTGCTGGACGAGCCCGGCGCGGGGCTGAGCGGCGCGGAGAAGGTCCGCCTCACCCAGGTCATCCGCAAGTTATGCCAGGACGGCGTCACCGTCTTCCTCGTGGAGCACGACATGGAGCTTATGATGGGCCTGGCCGATGAGGTGGCGGTGCTGGACCACACCGTGCTCATAGCCGAGGGACCGCCTGCGGTCATCCAGAGTCACCCCGCTGTGATCGCCGCCTACCTGGGGGAGGCGGAACCCACCCATGCCCCTTGAGGTCCGAAACCTGGAAGCCGGATACGGCTTCCTGCAGGTGCTGCGGGGGATCTCACTGGACATCCGCCAGGGGGAGATCGCGGCCGTGATCGGCGCCAACGGAGCGGGGAAGACCACACTGCTGCGCACCCTCTCCGGCCTGCTGCGTCCGGCCGGTGGGCAGATCATCTTCGACGGGCGGGACATTACCGGCTGGCCGCCCGAAAGGATCGCCGCCCTGGGCCTCGTCCACATCCCCGAGCGCCGTCACCTCTTCGGCCCCCTGCCGGTTGAGGACAACCTCCTCCTGGGCGGCTACCTCCGCCTGCGCCGCGAGCCACGGGCCGCCGTACGCGAGGACCTGCAGCGCGTCTACGCGCTCTTCCCCCGGCTGAAGGAGCGGCGGCGGCAGCGTGCCGCCACCCTCAGCGGCGGGGAGCAGCAGATGCTGGCCATCGGCCGTGGGCTGATGGCCCGCCCGCGCCTGTTGATGCTCGACGAGCCCTCTCTGGGGCTGGCCCCCCTGCTGGTGCGCGAGCTCTTCCGGGTGATCGCCGAGCTGCGGGAGCAGGGACAGACCATCCTCCTGGTGGAACAGAACGCCCGGCAGGCGCTACAGATTGCCGACACGGCGTACGTGATGGAGACGGGCCGGATCGCCCTGCGTGGCCCGGGCCGAGAGCTGCTAACGTCGCCGGTGGTGCAGGCCGCCTACCTCGGTCGCAGCGTGGCCGCGGGACGCTGAGCTGCGCTGGCTTCACGCGGCGGGACCCCCGCCCGGGGGCCGCAGGCCTGAAATGCCCGCGTCCTGGGCAGAGATGCCAGCGGGATACGCGAGGCAGCACCGGAGGAGCACATGATCGGCCCGACGCTCCGAAGACGGACGAGCGGGTTCCTGCTGGCCCTGGTCCTGGCCATGGGCGGCGTGGGGGCGCCGTGGGCCGCCCGCACCGCTGCAGCCGCCGATGCGTCCATCGTCTTCGCCGCGGTGGACATCCTCAAGCAACAGCACCACGCGGCGCCGGATCCGGTGCGGCTGCTGGCCGCGGCTGCAGAGGGCCTGCGCCAGGCGCTGTCCCAGGCGGGCATCGCCGCGCCGCCGGCGGCGCTGCTGGCGGGAGCGGAGGCGGCCGCGCGAGAGGAGTTCCAGCGGTACTTCGACCGGGCCGCCGTGGTTGCCTACGGACGTCTCAGCGAGGTCCAGCTACAGTACGCCGCGGCCGCTGCTGCCGCCGCCAGCCTGGACGATTCCCACACAGCCTTCCTCCTGCCCGAGCAGTGGGCGGAGGTGCAGCGCGAGCTCTCCCACCAGGCCTCCTTCATCGGCATCGGCATCCGGCTCCTCAACCGGGGAGGCCGGTTCTACGTGATGAACGTCTTCCCGGGGACCCCGGCGGCGCGGGCCGGGCTGCGCGACCTGGACCGCGTGGTGGCCGTGGACGGCCAGAGCACCGAGGGCATGGCCCTCCAGGAGGTATCGCGGCGCATCCGCGGCCCCCAGGGGATGCCGGTGGAGGTGGTCGTCCGTCGACCGGGCGAGCCCGCCCCGCTGGTCTTCACCATTAGCCGGGAGCCCATCCGGGTCCCCGCGGTGGACGCCCGCGTGGTGGAGGGTCAGACGGGGTACGTCCACCTTCACCACCTGGGCAGCGGCGCCACGGTGCAGTTCCGGCGGGCGCTGCAGGACCTGCAGGCACGGGGGATGCGGGCGCTGGTGCTGGACCTGCGGGGCAACGGCGGGGGGCTGGTGGGCGAGACGGTGAGCGTGGCCAGCGCCCTGCTGCCGGCAGGGCTGCCCGTGATGCACCGGGAGAACCGCCTGCGCCGCGTCGCCGACCGGACCAGGGGCGGGCCGCTGCTCTCGACGGAATTGCCGCTGGTGGTCCTGGTTGACGAGGCCACCGCCTCCGGCGGCGAGGTCGTCGCCGCGGCGATGCGGGAGCACCGGCGCGCTCCGCTGGTGGGCGTGCGCACCGCCGGTGCCTTGATGGCCAGCCTCTACTTCCCCCTTCCCGGCGGCACGGCCATCGAGGTGGCGGTGGAGCGCGTCACCACCGGCAGGGGGACGGTCGTGGAAAAGGTCGGGCTGGCCCCCGACGTGCAGGTCGAGCTGACCCCCGACGATCTGGAGAGGGGAGTGGACGCGCAGCTGGAGCGCGCCCTGGAGGAGCTCCGACAGCGGGTGCGCGCCCCGGCGCTGGCCCCGGCGGCCTGAGCCCTACCTCGACGCGCTGCGGGATTCCCCCCGTGGTGGGTGCACCGGGGGGTGTGCTACCCTTACACCTAAGTCAGCCCTTCAACCCCGGAGGTTGTCTGTTGCGCGGGTCGCTCGTGCCGCTGGTCACACCTTTTCGCAACGGCCGGATCGATGAGCGCCGCTTCGACGACCTGGTGCGCTGGCAGATCGAGAGCGGCAGCCACGGCGTGGTGGTCTGCGGGACGACGGGAGAGCCCACGGCCCTCTCGCTGGAGGAGCGGGAGGAGCTAGTGGCGCGTGCCGTACGGGTGGCGCGCCGCCGCATCCCCGTGGTCGCCGGCACGGGGACGGACAACCTGGAAGAGACGCTGAGGCTGACGGCCGCCGCCAGGAAGGCGGGTGCGGATGCGGTCCTGGTCGTGGTCCCCGCCTACAGCCGCCCCTCCCAGGAGGGACTCTACCAGTACTTCCGCACGGTGGCCGAGTCGGTGGACCTGCCGCTGATCCTCTACAACATCCCCGGCCGCACCGCCATCAACCTCGAGGCCTCCACCATCGCGCGCCTGGCGCGCGACGTGCGCAACATCGTCGGGGTGAAGGAGGCAAACAAGGACTTCGAGCACATCACCCGGGTCTTCCACCTGGCGCCGAAGGGGTTCTTGGTTTACTCCGGCATCGAGCTGTTCTGTTTCTCCCTGCTGGCCCTTGGTGGGGCGGGGCACGTCAGCGCCACCGGGAACGTCATGCCCCGCGAGGTTGCGCGCCTCTACGATCTGGCCGCCGCCGCCCGCTGGGAGGAGGCCAGGGAGCTGCACAACTACCTCCTTCCGCTAGACGAGGTCCTCTTCATCGAGACCAACCCCGTACCGGTGAAGACGGCGCTGGGGCTGATGGGCAAGATCGCCCCGGAGGTGCGGCCGCCGCTGGCGCCCCTGGCACCACAGAACGTGGAGCGGCTGCGCGCGGTGCTGGCGCACTACGGCCTGCTGGCTCCAGCACCCCTATCCGCAGGGGGCGATGCCTAGACGGGGGCTGCCATGAGGCGAGTGCGCTTTCTGGCACAGGGACGGTTGCACCACGGCACATGGGGGGAGGAGGTGTTGCTGGATGAATCAGGGCGCGCCTGGCGGCCTGACGACGTCACCTGGTTGCCTCCCGTGACGCCTTCGAAGATCCTGGCGTTCGCTCTGACCTACGCCGACCACGCCGCGGAGCTGGGCGTGGGCCGGCCGGAGGAGCCGGTGCTCTTCCTCAAGCCTCCTTCGGCGCTGGTGGGCCACCGCGCTCCGGTGGTGTACCCTACCGGGGTGGAGTACCTGCACTACGAGGCGGAGCTGGCGGTGGTGATCGGCCGGCGCTGCCGACGCGTCCGGCCCGAGGCGGCGCGCGACGTGGTCAAAGGGTACACCGTGGCCAACGACATAACCGCCCGCGACTTCGTCCGCAACTTCTACCGCCCTCCGGTGAAGGCCAAGGGTTGGGACACCTTCCTGCCGTTGGGGCCTGCGCTGGTGGACGACGTGGCCGAGCCCGGAGCCCTGACCCTGCGCACCTACGTGAACGGCGAGCTACGTCAGGAGGGGAACACGCGGGACCTCTTCTACCCCCTGGAGGAGCTGGTGGCCTACCTCTCCACCTTCATGACGCTGGAAGAGGACGACGTGATCCTCACCGGCACGCCCAGGGGCATCTCCCCCGTCCACCCCGGCGACCTGATGCGCGTCGAGGTGGAGGGGATTGGCGTTCTGGAGAACCCCGTTATCGCGGAGGGGACTGCTGAAGTGAGGATCGTCCGGCACTTCATCGACGGCGAATTCGTGGACGCAGCCGCGGGGCGGACGTTTCAGAGCCTCAATCCGGCCACCAACACGCCCATCGCCGAGGTGGCCGCGGGGAGCGCGGAGGATGTGGACCGCGCCGTGCGGGCAGCCCGCAGGGCTTTCGACGACGGCCCCTGGCCGCGGATGCGTGCCGCCGACCGCGCCCGGGCCCTGCAGCGCATCGCAGACATCATCGAGCGGCGCGTCGAGGAGATCTCCCTGGCGGAGTGTGTGGATACCGGCATCCCCTACACGCAGGTCCGGCAGGGTCAGATCCCCCGTGCGGCGGAGAACTTCCGGTTCTTCGCCGAGATGGCCACCCACGTCCCCCATGAGGCCTTCCCTGTGGAGGGCGCATTCGTCAACTACGTGCAGCGCGTCCCCGCCGGCGTGGCAGGATTGATCACCCCCTGGAACACGCCCTTCATGCTGGAGAGCTGGAAGGTGGCGCCCTGTCTGGCCGCCGGGTGCACCTGCGTGCTCAAGCCCGCGGAGTGGGCGCCGCTGTCGGCGGCCCTGCTGGCGGAGGTCGTCCGCGAAGCCGACCTCCCGGCCGGTGTCTTCAACGTCGTCCAGGGGTTCGGCGAGACCGCCGGTGCGCCGCTCGTGGCCCACCCCCTGGTGAACCTGATCTCCTTCACGGGTGAGACCACGACCGGCCGGGAGATCATGCGCAACGGCGCCGCCACCCTGAAGCGCTTCTCCATGGAGCTGGGGGGGAAGTCTCCCGTAGTCGTCTTCCCGGACGCCGACCTGGAGCGGGCGCTAGACGCCACCATCTTCGGCCAGTACACGCTGAACGGGGAGCGCTGCACCGCCAACTCCCGCCTGCTGGTGCACCGGCGCATCCACGACGAGTTCGTGGGCCGGCTTGTGGAGCGCGTGGCCCGGCTGCGTCTGGGCGATCCCCTCGACCCGGCCACCGAGGTCGGGCCCCTCATCCACCCGGAGCACTGGGAGCGGGTGTACGGGTACGTGACGCTGGGGGTGCGGGAGGGGGCCCGGCTGGCCACCGGCGGAAGGCGGCCGCCCGGCCTGCCGCAGGGGAACTACCTGGAGCCTGCGGTGTTCACCGGCGTGGCCACCACCATGCGTATCGCCCAGGAGGAGGTCTTCGGGCCGGTGCTGGCGGTGATCCCCTTCGAGAGCGAGGAGGAGGCCGTGCGCCTGGCCAACGGCGTGCGCTACGGCCTGGCCGCCTACGTTTGGACCGGCGACCTCTCCCGCGGCCACCGCGTGGCCGCAGCCCTGGAGGCGGGCCTGGTCTGGGTGAATTCCCAGAACGTCCGCGACCTGCGCACACCCTTTGGCGGCATGAAGGACTCCGGCATCGGCCGCGAGGGGGGCCGCTACTCCTTCGACTTCTACCAGGAGTACAAGACCATCCACATCGCCCTGGGCGCTCACCGCATCCCGAGGATGGGGACGGGGGAGAGGGAGCGGGAGACCGACTTCCGCGGGCTCGACGGATAGGTGAGCTTTGCAGCTCGCAGCGGCTGTTTGGCAAGGAGGCGAGGGGAGATGCCGGCACGGACCGGAGCCGAGTACGTAGAAGGGCTGCGCACGCGCCCCCCGGAGCTGTGGGTCGAGGGGCAGCGCGTGCCAGACCCGACCGCTCATCCCGCTTTCCGCAACGTCGTCCGCAGCCTGGCCGCCCTCTACGATGCGCAACACGACCCGGCCTTACGTGAGGAGATGACCTACGTCTCCCCGTCGTCAGGCGCGCGGGTCGGGATGTCGTTCCTCGTCCCCCGTTCCCGCGAGGATCTGGCCCGCGTCCGACGCATGATGAAGCGCTGGGCGGACTACTCCGGCGGGATGATGGGACGCACGCCCGACTACCTGAACCGGGCGCTGACGGCCTACGCCGCCGCCGCCGACTACTGTGCCCAGAACGACCCGCGTTTCGGGGAGAACATCCGCCGCTACTACGAGTACGTCCGCGAGCACGACCTGGTGCTGACCCACACCCTGATCAACCCCCAGGCCAACCGCAGCGTCGGCCCCGGCGGGCAGGCCGACCCCACGCTGGCCGCCCGCGTGCTCCGGCAGACCGCCGAAGGCTTGGTCATCCGCGGCGCGCGCATGCTGGCCACCCTGCCCGTCGCCGACGAGCTCATGGTCTTCCCTTCCACGCTGCTGAAGGCCACCGAGGAGGACCGGCCCTACGCCTTTGCCTTCGCCATCCCCACCGCGACACCGGGGCTGCGCTTTCTCTGCCGCGAGTCCTTCCACCACGGCGGCACAGACTTCGACCACCCCCTGGCCGCCCGCTTCGAGGAGATGGACGCCGTGGTCATCTTCGACGACGTCTTGGTCCCCTGGGAGCGGGTCTTCCTCCTGGGGGACGTGGATCGGTGCAACAAGGCCTTCGGCGCCACCAACGCCGTGGTGCACATGGCCCACCAGGTTGTCATCAAGAACGTGGCCAAGACCGAGTTCGTCCTGGGGGTCGCCTCCCTGATAGTGGACGCCATCGCCATCGAGTCCTTCCAGCACGTGCAGGCCAAGATCGCGGAGATCATCTACTACCTGGAGACGATGAAGGCCTTCCTGCGCGCCGCCGAGGCCGACGCCCAGGTGGACAAGTGGGGGGTGATGACACCGGCCTGGCCGCCGCTGGACGCCGCCCGGAACATGTTCACCTGGATGTACCCGCGGATGATCGAGATCGTCCAGTTGCTGGGGGCCGGCGGACTGATGGCCCGGCCGACACGGGCGGACGTGGAGGGACCGCTGGGCCAGGCCGTGGAGAAGTACTACCAGGCGGCGCGGCTCCCGGCGGTCGACCGGATCAAGCTCTTCCGCCTGGCCTGGGACCTGGCCCTCTCGTCGTTCGGCTCCCGGCAGGTGATCTACGAGCGCTTCTTCTTCGGCGATCCGGTGCGGATGCAGATGGCCACCTTCGCCAACTACGACCGTACTCCCTACGTGGAGCGGGTGCGGGCGTTCCTCGACCGCTCCGGCGTCCCGGACTCTGCGGCGGCGCTCTCTGCGGAAGCGCTTTCGGAGGGCAAGTAGGTGGACGCCGCCACGGGGTCTGGCCCGTCCGCCTTCCGGCGCATCATGGGCCGCTTCGCCACCGGGGTCACCGTGGTGGCGGTGGAGGCGGCGGAAGGGGTGCACGGCATGACGGCCAACGCGGTGACCTCCGTCTCCCTGGAGCCGCCCCTGGTCCTGGTGTGCGTGGACCGGCGCGCCCGCATGCACCGCCACCTGGCGATGGAAAGGCCCTTTACCATCAACATCCTGCGGCAGGAGCAGGAGCCGCTCTCCCGCTACTTCTCCGGCTCCTGGCCGTATCCCACCCCGCCCGAGTTTCGCTTCCAGCACTGGGAGCACGGCCCGCTCCTGGTCGGCGCGCTGGCGGCCTTGGGCTGCCGCATGGACCGCCTCCTCGAGGCGGGCGACCACACCGTGGTCCTGGGGCGGGTGATGGGTCTGCACGAGGGCGAGGGGGGACTGCCGCTGGTGTTCTTCGGCGGCCGCTACCGCCGGCTGGTGGAAGCGGAGGCCTACGCGGGCGCGCCGGCGGACCCCTGGACTCACGAGTCGGTGCGCATCCACTACGATGAGCCCTGAGCGCCCGGTCGGGACGAACGTCCTCCGCGCCGCGCACATCGAGCTCCGCGTCACCGACCTGGAACGGGCCGAGGAGTTCTACGTCGGCCTGCTGGGATTCGTGCAGACGGCGCGGGACGCCGACCGGGTCTACCTGCGCGGCTACGAGGAATGGCTGCACCACAGCCTGGTCCTGCGCCGGGCTCCCTCGCCGGGGGTGGGGCACATGGCGTTTCGGGTCGCCGTCCCAGTGGACATGGAGGTGCTGGCGGAGCTGGCGAAGCGGGACGGCCTGGCGCACCGGTGGGTGGAGGGGGAGGAGGCGGGACAGGGGAAGGCTCTCCGCCTGCAGGACCCCGCCGGGCTCCCCCTGGAGTTCTTCCACGACATGAAGCCGGTGGAACGTCTGTTGCAGCGCTACCACATCCACCGCGGGCCCGGGGTGATGCGCCTGGACCACTTCAACTGTCAGGTCCCCGACGTGCAGCAGGCGGCCGACTGGTACCAGCAGGTCCTGGGCTTTCGCTGTTCGGAGCTCACCGAGACCGAGGAGTCTCCACCCCGCCTCTGGGCCATCTGGCTGCACCGCAAGCAGAACGTCCACGACATGGCGCTGATGACCGGCCGAGGTCCCCGGGTGCACCACGCCGGATTCTGGATGGCGGATACCGCAGGGGTTCTGCGCGCTTGTGACGTCCTGGCCGCCGCCGGGCTCGTGGGGAGTATCGAGCGCGGGCCCGGCCGGCACGGCCTCTCCAACGCCTTCTTCCTGTACCTGCGCGACCCCGACGGCAACCGCATCGAGCTCTACACCGGCGACTACATGATCGCCGACCCCGACTGGCCGGCAGTGCGCTGGAAGCTCGGCGACCCGCGCCGGGCGACGCTGTGGGGCCACGCCGCGCCGCCCTCCTGGTTCGACGAGGCCGCGGTGGTGGAGTCCGTCATCGACGGCGCCCTGCAGCCGGTGCGGCCTCCGGCGCTTCCCGATCGTCCCACCGCGGTGCGCTGAAGCCAGGGACAGGATCGGGGAGTCCATGGAGCGGATGATGGAGGAGACGCTGCGGGCCCTGCTGGGGGCGGCCCCGGACGACGAAACCCTCCGGGCGGTCGAGGAGTGGCGGAGCGCCTGGCGCCGGGAGTGGGAGCGCGTGGAGAGCTTCGACCTGGGAGACGAAGACCCGCCCGCCCCCCTTTGGTGCTGGCCGCCGTGAGCGCCGGCCTGGCCGCGCTGGCCGCCGCCATCCGCACCGGTCGCCTCTCGCCGGTCGACCTGGTGGAGCGCTGCCTGGAGCGGATCCGCGCCACAGAGGAGCGCCTCCACGCGTTCATCCATGTGGACGCGGAGGGCGCGCGGGAGGCGGCTAGGCGGCGGGAGGCTGAGGTGCGCCGCGGCCAGGTCCGCGGCCCGCTGCACGGGATCCCGGTGGCGGTTAAGGACCTGTTCGACCAGGCCGGCCTGCCCACCACCGCGGGGGCGGCGATCCGCCGCGGGCACAGGGCAAAGACCACCTCCACGGCGGTGCAACGCCTGCTGGAGGCGGGCGCGGTAGTGATCGGCAAGACCAACCTGCACGAGTTCGCCTTCGGCGTCACCTCCGTCAACCCGCACTTCGGCGCCGTGGCCAACCCCTGGGACACCGAGCGCGTGGCCGGCGGGTCCAGCGGCGGGTCGGCGGCGGCGGCGGCGGCGGGATGCTGCCTCGCAGCCCTGGGGACGGACACGGGAGGGTCCATCCGCATCCCGGCGGCCCTGTGCGGCGTGGTGGGACTGAAGCCCACCTTCGGCCGGGTGAGCCGGCACGGCGTGGTGCCGCTTTCCTGGTCCTTCGACACAGTGGGCCCGCTGGCGCGCAGCGTGGCCGACGCGGCCCTGCTCCTCAGCGTCCTCGCGGGGCCCGACCCGCAGGACCCGCTCACCGGACGGGGCGCGCCGTTCCCGCCTCAGGTCCCGCCCCCACCGCCCACCTTCCGTATCGGCCGCCTGCGCGGTCCGCTCTTCGACGAAGCTCTGGACGATGAGGTGGGGGCGGCGCTGGAGCGGGCCTGCACTCTCCTGGCCCGCGCCGGGGGCCGGGTTCGGGAGGTGAGCGTGGAGGCGTCGCTGGCCGGGCAGATCGCGCAGACGACGATCCTCTTCGCCGAGGCCAGCGCCTACCACCGGCGCGCTTATCCCGGGCGGCTGGCGGAGTACGGTCCGGACGTGCGCGAGCTGCTGGCCGCCGGGGCCACCATCCCCGCCACCGCCTACGTGGACGCGCAGCGGGTGCAGGGGGTGGCCATCCGGCAGACCCGGCACCTGTTTGCGGACTACGACGCGCTGATCTGCGCCGCCGTCCCCGTGCAGGCTCCGCGCATCGAAGAGGTGGACCCGGCGCGGGGCGAGGGCTGGCGGCGCGCCCGTGCGCCCCTCTCCCGCCTCACCAGGCTGTTCAACCTCACCGGGCTGCCTGCGGTGGTCGTGCCGGTGGAGCGGGCCCGCGGCGGCCTTCCGCTGGGCGTCCAGCTTGCGGCGGCGCCGGGGGAGGAGGCTCGCCTGCTGGCCATCGCAGCGGTGCTGGAGGCCGTCGCCGACTGGACCCTCCCCCCGCTGTTGTAGTCCCGGGTGGGAGGTGGCGCGAGGCTACGTGCAGCGCGCCGCCGCGACAATCAGCTCGGCCGCGGCCGCGGGCGAGGGGGCGGCCAGGACGTAGCAGCGGGCGACCCGGAGCAGGTGGCTGAATCCGGCGAAGGCGTCTTCCAGGCGGTGAGCGTAGCGCAGGGAGGAGTGCTGCTGCTCCCCCAGGACCATGAGGAGCTCCGCGCGTGATAAGGGCGCCAGGCCTCCGCCGTCCGGCCGCAACAGCACGAACCCCTCGACCGGAGCTGCTCCTGCTGCGCGGGCTGCGGGGAGGTAGAAACGGACGCCACCCTCCCGTGCCACCTCTGCGCCGCGGGGAAGAGTGCCGACCGCCTGAGCGGTCCAGGGCTTCACCGCCATAGGCAGCGGAAACGGCAGCGCCGTCGCTGCCTCCGGGTCCAGCAGCGTGATCTCGTCGGTGAGGTAGGCCGCGCCCTGCCGGACCAGGACGGCCACTGTTGAGGTCTTCCCCGCTCCGCTTTTCCCGACGACGATCCAGGCCCGCCCGTCGATGGTCACTGCGCCCGCGTGGATGAAGAGCAGGCGGCGCAACAGGGCCGCGCCGGTCGCGGTCACCTGCCCCAGGAGCAGGGGGAGCCACCCGGTCTCCGGCAGGGTCACCGACCACAGGACCCTGTCGTCCACGGCTCCCGTGGCCAGGCGGTCCTCGGCCACAGTGACCTCCAGGGGAGGGAGGGGCTCCGCCGCGCTGAGGGGGGTCAGGAGCGGAGCAAGAACGGCAGCGATCCGGTCCGGAGCGGCGATGCGGATCTCCCAGCCCGGAAGGGTCAGGGTATGTCGTGCGGGCATCACCGGGGCCCGACCCAGCGCAGGGATGCACGCCGCCATCGGCCGTCCTCCTCCCAGAGGACGCCCGCGTCCGCCAGGCTGCGCAGCGACTCGGCCAGGTGCTGCTCCGGTCCGCCCAGGGTGGCGGTCATTTCCGCGGTTGTCCTTCCCTCACAGGCCTCCCAGACCCGCCGGGCTGCGGAATCCAGGTGGATGAGGCGCGCTTTTGCCACGTCCAGCAGGACGACCTCCCCGTCGAGCTCTGCAGCCAGGAAGGGCGCGCTCACGGCGTCGCGACAGGGACCACCCCGCGCAGGACCCCCAGGACGACCAGGCGGAAGGCTGCGCTGTAGGACGGCGTGCAGGTGACCAGAGCGATACCGCGCTCCCCCACCGGCGCCGAGAGCACCTCCACCTGCTCGGGGCGCACGACCTCCGAGCCCACCACTGCGTACCGGTATCGGCGCCCCCCGTAGTCCACGAAGATCACGTCCCCCCGGCGCAGGGTGTCGAGGCGGAAGAAGGGCGCCCCGTAGGTTGTGCGGTGGCCGGCGATGCCCAGCACCCCGGGGCGGTCGGGAAGTGTGGTCCAGGTGATCCGGCCGACTCCGAACTTGCGCAGGTGCTCTGGGGTCGCCCCTTCCGGGACGAAGCGCCGCAGATCCAGCCGGGGGATCGTCAGCACCATCCCGTCGGAGACGACCCGGCCGGCCGGCGCGGCAGCTCTGCCCTGTGCAGATTCCCAGGCGGCCAGCGCCGCGGTCTGCGCCGGTCCCACCGCCACCGCCGTGTACGCGATCCACCCAAAGGGGGCGAGCACCAGCACCACGCCCGCGACGACACACAGCGTCCCTGCCACCCGCAGGACCCTGCGGAAGGGTGGTGGATCCTTGATCCCGTAGACGATCATGTCTTGGCGCCCATGCGGCGCAGCACGACCCCCAGGGAGATCAGGGCGATCCCGCTGGCGAAGGGAACCCACAGGTTCGCCCCCCCGTAGGGGAGGACCTCGCGCGGGAGCGACACGGGGCGTGGCGGTCGCGCGGCCTCGACCAGCGGCCGGACAACCGGCGGTCGCGCAGCCGGAGGCCGGACGACCGGAGTAGCCACCGCCCTGGGGACTGCGGGCAGGACGACGGGGGTCACGCGGGCCGGCGGCGCCACCGGTGGGGGGACTGCCGGTTCGACGGGCGTGGGTGGGGTGTGGGGCGTAGCGACCGGAGTGGGTGGAGGGACGACGGCCTCGGGGGGTGGCGCGGGCGGCACCACCAGCAGAGGCGCGGCGATGAGGATGGGCAGGAGGATCCCGATGATGGGAAGCAGCGGCAGCCCGGGTCCGGGAGGTCCTGCCGGCGGAGGGGGAGGAGGAATGGGAGAGACAGGATCAACCCCTGTGGCCAGCGGGATCGAAGCGATCTTCACTCCCCGCGGCTGCAACCTCATCAACTCCCGCCGGGAGGCGGATTCCTGCGCTTGACGCTTCTCGCGGGAGGCGCCCCCCTCTTTGATAGCACAGAATCGGGACCCGGTTTCATGAAGTCAAAAGCAGTCTCCGGACCGGTTATCCGGCCCGAAGACAGGGAGAAGCCCGCTGTGGCGACCGCTAGGGCATCAGGTTGAGCCGTACTGAGGGCGGCACCTCCAGCGGCCCCGAGGCCACTGCTGCCGGAGCAGCGGGTTGAGACGGGGCCTGGGTCTGCTCCTCCTGGGAAGGCCCGGTCAACAGCGCCCCTCCCATTCCCAGGGCCAGCAGCAGCAGTCCGATCAGACCGGCCGCGCCCGCCCCCGTCCCTCCGCCGCCGGATGTGGGCGGGGGGAGACTGGGCTCTGAGGTAGGAGGCGGCGATGTCGTCTGGATCGTTGTGGCCAGCGGGATAGAAGCAATCCTAATACCACTCCCTGGCAGCGTAGGCATGATCATACCCCTCTCTGCTGATGTCGAGCCTAGCACCCACGCTTCGACGCCTACAATCTGTCGGAGGACAGAAAGCGGGTGCGTGAACGACCGATTTCCCCCGGACCCTTTGGCCCTCCGGTTTTCCGGCAGGAAACGCCGCAGACCGCCCGGGAAGTAGATGTATCCGTGGTGGAGACCTGGAACCTTGGGAAGACCTTCCGGCCGCCGACCTGGCCCCTCTCCCTCGCCGGTCGGGTCTCCAAGCGCCCCGTGCGCGCGCTCGCCGGCCTGTCGCTGCGCGTAGAGCCGGGGGAGGTCTTTGGCCTGATGGGGCCCAATGGTGCCGGGAAGACCACGCTGCTCAAGGTCCTGGCGACGCTGCTGCTTCCATCCGAGGGCGGCGGGCGAGTGGACGGGGCGGACCTGGTGCGCCAGGCGGGCTTGGTTCGGCGGCGGGTGGGACTGGCCACAGGCGACGAGCGCACCTTCTACTGGCGGCTCACCGGCAGGGAGAACCTGGAATTCTTCTCCGGTCTGCGCGGGCTCTCCCCGGCGGCCGCCCGCCGCCGTACCGACGCGGTCCTGGGGAGCGTGGACCTGGTGGAGCAGGCGGACGAGATCGTGGGCCGCTACTCCACGGGGATGCGCCAGCGGCTGGCCATTGCCCGGGCCCTCCTCGGTGATCCCCCGGTGGTGCTGCTGGACGAGCCCACGCGCAGCCTCGACCCCGTGGCCGCAGACCGCGTGCAGGTCCTCATCCGGCGCCTCTCCCGCGATGAGGGGAGGACGGTGATTCTCGCCACGCACCAGTTGGGCGAAGCCGCCGCCTGCGACCGCGTAGGCGTACTCGTGGCCGGGACGCTGCGTGAGGTGCTGGTGCCGCAGGCCGTGGGGGAGGAAGGTCTGCGCCGACGCTACCACGCGCTCGTGGAGGTTGCGGATGAGCGTCCTCAACCAGTTGCGGGCCTTCCTTAGAAGAGACTACCTCCTGGCCAGCTACTCCCGCCTCGCCCTCACCTGGCAGGTCTTCACCGTCGTCCTGGTGGCGCCCACGCTCTACTACCTGGGACGGCTCATCCGGCCGGCCGCCTCGCCGCACCTGGCCCCCTACGGTGGGGACTACTTCGCCTTCGCCATCTTGGGCGTGGCTCTCTTCGGCCTGCTGGCCGCGTCCATGGCCGCCGCGGCCGCGGCGATCCGCCAGGAGCAGATGGTCGGCACGCTGGAGATGCTTGTCGCCGCTCCCGTCTCCCTGCCCACGCTGGCCGCGGGGCTCTCACTGTGGAGCGTCCTGCTCGCCGCCGCGCAGACATTTCTCTACCTGACGCTGGGCGTGGTGGTATTCGGGATAGACCTGGGCCGGGCCAACCTCGCCGGGGCTGCACTGGCCCTGCTCCTGGCGGTGGCGATATTCGCGGCCGTGGGACTATTCGCGGCGGCCTTCGTCTTGGTCTACCGGCACTCCGACCCGTTCAGCAGCATCTTCGCCGGGCTCTCCGCCCTCCTAGGGGGCGTCCTCTACCCACCCAGCGTCCTTCCCCCGGTGCTGCGGTTGGTGGCGGAGTTCGTGCCGCTGACGCACGCACTGCGGGCCGTCCGCCTGGCCGTGCTGGAGGGGGCCGGACTGGCGGCGCTGCGCCGGGAGCTCCTCGTGCTGCTCCTGTTCGCCGCGGTGCTGCTGCCGCTGGCAGGGGTACTCTTCCGCGGGGCGGTGCAATACGCCAGGCGGGCCGGGACCCTTAGCGCTTACTGAGAGACGATCACCAGCGGTGCGGCCCGGTTCGTGAGTGACGGCGGGGCGGCGACGGTATCCCGGCCGGTCAGTGCCCGAAGTTCTCTACCACAACCACGCCGTAGGGCCCGCCGTCGATCACGCCGATGCCCACCAGGCGGTAGTCCGGCAGCAGGATGTTCTGCCGGTGCGCCTCGCTGGCCATGAGGGCCTCATGCGCCTCCCTGATACCTCCGGCGTAGGCGATGTTCTCGCCGACGATGCGCACGCGCACCCCCCGCCTCAACACCCGCTGCTGCGGGCCCAGGCCGCTGCGGTCGACGTGGGAGAGGTAGCCGAAGGCGAACATCTCCAGGCCATGGGCCCGGGCCACACTGCGGATGGTGGCGTGGGGCATGAGCGGGGTCAGCCCTGCGGCGGCGCGCTCGTTGTTGATCAGGTTGAGCATCGTCACCTCCCTCTCCCAGCTGCTCTGCGCCGTCGTCGTGCGGAAGGGCAGAGGGTAGGTGACCCAGGCGGTGGGCGCCCCCAGCACCACCGGGTCGTGGGAGGGAACCGGGGCCGGCGCGGCCAGCGCCGCCGTGGTCGCCAGCAGAAGCACGGAAAGAGACGCAGTTCGGAGCATCGCGGCCTCCGCGGGACTTCCAAGGTGGTGGGGCCTTGAGGTATGCCGCGTCCTCGCGGCGGGGTTGCCCCCCGGAAGCCCTGCAGGGTGGAGTTTGCCCAGCAGGGGGGCGGTCTAGTCGGGGGCTAACGCCGGGCCAGCTTGGCGGCGGCGGCCTCGTCGAGGAACCAGCAGACCTGCGGCCAGCGCAGCAGTGAGGCAGGGACCGCCGTGGAGGGCTCGTCCTCCAGTGCGCGCCGCACCGCCCGGGCCTTGTGGCTGCCGCTGGCCAGCACCAGCACCCGGGAGGCGAGGCGGATCATGCGGAGCGTGAAGGTGACCCTCCCCTGCGGCGGTTCGGGGGCCGTGGTTGCGGCGACCAGGCGGTCATCGAAAAGCGCCGGGGAGCCCGGGAAGAGCGAGGCGGTGTGCCCGTCGCGGCCTACCCCCAGGAGCACCAGGTCCAGTCGAGGCGGGTCGCCGAGCACTCGCCGCAGCTCTGCCTCGTAGCGGGCCGCGGCCTGCTGCGGGTCCGCTTCGACGGGGATGCGGTGGACGTGCGCCGCCGGCAGCGGCGCCCTGGAGAGCCACGCCCGCCAGGCCAGGGCGTAGTTGCTCTGCGGGTGGTCGGGTGGCACGGCCCGCTCGTCGCTCCAGAAGATCTCCATGTGGTGGTAGGGTAGCGCCCGCGCTCCGGCCTCGGCCAGCAGCGCGTAGAGGTCCTGCGGGGTGCGCCCGCCCGACAGGGCCAGGCCGAAGCGGTTCCCCTGGGCCACCGCCTGCGCCGCGACACCACGCACACTGCGGGCGGCCTCCTCGGCCAGGTCGCGGGGTGTGGGGAAGACGCGGACCGCCGGCCCGGTCCTCATCCCCGCCCTAGAAGGGAAGCCGCGGCGCGCAACGACTCCTCGCAGACGGGGTCGCGACCAAGGACGTCCATCTCGGCGGCCAGCAACGAGGGCTCGTCCTGCGGCGAGGGGTGAGTGTCAGCGGGATCAGGGAGGCGAGGAACACGGCCGGCTACAACCGCCGCCATCGCCGCCCGTCCCTCTCGATCAGCGAGCGCGCCGCAGGCGGCCCCCACGTACCCGCCTCGTAATTGGGGAAGTCGGTCGGCGGGTGGGCCGCCCACACTTCCAGGATGGGCATCACCAGCGCCCAGGCCTTTTCCACCTCGTCATGGCGGGCGAACAGCGTGCGGTCGCCTATCATGGCGTCCAGCAGCAGGCGCTCGTAGGCGGTGGGCTCCTCCGTCCCGAAGGAGGTGCCGTAGTCGAACTTCATGTTCACCGGCCGGATGCGGGTGGCCTGCCCCGGTACCTTGGCGGCGAAGCGCAGCGCGATCCCCTCGTCGGGCTGGATGTTCAGCGCCAGCATATTGGGCTGCATGGCCCCCACGCCTGCCTGCTGGAAAAGGACGAGCGGCGGCAGCTTGAACTGGATGGCGATCTCCGTCACCCGCTTGGCCAGCCGCTTGCCGCTGCGCAGGTAGAAGGGGACCCCCGCCCAGCGCCAGTTGTCGATCTCGAAGCGCACGGCCACGTAGGTGGGAGTCACCGAGTCCGGGGCCACGCGCTCCTCCTGCCGGTAGCCCGGCACCTCCCGCCCCTCCACCACACCGCGGCCGTACTGCCCGCGCACCGTCAGGCGCTCCACCTCCCCGGGGGCAAGCGGGCGGATGGCGTGCAGGATCTTCACCTTCTCGTTGCGCACCGCATCCGCCTCGATTGCCGCCGGCGGCTCCATAGCCACCAGCGTCAGCAGCTGCAGCAGGTGGTTCTGCAGAATGTCCCGCACCACGCCGGCTTCCTCGTAGTAGCCTCCCCGGCCACCGATCCCTCCGGACTCCGCCACGGTGATCTGCACGTGGTCCACGTACTGCCGGGTCCAGATGGGCTCGAAGATGGTGTTGGCGAAGCGGAAGATCATCAGATTCTGCACCGTCTCCTTGCCCAGGTAGTGGTCGATGCGGTAGATCTCCCCCTCCTCGAAGACTTCGTGCACCTTGGCGTTGAGGGCGCGCGACGTCTCCAGGTCGGAACCAAAGGGTTTCTCGATGATGATGCGCTTCCACCCGGTTGTTCCGCCCCTCCCCCGGCCGTGCCCCGCCAGCCCCGCCTCCGCCAGATGCCTGATGATGGCTTCATAGGCGCTGGGCGGCGTCGCCAGGTAGAAGAGACGGTTGCCGCCAAGGCCCAGCCGGCCGTCCAGGTCGGCGAGGAGAGCGCCCAGGCGCGCGTAGCCCTGCGGGTCGGTGTAGTCGCTCTGGATGTAGTGGATGCGGGCAGCGAAGTTCTCCCACGTCGTGGCGTCGTAGCGGATTTCCGGGCTCTCCCGCACCGCCTCCCGCACCTGTTCGCGGAAGGTCTCGCTGGTGAAGGGGCGACGGGCGAAGGCGACCACGGCGAAGGTCCCAGGCAGCAGCCCCTTGCGCCCCAGGTTGTACAGGTCGGGGATGAGGCGGTTGCGCGCCAGGTCGCCCGTGGCCCCGAAGATGACCGCGGCGGAGGGTTGGGGCATGCGCCGCAGCGTCAGCCCCTCGCGCAGCCGGTCGACAAGCAGCGTCTCCATGCCGGCGCTCCCGACCGCCCGGCTTTCCACGCCGCTACCCCTCCCGCACCGGGTGGCCGCCGAACTGCTGACGCAGTGCGGCGACGACGCGGGCGGTGAAGGAGTCGTCCTGACGGGAGCGGAAGCGGGTCTGCAGGGCCAGGGTGATCACCGGCAGGGGGACGGCCTTCTCGATGGCCTCCTGCACCGCCCATCGGCCCTCCCCGGAGTCCTCCACGTAGCCGCGGACGCGCTCCAGCTGCGGGTCGGCGGCCAGCGCCCGCGCCACCAGCTCCATCAGCCAGGAGCGCACCACGCTGCCGTGGTTCCACAGGTCGGCGATGCGTGGCAGGTCCAGAGGGAACCCGGAAGCGGCCAGCAGCTCGAACCCCTCGCCGATGGCCTGCAGCATGCCGTATTCGATGGCGTTGTGCACCATCTTCACGAAGTGCCCCGCCCCGGAAGGACCGACGAGCGCGTAGCCGTCCTCGGGCGCCAGGGTCCGGAAGACGGGCTCCAGGCGGCGGAAGGGCTCCTCCTCTCCGCCGACCATGAGGCAGTAGCCCACCTGCAGCCCCCAGACCCCGCCGGAGACCCCGGCATCCAGGAAGTGGATGCCCTGGGCTCCCAGCTCCGCCGCGCGACGCTGCGAGTCGCGGTAGTGGGCGTTGCCCCCGTCCACTACGATGTCGCCCCGGGCCAGCAGGGGGGTCAGGGTGTCCAGCATCCTCGTGGTCGGGACTCCCGCCGGCAGCATCATCCAGACAGCACGCGGGCTGCCCAGGCGCTCCACCAGCTCGGTCAACGACCGGGTGCCCACCGCACCTTCCCGCTGCGCCTCCTCCACGGGGAGGGGGCTGCGGTTGAAGGCGACAACGCGGTGCCCGCCGCGGAGCAGGCGGCGGGTCATATTCAGGCCCATCCGCCCCAGCCCGACCATGCCGATCTCCACACCACTCACCCCCTGCGGCCCCTGTCCGGGGCGGCCAAACATACCCTTAGTGTACCCGGCCCTTCTGGCGGCGCAATTGGCCACAGCGAGGGGCCGGAGGGCGGTCATCGGCCGAGCGGTGATCCCGGAAATACATCCTCGACCCGATAGACAGGAAGGCCACCTCCGGGGTAATGGAAACTAAAGAGGTCTCCTTTATCCCCCATGCAACTGACGCGCGAAGCAGATTATGCCATCCGGACGCTGGTGGAGCTGGCCTCCAGGCCCCATGGGGAGGTCGTATCCCTGCGGCGCATCGCCACCAGGCAGCTCGTCCCCCTGCCCTACCTGAAGAAGATCGTCCGCCGTCTCTGCGCGGCCGGCGTGGTGAGCACGCTGCGAGGCCGTGGGGGCGGGGTGCAGCTCGGGCCTTCTGCCGCGACGCTCACCCTGTACCGGATCATCGGCATCATCGAGGGGCGTCTCGCCCTCAACCGCTGTCTGATCCGTCGCGGAGCGTGCCCCCTGGAGCGGACGTGCCCCGCCCATCCGGTGTGGCGTCACGTGCAGGACGTCCTGATCCGGGAGCTGGAGTCGGTGACGCTGGCGGGACTGGTGGCTTCGCGCCGGGAGCGGCGCCCCCGTCAGTCCACTCCGCTGCGCAAGCCAGCTCTCCCGGCTCAATCGCGGGTGGGGCGGCGCACCCCCGCGGCGGGGGCGGCACCGGGGGCAGGAGTGGTGCAGGGATGAGCGGTCACCTGCGCAATGTGGCCGTCCTCTGGGTCCTGCTCACGGTCCTTGGAGAGATGGTGGCGCTTCGCGCCGGTATCTATCCGCCGGCTGCAGCGGAGGAGGCACGGGTGGTCGACTCCGCCTTCCGCCTGCTGCTGCTCCTGGCAGTCCCGGTGTTTACCTTCGTCCTGGCCGCGCTGCTGTACAGCGTCGCCCGCTTCCGCATCCGCGGCGAGCCCCGGGGGGACGGGCCGCCGCTTCACGGGCGGGGGATCGTCCCCTGGGTGTGGTTGGCCGTCACCACCGCTTTGGCCGTCTACGTCATCTTCAATCCCGGGCTGCGTGGCCTGGCCGAGCTGCGGGCCAACCCCACGGCCGACCTGGTGGTGCGGGTGGAGGGGGCGCGCTGGCTCTGGAAGATTTCCTACCCGCAGTACGGCGTCACCAGCCGGGAGCTGGTCCTGCCCGTGGGCCGGCGCGTTCGCTTCGACGTCACGGCGACCGACGTGCTGCACTCCTTCTGGATCCCCGCATTCCGCATGAAGATCGACGCGGTGCCCGGCATGACCACCCGCGTCTTCATCACCCCCACGGCTACGGGGTCGTTCGAGGACAACTTCCACTTCCGCCTGCAGTGTGCGGAGCTGTGCGGCCTGGGACACAACCTGATGCGCAGCCCGGTGAGGGTCGTGGATCCGGCGGAGTTCGAGGCGTGGGTGGCTCGGGCCAAGGCGCCATGAAGCGCGATAGTGTCGCGGCGTTGATGCCGGTGTTCAAGGGGCTGGGCTTTGGAGCGGTGGGCTTCCTGCTGGGCGGGGGAGCTACCGTGGGGGTGGCCACCCTCCTGGGCCGGCCGGCCTGGCCGGTGGAAGCAGCCATCGTGATCGGCTACCTCGTTGGCCTGGCGGGCTGGCTGCTGGGTGTGGGGGTATGGGACTACTGGGCGCGGGGCTGGTTCGGTCTGCCGCCGCGCAAGGCGGAGGTCCACGGCTGGCGGCGCTACTTCCACTTCACCACCGACCACAAGGTCATCGGCGTGCAGTACCTGGTGACCTTCGTCGTCCTCTTCCTCCTGGCCGGCTTCTTCGCCATGCTCATGCGCATCGAGCTGGCCTACCCCGGTCAGACCATCATGACGGCGGCGCGGTTCACGCATCTGATGAGCATGCACGGGATCATCATGATCGCCGTGGCCGTGGCCACCATCATCGGCGGCCTTGGCAACTTCGCCGTGCCCCTGTTGATCGGCGCCGAGGACATGGCCTTCCCCCGCATCAACGCCCTGAGCTACTGGCTGGTCCCTCCCGTGGCCCTGTTGCTGGTGGCCACGTTCTTCGCCGGCGGGTTCGACACCGGCTGGACGGCCTACCCGCCGCTGAGCGAGGTGAACGCCACCGGCCAGGTCCTCTTCAACCTGGCTGTGATCACCTTCGGGTTCTCCTCGATCCTGGGCGGCCTGAACTTTCTGGTGACGGTGGCCCGCCTGCGGGCGCCGGGGATGACCTGGGGCCGGCTGCCCATCTTCGTCTGGTCGGTGGTCGCCGCCTCCGCCATCAGCCTGACAGCCACCCAGTTCCTGGCCGCGGCGCTTCTAATGATTCTGCTGGACCGCACGGCGGGCATGGCCTTCTTCTCCGCAGCCCGGGGCGGCGCCCCACTGCTTTACCAGCACGTCTTCTGGTTCTACTCCCATCCGGCGGTGTACATCATGATCCTCCCCGGCTTCGGCGTGGCGCTGGAGGTGCTGACCCACTTCTCGCGCAAGCCGCTGTACGCCTACCGCTGGGTGGTAGCCGGCTTCCTGGGCATCGTGGCGTTGAGCTTCATAGTCTGGGCGCACCACCTCTACACCAGCGGCATGGCCGAGTACCTGCACGGCCCGTTCATGGCCACCACCGAGCTCATTTCCATCCCCACGGGGCTTATCTTCCTGGCGGCGCTGGGGACGCTGTGGATGGGGAAGCTGTGGCTGCGCACGCCCATGCTCTTTGCCCTGGGGTTCCTCTTCAACTTCCTCATCGGCGGGATCACCGGTATCTTCAACGCCGACGTCCCCACCGACCTGCACCTGCAGGACACCTACTTCGTGGTCGGCCACTTCCACTACACCATCATGGGTGGCATGATCTTCGCCTTGTTCGCCGGCATCTACTACTGGTTCCCCAAGATCACCGGGCGCATGTACAACGAGACCCTGGGCCGGCTGCACTTCTGGTGGATGTTTGTCACCTACAACACGACCTTCATCCCCATGTTCTGGCTGGGGATTTTCGGGATGAACCGGCGGATCGCCGACTACCCTCCGGAGCTGGGCGCGGTGAACCTGTTCGTCTCAGCCTCGGCCCTCCTGCTGGGGGCCAGCTTCCTGGTCTTCGTTATCAACATGGTCCGGTCGTGGGCCCGCGGGCCGCGGGCCGCCAGCAACCCCTGGCACGCCCGCACCCTGGAGTGGCAGGTGCCCTCGCCGCCGCCGGAGGGCAACTTCCCCGCCCCGCCGCAGGTCGCCGGCCATCCTTACGACTACGGGGTGCCTGGGGCGGTGCACGCTGTGGTGGCGGTCACCGGCGCCGCACAGGGCGGACCCTCGGGGGAGGGTGAGCGATGATGGACGAGCGTGCCCTGGCCGTCAGGTTCCGCCTGGGGTGGCGGGTGCTCCTGGCGCTGGTGGCGTTGACGGCACTGGAGCTGCCGGTGGCCTTCCGGATTCCCCATCCGCTGCCCTACCTGGTGGCGATCAACGTGGTGGACGCCCTCCTCATCCTGGAGTACTTCATGCACCTCTCCCGGATGTGGCACCCGGAGGAGTGAGGCGATGGATGCGGTGACGGCGGTCCACGCCCCGGCACGCCGCCTCCGTACCCTGCGCGGGGGGCTGTGGCTGTTCTTCATCTCCGAGAGCTTCCTCTTTGCGGCGCTGATCAGCAGCCGCTATTACCTGGTGGGGCTGGACCGGCCGGCGGAGCTGAACCAGGCGCTGGGCCTGCTCATCACCGTCATCCTGCTGACCAGCAGCCTCTTCGCCTTCCGCGCCGAAGCGTCCATGCTATGCGGCCACCGGCAGCGGTTCCTGCGGAACACGCTGGCCACCGTCCTGTTGGGGACCCTGTTCCTGGTGGGCGTGGGGATCGAGTGGGCTGAGGCGTTCGCCCACTTCCCGCCGCAGCAGCGCTTTGGTACCGTCTTCTTTACCCTCACCGGGGCGCACGGCCTGCACGTCCTCAGCGGCGTGGGGCTGCTCCTGGGCGTGTACCTGCACGGCCGCCGCGGCCGGTATTCTCCGCAGGCGTGCTGGCCGGTGGAGGCCGCGGTGAAGTACTGGCACTATGTGGACGTCGTCTGGGTCTTCATCTACCCCACGCTGTATCTGGTCGGCTCCTAGGCCCGGGCAGGTGGGCTTGTAGCTGCCTCGGTGCAAGGTGCTGACATTGGGCGCCCCAGGGTCACGCTGCGGCCACGGCTTGCCGGTCGCCGCCGGATTGGTCACCTTCGCCCTGATGCTGTCGTCAGGATGCCGCCAGGGGGCGCATCCTTACAGAGGGTTGGAGTATTCCCCGGCGCATCCGGCTCCGGAGTTCACTCTGACGGATCAGCAGGGGAAGCCCTTCCGTCTGGTAGAGCAGCGAGGCCGGGCCGTGCTCCTCTTCTTCGGCTACACGTCATGTCCCGACGTGTGTCCGACCACCCTGGCTTCCTGGAAGCAGGTGCATGCCGCGCTCGGCGGGGACGGTAGCAAGGCGCGGTTCCTTTTTGTCACAGTCGACCCCGAGCGCGATACGCCGGCCCGGCTGAAACGGTACCTGGCCATATTCAGTCCCGACTTTGTCGGACTGACCGGAACACAGCAAGCCCTGGCGGCGACCTACCGGGCGTACGGGGTGGTGCGTGAGAAGGTGACGCGCTCGGGGAGCGGCGTGGGCTACCTGGTCAATCACACCGCGCGGACCTACTTGATCGACCCGGCCGGGTTCTTGCGGCTGAGCTACGGCTTTGGCACGTTGCCCAAAGACATCGCCGAGGACATAAGGCGGCTCCTGCTTGAGGGGCAGCGCTGAGGGAGGAGCCCTTCATGGCGTGCGGTCGCCGCTGCATGGATGGGTACGGGATGCTGGGGCTGGGAGTAGTGGCCACGGTGGCTGCAGCGGTCCTCGCGGGCTGTGGCCCGCGGACGGCAGTGGGCGTGAAGATCCGCGTGGAAAACGCGTGGGCGCGGCCCGCCGTCACGGAGACAGCCCGGCACGAGGGAGGAGGCGCCCAGCCCGGCGGTGCGAGCGCTATCTACCTTACCCTGGTGAATGAAGGTCAGGAGGATGACCGCCTGATTACGGCGTGGACGGATGTGGCCAGGAGGGCGGAGGTTCATGCAACAAAGACCGAGGACGGCGTGACGACCATGTATCATCTCCCGGAGTTAGTCGTGCCGGCACGGGGTAGGGTGGAGTTACGGCCTGGGGGAGTGCACTTGATGCTTGCAGGCGTTACACGGAATCTCAACGTGGGGGATCGTTTTCAGGTGGCACTGCGGTTCGAGAAGGCCGGGACGCTTACGGTCGACGTGGAGGTGCGGTAGCCGTGCTGCCCCGCGGCCTTGGACAGACGCCGCCTTCCGGGAAGCAGGGGGTCGCATGAGGGGAAAGCGATGGCAGGACGCGCCAACATGGCGTCGCCGGGCGTGGTTGGTGGTGCCCTTCATCAGCGGTCTCCTGCTGACGGCGCTGTTTGTTGTTGCCTCAGCTGTGCTGCTCTCCCCGGGGACCGTTCGATCTCCCCGGCGTGTGGAGATCGTGATCCCGCCGGGTGCGGCGCAGATGGTGAGGCGTGGTGAGTGGATACCCACCATTCCGTCAGAGGTGGTCCTCGTGGCAGGGGACGTCCTCACCGTGCGCAATCAGGACCGAGTAGCCCATCAAGCCGGGCCCTTCTGGGTACCCGCGCAGACCTCGCTCATCGTCCCCCTTAACCGGCCAGCCACGCTACGCTATGCGTGCTCGTTTAATGCCAGCGGCTGGATTGGGCTGGAGGTCCTACCGCGCATCGGCCCGACGACGGTGCTATGGCACACGGTCGCGTTGGGCATACCCGTGGGCGTGGGGCTCAGCGTCGTCTTCTCCATAGTGTCGCGGCTGTGACAACCCGGGCGGCACCTGGAGCAGGGGAAAGAGTGGAAAGCCTAGAATTCGGCTGACCCGGCCATGATGTCTCTGCGCCGCTACGCCCTCCTCTGCGCGGGGCTGACCCTCGGCCTGATGGCGCTGGGCGGGGTCGTCCGCGCCACCGGGGCGGGGCTGGCCTGCCCGGACTGGCCGCTGTGTCACGGGCGGCTGGTCCCGCGGCTGGAGGGTCCGGTGCTGGTTGAGTACAGCCACAGGCTGCTGGCGGCGGTGGTGGGGCTGGCGACGCTGCTGCTGGCCGCATCCGTGTGGCGGCGGCATGGGCGCGACCGGGGCCTGGTGGGCCTGGCCCTGGCGGCGCTGATCCTCCTGGGCGGGCAGGTCGTCCTGGGTGGGCTCACCGTGCGCACGGAGCTCACAGCCTCCCTGGTGGCGGCCCACCTGGGCGCCGCCGCCAGTTTCCTGGCTGTCCTACTGCTGCTCTACGCGGCGGCCTGGCGGCGCCAGTACGGCGGGTGGGCCGCAGCGTCGGCATTGCGGGCGATCGCTTCGCTGGCAGCGGTAGTGGTCTTCGCGCAGATGGTGCTGGGCGGCTACGTCAGCGGCAGCGGAGCCGCGCTGGCCTGCCCGGACTTCCCGCTGTGCCGCGGCGCGGTGATCCCACGGCTGGTAGGCCCTGTGCTGCCGCACTTCCTGCACCGTGTGGGAGCGTTGACGGTGGCGCTGGTGGTTCTCCTGGTCGTCTGGCAGGCCCGCCACAGCGCCGCGCCGCTGCGCCGCCTGGCCCTGGGGGCAGCGGGGCTCGTGGTGGTGCAGATCGCCCTCGGCGCCCTGAACATCACCACACGGGTCGCCCCGCCGGTGACGGTGATGCACCTGGTGGCCGCCACCTTGCTCTTCGGCACCCTGGTCCTGCTGGCGGGTCTTGGCACCGCTGCACAGGGGGAGGCCGCCCCCGGACGCTGGCGGCAGGCGGCGGTAGACTACCTGGCGCTGACCAAGCCGCGTATCATCCTGCTCCTGCTGGTGACGACTGCGACCACCATGGTGGTGGCGGGGGGGCGCCACCTCTCGCCGGCGCTGGTGGCCTTCACCATGCTTGGAGGCGCCATGGCCGCCGGCGCCGCCAACGCCCTCAACATGTACTGGGACCGGGACGTGGACGCGCGGATGCAGCGCACGCGCCGCCGCCCGGTGCCCGCGGGGCGTGTGCCACCGCGCCACGCCCTGGCCCTCGGCCTGGTGCTGGCGGCCCTCTCGGTGCTCTTGTTCGGCCTGCTGGTGAACCGGCTGAGCGCGGCGCTTGCCCTGGGCGGAATCCTGTTCTACGTCTTCGTCTACACCGTCTGGCTGAAGCGTCTTACGCCCCAGAACATCGTAATCGGCGGAGCCGCCGGAGCGGTACCGCCGCTGGTGGGCTGGGCGGCGGTGACCGGCCAGGTGGCCGCCCCGGCCGTGCTGCTGTTCGCGGTCATCTTCCTGTGGACGCCGCCCCACTTCTGGGCGCTGGCGCTGGCGCGGCGGCATGACTACGCGGCCGCGGGGATCCCCATGCTGCCGGTGGTGGCGGGAGAGGCGCGCACGCGGAGGGAGATCTTGCGTTACTCGATGGCGCTGGTGGGCGTCACCCTCCTGCTGGTTCCTGTGGGCGGAGCCGGGCCGCTTTACCTGGTGTCGGCCCTGCTGCTTGGCGGGGGCTTTCTCTACCTGGCCATCTCCCTGGGCCGCGAGAGCGGCCACCGTCCGGCGATGCGCCTGTTCGGTTACTCTACAGTCTACCTGGCGCTGATCTTTTTCGCCCTGGCGGTGGACCGGATCGTTTGAGGAGATAGGGTCGCCTCACTGGGCCGCGTCACGGCTGCGGCAGGCCCGCCCGAAATTGTTGTTCGTCTCAAGGTCCCCACGTCAGCGCGCACGCACCCCACGTGAATCCGCCGCCGAAGGCGACCAGGACCACGCGGTCGCCTTCCTGCAGCCGGCCGTCACGGCGGGCTTCCCACAGGGAGATGGGCACCGAGGCGGCCGAGGTGTTGCCATAGCGCTCAATGGTGCAGATGAACCTTTCCAGTGGCAGGTGCATCGCTCGGGCCACCGCCTCGATGATCCGCAGGTTGGCCTGGTGTGGGACGATCCAGTCGACGTCGTGCAGTGCCAGCCCCGCCCGCCGGACAGCCGCCTCGATGGCTTCGGGCACTACGCGGACGGCCAGCTTGAACAGCAGCCGCCCGTCCATGCGCGGGTAGTGGAGCCGTTGGGCGATCACCTGGTGGCTGTAAGGGAGACGGCTGCCCCCGCCGGGGAGCTTCAGTATGTCTGCCGCCGAGCCGTCGGCGCCCAGCACCGCCGAGAGCACGCCGCCACCGTGTCGCGACGGCCCCAGCACCACCGCGCCGGCGCCGTCGCCCACCAGGACGCAAAGCGTCCGGTCGGTCCAGTCCACGAGCTTGCTCAGGACCTCCGTGCCCACCACCAGGACGTGCTCGGCGACGCCGGCGCCGATCATGGCCGCGCCCGTCGCCAGTCCGTAGACGAAGCCGGAGCATGCGGCCAGCACGTCGGTGGCTCCCGCGCGCTTCGCGCCCAGGCGGTGCTGGAGGAGGCATGCGGTGGCCGGGAAGAGCATGTCCGGCATGGTGGTGGCGCAGATGACGAGGTCCACTTCCGCGGCCGACACCCCGGCGTCCTCCAGCGCGGCCACCGCGGCCGGCAGGGCCAGGTCCGAGGCCGCCTCGTGCGGCGCGGCGATGTGGCGCACCCGGATGCCCGTGCGCTCCACGATCCATTCGTCGGAGGTGTCCACCAGGCGGGCGACATCGTCGTTGGTCATCAGCCGGGGCGGCACATGGATCCCCAGGCCCAGTACGGCGGCGCGGGATACGGTCGGCTGTCCGAACTCCGCCGGCGACGACGGGTCCTCAGGCATGGCGTCCCTCCGGAGGTGGCACCTCGGGCTTCGGGTAGTAGGGACCGGGCAGGGTAAGCCCTCCGTCGACGATGATGGTCTGCCCGACGATCCACTCAGCGTCGTCCGAGCACAGGAAGGCTATCACCCGGGCGACATCCTCCGGTTGTCCCAGCCGCCCCTTGGGTGTGTACCGCAGCGCAGTCTCCAGTAGCCCGGGGTGCTGGCGCGCTTCGTACACATCCGCCGAGTCGGTGACGACCACGCCGGGGCTCACGCCGTTGACGGTGATACCGAGCGGGGCCGCCTCCACCGCCAGGTAGGTGGTCAGCGACTCCAGGGCGGCCTTGGCCGAAGCCAGCAGCGAGTAGTCGGGCAGGTAGCGGTTGGTGGGGAAGCTGGAGACGGTGACGATCCGGCCCCGGCGTCCGGCCATGAGGCGCATCGCCTCCTGAGCAGCCTGGACGAAGGAGAATACGGTGATCTGATAGGTCCGGGCCAGGTGATGCGGCTTGAGGTCGACGAAGGGCCGAAACGCGGTGGATGCGGCGTTGGCGACGAAGATATCCAGCCCTCCGAAAGTCTCGCCGACCACCTGGAAGATGTGCCGGACATCGTCGGGGCGTTCCAGATCCGCCTGGATGGCTACGGCCCGGCGGCCCATGGCGGCGATCTTCTCCGCGACCTGGCGGGCCTGCGCCTCCGATGTCTTGTAGTGGACGGCGACGTCGGCGCCGCGTTCGGCCAGGAGCAGGGCGGTGGCGCGTCCGATCCCTCGGGAGGCGCCGGTGACTAAGGCCACCTTCCCCGCCAGCGGTCCCACCGCCCAAGTCCTCCCAGTTGTCTTCGCCCGGGGTGTCCGACCCGTCCCGGAAGCCCTCTACACAACGACCATCTTACGGTATTTGGGGTGAGTCTCCCTCCTCCTGCCTGGCCTCAATCGCAAGGGCCGTTGCCGCCCCTCGCATAGTATGATGGGCCTGTGAAGGCCATCGAGGCCGTGCGCACCTTCTTCAGCGGCGAGGCGGACATCACCGCGGCCTATCTCTACGGGACCTACAGCGGGGAGCGCTCCTGGCCCGACACCGACATCGAGGTGGCCCTGGTCTTCCGCCCCCACATGAGCGAGGAGGCCATCGGCGCCTACCTGGAGCACCTCTCCGACGAGAACCCCCTGGGCGGCGAACCTGGGATCCTCATGCCGTTCGCCCTGAACACGCACATCCTCCCTGTGATCTACGAGATCCTCCAGGGCGGCACGCTGCTGGTGGAGAACGACGCCGCGGGGCGGAAGGCCTTCGTCCGGGAGGCGGAGGAGCGCATCGCCCAGGAGCGGGGCGCGCTGCTGGCGCAGGCGAAGGAGGCCATCCTGCAGATGCGCACCCTGGGCTTCGGCCTGGCCTCCGGCGACGGCCGCATGCTCCCCCAGCCGCCGCGCTACCTGGATCCGATCCGCATCGGCTGGCGGCTGGCCCGCATCCTCGGCTCGGTGGCCATGCTGGACAAGGCCACGCGCGACCAGGAGTCTGCGGTGAGGGACGCGGAGAGGCTGGGCCAGGTGATCGGCTGGTTCTCCAACGCCGCCGGGGCGGCCACCGGCATCGCCAAGGCCATGCTCAACATGTTCCAGGTGCCGCGCCCGCCGCGCCGCTGGGAGGTCTTCCTCCCGCTAGCGGACGCCGACCTGCTGACCACCGAGCTGGCGCTGCAGTTGGCCGCGGCGGTGGAACTGCGCTGGTCGCTGATCACCGGGAGCGGCCTGGTCTCGCCGGAGCGGGTGACGGGCGGCGTGCGCGCCACCCTGACGCCGATCATCACCTTCTCCCGCCTGGCCGCGTGGTATGCTGAACTGCCGGGCGGCAAGAGCGAACCCTGGGTGCACTGAGGAGCGTCGATGGATCAGGTCACCGTGGAGGTAGTGCCCACCCCCAACGTCAACGCGTTGAAGTTCGTCACCAACCGCCGCCTGACCGAGGGGCGCAGCCGCACCTTCCGCACCGCGGCGGAGGCTGCGGAGGTGCCGCTGGCCCGCCGCCTGCTGGAGATCCCCGGCGTGGTTCAGGTCTTCGTGCTGAACGACTTCGTCACCATCACGCGCGACCCGGCCACCCCCTGGGAGGCCATCGTCCCCCGGGCGGAAGAAGTGATCAAGAGCTCGCTGTAGTACGGTGCGTGCGCCTCCGGCAAAGGTGGCGTGTGGGGGAGTGCCCTAGGGGAACAACCGCTCGCCGCTTTCCTCGTCCTCCACGGTGATGGCCACGGTGGGGCAGCCCTCGGCAGCCTCAAGGATCTTATCCACCCCCTCGCCGGCGGGGTCCACCACCGCGGACTGGCCGCCTTCGTTGAGGGCGAAGACCCCGGGTGCGGTGAGCACGCAGATGCTGGAGCCCACGCAGCGGTGGTAGTCCACGCGGATGCGCAGCCGCCTGGCCACGGCTACCACTCCACGGGCAGCTCGGCCAGCGCCCGGGAGACGATGGTGGGGTGGTACTCCAGCTCGTCGGTGGCCAGGCGCATGCCCGGGAACCGCCGCGCCAGCGCCGCGAACGCCTCCTGCCCTTCCAGCCGCGCCATGGGCGCCCCCAGGCAGACGTGGATGCCGTGGCCGAAGGCCACGTGGGGGTTGGGGTTCCGCGTGATGTCCACCCGGTCGGGCTGGGGGAACCGGTCCGGGTCGCGGTTCGCCGAGGCCAGCACCAGCAGCATCCTGTCGCCCGCGCGGACCGTCTTGCCACCCAGCTCTGCATCGACCCTGGCCCAGCGGAATGTGGCCTTCACCGGCCCGTCATAGCGCAGCAGCTCCTCCGTGGCCGAGGAAGCCAGGGAAGGGTCGCGGGCCAGCAGCTCCCACTGATCGCGGTGCTGCAGCAGAGCCAGCAGGCCGTTGGCCAGCAGGTTGGTGGTGGTCTCGTGTCCCGCAAACAGGAGGACGGTGCAGGTGGCCAGCACCTCGTCGTCGCTGAGCAGATCCCCCCGCTCCTGCGCCTGCACCAGAGCGGAGATGAGGTCGTCCTGCGGGTGACGGCGCCGCTCGTGGATGAGGGGCGCGAAGTACTCCAGGAGCTTGATCAGCCCCGCCTGGGACCTCTCCCGCCGCTGTGGGTCGTCCGCCCGGATGAAGAAGATGCGCGAGGTCTCGTCGGACCACTCCTTGACCGCCTCCCGGTCCTGCGGCGGCACACCCAGGTACTCGGAGATCACGATCACCGGCAGGTGGAAGGCGAAGGCGCGGATGAAGTCTGCATGCCGCCCCTGCTCCATCCCGTCCTGCAGCTCGGAGACGATGGCGCGCACCCGAGGCCGCAGGCGCTCCACGCTGGTGGGCGTGAAGGCCTTGTTCACCAGCATGCGCACCCGCGTGTGGTACGGCGGGTCCGTGAACACCAGCCACCTGGAGAAGTAGCGGATGAGGACGTGCAGCCTCTCCTGGTCGTGCGGGGAGAGCTCCTGCTGAAAGTGGGCCATGCGGTCCGAGGAGAGCCGCGCGGGGTCGCGGAAGGCCCGCACCACGTCTTCGTAGCGGGTCACCAGCCACCCACCCCAGCGCTTGTTCCAGTGGACGGGGTCGTCCCGGCGCAGGCGGGCGAAGTACGCGTACGGATCCCGCACCACCTCGGGTGCGAGCAGGTCGTCCTGGACCAGCACCCTGATCCCCCCTTCGGGGCTCCGACTCCCCCCATTGTACACTGCCCGCAAAGAACCTACGTCTTGCGCGATTTCACAGGGGTCGGGCGGGAAAGGCAGGCGGCTTGAGCGGCTCCGCCGTCGGGCAGGATAGACGCAGCGCATGCGGAATAGAAGCTACTACTCGAGTAGTAGGGGAACCCGTGCGTCCGACAACCGCCCGTCTCCTGGACGCCATGCGCGAGCTGGGGCTCACGGACTACGAGGCCCGGGTCTACCTCGCCCTCCACGAGTCCCATCCCGCCAACGGGAACCAGATCAGCCAGCGTTCCGGCGTCCCCTCGGCCAAGGTCTACGCCTCGCTACACCGGCTGCTGGGCCGCGGGCTCGTCACCCTCATCGACAGCCGCCCGGTCACCTACGTACCTTTACCGATCGACGAGTTCCTGGGCGCCAGGGAGGCCCGGTTTCGCACCCTGGCTGCGATGATCCGGCGCGACCTCCGGCCGGCGGGAGGGCGCACCTGGCGCGAGATGCTGTGGCACCTGGAGGGCTATGACCTCCTGCTGGACCGGGCAAGGCGTATCATCGCTGATGCGAGGCGGGAGCTGTACCTCAGCGCGTGGCGAGATCAGGTGGTCGACCTGCAGGAAACGCTCCACCGTGCGGTGCGGCGGGGGGTGCATGTCGCGGCCATGGTTTTCGACGCGCCTGACTTAGAGGTCGGCTACACGGTCCACCACGTGATGCTGCGCACGGTCTACGAGCGCCACGGCGACCAGATGCTCCTGGCCGCCGACGAGACCGCCGGCCTGCTCATGGACCGCTCCCGCGGGACGTGGTACGGCGTCTGGACGTCGAACCCCGCTGTGCTGCGGACCATCCGCAACTACATCCGTCACGACATCTACGCCAACAAGCTCTACTACCGGTTCGCCGACCTGCTGCACGCCACGTACGGCCCGGAGCTGGAGTTGCTTTTGGATGTCACGGCGGACCGTGTCTTTCCCACCGCGCCTCCGCCGCCGACCGTGGCCGCTGCCCAGGCGGTGCGGTCCGGTTCGGCGGTGCGGCGGGTGAGGGGGGGCATCACGCGGAGTAAGACAAAGCCTGGGGGAGGGCGCGCCATGGTCTCTGCGCCGGGTGACAGCGACCCCCGGGGCAAAGGAGGGCGATGATGGGAGCACCAGAGGCCTTTGGCATCACGCTGGACGGCCCATATTTCGGCCCAGGCCGGTGGGTCTCGCCGCTCAACTACCTGCCCGAGGTCCGCGCTCAGATGCGGCTTCCGCCGCGGGTGACGATCCACGACGTGACACTGCGTGATGGGGAGCAGACCGCGCGGGTCGCCTTCACCGTGGAAGAGAAGCTTTTCCTGGCCCAGGAAATGGACAAGATCGGTATCCCGTCCATTGAGCCCGGACTGCCCGCCACCGAGGAGGACCGCGATGTCATCCGCACCCTGGCCCAGATGAAGCTCAGAGCTCGGGTGACACCGTTGGTGCGCGTGCGCGACGATGACCTGCAGGCGGCCATTGCCTGCGGCGCCCCGGGGATGGTGCTGGAGTTCGGCATCAACCCGTTCCTCATCAAGTACGCGTACAACATGACCCCGGAGCAGCTCATCGAGAAGGTCGTGGTCCTCTCCCGCCGGGCCAAGGACGCAGCCGGGATGTACGTAGAGTTCATGGGCTGGGACACCTTCCGAATCCCCAGCCTGGACTACGTGAAGCGCTTCTTCGGCGAGATCATCGAGCGCGGCGCCATCGACCGCATTACCGTCTCGGACACCTTTGGCATGGCCCATCCGCTGGCCATGCGGTTCTTCATCACCACGCTCCGCCAGTGGTTTCCCGATACGCCGTTGGGACTGCACATCCACAACGACTACGGCCAGGCGACCGCCAGCGCCCTTATGGCCATCGCCTCGGGCGTGGACGAAGTGCACTGCTCCGTGAACAACCTGGGCGAACGCGCCGGGAACGTAGCCACGGAGGAGGTGGCGGTGGCGTGCGAACACCTGCTGGGCGTTCCCACGGGGATCCGGCTAGACGGCCTCTACCGGCTTTCCCAGATGGTGGCCGAGATCTCCAAGATCCGGCCGGCCTCCAACAAACCCATCGTCGGCCCCGGGCTGTTCGAGGTTGAATCGGGCATAGTCATCCACATCCTGCGGCAGTTCCGTGCGACGCCCCTGGGGGAGGTAGCGCTGTTCCCCTACCCGCCGGCGCTGGTGGGCCGCGAGGGACCCAGCCTGGTGGCGGGGCGAGGGACGGGCCGCAACTACGTGGAGATGACGTTGGAGGAGCTGGGCCTGCACGCTACACCGGGGCAGGTCGAGGAGATTGTGCGGCGGGTGAAGGCGGTGGCCCTGCGCCTGAAGAACGCACTGCCCCCGGCCGTCTACCAGGGCATCATCCGCGACGTGCTGGGTGCGGAAGCCGCGGCGTCCGTGCCCGGAGGTGGATCGCCCGCGTAGCGGTGCCATCCAGGCCCGACATCGAGAAGGGCAGGGGGGAGGAGCATGGAGAGCTATGTTACAGGCCGCACACGGGTCACGCTCATCGACCTGAGCGACACGCTGGAGAACGAGACCAGCGCCTTCGAGCCCAACCGCCACCAGATTCAGTACATCGACCACGTGCAGGGCATGAACATGACCGTCGACGTCTTCAAGGTGGACCGGAGCCTGCTGCCCGCCCTCTTTCCGGACGGCCATGCCTGGGCGGTGGAGGTGGCCACCCTCTCGTCGCACTCCGGAACCCACATCGACGCCCCCTACCACTACGGCCCCACATCGGGTGGCGCACCGGCGAGGACCATCGAGCAGTTGCCCTTGCGCTGGTTCTTCAGCGACGCCTTCGTCCTCGACATGACCCACAAGCGGCGCGGCGAGGGTATCAGCGCGGCTGATGTAGAGGCCGCCCTGGCGGCCATCGGCTACGTGATCAAGCCCTACGACATCGCCCTGATCCGTACCGACACCTGGAAGGCCTTCAAGCAGGCCGGTTACGACATGCTGCACCCCGGGCTGGAACGCAGCGCGACCCAGTACCTGGTAGAGCGCGGGGTGAAGGTGATCGGCATCGACGCCTGGGGGCTGGACCGGCCCTTCGACGTCATGTTCCGGGAAGCCGCCGGAGGTGTGCGCGGAAGGTTCTGGGAGTCCCACTTCTACGGCAAAGAGCGCGAGTACTGCCAGATCGAGAAGCTCACCAATCTGGACAAGATCCCCAGGCCTTTTGGATTCAAGGTGGCGTGCTTCCCCTACAAGCTGAAGGCGGCCAGCGCCGCGTGGACACGCGCGGTGGCCATCATCGAAGAGCCCGCCGACGGTTGAGGTGGCGCCCGGGGCGGGCGATGGCGACGAGAAAGGAGGAGGAGAGGTGAGGCTATCCCGCAGGCAGTTCCTGAAGACTGCCGCCCTGGGGGCTGGCGCGCTGGTGGTACCCCAGCTCCTGCACCGCGGCGCGTGGGCTCAGGCCAGACCCGTCCGTCTGGGCGGCACGCTCCCGCTCACCGGCCCCTTTGCTGACACCGGTGTGTGGGTGGAGCGTGGCTACCGCTACTGGGCCGAGCGGACCAACCAGCAGGGCGGGCTGCTCGGACGGCCAGTGGAGGTGACCATCCTTGATGACGCCAGCAGCGCAGACCGTGCTGTGAGTCTGCTCGAACGGTTGATCACGGTCGACCGCGTAGACCTGATCCTCGGCGGCTACCCCGGCACGGCGGCCGCCGCGCAGATGGCCCTGGCGGAGCGCTACCGGAAGGTCTACATCTCCATGGGCGGGCACATGGCATCGTTCCGGCGAGGCTTCAAGTACAGCTTCGGCGGACCTCCGCTGATGGGCCAGTGGTGGTACGAGGGGGCGTGGCGGTGGCTGGCCAACATCCCTCGGGGACAGCGGCCCACGCGAGCGGCAGCCATCACCGTCAACAACCCCGTGGGCATGTCCGTGCGCGAGTCGATGCTGGACGGCCTCAAGCGGCTGGAGATCCCGCTGGTCATGGACGAGCTCTACGACCTGCCCCTGGCCTCCGCGGAGCCCCTGGTCTCGCGAGCCCGCGCGCTGGGTGCCGACATGTTCCTGGCCAACGGTTTCTTCCCCGACGGGGTGCTGACCATACGAGCGATGAAGGCCCTGGACTACAATCCCAAGGTCATCCTGCAGGGGGTGGGCTCGCTCATCCCGGAGTGGGTGACACAGCTTGGGCCGGACGGCGACTACGTCGTTTCGGGAACGGCCATCCACCACAAGCTCCCCTTCCCCGGGATCGCTGAGCTGAACAAAGCGGCACGGGAGCGGTGGAACCTGAAGTGGGCGCCGCAGTACTTCCTGTTCGGCTACGCCTGGGCTCAACTGTTGCAGCAGGCCGTGGAGGGTGCCAAGAGTCTCAGTCACGCAGTGCTGGTGCGCTACATGCGCGAGACCACCTTCAAGACCATCGCCGGAGAGTTGCGCTTCGACGAGAAGGGTCTGCCGGCGCCCTACGAGTACACGACGCAGGTGATCAACGGAGAAGTGGAGCTGATCTGGCCGCCCGGACGACGCTCGGCGCAGCCGGTCTACCCGAAGCCGCCCTGGAGGCGATAGTCCCTTGCTGGTACAGGCGCTTCAGGCCCTGGCCACCGGGCTTCTGACGGGCAGTGTCTACGCGCTCCTTGGGGCCGGCTTCAGCCTCATCTGGGGTGTAGCGCACGTGATCAACATCGCCCACCCGGCGCTGGCAGTGGGGGCGGCGTATGCGGTCTACGCCCTGGCAACCCGCGGGGTCGATCCCCTGGCCAGCCTGGCGACGGTGGTCCCACTCTTCTTCCTGCTCGGTGTGGGATTCCACGAGGGGGTCATCCGGCCCGCGGCGCGGCGAGCCGGCGATCTGGTGCTGGTCTCCATGGTGCTGACCTTTGGGCTGGCCGCCGCGCTGGAGAACGCTCTCGCCGCCATATGGGGGCCCGGACCGCGGGTAGTCAATGTCGCCTACACCGGCCAGGCGATACGGTTGGGGGTGCTGGCTCTGCCAGTCCCCCACGTGGCGGGTGCCGGGCTGGCGGCGGTGACGATCACGGCGCTGTACCTCTTCCTACACAGGACTTTTCCCGGCAAGGCGGTGCGCGCCGTATGGCAGAACCGTGATGGAGCGGCGCTGTGCGCCATCAACCTCCGCCAGGTGACGAGCCTCACGTACGGCCTGGCGGTAGCCTCGGCCGGCGTCGCAGGTGTGGCCCTGGCCCTGATCTACAGTTTCTCCCCCGCGACCCACCTGACGTGGCTCGTCTTCGTCTTCCTGGTGGTGATCGTCGGTGGGGTGGGCAGCCTGGTGGGGGCGGTGGTGGCCGGGATGGTGGTGGGGGCGGTGACCAACCTCGCCACGTTGGTCATCCCCTTCGCCTGGGCACCCTTCCTCCTGTTCGCGTCGCTGGGCATCCTGCTGCTGTGGCGGCCCACGGGGTTGTTCAGGAGATGAGTCGGGCGGCGGCTGCCGGCTTGGTGGCGGTGCTTGTGGTCCTCCCCTGGGCGGGCGCAGGCGAGTACCCGCTGGCGCTGCTGTACTCCACCTTCATGTACGCTACGCTGGCTGTAGCCTGGAACATCATCGGGGGATTCGCCGGGTACCTGAGCTTCGGCCACGCAGCGTTCTTTGGCCTCGGCGGCTATGCCACCGGCTTCCTGCTGGTGCATGCGGGGCTTTCGCCGTTCCTCACAGCGCCGGTCGGCGGAGTGGTCGCAGCCGTCTTTGCGGCCTTGGCCGGGTATCCCTGTCTGCGGCTTCGTGGACCGTACTTCGCCGTGGTAACGATGATCCTGGGCCTGGCGGTGCGCGCCGTAGTTCTCAACCTGCCGTGGGCCGGGGCAGCGGAAGGGCTATGGATGACACTTCCGCCCTGGGAACCGCTGGCCGCCCGACGTGCCTTCTACTACGCCATGCTGGGGATAGCCCTCGTCACCGCGTTGGCCGGGCGGGCTGTGCGCCTTGGGAAGATGGGCGTCGGCCTGGAGGCGATCCGAGAGGATGAGGATGCGGCGCAGAGCATCGGCGTACCCGCGGTGCGGTTGAAGATGAGTGCTCTGATCCTCAGCGCCGGCCTGACGGGCCTGGCCGGAGGCATCTATGCCTACGACCGCTCTTACATCCACCCCGACTTCATGTTCGACCTCCACCTGTCGGTGCTGGCCGTGCTCATGGCGCTGCTGGGGGGAAGGCAGTCCTGGGCCGGCCCGATCTTGGGTGCGGTAGTGGTGCGGCTGGTGGATGAGCTCTTAACGGTCCGGGTGGGGACCGAGGCCGCCCGGATCATCTTCGGCCTGGGGCTGGCCCTGGTGATCGTGCTGCTGCCCGATGGGTTGCTGCCGCACCTGATGCGGCTGAGGCGCCGCGCTCCCCGGCCACCTGCGGCCGTGCCGGCAGCGGTGGTGCGGCCGTAAGCACCATGCTGCGTGTTGACATGGGCGCCATGCTGCGCGTCGAGTCGGTATCCAAGCGCTTCGGCGGCTTGGTGGTGCTGCGCTCGGTGAGCTTCAGGGTGGATGAGGGGGCCATTGTGGGCTTGATCGGCCCCAACGGCTCGGGCAAGACCACCATGTTCAACGTCATCACCGGCTTCCATCGGCCCGACGCAGGAGAGGTGGAGTTCACGGGCCGCCCCCTGGTGGGCCTGGCGCCGTTTGAGATCGCACGGGCCGGTATCGCGCGGACGTTTCAGCTGGTCCGTCCATTTGCCGGGCTGACCACCACCGACAACGTTGCCGCTGCAGTTCTCTATGGGCGGGGCGTGCGCCACGTCCACGAGGCCCGAGCCGAGGCCCGCCGCTGGTTGCGGTACGTGGGCCTGGAAGATGCGATCGACACGCCGGTGGGGACACTGACTCTGGCGGGCAAGAAACGCCTGGAGCTGGCCCGAGCGCTGGCGACCGGGCCCAGGTTGCTGCTGCTGGACGAGGTCTTCGCGGGTCTCAATCCGGCTGAGAGTGAAGGCGCCGTGGCCCTCGTGCGCCGGATTCGTGACGAGCTGAGGATCACGGTGCTCCTGGTGGAGCACGTCATGCGCGTCGTCATGGGACTTTGCGATCACGTGGTCGTCCTGGGAGCGGGCCAGGTCATCGCGCAGGGGCCGCCTGCCGCCATCCAGGCAGATCCGCAGGTCCGCCGCATCTACCTGGGGGAGGGTTACGGTGCTGCGCGTTGAGGGCCTCTGCGCCGCCTACGGCGAGCTGGAGGTGCTGCACGAGGTCTCTTTGACCGTTGACGCCGGTCAGCTCGTCAGCATCATCGGCCCCAACGGCGCTGGCAAGACGACCTTGCTGCGTGTGCTCTCGGGCCTTCACCCTATCGCCAGAGGCTCGGTGGTCTTCGATGGCGATCTGCTCTCCGGGCTCCCTCCGCACCTGGTCTGCGAGCGCGGGTTCGTCCACGTCCCGGAAGGTCGGTTGCTCTTCCCGAGTATGAGCGTGCGCGAGCACCTGGAACTCGGTGCCTATGCCCGCCGCGCACGGATGAGCCTGAAGGAACGAATGGAGCATGTCTTTGCGCTCTTCCCGGTCCTGCGCGAGCGTCAGGACCAGGACGCTGGCACACTGTCGGGCGGCGAACAGCAGATGCTGGCCATCGCCCGGGCGCTCATGGCCGATCCACGGCTGCTGGCGCTCGACGAACCATCCCTGGGCCTCGCCCCCCGCGCGGCCTCCGAGATCTTCGCCACCCTAGGGCGGCTGAACCAGGCAGGGCTGACGATCCTCCTGGTCTCCCAGGAGGTAACCCAGGCGCTGCCGATGGCACACCACGCCTACGTGCTGGAGACGGGCCGAGTTGTGCTGGAAGGCTCGGGTGAGGCCTTGCTGCACAACGCCCAGGTCATCGCCTCATACCTGGGTATTGCCTCTTCGACCTGAGCCTCCCTGGCATCCACCAGCGAGGGGACCGGATGCTGCCATAGGGCGCCGCAGCCGCGCGGCGGGGCGGCTAGCCGGCCCGCAGATCGGCGAGAAGGAGGACGGGGTTCTCCAGCAGTCGGCGCACCTCGCCCAGGTAGCGGGCAGCCTCCGCGCCGTCACTGACGCGGTGGTCGGCGGAGAGCGTGGCCTTCATCACGTGGGCCACGCGCACGGATGCGCCGTCGGCCACCGGGCGCGGCTGCGCGCTTCCCACGGCCAGGATAGCCGCCTGGGGCGGGTTGATGATGGCGATGAAGCTCTCCACGTCGAACATCCCCAGGTTGCTCACGGTGAAGGTGGCGTCCTGCAGCTCCTCGGGACGCAACCGTCCCTGCCGGGCGCGCTCCCCCAGGTCCGCCGCCTCCCGGGCGATCTCCACGACCCCTTTGCGGTCGCAGTGGCGGATGACCGGGACGATGAGGCCTTCGGGGAGGGCCAGGGCAAAGCCCATGTGCACCTCGCTGTGTCGGCGCACCGCCTCGCCGGAGAAGGAGGCGTTGAGGTTAGGATAGGCGCGCAGCGCTAGCGCCGCCGCCCGCAGGACCAGGTCGTTGACGGAGACCACCTTTTCGCCCAGGGCCTCGTTGAGCTGGCGGCGCACGGAGAGCGCCTCGTCCATGCGGATCTCCACCGTCACGTAGAAGTGGGGAGCCTGCTGCTTGCTCTCGCTCATCCGCCGCGCGATGGTGCGGCGCATGCGGCTGAGCGGCACCTCCTGCGCCGTCGCGGCCGCCGCGGGTGTCGGTGCTGGCGCCGCGGGTGTCGGTGCGGGGGCCGGCGCGGGGGCCGCACGCCGGGCTAGGTGGGCCTCCACATCCTCCTTGGTGATGCGGCCTTCCGGCCCCGTGCCCCTGATCTCCGCCAGGTCCACCCCGTGCTCGCGCGCCAGCCGCCGCGCCAGCGGCGAGGCCTTGATCCGCTCCTCCGGGGGTACGCGCCGCGGAGCCCCCTCCGCCGGCACAGCCGCGGTGGGCGGGGAAGGGGGTGCCCCGGCGGCGGAGAGGGCGCGCTCCCGGGCTACTGGCGCCTCGCCTGCGGCCTCCCCGGGCCGGGCGATGACGGCGATGGGCTGACCCACCGGCACCGCCTGACCTTCAGGGACCAGGATCTCGGCCAGCACTCCGGTCTCGTCGGCCGGCAGCTCCACGTTGACCTTGTCCGTCTCGATCTCCGCCAGGGGCTCGCCGGCCTGCACCGACTCGCCCGGCCGTTTGATCCAGCGGAGGACCTTGCCCTCCGTCATGGCGTCGCCCATCTTGGGCATGATCACCTCGGCCATTCTCGTCCTCCCGCTCTCCTCTAGCGGCCGTACGGCTTCGCCTGCTGCCCCGCCGCATCCGCCTACTGGCGATAGAGCGTCCGCCTGGCCGCGGTGACGATGTCCTGTTCGTGGGGCAGGGCCAGCAGCTCCAGGTTGCGGGCATAGGGCATGGGCACATCCGCTCCGGTGACGCGCTCCACCGGCGCATCTAGCAGGTCGAAGGCCTCCTCGGAGATAATGGCGGCTATCTCCGCGGCGGCGCCGAACGGCTTCCACTGCTCCTGCACCACCACCGCGCGGTGCGTGCGGCGGACGGAGCGGATGACGGTCTCGCCGTCCAGTGGCCGCAGCGTCCGCAGGTTGATCACCTCAGCCTCGACCCCCTCCCGCGCGAGTTGCTCCGCCGCCGCCAGGGCCAGGTGCACCATCCGGCTGTAGGCCACCACGGTGACGTCGCGGCCGTAGCGCATCACCTCGGCCTGGCCGAAGGGAAGGGCGGCGTCGCCTTCTGGCACCTCCCCCTTCACCCCGTAGAGGGCGGCGTTCTCCAGGAAGATCACCGGATCCCGGCCGCGCAGGGCGGTGAGCAGCAGGCCGCGCACGTCCGCGGGCGTGGCCGGGACCGCCACCAGCAACCCGGGGAAGTGGGCGTACAGCGCCTCCAGGCTCTGGGAGTGCTGCGCGGATAGCTGCACCCCGGCACCGTTGGGGCCGCGGATCACAAGCGGCACCTCCACCTGGCCTCCGGAGAAGTAGCGCAGCTTGGCCGCGTTGTTGAGGATCTGGTCGGCGGCCAGCAGGGAGAAGTTCCACGTCATCACCTCGACCACCGGGCGCAGCCCCAGCATGGCCATGCCGATGGCCGCGCCGATGAAGCCCAGTTCCGAGATGGGCGTGTCGATCACCCGTCGCGGCCCGTAGCGGCTGAGGAAGTCGGCGGTGATGCGGAAGGTGCCCTGGTAGACCCCGATGTCCTCGCCCAGGAGGACGACGGCCGGGTTGCGGTCCATCTCCTCCATCAGGGTCGCCCTCAGCGCCTCGCGGTAGGTGGTGACCGCAGCCATGGCTACGGCGCGTACACGTCCCGGGTCAGCTCCTCGGGAGGGGGCTCCGGGCTCTCCTCTGCGTAGCGCACGGCGGCGGCCACCACCTCCTCAGCCTCGCGCCGCAGCTCCTCCACCCGCTCATCGTCCAGCAGCCCCGCGGCGCGCAGCGCTTGCTCCAGCAGGAGGATGGGGTCCCGCGCCTTCCACGCCTCGACCTCCTCTTTGGTGCGGTAGGGCTGGAAGAGGTCGGCCGCGCCGTGAGCGGCGAAGCGGTAGGTGACCGCCTCCACGGCGTAGGGGCGGCCGGTTTCCCGCACCTGCGCCGTGATCCGCCGCGCCGCGCGCTGGACCTCCAGGAAGTCCTGGCCGTCCACCCGCTCGTGGGCGATGCCGTGGATGCCGAACTTGGAGGCTAGGTCGGTGACGGCCGTGGAGCGGTCCACTGCGGTGCCCATGGCGTAGCGGTTGTTCTCCACGATGTAGACGATGGGGCACATCCCATCGCGTCCCCAAAGCCCGGCCATGTTCACCGGCTCGTGGAAGGAGCCGGAGTTCATCGCCCCATCCCCCAGGAAGCACAGACAGATGCGGTCGGTCCCCTGGTAGCGCAGGGCGTAGGCGGCGCCGGTGGCCAGGGGGATGTGGCCGCCGACTATGCCGTAGCCGCCGTAGAACCCGCGGCCCACGTCGAAGATGTGCATCGACCCGCCCTTGCCCTTGACGGCGCCCGTCTGCCGGCCGAAGAGCTCGGCCATCACCGCCTCGGCCGGGGTGCCGCGGAAGATGGCGTGGGCGTGATCGCGGTAGGCGGTGAAGAAGATGTCGTCGGGGCGCAGCACGGCCAGAAACCCGGCGGCCACCGCCTCCTGTCCGCTGTATAGGTGCAGGTAGCCTCCGATCTTGCCCCGGCGGAAGGCCCGCTCCGCCTCCTCCTCGAAGCGCCTGGCGACGAGCATCAAGCGGTACCAGGGCAGGGCCGCGGTCAGGTCCGCATCGGCCGGTGCGCCCGGCCGCACCTTCGCCTCCCCGCGCTTCGTCGCCATACCCCCTCCCGTGAGCGGGCGCGCCGACCCACAAAATACTGTTCCATTATATCGACGCAAAAGGAGTTAGGAACCCTGTGGGGGGCTCGTGATTGGCCCTCATGTCGCCTCTCGCCTATAATAGCAGTAATGCTCCACACTCTTCGGCTCCTCCCCAAGGTCGAGCTGCACCTGCACCTGGAGACCTCGCTCCGCCTCCGCCGCCTTATGGAGCAGGGCCCGCACAGCGACCCGCCCCTGGAGGGACCCCACCTGGTGGCCGACCCCCAGGCCTTTACGGGGTACGACCGGCTGCGGCGCATGCGCTACGCCAGCCGGGCGGGTCGCATCCCGGACGCCCTCTACACTCGGGAGAACATCGCCCGCATCACCGCCGAGGTGCTTGCCGCCGCAGCCGCGCAGCACATCCGCTACGTGGAGATCCGCGTGGGCGGTCGGCGGGGTTTCTCAACGCTGGGCGTGCGCCCCATGCTGGAAGCCATGGCCGAGGCCGCCGCGCGGGCCGCCCCGCAGACCCAGGCTGGCTTCATCGTCACCGTGGTGCGGGAGCGCGGGCCCGAGCAGGCGGAGCAGATCGTGCAGGAGGCCGCGGCCTGCCGCGACTGCGGGGTGGTGGGGATCGACCTGGCCGGAGACGAGGCCAACTACCCCCCGGCCATGTTCGTGCGCGCGGTGGACCGGGCCCGCGAGGCGGGGCTGGGCATCACCGTGCACGCCGGGGAGTTCACCGGGCCGGCAAGCGTCTGGACCTCCATCTACCAGTTGGGAGCGCAGCGCATCGGGCACGGCATCCGTGCGGTGGAGGATCCGGAGTTGCTGGCCTACCTGCGGGAGCACCGGGTGACGCTGGAGCTCTGCCCCACCAGCAACCTCCGCCTGGGCCTGGTGGCCTCGCTGGCGGAGCACCCCATGCGCACCCTGCTCAAAGCCGGCGTGCCGGTGACCGTCAACAGCGACGATCCCGTGCTGCTGGGCACCGACCTGACCAGGGAGCTGGCGGCGGTGCAGGCGGCGCTGGGGCTTTCCATGGAGACGGTGACCGCGCTCATGCGCCACGCCGCCCGGGCCAGTTTCCTGCCGCCGGAGAGACGCGCGGCCCTGGAGCAGGAGGTCGCCCGGCCGCTGGCGGCCTCCTGACCTCTGATCCTCGTCTTCAGACGTTTATCAATTTATATCACATATATTGACAAAATCCCCTGGTTCGCCTAGACTGGCGGTGAGACGGAAGACCGGGGGTCCCGCCCGTGCCCGGACGCACACGCCGGCGCAACGACGCCGGTTCACCACAGGCCGCGCAGTTCACCCGGCTGCGCCGGCCGATGCTGCCCGCAGCCCCCGCCGGCCCGCCGCGCGAGGACGACGACTCCCTGCGTCGTTACCTGGAAGAGATCGGCCGCCTCCCGCTGCTCACTGCGGAAGAGGAAGTGGCGCTGGCCCAGCGGGTGGAGAGGGGAGACCCCGAGGCGCGGCGGCGGTTCATCGAGGCCAACCTGCGGCTGGTGGTCTTCGTGGCCAAGGGGTTTGCCGGACGGGGCCTGCCCTTGCTCGACCTGATCCAGGAGGGGAACCTGG
>Ga0101945_1000535_pt1 | contig 61074 bp, 61 predicted proteins | sample DewCreD2012metaG_2_FD_75246 | JGI IMG/M metagenome (GOLD analysis project Ga0101945, IMG submission 75246) | Hot spring sediment bacterial and archeal communities from British Columbia, Canada, to study Microbial Dark Matter (Phase II) - Dewar... ... | reverse complement strand
GATATTCTATATTAATGGCAGTAGCTACAGGGTAAAGGATAAGCTAAAGAGGGTTAATTAGAGGGGTCAATTTTATTTGCACATAAGGGGTCAAATCTCTTGACTATCAACACTTTTCGCTCAAAATCTCAAAAAAGAAATTGAGAAACTAAAAGCAAAAATAAGCCGGCTTACCGACGCTTACCTTGAAGAAACCTTTGAGCTTGCTGAATTTCAGCAAAAGAAAAACGCCCTGACGAGCGAAAAGAAAACTCTGGAAGAGAAATTATCGGATTTTGAACGAAAAGGCAATCGTTGGCTCGAACTCACAAGAAACTGGATTTTAGAAGCCAACCAAGCCAAAAATCTCGCTTTGAGCGATAATTTTTCAGAGATGAAAAATTTCCTCAAAAAAATCGGCTTGAACCGCCGAATTTTTGACCAGCAGCTTTTTGTAGATTTCAAAAAGCCGTTTGATTTACTCGCAAAACTGCCCGCCGAAGCCCGAGCCGCAGGCGAGGGCGAGGCAACAAATTCAATATGGTGGAGCTGAGGGGGATCGAACCCCTGACCTCTTGAATGCCATTCAAGCGCTCTCCCATCTGAGCTACAGCCCCAACAAAATAGTCTTTAGTATTCAGTAACTATAGTGAATCATTTAAAAATTCAACTTAAGATAAAAAATGATAACAACTATATAAGATTAGTGTCAACTCATGCCATAAATCCTTTTCATCTCAGCGGTATATTCATTGCCTTTCTCATAAATATAAAGAGGCGGCTCAATCTTAAGCCATTGCCCGGAGCCTTTCACCGCCTCTAGGAGGACCATCTTTGCCTCCTCCACAATTCTTGAATGCACAAACCTCATCTTTTTCGGCTCAAGATTTACCTTATGTAGTAGCTCAATCAATTCTACCAGTCTGAAAGGATGATAAATCAGATAAAATCTGCCTCCATTCTTAAGGAGATATGAGGCAGTCTCTATAATCTCAGGCAGGGTTATCTTTATCTCATGCCTTGCAACTGCACGCTCCTCATCTATACTTAAAAGCCCTGTTTTTGTCTTTCTAAAAGGTGGATTTGAAAATGCAAAGTCAAATTTATTGGCAGGAAAGATTTTTCTCAGCTTGCTGATGTCTTCCCTGAGGACCTCAATCCTCTCGCTGAGCTCATTAAGTTCTACATTCCTTTTTGCGCGCTGGGCAAGGGAGTCCTGAATCTCAACTGCAACTATCTTTGTATCTTTGTTTCTCTTTGCAAGGAGTATTGATATAACCCCCGCGCCTGTTCCCAGTTCTATGCCTCTTCCAAGCCGTTTTGCAGAGATAAAATTCTCAAGCAAAAGGGCATCAACGCTGAAGCGATAACCTGTTTTTGATTGAAAGAGTTTTATGTCTCTTATACTGTCGTATGTCTCGTCAGGTTTTGGTTTCAATTTTTATTAATTTGTGGAAGGATATGGAGCAACTCTTTAAAACTGTCAATCATGAAATCTGCGGATTTTAAATCCTCCTTACTGCGGTATCCGTATGTAACTGCAATAATCTTTACACCTGCAGCATGTGCCGACTCAATGTCATAATTACTGTCTCCAATCATCACCGCCTCGTCTTTAGATGCTCCAAGCCTTCCTAAAACCTCAAGCACAGGCACAGGTGAAGGCTTTTTTTCAGAGACACTATCACTGCCAAGGACAACATCAAAGAATCTTAGTAGCCCAAGCCCTTCAAGAATCCTCTTTGACAAGACCTCCCTTTTATTTGAGATAACAGCCTTTTTATAGGCTGCAAGTTTCTGTAGGGTCTCTCTTACCCCTAAATATGACCCCGTGTTATCTAAGAGATGCATTGAGTAATATTCAAGAAATCTCCTGATAGCCTCTTCCCCTGGATTGCCGCTGAGCCTCTTAATTTCCTCATAAGGGAGCAGAGCCTCAATCAGTTTTGTTATGCCAGAGCCAACCCTTTCCTTAATCTCATTGACAGTAAGGGGTTTCACACCAAAGGGTGTAATGGCATAATTTATCGCATCTGTGATGTCCTTACTTGAATCAATGAGGGTGCCATCAAGGTCAAAGATTAAGAGCCTAAGCATATATTATTATAAAGCAAATCCAATTTTCTTAAAACCTCAATTCGCTCCTTGACAATGGATATATACCCTCTTATAATTGTAAAAAATAATCCTGAGGAGGCTACTATGACAAAGGCAGATTTAGTAGACAGGATCTTTGAAAAGGTCGGTCTTTCCAAGAAGGAATCAATGGAGATGATAGAAACCCTGTTTGACTCAATGAAGGCAGTACTTGCAGAAGGAGAATCCATCAAGATAACAGGATTTGGAACCTTCCTTGTAAGGAAGAAAGGAGCACGCAGGGGAAGGAATCCAAAGACAGGCGTGGAACTTGAGATTACCCCGAGGAAGGTAGTTACATTCAGACCAAGCATACAATTTAAATCCCTTGTAGAAAAAGGGTAATCCTTAAATGGAGTCTTTATCCGAGAGAAAACCGATACCGGATAAGCTCTTTTATAAAATCGGCGAGGTCAGCGATATAGCCGGGGTTGAACCGTATGTGTTGAGGTACTGGGAATCAGAATTTCCATTTTTGAAGCCTAACAAAAACAAGGCAGGTCAGCGGGTTTATACAAGGAAAAATATAGACCTCATCCTTCAGGTTAAAAATCTCTTATATCAGGAAAAATACACTATTGCAGGGGTCAAAAAAAAATTCAGGGAAAATTCACTAAAAAGAGACCCTGTCTCTCAGGAAACCATAGACAGGGTTAAGAAAAGACTCAGGGAAATCTTAAATAGCCTATCCCAGAGATAATCGGGGCGTGGCGCAGCCTGGTAGCGCACTCGCTTGGGGTGCGAGTGGTCGGCAGTTCAAATCTGCTCGCCCCGACCATACAACTTCTGTTAAAATAATATTGATGCCTCTCATCCTATCAGGAGACCTTAGACCCCAGAGGAAGGAAGCACTACTTGACCTGACAAACTACGATGCCCTGAAATATCTGAAAAATAACTGGAAGATATAAAATCAGGATACAAGATGCAAGATAGAAAGATTTTCACCATGTATCACGAATCATGAATCCTGTATCAAGTTTTTTCACTTGACTCCTTTTTAATAATGAAACGCTATGATGTGGTTATTGTTGGTGCTGGATCTGCCGGGATATTTACAGCCCTTGAACTTACATCTAAAGGTAAAAATCTTGAGATACTTCTTCTTGATAAAGGTAAAGATATAGCAGAAAGGGAATGCCCGCTAAAATTTAAAAAAGCCTCCTGTAAATCGTGCCTTTCATGCGCACTTTTAAGCGGCTGGGGAAGGGTATGGAGGTGAAATTTTATTCAAGACAGTTAAGACTGCGTAACACCCTTGAGACAGAAATAGAGAATCTCTTTGCCATTGGTGATGGTGCAGGTGTAAGCAGGGGGCTTATACAGGCATCTGCCTCAGGAATAATTGCAGCAAGGGAGATTTTGAGAAGGATTCAATGAAGGATTTTAAAAGACTCAGGGAGTTGATGGTTGAGTCCCAGTTAAAGACAAAGGGTATAAAGGATAAGCGGGTTCTTGAGGCAATGAGAACTGTTGAACGACACTTATTTATCGGAGAGCATCTGTGGGAGAGGGCATATGATGACCGCGCCCTTCCAATAGGGGAGGGTCAGACAATATCACAGCCATACATGGTTGCAATAATGACAGAATTACTTGAGCTTAAAGGAGATGAAAAGGTGCTTGAGATAGGTACAGGCTCTGGCTATCAGTCAGCAATACTGGGGATATTGGCAGAAGAGGTTTTTACCATAGAAAGGGTCAAGTCCCTTGCCCTAAAGGCAGATAATACACTTAAACGACTCGGTTACACAAATGTCCATGTAATAATCGGAGATGGAACGTTTGGATTACCTGAAGAGGCTCCCTTTGACGGTATCATAGTTACTGCTGGCGCTCCAACGATACCTGATACATATATAAGGCAGTTAAAAATAGGTGGCAGGCTTGTCATTCCTGTTGGCAGTCGTTATTCACAGATGCTTTATCAGGTGAGGAATACGCCTGAAGGTATAAGCACCTTTATGTCAACACCCTGTGTCTTTGTCCCCCTTATTGGTGAACATGGGTGGGATGAAGGTGAATAAATTGAAATTTTTTATGTTATCAGACATAATGTTTTTAATCCATGGGAAAGACAATAGCAATAGCCAATCAAAAAGGTGGTGTAGGAAAAACCACCACAGCCATTAATCTGTCAGCCTCCTTAGCTAAGGCGGAAAGACGCATCCTGCTTATAGATACAGACCCACAGGGAAACTCCACAAGTGGTATAGGCATAGACAAGAATACCCTTAATGGAAGCCTTTATGATGTATATACCGAGGCAAAAAAAATTGAGGATGTAATTCATGATACAGCCATTTATTATCTTGAGGTTGTTCCCTCAAACATAAACCTCATTGGAACTGAGATAGAGCTCATTGAAAGGCCCGGCAGGGAGGCAATACTGAGAGATGCCATAAAATCCATCAGGTCCCACTATGATTTTATCTTTATAGACTGTCCTCCATCCCTCAGCCTTTTGACAGTGAATGCCCTTGTAGCCGCTGATAGCATATTGATACCCGTGCAGTGTGAGTATTATTCATTGGAGGGAATCGGCTCTTTAGTAAAGACACTCAATCTTGTGAGGGAGGCCTTTAATCCATCACTTGAGATAGAGGGAATCCTGCTTACAATGTTTGATGGAAGGAACATGCTTGCTAATCAGGTTGTTTCGGAGGTGAGGAGATATTTTGGGGAAAAGGTTTATAAGACAATAGTTCCAAGAAATGTGACCCTCGCTGAAGCCCCAAGCCATGGAAAGCCTGTTATTTTATATGACTTCCGTTCAAAAGGTGCACAGAGTTATTTAGCACTGGCAAAGGAGGTAACCGGTGAAGAAGATAGCATTGGGTAAGGGGCTTGGTGCCCTGATTCCACAAAGAGAAGGTGCAATTGGAATAGAGTCATACCGAGAAGGGGTCATTGAACTTGATATAAATACAATCCTTCCCAATGAATATCAGCCAAGGAGGATCTTTAAAGATTCTGCACTTCAGGAACTTGCCTTATCAATAAAAGAAAAGGGTGTCATACAGCCTGTGATTGTGAGGCGTGGAGATGATGGTTTATTCAGACTAATTGCAGGGGAAAGGAGATTACGGGCAGCAAAACTTGCAGGTCTCACAAAACTGCCTGCAATTGTGAAAGATGTCGCTCCTGCAGAGACAATTGAACTCGCCCTTATAGAGAATATCCAGAGGGAAGAGCTGAGCCCTCTTGAGACAGCCGAGGCATTTCAGAGGCTTATTAAGGATTTCAATCTCACACATGATGACCTTGCCAGAAAAGTCGGTAAAGACAGGGCTACTATTACAAACTATTTGAGGATATTGAAACTCCCTTCAGAGATTAAGTCATGGATAGCAGATGGCTCTTTAAGTATCGGTCATGCAAAGGCAATATTACAGGTAGAGAACACACAAACCCAGATTGATGTTGCAAGAAGGATAATAAAAAAGGGCTTAAGCGTAAGGGAGGCAGAGGCATTAAGTAAAAGGGCAGTATCAGACGCCACATACCCTAAGGCTCATCCATGGAAGGACCCGCAGATAGCATCGCTTGAAGAGAAACTTATGCACACTCTGGGGACAAAGGTTCGCCTGATTCATAAAGGCAAAAGGGGTGGCAGGATAGAGATAGAGTATTATTCACTTGATGAGCTGGATAGACTTCTGGAAATCTTAATGTCGTGATTTATATAGCCACGGGAAAGGTGGTAGCCTTTTTAGTTGTGCTCATCTAAAATCATAGGAGGTGAGGTTTTTGGGAAGCAGACAACGAATAAAATTCAGAAAACCTCAGCCGAGAAAGCCCGTAGCAGGCAAAACCGTTGCTGAAATCGTCAAGGAATTAAAAGGGGATACTGCTGCTTCCAATTACAGGGAACAATCCTTGAAAATCCACGGCCTGATCTGCGCCAAATGCAGGAGAGAGTTCGATTTCAAAAACAGGAATCTTCTTACTGTTCACCATAAAGACGGCAATCACCGGAACAACCCTTCTGATGGCTCTAACTGGGAGAACCTCTGTATTTATTGTCATGACGACGAGCACAGCAGGGGGCTTCTCGGAGATTATCTAACCACTTCTAAGCTTCCGCGCTGAGTAATAATTCAAAATATGGGGGTTGTCCCTATATTTCCGGAACAACCCTTCTGATGGCTCTAACTGGGAGAACCTCTGTATTTATTGTCATGACGACGAGCACAGCAGGGGGCTTCTCGGAGATTATCTAACCACTTCTAAGCTTCCGCGCTGAGTAATAATTCAAAATATGGGGGTTGTCCCTATATTTCCGGAACAACCCTTCTGATGGCTCTAACTGGGAGAACCTCTGTATTTATTGTCATGACGACGAGCACAGCAGGGGGCTTCTCGGAGATTATCTAACCACTTCTAAGCTTCCGCGCTGAGTAATAATTCAAAATATGGGGGTTGTCCCTAGATTTCCCCTAGATTTCCCCCTAGATTTCCCGTCCTCAGACCTGCACCTCCGAGGTGCAGGTCTGGTTTTAATTCAAAATATGGGGGTTGTCCCTATATTTCCGTCCCTATATTTCCCTATATTTCGTTCCTAGAGTGGTAAAATAAGTTCTTCAATATTCGTGAAAAAATCAAGGTCATGGCTCTTTCTATGCCTGAGGAAAAAGGCAGAGGGAAAAAATTTTTTAACCGGTTAAAAGAATCTGTAAAATCAGAAAGGGCAACTATTTTTAGAATATTTTTTATATCTACTGGCCTTCCCCTTAAGAGAATCTGCTGAACATACATATCTAAATGTGACCTGTTAGATAGGTCAGGTTCGCTTTTTCGTATAAGAAAGTTTACAGCATTCGTGGATAGAGTTCAGTTAAATAAGCCTTAAGCCGCTGGATGCTTTTTCTTACACCCTCTGCTGTATGCGCCTCAATTGTATAAATGCAGTTTTTATCTCTGAGCTCATCAAATAATTTCCCGAAATCAAATGTCCCATCTCCTATTGCCTCATGCGAGTCCGCTGTCCTGTCGTTATCATGTAGGTGAAGTTCAATAATATACGGCTTTAACATGGAAAGCCATTTTGATAGAGAAACCCTTGAGAAGAGATGGAAATGGCCTGCATCAAAGCATATGCCAAAATTTGGGGATTTCATCTCATCCATTAAGAGCTTTAAACTTGAAGGCTCATCTTCAAAGATATTCTCTATGGCAATCCGAACTCCAATGTCTGATGCCATTTTATTAATAATCCCCCATGTAATAAGGCTACCATCAAGCCATACATCAACCCTCATATCATATTTCCACTTGTCATACCCTGAATGAAAAACAACTATCTCAGGTCTCAAGATTTCTGCAAAGCTTAGGACCTGAGAAAATCTCTTAATCGTAATATTCCTCACCCGTGAATCAACCGCCCCTGGAGATAAATCCATAAAAGGTGAATGGATTGTGAGGGAGGGATTATAGTCCAGCCTTTCCTTGAGCCTCAGTATATCAGCTTTATTTAAATCGTCAAACCGTCTTGAACCGAAATAGATTTCAAGAGCCAATTTCTCCTGCCTGAGAAAATCAAGATAGGTCACTAAATCGTCATAGGGGACATGAATATGGGGGGTTATCACTATGTCTTAGCAACCTCGTCTCTTTTAGACTCAGAGGTCTTCCTGGATTGTGCATCCTTCTCTGTATCAGCTGACCTGTGAGACTCCATAGCCTTTTTTCTCTCCTTAGAAGGATAATCTGTCACATACCAGCCGCTACCTTTAAGCACAAAGGAGGTATTGGTTATGAGCCTCCTCAGCTCTCCTCCGCAAAGGCTACACCCTGTAAGCGGAGGGTCTGCCATCTTCTGGACTACTTCAAATTGTTCGCCACACCCTGTGCACTTATATTCGTAAATAGGCATTTATCCTCCTCATAACAGAGATAATCTGTAGATAAGAAATATATCATATTCCCCAAATCCTTGACAAGGGTATGGTGCTATGTTACAAAAATAACAGAATGATGGTCATTTATTTAGACAATAATGCAACAACAAGGGTTGCCGATGAGGTCATAGAGGCAATGATGCCATATCATGGGAGCCTCTACGGTAACCCATCAAGCATGCACACATTTGGAGGTCAGATACACAAAAAAATAGAAGATGCAAGGGCTCAGGTTGCAGAACTAATCGGTGCAGAGCCTGAAGAAATAATATTCACAAGCTGTGGAACAGAAAGTGACAACACCGCCATAATGAGCGCACTAAAAAGCAATCCTCAAAAAAAACATATCATAACCACAATGGTAGAGCACCCAGCTGTGCTTAATCTCTGTAAGGCTATGCAGAGAAATGGTTATGATGTGAGATTCCTTCCTGTTGATAAACTCGGAAGATTGAATCTTGAAGAACTCTCCACATCAATAAAGGATGACACAGCAGTGGTCTCCATTATGTTCGCAAATAATGAGACAGGCGTAATATTCCCAATAAAGGAAATTGCAGAGATTGTGAAGGGCAGGGGTGTTCTATTCCATACAGATGCTGTTCAGGCGGTTGGAAAGATTCCAATAAATGTAAAAGAGATCCCTATGGATATGCTTTCTATCTCCGGGCATAAGCTCCATGCCCCAAAAGGCATCGGTGCACTTTATGTAAGAAAAGGGGTGAGATTTTCTCCATACATAATAGGCGGACATCAGGAGAGAGGCAGGAGGGCTGGCACAGAGAATGTTGCATCCATAATCGGTCTTGGAAAGGCATGCGAGCTTGCAAGAAGGTATATGCATGAGGATGGTATAAAAATAAAAGCAATGAGGGACAGGCTTGAACAGGGGCTTCTTAAATCATGTCCTGATGCAAGGGTCAATGGAGACCCTGAACAGAGACTTCCCAATACAACCAACATGAGCTTTGAATATGTTGAGGGAGAGGCAATACTGCTTAAGCTCAATGAGGATGGTATATGTGCATCATCAGGCTCTGCCTGCACATCAGGCTCCCTTGAGCCTTCTAATGTATTGAGGGCAATGGGGATTCCTTCCACAGCAATCCACGGCTCTGTGAGATTCTCCCTAAGCAGGTATAATACAGATGAGGAGATTGACCTCCTCTTAAAGAGAATGCCCGAGATTATAAGAGAGCTAAGGGGATTAAGCCCCCTTGGAAGGAAACCTGCTTCATACCAGAGGTAATGTTATCCTGAAGACTGTCCCTTCTCCTCCTTTACTTTCAACATCAATACTTCCACCGTGAGAGACTATTATCTTCTGCCTTACAATGTAGATATTACTGTTTATGGAGATACCAGATTAAAAATTCCTGTCCCACTACGAGGCTCAGAACTGCACCCACCGCAAGATACGGACCAAAGGGAATCCTTAAGCCCCACTGCCTGCCTTTTAATGTTATAAGAGAAATCCCAACAATAGAGCCAGAAAGACTTCCAAGAAATGTGGTAAGCAATACGCCTTTCCAGCCAAGAAAACCTCCAATCATTGCCATCATCTTTATATCCCCTCCACCCAGCGCCTCCTTTTTAAAGAGCATTCTTCCCAGAATAGCCACAAGTGAGAAAAGCCCTCCTCCAAGAAGAAGCCCGATAATTGAGGATTTAAATCCAAGCATGCTGGCACGGGAAAATGGGTCAGGAAGTATTGTGGAACCGAGGATGAGCCCCAGGGGAATACCCGGCAGGGTTATCCTGTCGGGAATTATCTGATGTTCAAGGTCTATGAATGTGATTGCAATTAAAGATGAGAGAAAGACAAAATACACTATCAGGTGCCATGATGGCTCAGGACCGAATCTCCAGAGTGCAATCACATATAACAGGGCATTAAGAAACTCTACTATAGGATATTTGACCGAGATTTTAGCGCCACACGACCTGCATTTACTTCCTAGGATGATGTAACTCAGTATCGGTATGTTGTCATAAAACCTTATAGGCTTCTCACAAGAAGGGCAGTAAGAAGATGGTTTGATAATGGATAATCTCTTTGGTATGCGATATATACATACATTAAGAAAAGAGCCAACTATGGCGCCGAAGATGAATGTTATGAGGTAATTGCTTAGCACTTTTAATCCGGTGGTTTGCTCAGGGCTTGTGCCTTCCTTTTAAGTGCCTCTATCTCTGTATTGAGCCTCTTTATCCCCTCTATAGCCTCAAGGATGATGAAATCCTTAAATATCGCCTTATCACCTTTTTCCTTTAGCTCAAGCACCCTCCTGCCAATATTCCTGTAGAGCTCATCAACCTTTGCCTCAAGTCTGCTACTTGTATAGAGCAATCTTGCCATGGAGGTCTCAGCCTTCAGCCTCTCGGCAAGAAAGGTTGCAATCCATTTTATGGTCTTTACCCCCTCATTGAAATTCTTTCTGATCTTATCTATCATGCTCCCTCCTTAACCCTCAACTTTTAACTAACTCCAGTCTTCCCATCCATCTTCTCTGTAGCTCTTTCTTAAGCAGGGGATAACCCTTTAAATAAGGGTCAGCATCTATCAGGGCAAATGCCTCCTTCCTTGATGCCTCAAGGAGCCCTGTATCCCTTATTATATTAGCAACCTTTAGATCAGGTATACCTGACTGTTTTGTGCCAAAGAATTCTCCCGGACCCCTGAGTGCAAGGTCTTCCTCAGCAATCTTAAAACCATCAGTTGTTGTCTCCATTACCTTAAGCCTTCTTTTGGCATCCTCTCCAAGGGGCGGATATGCCATCAGCAGGCAATAAGACTGGTGATTGCCTCTACCAATTCTGCCTCTCAACTGGTGAAGCTGTGCAAGCCCGAATCTCTCAGCATGAACAATAAGCATAAGTGAGGCATTCGGCACATCCACACCAACCTCTATAACCGTGGTTGATACAAGTATATCAATATCCCCTGACTTAAAAGAAGCCATAATATTTTCTCTTTTCTCTTGTCTTATCCTGCCATGAATAAGTCCTATCCTTTTTGTGGGGAAGATCTTCCTGAATGCCTCTGCTCCTTCCTCGGCACATTTAAGGTCAAGCCTCTCTGATTCTTCAATAAGGGGATACACTATATAAACCTGTCTTCCCTTTGTAAGCTCCCTATTTATCAATGAGTAGACCTGCCCTTTCTGTCCCGGGAAGAAGACCTTTGTAATGACTGGAATCCTGCCCTTTGGGAGCTCATCTATCACAGATATATCAAGGTCTCCGTAGAGGGTGAGTGCAAGTGTCCTGGGTATTGGAGTTGCGGTCATGACAAGGATATCAGGGTTAAATCCTTTCTTACGGAGGTCTGCCCGCTGTATAACGCCGAATTTGTGTTGCTCATCAATTATTGCAAGACCGAGGTTTTTAAATACTACCTGCTCCTGAATAAGTGAATGTGTCCCGATAATGATTTCTCTCTTACCCTCTGCTATTTCACTGAGGGGTTTTGCCCTACTGCTTGAGGTCAAGAGTGCAACCTTTACACCTAATGCCTCAATCATCTTATGGACATTTATAAAATGCTGTTCTGCAAGGACCTCTGTTGGAGCCATAAGAGAGGCCTGATAACCATTATCAACAGCAATGAGCATGGCAATGAGTGCAACAACAGTCTTTCCACAACCAACATCACCATGCAGGAGCCTGTTCATTGGTATTGGTCTTTGCATATCGTTTATTATCTCCTGCAGGACCCTTTTCTGTGCATCTGTGAGTTCAAATGGAAGTCTTTTAAGAAATTCATTGACCAATCTTCCTTTATCTTTAAAGCTTATCCCTTTCTCTAATACCTCCTTCTTTTTTGTGAGTGCCAATCCTAACTGAAGCAGGAAGAACTCCTCAAATGCGAGGCGCCTCTGTCCCGGGCTCATGCCTCTGTTTAAGGCATCCACATCAGAGAACTCCTCCGGAAAATGTGTCTCTTTAATTGCCTTCTCAAGGGATAAGAGGTTATTCCTCTGAAGGATATTGTGTGGCATAAAATCCTCTACAGAGGAGACATACGAGTTTATTGTATTGAACATGAGTGTCCTCAACTGTTTTGGCGTAAGACCCTCTGTTGCCTTATATACAGGCACAATCCTCCTTGTATGGATGAACCTATCCTCATCCTGAAGATGTTCAAAGTCAGGGTTCTCCATCTCAAAACCAATAAGGATGTTGCCCTTCACAACACCGCTTAATATTATATTTTGACCCTTCTTGAAATATCTCTCCATGTATGGCTGATTAAACCACCTGCATCTAAGAAAACCTGCATTATCCTTTACGCAGAGCTCAAAGATTTTCATCCTTTTTCTGGCAGTAGTAATAACCTCTGCGGAGACTACCTCACCCATAGTTGTCTCACGATTTCCATACCTGAGGTCACATATCTTTTTTAGATCTTTTCTGTCCTCGTATCGCCAGGGGAAATAATAGAGGATGTCATGGAGTGTCTTGATTCCGAGCCTACCAAGGAGCAGGGACCTTCTGGGTCCCACCCCCTTAACATACTGTATGGGGGTATCAATATTAAGCATTATTTGGTTATTGGTGTTTGGCTATTGGTCATTATGCTTAAGAGGCTCTTCCATCTCCACTGCCTTGGCTTCTTCTGCCTTCATCTTTTCATACTCAGAATTACTTATTATATCAATATCCCATCCTGTAAGCTTCATAGCCAGTCTGACATTCTGCCCCCTTTTCCCGATAGCTATTGAGAGCTGATGGTCATTGACAACAACCATGGCGGATTTCTCCTCCTCATTTACCCCCACCTTCTCCACAGACGCCGGGCTCAACGCCCTAGCTATAAGTATTCTGGGGTCATCTGTCCAGGGTATTATATCAATCCTCTCGCCTTTGAGCTCCCTCACTATTGACTGCACACGCGTACCTTTCATCCCGACACATGCACCGACAGGGTCAATCTGCTGGTTCTTTGAATATACAGTCAATTTTGTCCTGTCTCCGGGCTCTCTGACAATGTCTTTTATAACAACAAGCCCTTCATAAATCTCAGGTATCTCCATCCTGAAAAGCTCCTTAACAAACTGAGGATGCGCCCTTGAAAGTAATATCACAGGACCCTTTGGAGTAATCTTCACCTCTTCTATATACGCCCTGATTGTATCACCCCTCCTCAGTGTTTCCGTAGGTAGGGTCTCCTTAAAGGGCAGTGTAGCCTCCGCCCTTCCTAATGCCACCATGAAACCTCCCCTTTCCCTACGAATCACTGTGCCACTTACAATCTGCCCTACCTTATCTTTGTATTCATCATAAATAACCTCTTTCTCTACCTCTCTTACCTTCTGGAAGAGCACCTGCTTGGCTGTCTGAGCTGCTATCCTCCCAAAATCATGAAGGGCAATAGGAGCCTCTATCTCATCCCCTATTCCCTTTGAGGAATCCAATTCCTTTGCCTCACCGAGTGAAATCTCCTCCTGAGTGTTTGTGGCATTTTGAACTATCTTTTTTACCGCATTGAGGGTGATCTGCCCTGTCTTTGGGTCAACCCTGATATTTGCATTCAGTTTGATACCATATTTTTTTCTTACTGCTGAAAGAAGGGCAGACTCTAATGTCTCAACAATGGACTCCTTCGGTATCCCCTTCTCTTTGCTCATCTGCTCAATAATATGGATTAATTCACGGTTCATAATTGCACCTTATTATACCCTGACCTCCAGTCTTGCCCTGGAGATATTCTCATAGGGTATAGTTACTTTTTTACCCTTAGGTAAGAGTAGCACTACACTATCATCTCCTGCCTCAGCAATCTCGCCAATAAAAAATGTTTGATTTTCTATGGGCTTATATGTGATAAGCCTTGTAGTCTTCCCAGAAAACCTTTTGAAATCCTTAGGTTTTCTCAGTGGTCTGTCAAGTCCTGGGGATGAAACCTCTAATATATAAGAAGAAGGTATAGGGTCTTCCACATCAAGCTGAGCCTCTATCTGCCTGCTTACCCTTTCACAATCATCAATGGTAACCCCCCCTTCTTTATCTATAAAGGCCCTCAAAAGAAACCTGTTTCTCATCTTCATAAGCTCAATATTGTCAAGCTCAAACCCCATATCTTTTATAACAGGCTCTATAAGCCCTCTAAGTGTTATTTCTAAGTCTTTTGTACCCATCTGAAAATAACCTCGCTTTAAATAAAATCAAGATTCAAGGTTCAAAATCTCTAACATATAACAATCCATCTCCACAAAAACAAAAGAGTGGGAAAACCCACTCTTCCTCATCAAAGAGAACATTCACTTTCACTTTAGCACTTTTTTGTAAAAAAGGCAAGGGCCAGCCTTTCTGACCCTTGCCTAAAAGCTCCTATTTTTTCTCTGGTGGTGCTGGTGGTGCTGGTGGTGCTGGTGGTGCTGGTGCTTCTTCCTTCTTTGGTGCCGGTGCTTCTGGTGGCTTCGGACAACCTGCTGTCAGTGTAAAAGCCACAAGTAATACCAAAGAGAATATTAACGCCATTACTTTCTTCATTCAGGATTCACCTCCTTTTAGGGATTAATTTCTTTAAGCCTATGCCTAAACTGACATCTTTATATCACATAATTGTCAGGATTGTCAAGAATTTTTTAAAAATTCACTTTGCAAGGAATTCCTTTTTATGTATATAATCCCTTATCCAGATAATAACCGAATTCCAATAACAAGGTATTTTCAGGTGAAATGTGATGGAAAAGGCCTCCGCGCTTCATTAATCTCCTGGGCATCCTTTGACTTTGCAGAGACCATATTCTCTGCAAGTATCCTTTCCGTATTCTTTCCCTTATGGCTTACAGGAAGCCTGGGTGGACAGCCACTTCATTACAGTATTGCTTACTCCTCATCACTTCTTATATCCGTCATATTAGCTATTATTGTTGGAAGATATGCTGACAAGTCAGGAAAGAGGAAGTCTTTATTCCTAACAGCAGTCTTTCTTTCATCACTGAGCCTCTTTATACTTTCCAACATAGAGACGCTTTCGGGGGCACTTGTAGTTTTTTTCTTTGTAAACCTCTTTTATCAGCAAGGCCTTGTGCTTTATAATTCACTCCTGCCATCCGTTTCTCAGGAAGAAAACAGGGCATTCTCATCAGGTGTTGGTGTAGCACTTGGCTATGTGGGAGGGGCGACTGGATTATATCTCATATCCAGGCTTAGCCCTGTTGAGACATTTGCCTTTATACTTACCGCCATTGGTTTTTTCTCTTTCTCCCTTCCTGCATGGTTTTTTGTTAAGGAGAAGCCATTTAAGGCAATAGAGGGTGTCTCCATTAAAAAGATTTTAAAAGACAGGGGCTTTTTACTTTTTATACTCTCCTGTCTATTCCTCACAGAGGCAGCACATGCCCTGATACTGTTTATGTCTATATATCTCAGTAAGGTATATGGTATTGACCGCCATGAGACAGTAATACTCATAGCCACATCCGCTCTGGTAGCAGCAGTATCTTCGCCATTTATTGGAAGACTCTCAGACAGGGTTGGTGTATCAAGGGTCTTCGGTCTCCTTTTTCCTGCCTGGTCAGGTGCACTTTTTATCTTTCCATTTATGCCTCAGTTTTTTGTATATCCAATGGGGATAACATTCGGAATTCTGCTTGCATCACTCTGGACAACAATAAGACCTTCCCTTTTAAAACTCTCACCAAAAGAAGAGGTTGCCACACGATTTGCATTCCTCTCTTTATCTGAAAGGATGGCAGCTATTATTGGACCCCTCTGGTGGGGTCTTATGGTAGAGGTAGCAGATTATAGAATTGCAACATTAACCCTCGCATTCTTCCCCCTCATAGGATGGTTGATATACAGGATTCATAGAAGGAGACTCCAAAATAGCCCTATACCTTAATTTAATTTTTTAATTTGACAGTGGGTTTTTATATCATTATAATGTTTTTTGTTTTACTGTAAGAGAAGATACAATTGGTTATTAGAGAGGAGGTTTTTCAATGAGTTTCCCAAGAAGTGTTTTTGAATTTCTGAAGGAAGGCACTCTTGCCCATGCCAGATGGGAATATGAAGTCTCAACGAATATTTTAAGAAACAGAAAGAAGCTTCTCATACTCTTTATCATGCTCCTGCCGATATTATTAGTTATACTCGCTGAGGCAGGAGATATATTAGGAGGAAAGACAGCATATGCACCAGCCCATTATTCAACCACTATATTTATTGTCTCCATAGCCATAGGTATAGCTGCAGGTCTTATCACAGGATGTATTGGTGCAGGCGGAGGCTTCATCATCACTCCTGCACTTATGGCAGCAGGGGTTAAGGGAATCGTTGCAGTAGGGACTGACCTTTTCCATATCTTTGCAAAGGCAATAATGGGGACAGCTGTTCATAAAAAATTAGGGAATGTCTCTCTGGGCTTAGCTATTACATCCTTTATTGGCTCTGCCTTAGGCACGGTTATAGGCGGCACCATAAACAGGGCAGCCTATGATATAGACCCTGTCTTAAGTGATGCATTCATAAGTGTAGTCTATGCTATATTGCTTGGTTTCTTAGGCTTCTATGCCCTCGCTGATTTCCTTAAGTTAAGAAAGGCAGGTGCGGATGTAGGGGCTCATGGCTCTGCCACGGCAGCCACTACAACAGCCATGGCAATAAAGTTACAGTCATTAAAGATTCCACCCATGATTAGGTTTGATGAGGACTTTGTCCCCGGTGGAAGAAGGATCTCAGGTCTGGTGATGGCTGGAGGTGGAGTTATAGTGGGTCTCATGGCAGCCATAATGGGGGTTGGTGGTGGATTTATAGCATTCCCAATGTTTGTCTATCTCTTTGGCATATCCACCATGACGACCGTGGGAACTAGCATCCTCCAGATAATCTTTACAGCAGGGCTTGCTGCTATAACACAGTATGCCATCTATGGTTATGTCTTTTATACCCTTGCAATGGGAATGCTTCTTGGCTCTTTAATAGGTATTCAGGTTGGGGCACTTACAACAAAGGTCATAAAGGGAATCCACATCAGGGGATTCTTTGCGGTTACCATCCTTGCAGGTTTTGTAAACAGGGCAAGTGTCCTTCCAAAGAAATTAGGAGAGCTTGAGGTTCTGAATGTCCCAAAACCTCTGGCAGGAGGCATAGAGACCATTGGTTTTTATCTCTTCTGGATAATCAGTGCGATCTTTGGTATCTGGGTCATGAGCAAGTTTTTTGGAAACCTCAAGGCATTAAGGGAGGAATAAAATGGTAGTAAGGCATAAAAGGCACTTTGCCCTTGGGATAGCCCTGGCTGTTACATTCTTAGCAGTATTATTTTTGATGTTTTCACCAATATTTGGGGAGGGTAGGAATGGCCTTGAGTTTGCCGATGATATGTTTAACAAGCTCTCCAAGGGTTCATCATATTTTATTCCAAGGGTTTCAAAAAGTAATGAGAAGTTTATGGGGAAGATGTTTACTGTAGGCATCAAGTTTGACAGACCCCAAGAGGCTGAAAAGGTGGCAAAATTATTCACAACTGCAGGGGCAAAGGTAGAAATTCATGAAGCCCAATTGAAGATAGAAGGTGACCTCGGGAAAATACTTAATGCAGTTCTTAAAGATGCGGATGCGATGTATAAGAATGATGGCATAAAGGTCTCCTCATTATACGGATATGATGAAAGGGATGTTTTAAAGACATGGTGGAAGGCACTGGACAAGATAGATAAGGCACTGAAGAAAGAACATAAGATAGAGGATGCAAAGATCGTCTCTGATGTTAATAAAAAGGCTGTTGAGACAGCATATAACTTTTACAAGATTGAGGCAGCAAAGGTTAAAGATAAGGCTGCCCTTATGACATTCCTCCTTGTCTTCTATGTGGCCTATACAGTGTGGTGGGGATTTGCTATCTTTTATCTGCTTGAGGGAATGGGTCTCAGCATGAAGAAGGCAAAGGTAAAGAAAGAGGTTTAAGGTTGTCTTCCTTAAGTGCGGAATGACGGAAATAATCAAGTTTAAGGAGGGATATGATGAAGATATTAGTTCCTGTAGATGGGTCAAAATATTCAATGGAAGGTGTTAAGGTTGCATTGGATTATGCAAAAACAAAAGGTGCTGAGATATACCTTATGACTGTGACTCCTTATATCGCTGGCATAGACCTTGAGCTTTCTGCCCATAAGTGGAATGAGTTATTACAAGATATGAGGCGTCGGGGCGAAGATGTCCTGAAGCAGGCAAGTGACTTTTTAAAATCTGAAGGTATATCTTCATGCACTACCCTTTCTATATCTACCTCTGCAGCTGATGAGATTGTGAGTTTTGCTGAAAAAGAAAAGATTGACCTCATAATCATCGGAAGCCGCGGCTTAAGCCCATCTTCAAGATTTAAAATTGGAAGCGTTGCCTCAAGGGTGGCAAGATATGCACCCTGCTCTGTGTATGTGGTTAAGATATAAATTCAGGACCCTTCCATCCCTATCTCAGCTATAATGAGCAAAAAGTACTGGAGGTATCATTCAGAAGATTCCTTCAAGGTAAGGTCAATTCTTTTTTTTCGTTGCTATTATACTCCCCCCGATACTTCTGTCCGGTGCACTCATCTTAGCGTGGATGGCCTCTATAAAAGTAAAAGAGGTTATAACGGAAGACTTCAACCAGCAGCAATTAGTCCTTAAAGGCTTCAGGAAAAAGAATGGGAATTACCTTCTCAAGTGTTAACCATAAAGGGGTGTTGGAGATAAAATATATTAATATTACAGCCACAAAACTCACATCGTAGATAGCCACAGCTATCTAACTGTGCCTACATTCCTGAAGATTTAGAGCATCTAAAATGGGCAGGTGAGGTGAAAAACAAGGGCAATATACTGTTCTCAGACCTGCACCTCGGAGGTGCAGGTCTAGTTTTACAGAGAAAGATATTGGGAATAAAAGAAAAAGGTGCTTTTCTCTGTGCACTCATTAAGTGAATGAGATACATTATTTTAATCAACAAATTTAATCCTTGAGAACACAGAGAAATACTTGAATTTACTATGTTTTTTGGCTCTTCGTGGATGTGAGTGGGTAAAATTCTCCTGAAACGGTATACTTGTTGATAGTCCCCCCTTTAGAAAAGGGGGGTGAGGGGGGATGGTCAAAACTTAGGGGCAAACAATTAAAGGGATGTCAGTTTTACAGGCAGAAGATTATAGGCAACTATATTGCTGATTTTTATTGTCCAATCCCCCTCAGTCCCCCTTTCATAAAGGGGGAATAAATTAATCCCCCTTTCTCAAAGGGGGAAAACAGCATTCATACCCCTCTTTAACAAAGAGGAGGTAAGGGGAGATTTCTAAAATGCTGTCCAAATCCGAGTTTTCCAAAATCTTATTTTGGACAGATATGAGCTGGATAAGAATTTCAGTAATTGCTTTTCTTATGCGTTGAAATAGAAGGAATGTAATGTTATTGATGAAATACTCATTGCCAATTATCATACTTGCAGTATTTGCGCCTGTCTCTCCTGCCTTTGCAGTGGGAGGGGTTTATCCAAATATAGGAGAAACACTGCCTCTTTACAGTATTATACCCTTTGTAGGGATGCTTTTATCCATTGCCCTTTTCCCGCTTCTTGCACCTAAGTTCTGGCACGACCATTTCGGCAAGGTTTCAGCTTTCTGGGCAGTAGTGGTATCTGCTCCACTGCTGATTAGTTATAAGGGGACAGCGGTTTATGAGATTCTTCATATTGTACTATCCGACTATGTGCCTTTTCTTATTCTTCTGGGGTCTCTCTATACAGTATCCGGCGGTATTTTTCTTAAAGGAACATTGAGGGGGACCCCTGTTGTCAATACTGCCATTCTTGTAATCGGTACAGTATTGGCATCATGGATGGGAACCACAGGGGCGGCAATGTTGCTTATCAGGCCATTCTTAAAGACCAATGCCCACAGAAAAAATCGCACCTTTATGGTTGTTTTCTTTATTTTTGCTGTCGCAAATATTGGCGGATCTTTGACGCCTCTTGGTGATCCGCCTTTGTTTTTGGGATTTTTGAGAGGAGTTCCATTTTTCTGGACATTTAATCTCTTGCCACAGATGATAATTACTTCAATATTGCTTCTTGCTGTTTATTTTGCTATTGACACATACTTTTATAAGAAAGAAGGAATTCTCTCTTCTCCTGATGATGGAACAAAAGAACCGATAAAGCTTGAAGGTGCCTATAATTTCATATTCCTTGCAGGAATAGTTGGTGCTGTCCTTATGAGCGGAGTAGTAAAGTGGGGAGCGGTATCCATTCTTGGGATTCACAGGGGAGTTCAGGATGTTGTAAGGGACGGACTGCTTATATTAATGGCAACACTGTCTATGGCCTTTACGCCGAGAAAAGTCAGGGAAGACAATGCATTTACATGGTTTCCAATCAAAGAGGTTGCCATACTTTTCATCGGTATATTCCTCACAATAATCCCTTGCCTAAAGATACTGCAGGCAGGAACAAAAGGAGAGTTGGCTTTTCTCATTGAGACCGTGAGGGAGCCTTTCCATTATTTCTGGATGACCGGTATCCTGTCGTCCTTTCTTGATAATGCTCCCACATACCTGACATTTTTGAATACAGCACTCGGAAGCTTTTACACAGGGTTTGCTGAGACAGCAGCTGTTAAGCTACTTATAAACGAAAGACCTATTTATCTTCTGGCTGTTTCATGCGGGGCTGTCTTTTTCGGCGCCATGACATATATAGGAAATGCCCCAAACTTTATGGTGCGTTCAATAGCTGAGGAAGCAGGAACACCAATGCCGAGTTTCTTTGGCTATATGATAAAATATTCGATACCGATACTTATTCCGATTTTTGTATTAATAACATTTATTTTCTTCGTCTAAAGGAGTAGGTCATGAAGATAGAAAAGCTGCTGTTTCCAACGAGGTTTAGAGAGCTTGCCTTCGATTCCCTGCAGTCGCTCCTTGTGTTAAAAGATGCTGGTTTAAAAGAGATAGTGTTTTGCTACATAATCCCAAGAGAAGATGTGGGTTTTGTTCCTTATGGCGGATATCTGAAAGAAGAAGAGGAAAGGGTGAGGGAAGAGGCAAGGATACGATTTGAGGATTGGCAGAAGGTCCTTTCAGAGAAAGGCATAGGGAGTAAGATTGTCATAGAGGTTGGCTCCATCGTCCCTGGCATTCTTTCTATTGCTGAAAGGGAAAGGGTTGATATGCTGGTTGTTGGCAGGAAGAAGAAAGTTGGGCTTGAAATGTCTTTTGCTGGCTCTCATACGCTTCAGCTTATTATGCGGAGTAAAATTCCTACCCTCGTAAGCAAGTACATGGTTGAATTTCAGTGGAATGGGGAAACAGCAACTCGCGTTAATGCTGATATTTTCAGAAGACCCCTCTTAGCGACAGACTGGTCTGAACCATCCATAAGGACGCTTGAGTTCCTTACCAACCTAAAAACTCTAATTGAGAAAGTCTTTATCTGTCATATTATTGGTGTGAAGATATCAAAGGGGCTGGATAAGATGGAGCTTCTGAGAATAGAGAAAGAGAGCAAGGAAAGGCTTAAGGATTATTGCAAAAGACTGAAATCTGCAGGAATCCCTGCAGAACCACATCTTGGTGCAGGCAAGATCCTGTTGGAGATTTTAAGACTGTCCAGAGACTTACATGCGAGTATGATAATAATGGGAACGACCGGAAAAGACCGTCTTCATGAAATCTGGCTGGGGAGTATTTCGCACCGTGTAGCAGAGGGTTCAGAGTTGCCGACCTTGCTGGTTCCATAAGTTATAATAAAGTTGGATGAACTCCCCTGTTAATAAACGTATTATCTGATTAACTCATTGTTACCAGCCTGTAACACATTCTGCCAAGCTCTTCAATAAGCCACAAACCGTAAACAGGCTCTTTAGAGGCATGGAGCAGGATATGAATCTTTATAAAACCTAAGAAGAAATTTCTTAACATATATCGTAATCCGATAACAAAATACGATAATAATTTAACAGAAAAATATTTAAGTCAATCTGCCCGGGGCATGGTGGGAACATGACGCTTTTACCACTTGCCGTTCCAGAAAATTTGTGTCAATTATTGACTCATAAAGAGTATAATGATATGGTGAGTATTTATACCAGCATGCTTTCTTTTGTAGAAGAGCAGGCTTTAAAAGGTTTTATAGACCTTGTTGCAAAGGAGATGTCCTTAATTTTATCAGCATAAGCCTTTCTTGCAGGCGTTACTGTAATCTGCTATCTTGCGATTATCCCGATATTTTTCAGAAAAAAAGATGCAGTATACGGCGTTATCGCAATCCTTGAGGTTCTGGTGCTGGTGCTTGCAGCATTTGGAATATTGAAGTCAGGGGGCACTAATCTTATAATCTCCTCTGCCAGTCTATACCCATTTTCTATACAGTCATTCATCCCGATTCCCCTGTAAGCGTTACCTGTAAGATATAAACTATGATGGGATTTAAGTCTCTCATCTATAAATCTCAGTCTTTCACCATGCCTAAGGTCATACTGAGGGATAGCCTTCTCCCATCTATATATTCTAACCATCTCAGGCTCTGTCTTTAATGAGAGGATAGGTTTTAATTCATCAAAGACTGTGTTTATAAGTGCGTTGTCTTCTAACATTGCCAACTCAGGGGACTTTGCACCACCAACCATGCTTCTTAAAAGCACATACCCCTCGGGTGCCCTGTTGGGGAATATGCTTGAGTCCCAGAGTGTGCCGAGAATTCTTCTTCCTTCTTTGTGTGGAATGAGAAATCCAAAACCATTAAGGTTATGCCCAACTTTATCACGCCTGTATCCAGAACAGACAACCGAAAGAGGGACATAGGGAATACCCTCAAGCCTCTTGGATAATTCATCGTCAAAATCCCTGAGAATCTCTGCAGAGGTATATGCAGGTGTTGCAAGCACTACAATATCCGCATTAACTATACCCTCCGAGGTATGAAGCCGATATAACTCACCTTCCTTTTCAAGAGCCTGAACAGAGACTCCGAGCCTTACCCTTTCCCCGAGTTTCTCTGCAAGGGCATCGGTAAGGGATTGAGTGCCATTGTAAAAAGAAGTGAGTGCCCCTGTTGGTGCAGGACCGACTCGTCCCTCGTCCTTCCTCCCTCGTCCCTCAACCCCTGACCCCTTTTTTTTAGCTTTCTGCAATTTTATCATAGCCCTGATAAGACTCCCATACTCCTGCTCCAGTTCTTTTATGCGTGGGAAACAGTATTTTATACTCATTTGGTAAGGGTCTCCTGCAAATATTCCAGAGGACATAGGGTCTATGAGTTTATCAAGCGCCTCTTTTCCAAGACGGCGTATTACAAAGTCAGCTACGGTTTCATCCTGAGGTCCTTTTGGGGCAATGAGTTCATACATCATTCTAAGTTTTCCACGCCATGACATAAGGTCTGATTTTAAAAAAGAAAGAGGAGATTCTGAGAGCAGATTGAGTTTCCCACTGGAAAAGATATATCTATTTTTTGCATTTTCATTGCTTCGCAAAGGCTCAATTCCAAGCTCTGCACATAACTCAAGAGTCTTTGGCTTGTTATCAAGAAACCCGTTTGGACCTTTCTCACACAGGAATCCATTTGCTTTATCAGTCCAGATTTTTCCTCCAGCCCTTGAATCAGCCTCAAAAACCGTAACATCAAATTTTTTACCTAAAAATCCCCCCACCCCCCCTTTTACAAAGGGGGGTAAGGGTGGATTAAGAAGTGCATAGGCAACTGTTAAGCCCGATATACCACCACCAACAATGGCTATTTTTTTCATTTAAATACCTCGCATCACCAATTCTTTCATCGCCTCTATAAACTTCTCAGATGTATTCAGGCACTCGCATCTTTTAAAATTTATACCATGTTTTTCTGCAAGCCTTTTGTACAGAATATCAATCTCATAAAGCGTCTCTATGTTGTCTGATACAAAGCTTATCGGTACGACAAACAAATTCTTAACGCCTGTTTTCGCAAGTTTTATTATAGTCTCCTCTGTTGTAGGCTTCAACCACTTGACAGGTCCGCTTTTGCTTTGAAAAGATAAATGCCATTTGAGGGGATGGAGAGGTATGGAAAGTTTTTTATTAACTTCTCTAATAGTGGTCTTGATGTGCTCAAGATATGGGTCTCCCTTGTTAATAAAACTCTCGGGTAGATTATGGGCGCTGTAGAGGAGTGTAATCCCCCCCTGTTCCCCAAATCCCCCCTCACCCCCCTTTGCTAAAGGGGGGATTTTCTCAAATCCCCCTTTGGAAAAGGGCTCACCCCCTCCAAATCCCCCTTTGGAAAAGGGGGACAGAGGGAGATTTTCATTAAATTCTGCTATTCCTTTGGCAATGAGTTCTGCAAGCGCATCTATATATGGCGGGAAATCATACCACTGCTCAATGTAGTGAATCTTCAAACCTGCAACCTGTAACCTGTAACCTGCAACATATTTTTTAAACTCCGTAATTGCAGAGCCTGTTGTTGCCTTTGAGTAATGGGGATAAAGAGGAAGCACAATGAGATGCTTAACACCATCTCGCAGAATCCTCTCAACTGTATCTTTTATAAAAGGAGGCGAGTAACGCATCCCGATGTAGACCTTGAACTGCGAGTCGGTGACTCGGTGACTCGGTGAGTCGGTGAAGTCATGACTCTCTGTTTCTCCGTGTCTCCATTTCTCCGTATCGTATAAATTGAGGCTATCCTCCAGCGCCTTTGCCTGAGCCATTGTGATATCAAGTATTGGAGATTTGCCTCCTATAAGACTATACATCTTCTCTGTCTTTTTTGAGCGGAGAACTGATATTAGATGTGCAATGGGTTTCTGTAAAAATTCAGGTCCGAGTTTAATGATTTCTCTGTCAGAGAAGAGATTTTGGAGGAACGGCCTTACCTCACCTAAAGAGGAAGGACCACCAAGATTCAAAAGGATGACACCTATGGTCTCCTTATCTTCGCTTACCAAACTCAATCCTTATGTGCCTCGTATATCTCCTCAAATTGCTTATGCTTATCTTTAAACACCTGAAGAATCTGCGGGTCAAAATGCTCGGGCATCGTCCTTCCATCACCTTTAGTTATTATCTCAACGACTTTTTCATGCTCAAAAGGTGCTTTATATGGCCTTCTGCTTCTCATGGCATCATACTGGTCAACAATATTCATAATACGGCCCTCCACAGGAATCTCCTCCCCTTTAAGTCCTTTTGGATAACCACTGCCATCCCATCTCTCATGGTGGCTCAGGGCAATCCTCTCTGCCATCTGAAGAAATTCTGAAACCGAGCCGTGAAGGATATTACCACCAATAATTGTATGGGTCTTCATAAGTTCACACTCCTGTTGATTCAGCCTCTTTGGTTTAAGGAGTATCTCGGATGGAATACCGACTTTGCCTATATCATGCATGGGGCTTGCATAGAGTATTTTCTCTTCATCCTCATCAGAGAAGCCGAGATGTCTTGCAATAAGGGAGCAGTAATAGCCAACCCTCCTGATATGATTTGCTGTCTCCTCATCCTTGTATTCAGCCATTATTGTAAGTCTGTGTATAGTATCAATGTAGCCTTCCTTTACCTTTTTATGGGCATTATCCAGACTCTGGAGTGCCTCCCTTAATTCCCTTGTCTTCTTTGCAACATCCTCTTCAAGTGTCATTCCGTAGTTCTGGAGGAAATCCTCAAACTCTTTTACCCTGAGGAGATTTTTTACCCTCAGCATGAGCTCTACCCTGTCAAAGGGTTTTGTGAGAAAATCATTTGCCCCTGCCTCAAGCCCATTAATCCTTGAATCCCTGTCTGCAAGTGCGGTAATCATCACAACAGGAATATGCTGGGTTGAAGGGTCTCTCTTTAGCCTTCTGCATACCTCATATCCATCCATCTCAGGCATTATGATATCAAGAAGGATTAAATCAGGAGAAAATTCTTTTGTCTTTCTAAATGCCTCAATGCCGTTTATTGCGGTCTCAAATGAATAGCCATAACCTGTAAGTAGGGCAGACATGAGTTTGAGGTTTTTCTCATCGTCATCCACTATTAGGATTTTCTGTTTTTTTGTTTCCCCTAACATTGTAATGTAGTATAGCAAGTAGTAAGGGATGAAGGAATAAAGGGTAAAAGGTAGGTAGAAAATACTCTTTCCCTTAGCCCTTTACCTCTTTACTACTTACTACTGGTATCGTAAAGATAAATTTCGAGCCCTTCCCGACCTCGCTCTCCACCCAGATCTTCCCGGCATGATGCTCTACAATATTCTTTGAGATAGCAAGACCAAGCCCTGTGCCTTTATATCTCTTGGTGAGTGGTGATTCAAGCTGTTGAAATGGCTGGAAGAGCTTTTTCTGGTCTTCTTCTGATATACCTGGACCTGTATCCTCTACAGTGATTTCGATAACCGATGGACGATGGACGACCGCTTCGCTTGGATGACGGACGAATTCGTCCATCATCCCTCGTGCCCGCACGGTAACGGCGCCTCCATCAGGTGTAAACTTAAATGCATTACTCAAGAGATTGAAAAGCACCTGCTTAATCTTCCTTTCATCTGCAATAATATTCTCTACCCCCTCCTCAACCAGCGCCTCACCCTTTATGTTATGCCTCATTGCCCTTTCCTTAAACATTAGAAGGCTCATCTCAATTAGTTTCTTCAGGTTAAACTCTCTGAGCTCAAGCTCCATCCTGCCTGCCTCAATCTTTGAAAGGTCAAGGAGGTCATTAATCAGAGAAAGCAGGTGGTTACCACTGTCATATATATCTGTTAGATACTCTTTCTGCGTATCTGTTATATGTCCTGCCATACCTTCCTTCATCATCTCAGAAAAACCAATGATTACATTAAGAGGTGTCCTGAGCTCATGGCTCAGATTTGTAATAAAATCAGATTTTACCCTGTTTGCAGTCTCTGCCTGCATCATGGCATCCTTAAGCTCATTTTCATATTTTTCTTTAACAAACTCAAATTCCAGGCGTTTACTCAGGAGCTGATGCAGGATTAAATCATATTCTGTATAATCATGAGGAGACTTATTAAATGTGCATAATACTCCGAATAATTCTTCTCCAATAAAGACAGGAACGCCAAGATAGGATACCACTCCGTGTTTGATTAAATCAGGGTGTTTTTTAAATTCCTCTGACTGAATGGCATCATTGATAACAAGCGGCCTTTTTGTTTCACATATAGTTTCACAATAGGTTTCGGCAAGGGGAAAGTGCACCCCCTCTTTAATGCCAAAGTCTTTGCGGTCTGCAACCGCATACGCTACCCATTCACCTTTGCTAACACTTCCTACAGCAGCCACATCCACATCAAGCATCTCTGCAATTTCTTTAAGAATCGCATTTGCAAATTCCTTGGCATTAGCCTTTGTGGTAAAGCTCAGCTCGTAGAGTTTATGCAATTTGAATCCGAATCTTTCAAGCTCTGCTGTCCTCTCACGCACTTTTCCCTCAAGCCCTTCCACAAGCCATTTGTTCTCAATTGCAGTGGCAGCCTGATTGGCAAAGACCTGAAAAAGCTTAATTCTTTCCTTTGTAAAAAATTGTGGCTTGCTGCTGTAGAGATTAATCGCACCTATCACTTTGCCTTCAGAAAAGATTAACGGCACTGCCATTGAGGAGCGATAATCCCTTTTCAATGCCTCTTCCCTCCATGGAGTGACACAATGGTCAGATTCATAATCTTGTATAACCCTCGAGGTCTTTGTCTTTATTGCCATGCCTGTCGGTGAATCATCATAAGTAACCTTTATGGATGTAAGATAACCATCCTCAAAGCCTGCCTGTGCAACAGGCTTTATATCATAACTGCCTTCATCAATAAGCCCGAGCCATGCCATCTTTAATCCAAAGTTCCTCACAGCAATATCGCAAATAGTCTCATAAAGGTTCTCTGTAGTAGTAGCAGTGAGAATAACATTAGATGTATCAGTAAGCGACAGAAGTTCCTTGTTGTGCCTTATTAAATCATCTTCCAGCAGCTTTTGTTCTGTAAAAAGCTGCTTAAGCATTTGAGCCATGCTGTTAAATGCACTGCTAAGCGCGCCAATATCATCGCTCGTTTTTACATCAACCCTTACATCAAAATCCCCTTTTTCAATCTCCTGTGCTGCATCCTTAAGCATTCCTACAGGCTTAACAATACTCCGCCTTATATAAAACACAACAAAGACCGCTCCAATAAATAAAAATCCGAGCACATAAAGTCTTAAGGTGTCAAAATTATTTATGCCCTTCTCATGAGCCTTTTCAAGGGATTTCACAAAGGCATCTACATCCTTGATTTTGTCGCGCATGACAGCGTGGCATTTCACACATGCCTCATTTCTTCTTTCAGGAGGAAACTCTTTTATACTAAGAAGGACTGGTTTTTGTGTTTTTTGCCATAGATTAACCAATGCATTAAGCTGTGAAATTGAATCTTTATAATGTTCATCAAGAGGCTTCAATCCGAGTTTTTCGCTTCCACCCCTCAGGCTGTAAAGCACATCTTCATATTCAGCTATTGTACTGTTAAGTACATTTCTGAATTTTTCTTTTTCTTCAGAGGGCAACAGTGGGTCAAGCATACCCTTCACGCTGGACATCATCTTCACTGTTAGCATCCTCTGCCTGCCTGCAATATTAATCCTTGTAGCCTCGCCTTTCATATGATGGGTAAATCTGAAATCTGCATAGAAATACACGGCGAGCACTGCAATCATTATCAGGCTGATGAAGATGAATTTTGCTGTGAGTGATTTGAATTTAAGCATACTCATCAAAATTAGCAATCAAAATTAGGGACAACCCCCATATTTAGCCAAATGATAACTAAAGTTTTATTGCAGTCTTATTTCGTGCAATCGTGGGTTCAGGTATTGCATTATTACTTTCTGACATTTCCTCTCCTGACTTTTACCTGCAAGTTTTTCATTTCTTCATTCGTTTTTTTGCAATTAATAATAAATCAATATCTACTTTATCCTGTTTTTGTCTTGATACCATTTTATTTTTTATCAATTCATCCAATCCAATGAAATAAATCTTTTCTTTACTATATTGCCCTCTTTTTTTTACTTTTCCACACCTGCTCGAAACTGCACCCCTCAATTGAGGTAACAATATCAATCCTCACTGGTTCATAACCAAGCTGTATAATCCTGCCCTCTTTACTAAAATCATTGATAGAAAGGTTTAAGCTCTCAAATCCCAACTCATTAAGTGCATCAATTATCCTCTTTGCATTCTCAATGTCGGGCTTTACCAAGATATCCATATCCTTTGTATATCTTGGAACAGCATAAAAGGCAACCGCAAATGCTCCCAACTATGCAATATTTTACTTTGTGTTTATTGAACAATCTTAATAACTCTTCGTAGTCCTTTTCTACTTTTTTCATATTTGGAGCCCTTCTTAATTTTGAAAGCTATTTCCCTCAAAAACTGGACTGTTTCCAGTCTCTCCGAGGGAGACATTAAAAGGTAATAATTGATATTAAATTGTTCTGCAGATTTAAAAGAATCTGATTTTTTTACCCAAATTCTTTTTATCATCACTCGTTACTTTTAGGACGTTGGTATACTATCTACGTCCTTTAACTTATTTCCTGCTAAGCCTATGCACCATCTCAACCATTGCAATTACATTCTCAACAGGTGTCTCTGGAAGAATACCATGACCGAGATTAAAGATATGCCCCCGAGCACCTTTTGCCCTATTTAAGATGTCTTTAACTCGCTCCTCAATCTTCTCCGTCGGTAGAAACAATGCACATGGGTCAAGATTGCCCTGCACAGAGACATTATCCCCGAGCCTCTTTATTGCTGTATCTATATTGATCCTCCAGTCAATGCTTATCACATCTGCCCCTGAGGTTTTAATATCCTCAAGGATGCCACTGCATTCTCCAACAAAATAAATAATCGGAACATGCTCCCTCTTTTCTTCCTCCTGCCATCTCTTAAGGGCTTCAATCACATCCTTAACATATAAGGAGGCATAATCCCTGTAGTCCTGCGGTGAAAGCATACCTGCCCATGTATCAAAAAGCTGGATAGCCTGCACACCTGCCCTTATCTGTGCCTTTAAATACAGAATGGTTGTCTCTGTGATTTTATCCATCAGTGCCTTATAGAGGGTGGGGTTCTGAAACATCATCTTCCTGGTGTGAAGGAAGTTTTTTGATGTCCCACCCTCAATCATGTAAGTTGCTATGGTAAAAGGCGCTCCTGCAAATCCTATCAACGGCACCCTTCCTTCAAGCTCTCCCCTAAGGATTTTTATTGTCTCCATTACAAAGTTCAGATCCTCCTCCGGCTCTGGAATCAGAAGTTTATCAATGCTAGGTCTGTCTCTTATAGGGTTTTTCAGGACAGGACCCCTTCCCTCATAAAATTTAAGACCTGTGCCCATTGCCTCAACAGGGATAAGGATGTCTGAAAAAAGGATTGCTGCATCAACTCCGAGGGCATCTATTGGTTGTATGGTAACCTGAGCTGCAAGCTCGGGTGTCTTACAGAGGGTGAGGAAATCAACCCTCCTTCTTATCTTCTGATATTCCTTTAAATACCTCCCTGCCTGCCTCATTATCCAGACAGGGGTATATTCAACCTTTTCTCCACGACATGCCCTGAGAAATGTATCGTTCACAAAACCCCCATAAAATAATAGTAGTAAGTAGTCAGTAGTAAGTAGTTAAGGTAAAGAAGACAATAACCTATTAAGCAACCTACCTACTTCATCAGCCTTTAAGAGCAAATTCTCATCTTTTGCATAGCCAAGATCTTTTGACAAAATAATATAATACTTCAACTCTTCGAGAGACCCTTGAGCCATGTTATAAAAGTTGCTTTTATCTTTTATGCTTCTTTTTATGAAACCTTCTGCAATATTTGCTGGAATGGATACAGCAGCGCGTCTCATCTGCGATACAAGACCAAATTTTTCTTCTTGAGGAAACAACTTTGCCATCTTATAAATCTCAATTACAAGCTGGTGTGCTTTCTGCCAAACAACCAAATCCTTAAATGATTTTGCATTCCCCATCCTATCTCCTCCCTTAACTACCAACTACTTACTACTAACTACTTGCTTTTTCAGCTTTAAAGGTATGTATCCACAGAATGGCTCCTCCTCCAGATAATCTCCATATACTGCATACGCCCTTGCCCTACAGCCTCCACATACAGTGATATACTCACAGGAGCCGCATCTGCCCTTGTATCTTCTGAAATCCCTTAATTCTTTAAACAGCTCCGAGTTTTCCCATATCTCTTTAAAGGACTTTTCCTTGATATTCCCTGCTGATTTAGGAAAATAACTGCAGGGAAGAACATCCCCATTCACATCAATAAGTGCTATGAGCTGTCCTGCAATACACCCTTTAGCACCACCGGTTGAGAATTTTAATGTCCTGCGTTCAAATTTAATGCCCTCCTCTTTTGACATCTGTAGGACTATCCTATAATAATGTGGTGCGCATGTAGGTCTCATAAGTATATCCAATTCAGCCTTTTCCATCTCATAGTGCCACCTGAGGATTTCCTCATAGTCCTCCTTTGAAATAAGCTCATCCATTATCCCCTCGCCCCTTCCTGTAGGCACTATCATAAACATATACCATGCAGTTGCACCAAGCCCTTTTGCAAGTTTATAGACCTTGGGAATCTCCTCCTGATTTCTCTTTGTGAAAGATGAATTTATAAGAAATTCAATCCCGTGTTTTTTAAATAACCTTGCAGCATTTATAGTTCCAGAGAATGCACCCTTCTGTTTTCTAAAATCATCATGGACATCTTCTGATGCGCCATCAAGACTCAAAGAGACAATCTTTATCCCTGAGGTCCTTATCTTCTCACATACCTCATCTGTAACAAGCGTGCCATTTGTTGCAAGACACATCCTCAAGCCTTTTTCCGCGCCGTAGCCTGCTATATCAAAGACATCACTTCTTAATAACGGTTCGCCTCCTGAAAGCACCACAACTAACTTTGCATAATCTGCTATGTCATCTATAATTCTATAGGCTTCTTGGGTTGGAAAATCCTCATACCCTGAGACTACCTCCTCAGAGGCAGACCTGCAGTGGATACATTTAAGATTACACCTGCGTGTAATCTCCCAGGCAATCCATCTTGGTTCAAATTTAGAGGGCACATTATGATTTTTGCATAATATTTGATAAAAAACAAGGAAACCCTATAGCCTCACAGGAACCTCATAAAAACCTCATTGCTAAAGCACCGAGGGGTATGAATAAATCCTTCTCGGCTCAGATACCCTATTGCATATTCATACATCTCAATAATCTCCTCCTCCTCTGATAATCCCCCCTTTTCTAAAGCTCGCACTTCTATGAGAGTGATGGGCAAAGGGGTGAAGAGGCTCTTGAAGATATGTGATTAGCTAAGTAATGGCATTGGTGGAGAGTACGGCATGTGCACATAAAGAGAGGGCTCCATTTAAGTACACTCTAATGCCTTTTTAAATAATCCATTTAGTTTTTTATTCTCCTCCGCAATCTCCATGAGGATATTGCGGAGTTCTTTCTTCCCGAGAGTTTCTGCCTTTCCTGCCCATTCCATATAGGTCTTTACATGGGCATCATTATGCTCTATCCAGTGCTCAAGTAACTTTTTAAGCTTATTGAGATCGCTCATCTTAAAACATTTCTCCTCTTTTATTCCTAATTTTTTTTCTTCATGACTATCCACTACCAACTGAAGACTGCCAACCCTTGTAGCTCACATATGTTCATGTTTGTGCCTTCCAAAATGGCTGTGCTCATGCACATACCAGCAGTGCTTGTGTGCATGTTTGTGGATGAGGTTTGCCTGAAGAAGCATATCCGTATCCTCCATAACATCCCATGGGTTCCCCTCCGTCAGCAGCCTGTGGTCTTCTCCGATGACCACTGTCCTGTCGGATATGTCTTCAATTATTCCAAGGTCATGCGTTGCCGTGACTATTGTTTTCCCTGCGTGCCGCAATTCATTTATCAGGTCCACAAACTCAACCTGACTTCTTGGGTCAAGCCCTCCTGTTGGCTCATCAAGAAGAAGGACATCAGGATTAACGCTAAGGCATGTGCCGAATGCCACCTTCTTCATCTCGCCGCCGCTCAAGTCCCACGGGCCCCTGTCTCTTAGGTGTTTGATATTAAGAAGGCTAAGCAGTTCCTCTACCCGTTTTTGTATCTCGCTTTTTTCAAGCCCAAGCTGCAAAGGGCCAAGGCAGAGTTCATCCCATACACTCAGCAGAAAAAGCTGGGCATGCGGATCTTGAAACAGAAGAGATATCCGCTGTCTGAGTTCAGGCGGAAAATTGCCATTTATATTTCTGCCGAATATTTCAATATCACCTGATTCAGGCCTCAGAAGGCCGTTGAGGAGATAAAGCAGTGTTGACTTGCCGGAGCCGTTAGCGCCTATTATTGTGAGGCTCTCGCCTTTTTTAACGCTGAATGAAACCTCGTCAGCAGCCTTTTTGCCATTTTTATAGGTGTATGATATTTTTTTTACATTAAAGACTTCCAAAGCATCACCCCTATAATTGTTATTGAAAAAATAATCAATAAGACATCAGACCCAGAAATATCTGAAGCCTTTAACCTTTCGCCTTGAACTTCAAAACTATAATCATATCCCCTTGCCTCCATGGCCCGTTCAAGCTCAGCGCTTAGCCTCATGCTTATTGAAAACAAAAGTCCTATCCTTGATACAGCCCATCTTTGTCCAATTAGTGAGGGATGGCCTCTGGTTGAGACTCCTAAGGAGATATTTCTTGCCCTGAAGCCCATAATGAAGTCTTCAACCTTTCTTGTCAGAAAGAATATATACCTGTAGCTTATTGAAATGATTGACTTAAATGCTCCGGGCATGAAGGATGAGACAGCCTTGATAAATCTGTTGGGCGGCGTAGTGAGTGTAAGCAGAAAAACCAATGAAACAGATGCTATCACCCTAAGAAAAAGAGTCAGGGCGCTTAAGGCCCCTTGCTTTGTGACAGAGATCTGAGAGGGGATTGTTATCTGATAAAATGTGTGCGGTTTTTCAAATTCATGAAGCATCAGCAGCGGCTCTCCGTCAACTATCAGATTCAGCGCAGCAGGCAAGGCAATCAGCATTGTAAAAACCATTGCCGGCATCAGCCTCTTCAGAAGAATAACCAGCACACCCGAAAGAGTCGCCAACAGCAAGGCAAGGGACAGAAAGACAGCAATGCCTGAAAGAGTTTTCTGAAAACTCAAAAGCACAATGAAGAGGAAGATGATGATAATCTTTATCCTCGGCTCAATCCCCTGCATAAACCCCTTTATCAAAGAGGCTCTTTCATTGAACATTGTATCTTCAACAAAAGAGACAACATGCCGCAGGGTCTTATCAAGAAACCTCTCTCTTGGTTTTTTTATGTTCACCACTTGCAACTCGTCTCTCGTTATTGTCTTAAGCCAGTCAGGAATTCCCATTTTCCCCCGCAAAAATTTTTCCTATGAGCATTGATACTCCTATAACCAGAGCAGTGCCTATTATCCCTGAAAATATATAGCCTATGTATGATTTTAACCCTTTGTCCCATCCAGAAAATGCATAATCAGGGATTGGAGCAGACCATATCTCTGAAAGCCTTTTTAACCCCTCAGGGATATAGTCCTCAAGCCCTTCCTTCTTCATCCATTCTGCTATCTCATCAGCACCCCATTCACCCCATGCCCCCCCTGCCTTTAATAGCTCAGGGAGTATTAATCCTATGGGTGCAAGCAGTATCAATATCCCAATCCCAATCCAGAGCTTCCTGAATTTTAAATCTTGAATCTTGAATTTTGAATTCGTCATAACTACCCCCTTATCAACTCTGGCTGTGACTTCTGAATATACAGAAGCACAAGCACAGTAACCAATGCCTCAACAATTCCAAAAAGAAATATATGCTCCAGCATTATTGCAGGTATAGTGATGCTCAGAGGGAATGGGCTGTAAAGTGGTCTTCCATCCGCACCTACATGTAACACGGTCTGTATGCCGAGCTGAAAGGCAGTGAGTAAGGCAGCAAGGTTGATACCTATATATGCACCTATCCCAGCTCCTATTACCCTCTTTCTGGATTTTACATCAGATTTCCCTGCAATCAGCCTGTATATCCCATAACCCACAAGCGCCCCTGCGACACCTATATTAAAACAATTTGCACCTATAGCTGTAATCCCACCGTCTCCAAAGATAATGGCCTGAATAATGAGGGCAATGGATACAGCCATTATTGCAGCCCCCGGCCCTGTAAATATCGCAATGAGAGTAGCGCCAGTTGCATGGCCTGTCGTCCCACCAGGTATCGGCACATTAAACATCATGATAACAAAACTAAAGGCTGAGCCAAGGGCAAGGAGTGGTACTTGAGATGCCTTCATCGTCTCCTTTATCTTTTTAGAGGCATAAAACCATATGGGTGCAATGGCTACCCACAAACTCCCATATGTTATTGGCCCTAAATATCCATCAGGTATATGCATTTAAAACCTCCATGTTATGCCTGCAAGAAGTGAGTAGTCAGTCTCGGGCTTGTTTAGTCCGCCCTTGATACCGAAGTCAATATCAAAGTTCTCCGAGATGGAGTATATCAAACCGCCAAGGATAAATGCAGGATGAGTGTTTGATGCCTTATCAAGGTTTCGTTCGGCGCCAATGTCTGCGACCAGTTTAATGTCTTTTATGACCTCCACCGTAGAGGCAAGCGATACATGCCAGATGTCCTTTCTCTCATCAACCTTGTTTTCATTCCTGATATACCCAAGATTTAGATGAAACGCCCATGGTTCAATCTCTTTCGTGGTAATGAGGAACACGCTGTATGTTGCCCTGCCAGCACCTAATCCCTTTTCTTCTTCACCTGTCGGAAGGGTTAAGCGGGGTTTTAGGGCAAAGCTTAGACCTTCTTTCTCGTAAAATCTCCATTTGACCTCAAAAGACATATCTGATATTCCATCCTCATCAGAGGTAACATGGCTTTCTTCCTTAGTTTTTGTCCATTGATAAGGCAAACCAAGAACCATATCCATATTGTCTGAAATTCCATAAGACAATATAGTTGCTATCTCACCACCTGTGTTTTTTACTGTCACATAATCTCCAACATCCTCATTAAACTCCCTCTCCTTGTCATAAGTGAATTCACTGTTAATCTCTAACTGGAACTTTCCCTTGCCTTGCGTGCCTGTGTCATCAGTGATTAGGGGATGAGCGGCATGTGAGACAGTGAATAGTGAAGAGTGAATAGGAAACAGCAGAAAAAACAAAAGCACCTTAACCTTTAAACATGGAATCTTAAGCTTCATATATGTTCTCCTTTCTATTGTTATTTAGTGTTACTAATATTATATTTGTGTTACCAATTAATAAAAAAAATCATTTCAGATGCTTGCCTGTTGTTGTTACTGAGAGTTTTCCGTGTTTCACCCCCTTTGTGCCTATTAATCTGTCAGCAATAGCCTTGATATCCTTTGCCTTACCTTTAACCACTATGACCTCAAGACAGTTGTGTGCGTCTAGATGTATGTGCATGGAGGAGATTATAGAGGCATAGAAGTGATGCTGAAGGTCTGTGAGTTTATCCATAAGTTCTCTTGTATTGTGAGAGTAAACAATGGTAATAGTCCCCACGACCTCCCTCTCGCCTTCTTTCCATTCCTCCCCTACAAGGCTGTCTCTTATAAGGTCCCTGATAGCCTCACTCCGGTTGGCACAGCCTTTTTTTGATATAAGGCTATCAAAGCTCCTGAGAAGAGAATGCTCTAAGGATACCCCGAATCGTTTAATACCCATCGTGTTACCTTTATTGAATAAAGTAACACAATAATAGCATTTTGTCAAGTTCTTCTACTTTTTCTCCATCCCAGTGCAATAAGCCAGATAAATACCAGAAACCCAAAAAGAAAGAGATACGGAATTGGTGCGGATGATGCCCCAGATGCATTTATATCCTGCATTTCGTAGCCCTCTACTTTTTTACCTTTTTCGTCTGGTGCAGATGTTTTTGTTAGTGATTTGTCTTTTTGACTCTTGACTCCTGACTCTGGACTCCTGACTCTGGAATTTTGATTCCTGGCTACTGACTCCCGACTCTGGACTATTTTTAATGCCTTCATAAATCCATTCACCTGAGCCTTTAATCCCGGCACAGACATGAGAACATTGGAAGTAAATTCTGTAAGCAATGGATTATTGCAGGTGTGGTCACAGCATGCAAGACCAGCCTCTTTTACGCTCTCTGCATATTCCTTTGCAAGCGTCTCTATTACTTTTTTATCAGGCTTCCAGTAATCCTTTCTCACTGTTTCAAGCATCCTTGCCACAATTGATTGATAAGCCCACATATTCTTTGACTGCCTGAACATCTCTTTTATATTTAATCCGTTTCTGTCTAAAACATATGTCTCATACATTTCATTCCACTTCGCTCCATCAACCGCCTCTGGAACAGTCACCTGCCAACCCCAGAGGTGTTCCAGAACCTTATCTATAAATCTTGCGCCTGCATAGCCCTCCTTCATCATGGCCTTTATCCACTCAGGATTAAGATACCTTGTCCTCATCTCCCTGCCCATGAATTTCTCAAGTGTCTCCTGCTTCGGTTCTTTTGGATTTGACATATTTGTTACATATACCTCAGGTGTCTTTCCATCAATTGCACGGATTGCCATTGCAGTGCCGCCAAGATACTGGAAGAAGTCATCATTATCAAGGGTTGCATAAACATTCCCCGAACGGCTGTGAACGGCAATCTTTGTTCCTGAAAGGGCATTCGTGAAAAGTGCCAGACTTATATCTTCCTGCTGCTCTGGTGCTCTACTGCTCTGCTGCTCTATCTTGTCTCCCCAGAACCCCTGCCCGTAGAGATGGCTCATCCTCATAAAATAGACATCCGCAACCTGTTTTTCGTTATCCCATGTGTTGGACATAGGGATTACCTTATCAAGATTAGTCCCATAAGCACCAGATGGCACGGTGAAAAGCCTAACAGATGCAAGCCGTTCTGCCTTATCCTCAGAAACACCTTTTCCCATGAGCAACTTCTTTGTCTTCAGCACATTTGCACGGATTATGTTGTCTTCTTCGTCCTGCTCCTTCGCCAGGGTTACTGCCTTATCAAGCAATGCCATAAGGTTGGAAAACAAATCCCTGTAAAGTCCTGATGGGACTATAGTTACATCTATTCTTGGTCTGCCGAGTTCTTCTCTTCGTATTGCCTCAACGCCTATAACCCTCCCCCTTTCATCCCATTTCGGCTTTATTCCCATGAGAAACATAATCTGTGATTCCATCACGCCTTCATGCCTTATGGTCTCAACCCCCCAGAGGTTGAAAGTAAGCTTGTCAGGATACTGTCCATGCCTCTTTTTGTAGCCTTCAATGAGCTCCTTTGCCAGCTTTACGCCCATTTCATATGTGGATTTTGATGGTATTCTCGTGGGGTCAAAGGAATAGAAGTTTTTGCCTGTTGGAAGTGAATCTGGATTTCTGATGGGGTCATTTCCCTGCCCAGCAGGGATATATCTTCCTGAAAGGGCAGCGATAAAGGAGTCAAGTTCCCTCTTGCCTGATTGGATTATCCTCTCTTCAATATCCGCTATTCTCTTTTTCTTTTCATCGTCAGAAAGTTCCTTTTCGATGGACAGAATAGCCTCTGCTGTTGTCTTCCTGTGTTTTTCTTCAGGAGATTTGCCAAAGGTATGGAGTCCAAGGGGCGTCTGTTTTTCCATTATGTCTCTGATGTAATGCTCAATCTCTTCAATATCTTCTGCCTTTAGCCTTTCTCCTTCTGCCTTTAGGTCTAAATCCGTGAACAGTCCTATCTTCTTTGCAAGGTTGTATATCTCATCCATCTTTGATTCTGCCAATGACTGGCTCTTCTCCTTTGCCACATTGTAATCATTAATAAGCGCAGAAAGTTCTCTTAGTTCCTTATTCAGCCCTGCCTTATCAAAAGGCGGTGTCATGTGGTCAATAATGACAGCCATGCCGCGCCTCTTTGCCTGAAGTCCTTCTCCAACATCATCAACAATATATGGATAAATATTCGGCAAGTCTTGTATCAATGCCTCCGAAGGGTCTTCGTCTGTAAAGCCAACCTCTTTACCTGAGAGCCACTCATGTGTTCCATGTGTTCCGATATGGGCTATTGCATCTGCCTGAAATCCGTTTTTAAGCCATAGATAAAAGGCTACATACTGATGGTGCGGTGCAAGGGTGACATCATGATATAGTTTTTTCGAATCCTGTTCCCAGCCCCTTGAAGGCTGAGGAGTGAAGATAATATTTCCGTATTTCACAGCAGGGATGACTATATATTTTGTTCCGCTTGCACCCTGCCATGTCATGATGTTGCTTTCTTCCGGCTCGCCCCAGTCTTTGATAACTGCCTTTTTTAGACCTTCAGGCAGTTCCTCAAACCATCTCTTGTATGTCTCAATGGGAATCAGTATTGGCTTGCCACTCTTTGCAAGCCTGTCAATCTCACCCCCTGCCCAGTTGCCTATATTCCTCGCATAATTGTGAATGTCACTAAAAAGTTGCTCTTTGCTGACTTCTTGACTGCCGACTGCTGACTGCCGACTGTCTATGTCATATCCTTCTGCCTTTAATCTGCTCAGTATCTCCCACAAACTTTCAGGAAGCACATTAAGATAAGAAGCGCCTATATTTTGTTTGCCAGGCGGATAATTGTAATAGATGATTGCAATCTTTTTGTCCTTATTTGGTTTGTCCTGAAGATTTATCCATGCCTTGATCCGTTCTGTAAGCCTCTCTATCCTTTCAGGTATCGGCCTTTCTTCTATGTATTCAATTCCTGTCTCTTTATCTATAACTTTCTCCTTTGAGGCAATGACAGTTGGCTGGATAATCCCTGCCATCTCAGGGCCCGCGATCTGCCATGCCCTCTCAAATATATCAAGACCGACAGGAGATTTCTCCCACTCCTCTTTTGATTGGGTATAAAGGGTAATGGCATTGATAACCGAGACATTGAGCCTCTCAATCAATGGGTTCAGTATCTTCGGGTTTATGCCAATCTTCATGGAAAGTCCAATTATGAGCCGAACTCTACTTCTGCCATTTTCGTCAAAGAAGTATTTCTCTATTACCTTTTCAGCAGGATAGCCATAGACAGAGAGGATATTAAAGCCCTCCTTTTCAAGGCTCTCAATCACTGCGTCTACATGATTGAGGCTGTTGGAGTCAAAGGAGCTCTTGTGAAAGGTAAGCCCTATCCACTTATCGTGATGCGTAATGAGTGATGAGTTATGAGTATAGGATTTGATGAACTCATCATAGCTTTCAACAATCCTTTTTTCCTTTCTTAGATAAATGCCGAAATCAGGAATAGGGACGGGTTTTTTATAGGAGACATCAAGACCAAAGTCCCTGTTCATGACAAAGAGGAGCATATTCTTAATATTCTCAAAGCCGTTTTCCCTGTAGTAAGACTTCACAGCTTCATCATCTATGATTCCCATATCCCTGTGCTCTTTGTTGTAAATTCCGCCGACACCATAGACTTTTCCGCCGTTTTTTATCACCGATTCAATGTGCGGTTTTGCCAGTTCAACTGCCTGCCTGTCCATGATGAGGAGGATAAAAACGACCATTGAGGAGGCTATAGCCCCAGCCTGTTCCATTTTCTCCCTCATACTCCTGCTTGTATAGACGTGAAAATCCACCTTTCCCCTTATATCAGGGTATTCCTTCTCTATTGCCTTAACAGCATCAATAGCCGTCCTTGAATGGGTATCACCAAGCAAAAGGCTTATCTTCAAAGGCTCGGCATGGGCAGAAGCGGTGAAAACAGAGAAAAATAAAATTATAAAAATTAAACATATTACTAACTCCAAACTCCGAACTCTAAACTCTGACCTACTCAGGCACATAAATCACCCTCCCATCCTTTAATTGATAAGCTGTTCCAAGTCTTGTGCCTTCGCCGCTTAATCTCTTATCTGTCACTTTTTTAGCCTTTATCTCTCTACCTTTCTTTGTGATTATTTCTATTTTTCCGTCTGCAGTCTTTTTTGTGATGGTCACCTCTGATTTCGGGTCAAGCAAATCGAGCATGTTATAAGCCATGAAAAGGGTAATCATCATGCTAACGATAAAGACAACGCTCGCGTCAAACAGATTTGCCACCCCTGAGATTGGGTCTTCAAGTGGCTCGTCGTATTTTTCAAACCTTCGCCGTCTCTTTAGAAACCTCATCTTCTTCCTCCAATTTTGCATTTTCCATTTTATATTTTGCATTTCGGAGCGTAAGCTCCATAAGATACTCCATCTCCCTCATATCAGCCCTAATCCATTTTTCTTTCACCAATGACATGAGATATGCAGACACACCGCAGGCAAGTCCAACAACAGTTGTGGTAAATGCTGTAACCATACTGCCTGCCATCTTCGGCATATCACCCTGTGCAAGGGCAGAAAGGGCAATACCCATGGGAATTAATGTCCCCATCAGACCAAGGGCAGGACCGGCACGGATAGCAAATCTAATTTTATCGAGAGATTTAATGAGCTCAAGCTCTGCGCTCTGAAGGAGCCTCTCTAATCTTATGTCAAGTGTGTCATCATGCTGATTACTGTCATTCTGAGCGAAGCGAAGAATCTCGTTTTGAGATTGCTTCGGGACTTCGTCCCTCGCAATGACGGCAGGGGGACAAATTTCGGATTCAAGGATTCCTTTATATCTGTTCAATACAGGTGTATTACCATGCCTTCTTTCAATATATTCACGCAAAAAACCACCAAAAGAGATAACAATCCAGAATGTAAGCAGAACAAGCCCTGCCACAACTGGATAGAAAAGTGCAGAAGATATTACATATAGAAAAGTCTCAAGCCCTGCAAGAATATTCATTTTTTAACCTCCTGTCTTTTATTTATGAAAAAGCCAATAAACATGGCTATAAAAAGCAGAATAAAAACACCAATGCTGTCATTTAAAGCAATTCCATTGCCTTCTGATAGAAAGGATTTATACATACCCCTTGCCTCCTCTATCTTCGCAGGAAGGAACAAAGATGCAAGGAAATAAAGACCAATGCCAATCATGCTTAAACCAAGACCAATCTTTTGAGTTAAGAGTGAAGAGTTATGAGTGATGAGTTTTAAAGAAAAATAGAAGACCAGAGATAAAGTCACAAAAACAATTCCAAGTCCAAGTCCAATTAATGGTGAAGGAAGCTTGATAACACTTAATGCAGCCCATGTAGAAAATGCTATGGCAGTAAGGCAGACAGGACACGGAATTAATAAAAATAATGAAGAAGTTGAGAAGTTAAGAGGCTGAGAGGTTGAGAGCCTCTTATCTTCCCAATTTCTTATCTTCTTAACCTCTATCTTTTCTCCTGACTTTTGACTTCTCAAAGTGTATATTCCCCACGCAATCATCCCCATTGCCATCAACGCATGGAGATATGGTCCTTTTTTTAAAACAGGTTCAAGTATTATGACTAACTGTTTTGAAAGTACAGCTATAACGACAAATAGTGCGAGATATAGAGAAAGGGTAAGAAATACCCCTCTCCATCTCACCCTGCCAAAACCAAGTCCAAAGCCAACTTTAACAGCAAATATGCCGAGGCTGAAAAGCATACCGCCAATCCATAAAATGATGTTTAAATCCATATTTATTACCTCACTGTTCAAGTTTAAACCTTATGGGCAGTATTGCCTTGCATTCCACTGGATGTCCATTCAATTTCGCGGGCCTAAAAGCAGATGCCTTAACAGCCTCAATTGCTGCCTCATCAAAACCATGCCCTGCCTTTTCAATAGCCTCTACTTTTAAAAGCCTTCCATGCTCATCAATGAAAAGCCTTAAAACCACCTTGCCTTCCCTACCAAGCCTTCTTGCCAGACGGGGATATTCAGGCATTACCATCTTCAAAAAAGACGGACCATTGATTGAGCCGAAATTACTTTCAACGATGCCACTACCCACTACTGTTTTCCCTCCACCATTATCACTTTGAGAAGTAGATAAAAGAGAGGTTTCATCATCAGAATTAATAGATATGGTTGGTGTCATATCTTTTACTCTGCCGTCTGAATTGCTTGAGCTGGATACAAAACCAGGCTCTGTTTGTTCATCAGCAGGCAAGGGTGTTATTACAGGTGGAACAGAGTCTATTTCAGCCTTTGGTTTATATGTCCTTTCTTTTAAGGGCTGATGAGATACGGGCTTTTGAGTGCCAGCTCTTGATTGTTGAGTAATTTCCGAATCTTGAAATACCAATTCCACCATAAATGTCTTTTCCCTGTCATAACTCACTATACTAAAGCCAAAGAGTATAGCCGTATGCATAAGTGCCGAAATTATCAACGGCAACGCCTTTGGCTTTAACTCTAAAACTTTAATGTTACCTCTCCAAACCATGACCTTCCCGGTGCATTGTAGTAACTGAAGTATTCTCTGTCAAAGATGTTATCCACAGAGAAAGAAACAGCAGCAAATTTTGTGATTTTGTAAGAGACCTTTGCATCTGTAACAAAATAAGGGTCATATGAGGTATAGACATTGTTTACTATGTCTTTATTTTCGTCATTGCTGTATCTCTTGCTTACATATCTGCCAATCAGGGATGCAGAAAATGCACCCTTTTCAAAATCTCCTCCGATGTTGAACATCCTCTCAGGCATCTGAGTTAACTTTTTGCCAACCGTCTCAGGCTTTGCAGCGTTCTCCTTTATCTTTGCAGTGTTGTAAGTGAAGTTGCCGAAAAGCCTCAGGCCCATATCAAACTTCTGCTCAGCCTCAAGCTCCAAGCCTTTGCCCTCAGCCTTGCCTGCATTGATAAGTTCTTGAAGTGTAGCGGTGACAGTCTTCCTATAAATTAGGTCTTCCATATAGTTCTCAAAGTATGTAATCCCGACCTTTGCGCCTTTCCATAGCTTCTGCTCCACACCAATATCCCACGATGTTGTTGTCTCTGGCTTTAAATCCGGATTGCTTGCATAAGTTACACCTCTGGACGATGTCCATGTCCTGTAAAGGTCATAAACCGTTGGCGGCCTGAATGCCCTTCCAATGGATGTCCTCAAGGTTGTTTTCTCAAATGGCCTATAAACAATCGCTGCCTTCGGGCTGAAGGCTGACGCATCCTTTGGGTCATAACTTTTCGGGTATCCAGCAGTGCCTACCTGATTAACATAGCCGTCATATGTCTCCCACCAGTCCTGCCTGAAACCAATATATGCTGTGAGATTATCAAGAATTATTATCTCATCCTGAATAAATAAGGCGTATGTCCTGTCCTTGCCCTTTGATTGATAGGCAAGTGTAGTTGTTGACTTTTCATCATTCCAGTTTGTGAGGTTATGTTCCTTTGTGTCTGCCTTGCCATGCCTGAAAGAGCCTCCAAAAGTAAAAATGTGCCTTTCAAAAAGGGGCATTGTAAGCTGAAGATCAGCGGTATAATTTTCAGATGGTGTATTTGCAACCTTACCAGGCCCACCAGCACGGTTAGCATTTGTTGAATCAGGTGTTACATACCATGACTTTTCCTGATCAACGAGACCGAGGGACAGCTTCGCCTTTACAGAGGATATTTCTGTCTCAAAGCCTATGTTGTAAATGTTTTGTTCCCTGCCTCCTGAGCCGGATAAGAAAGACGCCTCTCTGACAGTGCCGTATGACCAGACCTCATTTCCTGCTGCATTTCTGAGATATGTATGGGATTCATCATAGTTATACTCATAACGGCTTCTTATGATTGAGAGATTAATCTTCGAAGTCTTAGAGAAATCATACCCTGCCTTTAAAGTCATATTGTCATCCCACCACCTGTTGTCGCCTCTATCACCAATTAAGTAACGGGTATTCCCTTGATTGTCTGTGGTGCGAGACCAGCCTGTGATGCCTGCAGTAGGTTGGGACGATTGAACATTAAAATCTGATGGATAACCATTCGTTGCCTTATATCCATAGCTCAAAAACAGACTTAATTTATCTTTAATCCTGTCCCCATAGGAAAGATAAAACTTTCTTAAATCATCCATGGCCTCTCCCCTGTCCCAGCTTGAGCCATAGCCGCTTTTTATCGTAATCTCTCTCTTTTCAGGCATCTTTGTGAAAATATTGATTACGCCGCCCATGGCATAACCACCGTACAGGCTCGAAAACGGACCTTTGACCACTTCAATCCTTTCCACATCCTCCGGCGCAAGACTACCCCACTGCACGGAACCGGTATAGGCGTTGTTTAAAGTGATTCCATCCATCAGGATCAAGGTGCGGTTCTGCCCTGAAAAGCCCCTCAAAGCAACATCTGCCAGTGTATCCATAAGCCCCTTTCCCCGTCTGTTAAAAACACCTGAAACAGTATTCATCGCCTTATCTACGGTTTTGATATTTTTCTTTTCCATATCATCCTTTGTAACCACAGAAATGCTTCCCGGTGCAACCCCTATCTCTTTTTCCGTCCTCGTAGCAGTAACCACAATCTCCTCCAGTGTAGCGGTATTTCCTTCCGCTAAAACAAGGGTGGGAATTAACAGAAAGGTAAACAATAAAACGCAGGTAGTGAATAGTTTTAATAGATTTTGATACTTCATCTTTTCCTCCCTCGAGAAAATTTTTGGTTTGTGAATTTTCTGGATAAGTCTTCCGGCTTAGGGCAGTGTGCTGAAAAATCGTAGATTTTTCAGCGGATTCCTACTTGCTGACCTTCCCGAAGAAGTTGTCTCCCTTCAGTGGTTCTCCACAAAAAGGTGGCTCAACTTTCGTTCCCATTACGGCTGCGGGGCAGCGGAGGATTTTCACCTCTCTTCCCTGACATCCAGGAATGTTGTCAGTTTTCAAAAAATTATTTCAGGTATTTATCTTTTTCATCAATAAGGAGATTTGCTTCTATCCTGTGCATTATTAATTGGTGTTACCTTTTTAGAAAAGATAACACTATAATATACGGCTTGATAGTTTTTGTCAATATTAAAAAAACGCTATCGTCAAATCTTTTAACTTTTATACGATCCACCCATATCTTGACCTTAATCTAAATTTGACATAAACTAATTGCGTAGTCAGAAATGATAAACTCTATATGAATGGTAGCACTTCCCTAAAGTGCTCCATAAAAAGGAGACGGTTATGTTTAAAGGTTCAATTGTAGCAATAGTTACACCGTTTAAAGACAATAAGATTGATGAAAAGTCGCTCTGCGACCTCATTGAGTGGCATATCTCCGAGGGAACTAACGGGATAGTGCCATGTGGCACCACAGGGGAATCATCCACACTGGATTATGATGAACATTACAGGGTTATAGAGATAACAGTTAAGACTGTTAATGGAAGGATTCCTGTTATTGCAGGGACAGGGGCAAATTCAACAGATGAAACCATAATGATTACCAAGAGGGCAAAAGAAATGGGTGCAGACGGAGCCCTCTTAGTTACGCCTTATTATAATAAGCCCACACAGGAAGGCTTATATCAACACTATAAAAAAGTAGCAGAGACAGTTGACATCCCAATTATTTTATATAATGTCCCAAGCCGCACAGGTGTAAACCTCCTTCCTTTTACAGTCGCAAGGCTTGCCGAGATAAAGAACATCATCGGAATTAAAGAGGCAACAGGCGATATGAAACAGGTAAGTGAAATAATCCGTTTATGTGGAGATGCATTTACTGTTTTATCAGGCGATGATTTTACAACCCTGACCTTACTTGCACTTGGAGGAAAGGGTGTAATATCTGTTTCAGCAAATGTCTCTCCAAAAGATGTCTCCCGGATGTGCAGGGCATGGGAGGACGGAAATGTAGAGGAGGCAAGGAGGATTCATTTTAAACTTGAACCCTTAAACCACGCAATGTTTATAGAGACAAATCCTATACCTGTAAAGACCGCCTTAAGTATGATGGGGAAGATTGAGGAGGAATTCAGGCTGCCGTTATGTCCAATGAGCAAAGCAAATAGGGAAAAATTAAGGGAAACCCTTATAAATTATGGATTGCTTTAAGGGCTGGCAGAAAAAAGGGGAAATATAGCTTGAAAATGAAATCCCTTTTCTGGTATCCTTTAGTAGGAAGAGTCTACCTGCCTTGTGCGTGATAGAGGAAAAAACTTGAACCGACAATCAGTCAAGTTAGGGAGCCAGCGTAAGGCAAGTGTGAGCGCCCCAATTCGTAGGGGGAGGCCTAATCTTGCCTTCAAGGCACCCACCTTTAATCAGGGTTCAAGATTTTCTACCTACACGGCAAGGTGGGTATTGGAGGAAAGACTTAGCCTTCTGGCCTTGACAGATAAGATTTTTGGGGAAGGATGCAAATGTTAGCAGGGTTTCATAGCCCTATAAACAATATATTTCCTGAATTCAGAAGGGACCTTAACAGGGACTCTCCCATAAAGAAAAATCTGCAAAAGCTTATTTTACTCCCCTTTTAATTCTCCTGTCATAGGCCAGCCTGAGGAGGCAGGTAAGAGAATACCAATTTTTTAATCCATCAGAAGAGGCTTAAGAAGAGGAGGATTATTTCCATGATCTGGTATCTGTATATCTTAATAGCACTAACAGTCGGACTGCTTCTTGGGCTTGCTATATCTAAAAAAGGCATCACTAAAAGACTCAAAGGGGAGGCTCAAAGACTCCTTGAGGAAGCCCAACGGGAGGCAGGGAGAATAAGAAAAGAGGCAGAGCTTGAAGTTAAAGACAGAATATTTCACGCAACGGCTGAGGCTGAGAAGGAATTAAAAGAGCGTCGCTTAGAGCTTAACCAGCTTGACAGGAGGCTCTACCACAAAGAAGTAACACTTGACAGAAGGCTTGAACACCTTGAAAGAAAAGAAAGTGAGCTTAACCGAAGGGAAAAGGACCTCCTTAATAAGGAAAAGGCCCTCAATGAAAAGGTGCAAAACTATGACAAGCTGATTAAAGAGCTGACCGCATTGCTTGAGCGGCTTTCAGGGCTTAGTGCCGAGGAGGCTAAAAAAGAGCTTCTTGCAAGGGTTGAGGAGGAGTCTAAATTTGAAGCACTCAAGATAGCAAAGAGGATTGAAGATGAGGCAATAGAGACAGCCGACAGAAAGGCAAAGGAGATATTAAGCCTTGCAGTACAGCGTTATGCAGGTGACTATGTTGGAGATATTACCGTATCTACAGTCACCCTCCCAAACGATGAGATGAAGGGCAGGATAATCGGCAGAGAAGGAAGAAATATCAGGGCACTTGAGGCTGCTACAGGTATTGAACTTCTAATAGATGATACTCCTGAGACTGTCCTGCTTTCAAGCTTTGACCCTATCCGCAGGGAAATAGCAAGAATCTCCCTTGAGCGTCTCATAGCGGATGGCAGGATTCATCCAGCAAGGATTGAGGAGGTCGTGGAAAAGGTTAAAAAAGAGATTGAGGCGACAATCAAGGAAGAGGGCGAGCGGGCAGTCTTTGAGCTGGGGCTTCACGGTATTCACCCAGAGCTTATAAAACTCATTGGAAGGCTCCGTTACAGGACATCTTATGCACAGAATGTCCTTCAACACTCAAAAGAAGTGGCATACTTAGCAGGTATAATGGCTGCAGAGCTTGGCGTTGATGTAAAGCTTGCAAAGAGGGCAGGCATCCTACACGATATAGGCAAGGCGGTTGACCATGAGGTTGAAGGCTCACATCAGGCAATAGGTGCAAGCCTTGTAAAAAAATACGGAGAGGGTATCAAGGTGGTCAATGCCATTGAGGTTCATCATGAAGATGGAGACCCTCTAACTGTAGAGGCGTCTCTAATAGCTGCAGCCGATACCCTTTCAGCTGCAAGACCAGGTGTGAGAAAAGAGACCATTGAGAGTTATCTCAAGCGCCTTGAAAAATTGGAGGAGATTGCAACCTCCTTTAACGGCGTAGAGAGATGCTATGCCATTCAGGCTGGAAGGGAGATAAGGATTATTGTAAAGCCTGAAGAGGTCAGCGATGAGCTATGTGCTGAGATATCAAGAAATCTGGCAAGAAAGATTGAGGCGGAGCTCGCCTATCCAGGACAGATAAAGGTCACAGTAATAAGAGAGTCCAGATATGTGGAATATGCAAAATGAAAGTCCTATTCATCGGTGACATTGTAGGTAAGGCAGGAAGGAAGGCACTAAGCGCAGGAATCTCTAAGATAGCAGGAAAGGAAGGGATAGACTTCGTAATAGCCAATGTAGAGAATGCCGCCGGAGGCTTTGGTATAACAGAAGATGTGGGAAAGGAGATCTTTTCTTCAGGCGTTGATGTGCTTACATCCGGCAATCATATATGGGACAAGAAAGAGGCAGTCACATATATTACCAAAGAAGACAGACTATTAAGACCGGCAAATTATCCTGAGGGCGCCCCCGGGCATGGAAGTCTTATTATGAATGCGAGAAATACAGTTAAGATTGCCGTGCTTAACATCTCTGGAAGGGTATTTATGGGTCATATGGATTGCCCCTTTCAGGTTGCAAAGAGAGAGATAGCAAGGCTAAAGACAGAGACCAATATAATTATTGTTGATTTCCACGGAGAGGCTACTTCTGAGAAATCGGCATTTAGCTACTTCTTTGATGGAGAAGTCTCTGCTATAATAGGCACGCACACACATGTTCAAACCGCAGATGAGAAGATATTACCCAAGGGCACTGCCTTTATAAGTGATGTTGGAATGACAGGACCTGTGGATTCAATTATTGGAATAAAAAAAGAACAAATAATATGGAGGTTTCTTACGCAGATACCCCAGCGTTTTGAGACAGCAAAGGGACCTGCCCTTTTTTCTGCTGTTCTGATTGATATAGATTCCGTGACAGGACACGCCACTGAGATTCAGCGGCTACAACTTAACTTTCCTTAAATTTTAATTTATTTTACTGCAGCCTTCAGTGCCTTGCCGGCTGTGAACTTCGGAGTCTTCACAGCAGGAATCCTGATCTCTTCGCCTGTCCTTGGATTACGACCCTTTCTCGCCTTTCTTCTAACAGTGGAAAAAGTGCCAAAACCAACAAGTGTTACCTTCTCACCCTTTTTCAGGGCCTTCTTGATTCCGTTTAGCACAGAATCAACGGCTTTCCCAGCAGCGGCCTTTGAAATCTTTGCGCCTTCTGCTACTGCATCAATAAGCTGAGCCTTTGTCATGGGGATTCTCCTTTCTTTTTAGGATTTACAGGTTATTAAGAAAACTGTAATCGTAAAAAAGATACAGCATAGATTGGCATTTGTCAATAGTTTTTTAATCTTAAAACATAAAAAAATTTTAAGCAAGATTCATACTAATAACTAAACTGGTCATTGGGTATTTATATCAAACACATAAGGTAAGAGCTCATTTAAAGAATATTTTTTGATACCGCTTGCACTTACTATGTATAAATCAATATCTTTAGCAAATTCCCACAGCATCTGCCTGCATGAGCCACAGGGATAACAATATCCTTTATCACTGGAGACGATAGCCATAGCCTTAAAGGACCGTTCACCCTCTGATAATGCCTTAAGTAACGCTACCTTTTCAGCACATGCACTCAGCATAAGTGAATGTCCTTCAATGTTACAACCGGCATAAATCTTACCTTTCTCTGTCAGGATAGAGGCACCGACCTTAAATCCCGAGTAAGGAGCAATTGTGTTTCTCATCGCCTTCTCTGCGGATTTGATGAGCTTATTTATAAGTCTTTCCATCCCAGTTCCCCTTGAACTATTTACTCATTGGTTATTTTCCTTTAAGCAGTTCTATATATTCCAGTGCCTCTTTGCGCCTTTTGATGTCATCACTTTTCTCAAACACTACCTTAAAGTGCTCAATTGCCTTTTTCTTATCGCCTACTCTCAAGTAGGCACTACCAAGTTCCCAGTGGCCCTCTATATACTCAAGGTCAACCGCAACTGCCTTTTTGAACTCCTCTATCGCCTGATTATCATTACCGAGCTTTACATGTATAAGCCCTGAGACATAGAGTGCCCGTGGAAAATCAGGGTATCTCACAAGGGCATTTTTAATGGCACTCATTGCATTCACATAATCGCCCTTTTTATAAAAGGCATATCCCATATTTGTATATGCCCTTTCTGGAGTGGGATAAAGGGGATTTTTTAATGCCATCCGGAAATACTCTATTGCCTCATCCCAACGCTCCATCCTCACATATGTTACACCCATGTTGTTCATAGCCTCTGAGTAATTCGGCTCTATTGCTATTGCCTGTCTGTAATAGGAGAGTGCCTCATCATATTTTTCAAATTCCGTGCTGATAAGACCGAGGGCATTGAGGGAGTCTTTATCCTTGGGATTTAATTTAATTGCCTTCTGAAACTCTATAAAGGCATCAGCAAGCCTTCCCCCTATTAAGTGAGAAATACCTAACTTATAATAAACCTCTGCCCTTTTTATATCCTCAATATCCGGGGTAGTTGCACACGATACGAGTAATACAGTGAATAGTGAACAGTGAATAGTGAACAGAATTATACGGACTATTTTACTCAAAGATTAAGCCTCCTGATAATTCTCTTAACCATATCAGAAACCTTAAAAGAATTCAAGGATTTCAAGCTCGGAACGAACCTCCGACTACTTTAGCCTTAAGGCGCCTCAACAATGCCTCCCAATTACAGGTATTCAGGATGTCTTTTTTCTCAAGCCACCCTCTCCTTGCAATGCCTATACCATAAACCATATAGTCAAATTGTGAGCTTATATGTGTATCTGTGTTTACAACAATCAGGACACCCATCTCCTTTGCCCTCTTCACATGTATATCGGTTAAGTCAAGCCTTAAGGGATATGCATTTATCTCTATGGCAGTGCCTGTCTGCAGGGCAGTTTTCAGGAACTCATCCATATCAATTTCATAGGCATCCCTTTCCCCAATCAGCCTTCCTGTAGGATGGGCAATTATTGATATATAAGGATTCTTCATGGCAGATATGAGTCTCCCTGTTAAGTGCCTCCTCTCCTGCCTGAAACCTGAGTGTATTGAGGCAATGACTATATCCAATTCCCTGAGAACCTCATCAGGATAATCCAACGACCCATTACTTCTTACATCCACCTCAATCCCTGAAAGGAGTCTAAAGCCCCTTAATCTCTTATTTATTGCCTTTATCTCTTTTGCCTGCTCAAGAACTTGCTCTATGGTCATTCCCCTTGCAACACCCAATCCCTTTGAGTGGTCAGTAATGGCAATATATTCATATCTCCTCTTTTTTGCTTCATCAATAAGTTCTTCAAGATCATGGCTCCCATCACTCCATCTTGTATGCACATGGATGTCCCCACGGATATCTCTGAGTTCTACAAGCTCGGGCAGTCTCCCATTGAGGGCTGTCTCAATCTCCCCCATATCTTCCCTCAGCTCAGGCTGTATGAATGGAAGCCCGAGGGCCTTATAGACATCGGCTTCATTTCTGCCCCCAATCTTCCTCCCTGTATTCAGCTTAAATACTCCATATTCATTTATCTTGAGCCCCTTCTTCATAGCCATCTCTCTTATCCTTATGTTATGTGCCTTGCTTCCAGTAAAATAGGCTAAGGCAGCACCAAAGGAGTCCTCATCAACCACCCTTAAGTCAACCTGGATGCCTTCATGTGTAACAATGCTTGATTTTGTTGGACCATGCATGAGCACCTCTTTTGCCTGGGACAGATGAACAAAGGCATCCATCACCTTCTTTGGGTCCCTTGAGGTTGCAAGTATATCAATATCCTTTATGGTGTCCTTCCAGCGTCTGAGACTTCCTGCAACATTTAACTCTCCTACAGGGGCATCTCTTCTGAGTTTCCTCATTATCTCTTCTGCAATGGGAAGGACGCGTCCAATGGGTTGTCGCTCTGTGCGTCTCCGTATCATCTCAATCCCCTTGAGGATGTTTTCCTCTGTCTTTGCCTGAATCCCTGGAAGCCCCTTAAGCCTCCCCTCCTTTGCAAGTCTTTCAAGGTCATCAATGCCTCTTATTTTAAGTCTATCAAAAAGCAATTTTGCTGTCTTTGGACCAACACCTGGAACTCCGAGAAGCTGAAGAAGTCCTGTGGGGACCTCTTTTTTTAGCTCCTCGTAGAACCTGAGATGTCCTGTATTTATATACTCCATAATCTTGCCTGCAAGGTCCTCCCCGATGCCCGGAATCCCTGTAAGCTCCTCCACTGATGCCTCGGCAATGTCCTTTGTGAATCCATCTATATTCTGCGCAGCCCTTCTGTAAGCCCTGACCCTGAATGGATTCTCTCCCTTTATCTCAAGGATGTCTGCAATCTCATTGAAGATCCTTGCGATTTCCTGATTCTTCATGATTTAAGTATATACCAGATAAACCCCCTTAGAAGTTGAGCATTCTAAGGTGAAAAGTTAAGGGAATATCAAGGGTTTTCATTACTTGAAGAGGCCCAAAAAATCTACAGAATAACCTTATTAAGTGGATACTCCACAATCCCTGAGGCACCTGCTGATTTAAGCCTAGGGATAAGGTCACGAACAATCCTCTCATCAATCATAACCTCAAGGGCATACCAGCCCTCCTGAAAGAGTGGTGAGATTGTTGGAGAGTGCATAGCAGAAAGAAGACTTACTACCCGTTTAAGAGACTTAACAGGCACATTCATTTTAAGCCCAACCTTCTCCTCTGCAGATAGTGCCCCCTTGAGGAGCATGGCTATATTTTCCATCTTCTGCCTCTTCCACCTATCACGCCATGACTTTTTGTTTGCAATGAATCTGGGGGTTGACTCAAGGATAGTATCAATAATCCTCAGGTTATTTGCCTTAAGAGATGCGCCTGTCTCTGTAAGCTCTACAATTGCATCAGCAAGATAGGGTGGCTTTACCTCAGTTGCCCCCCAGGAGAAATCTACCTTAGCCTTTATCCCCTTAGACTTAAGATATCTTTTTGTAAAACTGACAAGCTCTGTTGCAATCCTTTTGCCTTCAAGGTCTTTGATTGTCTTTACATTAGAGCTATCCGGCACTGCAATAACCCATTTCACAGGTCTTAAGCCCTCTTTTGCATAGGTAAGCTCTGCAACCTCATAAACATCTGCCCCCTGCTCAAGTATCCAGTCCCTGCCTGTGACACCACAATCAAGGATGCCGTCCTCCACATATCTTGTCATCTCCTGAGCCCTTATGATCATTGCCTCTATCTCAGCGTCATTAACCTGTGGATAATAAGAGCGGGCATTTAGAGATATCTGATAGCCTGCCTTTTTGAACAATCTTAATGTCTGCTCCTGAAGGCTCCCCTTGGGAAGCCCAAATTTTAAGATCTTGCCCATATCTTATATACTTGATCATTAATAATACATGACAAAAATAGAATAAGTCAAAATACACCCCTGAACTCCTCCTCTGCCTCTTTCACAATTTCCTCAGGATTATCAATGTATTTGGGTGAAAAGTGGAAGGGAACCATCTTCACAACCTCTGCCTCCTTTGCAAGCCTGCCTGCCTCCTTAGCTGTAAGATGATACCGTTTCTTTGCCCTGTCTCTGTCTCTGTCCAGAAAGTATGCCTCAATGAAAAGGATATCCGAGCCTCTTACAATCTCTATAATCCTTCTCTTATTCTCCTCACTGCCAATAGCATCAACCACATAAGAGACCTTCTGCCCCTTTGTAATTGTCACAATCTCCATTAATTCCTTAAGCCTCCTACCCATTATCTCAAATTCGGGATGAATCTCCGATGAGGTCAGTCCTGAATCCTTAGCCCTTATAGCCTTTTTGAGCTTTCCAATCCATGGTCCAACCGGAAGGTTTAATTCATTAAGTTTAACCTTATTAATATTTATATGGTAGTCTTCCTCAAGGCTAAATGCCAAACACGGAATCTGATGGTCAAGGATAGCCACCCTGACCTTAAAAGATTCATCCCTCAGAAGGAGACCATCAAAGGGCAAAGATACTGTATCCTCACACTTAAAAGAATTCCTAGCCTTGAAGATTCCCTTTGTGAGGGCCCCTTCATTAACCTCTACCACTTCAATAATAAGGGGATAATCCCCTATGATATTCCATGTATAACCCCTGAGTTTGCCTTCTATACAGTTAAGAAATCCCTGTGGTCCATAAAGCCTGAGGGGTCCTTCCTTCATCAGGTAAAGCCTCAGGATACTGTCAAGGCCAATGAAATGGTCAACATGGGTGTGGGATATAAAGATATCGCTTATCTTTAAGGCATCCCTTGGAGAAAGGCTTGTGGTAAAACCTGAATCAAAAAGTATTGCCCTGCCTTCCCTGAGGAGCCTCACATAAAGTCCAGGGTCATCAAAGGGGCCATTTAGTAACCTTGCATGAAAAGAGGGCTTCATGCAGAAATTATAGCTTAAATAGTGATATAATGATAGAGTTAGGGAGGTGCTTCAATGCCCGAATTGAGAAAGGACCCCGTTACAGGCAGATGGGTCATAATATCAGTTGAGAGGGGTAAAAGACCTCTGGAGTATGGTATAAGGACATCCCCTAAGAAAGGGGGATTCTGCGCCTTCTGTGCCGGGCATGAACACACGACACCACCTGAGATTATAGCCTTCAGACCTGATGGAAGCAGACCAAATACCCCTAACTGGACACTCAGGGTTGTTCCAAATAAATTCCCCGCACTCCGCATAGAGGGGAACTTGAATAAAGTGGGCGAAGGCATTTATGATAAGATGACGGGTATTGGCGCCCATGAAGTAATAATAGAAAGCCCTGACCATAATGCCACCTTAAGTTCAATGCCTGTAAAAGCAGTTGAAGATGTGCTCTGGGCTTATTACCTAAGGGTTTCAGACCTCAAGAAAGATAAACGGCTAAAGTATGTGGTTGTCTTTAAAAATGAGGGCGAGGCAGCAGGTGCATCCCTTGAACACACACACTCCCAGCTCATAGCACTCCCCATTGTGCCACGACAGGTAGTGGAAGAACTTGAGAATGCAAAAAACTATTATGAGCTCAAAGAACGGTGTGTCTTCTGTGATATAATCCGCCAGGAATTAGAAGCCAGGGTAAGGATAGTTTCTGAGAATAGGGATTTTATATCCATTGCGCCCTTTGCCCCGAGGGCTCCATTTGAGACATGGCTCCTACCCAAGAGACATCACTCCAGTTTCTCTCCTCAGGGAGATTTCTCCATGTTAGCGGAAATGCTGCAGCGGACCATAAGGCAGATGAACAGGGTGCTTGAGGAGCCTCCTTATAACATGATGCTTCACACATCACCATTTGAGGATGAAGTAAATGAGTATTATCACTGGCATCTTGAAATAATGCCAAAACTCACAAAGGTTGCGGGCTTTGAATGGGGCTCAGGCTTCTATATAAATCCAACGCCTCCTGAAGAGGCTGCAAAATTCATGAGAGAGGTAAAGATATGAAGATACTTATCGTAACCCCTGAGGCATTACCCTTTATAAAGACAGGTGGTCTTGCAGATGTAATAGGTGCACTTATTGATGAGTATACGAAGATGCGGATGACTGTATCAGTAATCCTTCCTTTTTACAGAGAAATCAAAAAGAATGCCAGGGCCTTTGGTATCAAACCAACAGGCAGAGAAATAACCGTGCCCTTAGGTGAGAGTGTTGAAAAGGGTATGATATGGGAAGGGAAGACCACCAAAGGTGCATCAGCATATTTTATAGAAAACGATAAATTCTATGACAGGGATGAGCTATACGGAACTCCGGAAGGTGACTTTCCTGACAATGCCTCTCGTTTCATCTTCTTTGCCCGTGGCGTGCTTGAGGCATTAAGGGTATTAAAAATTAATATTGATATTATCCACTGCAATGACTGGCAGACAGGATTAATACCTGTATATATAAAGACAATTTACAGGAATATCTTTCCAGAGACCCAAACCCTCCTGACAATCCATAACCTTGGCTATCAGGGTATATTCTGGGCACCTGATATGCCTCTTACAGGGCTTGGATGGGAGATGTTCAATATAGAGGCATTAGAGTTTTATGGCAAAATAAATTTCTTAAAAGGTGGCATTATTTTTGCGGACATAATAAACACTGTAAGTGAAAATTATGCTAAAGAAATCTTAACCGAGGAATATGGTTTTGGTCTTGATGGTGTGTTGAGAAAAAGGGGCAAAGACCTCTATGGAATCTCTAATGGCATTGACTACAATGAGTGGAACCCTGAGAAGGATAGGCTTATCCCAACCAGATATAGCAGGAAGGCTTTATCAGGAAAGGCGATATGTAAAAGCGCTCTTCAAAAGGCATGCGGGTTCTCTCAAGACAGGTCTCTCCTCATCGGAATGGTTACAAGGTTTTCAGCACAAAAGGGGCTTGACATTGTAGCAGATGCCATGGAGGGAATAATTAACATGGGGGCGCAGGTAGTGATCTTAGGTAAAGGAGATGAGCCCTTTCAGAGGATATTTTTAGAGCTTCAGGAAAAATATCCACGACAGCTTTCTGTCACCATAGGCTTTGACAATACCCTTGCCCACAGGATTTATGCAGGCTCTGATATTTTTTTAATGCCTTCAAGATATGAGCCCTGTGGACTGGGACAGCTTATTGCCATGCGTTATGGCACAATCCCTGTTGGAAGGAAGGTAGGAGGGCTTGCTGACACAATCATCCCCTATGACCCATCAAAAGGTAGAGGCACAGGATTCTTATTTGAGGACTACTCAAGGGATGAGCTTCTCAAGACAGTTAAAAATGCAATCACCCTATTTAATGATAAAAGGCACTGGCTTAAGATTAGAAGGAATGCCATGTCAGAGGACTTTTCATGGCGAAAGTCAGCAGAAAGATATATCTCTCTTTACAAAAAGGCATTGGAGAAAACCATAAACCCCGGCCTTAATAATGAATGAACATTTTCTTTCTAACAGGGTAAACTCTAATTATGGCTAAAACCGTGATTCGTTCCGAGCTTGAACAGAGGCTTCTACAGGCAGAGATTCTCCTCAAGGTTTCCGAGATAGCCGATTCAACACTTGAGTTAAAAGAGATTCTTAATAGAACCACTCACCTCATAGCAGATACCTTAAAAAAGGATGCCTGCTCTATCTATCTTATAAAGAATGGAAGGATATGTCTTGAAGCCACAAAAGGTTTGAGAAAGGAGGCTGTAAGCAAGGCCTGTCTTGCAATTGGAGAGGGTGTGGTGGGATGGGTGGCGCGGGAATTTCAGCCACTCGCAGTAGAAGATATAAGAAAAGAGCCAAGATTCAAGGAAATCCCCATTACAGGTGCGAGTGATTTCCTCTCAATGCTTGCTGTGCCAATCATGAGAGATGAGGGGATATTGGGTGTTATAACGCTTCAGACACGAGAGCCTTATCTCTACAGTCAGGATGAGATTAATCTCCTTACAATAATCTCCCATAATATAGGCTCTGCAATAAGAAATGCGGAGCTTTACAGAAATGCCAGGGCAAGATTTGATGAATTAAAGAGCATTCATGAGGTTGGTAAGGCCATAACATCCATCTTAAGTATGGATATGCTCCTCCCATATATATGTGAGAAGGTATCAAAGCTCCTCAATGCAAGGGGTTGTATACTAAGGCTTATTGAGGAAGGGCAGGTGGTGATAAAGGCATCTTATGGCTTGCCAGAGGAAATTAAGGAGGCAATGACCCTCTCCCTGGGAGAAGGGATTGCAGGATGGGTAGCCCAGACAGGAGAGCCTCTATTAGTAGATGATGTCCTCAAGATGCCAGAGAATCTCCGCATCCCGGCAATTGATGCAACCTCTGTGCTATGTGTCCCGCTTAAGATTGGTGAGCGTATAATCGGGACCTTAGGTCTTTATGATAAGAGGGGTGAAGAGGGAATCACAACATTTACACAAGATGACCTTGAGCTATTAATGACATTTGCCTCAGTATCAACAATTGCAATTGAAAATGCTAGGCTTCATGACACTATGAGAGAGACAAAGGAGTATCTTGAAAGCCTCATAAATAACTCTGCTGATGCCATTATTACCTCAGATACAGAAGGAATAATTACCTCATGGAACAAAGGGGCTGAAAGGATTTACGGTTACCAGAAGGAAGAGGTCCTAGGGAAATTTCTTCCAATGGTTCCACAATTTCTGATAGAGGAGGAGAAGGTCCTAACAGAGAAGGTAAAGCAGAAGGAAACAATAAGAAAAGAGACACTGAGACAGACAAAAGATGGAAGACTGATAGAGGTAAGCCTTACACTTTCTCCAATCATTGACTCATCAGGCAATGTGATAGGTATAAGTGGAATCTCAAGAGACATTTCAGAGAGAAAAAGGATTGAAAGGGAGTTAACAAGAAAACATCAGGAACTGGAAAGATTGTTTTTTATAAACTCGGTTGTCAGAAGTACCCTTGAGCTTGACAGGCTACTCAGAATGATTCTTGCTGTAATTACAATGGGTGATGGTCTTGGATTTAACAGGGCAATACTCTTTCTTGTAGATGAGTCAGGAAATATTCTTAAGGGAGTAATGGGTGTGGGGCCTGCAAGCCATGAGGAGGCAGGAAGGATATGGGTTTCTCTGGGAGGTAAAAGCCTTGAAACCATTATAGAAGAGATAGAAAGCACTCCTTTAAGGAAAGACTCCTATATAGATAAAATAAGCCAGAACATAACCATAGAGCTTAGTGAAGATTGTATCCTCTCTCAATGTATCAGAGAGAAAAAGCCTATCAATGTCCCCGATGCTAAGAGAGAACCTTTAGTAAGGCCTGTTTTAATTCAAGAGCTCAAGACAGAGGCATTTGGCGTTGTCCCCTTAATTGCCAAAGACAGGGCAATCGGACTTATATGGGTTGATAACCTCTTTACAAGAAGGGAAATAAAAGATGAGGATCTACAGCTTTTAATGGCATTTACAAGCCACATAGCACCTGCCATAGCAGGTGCAAGGCTCTTTGAGGAGGTCTCACTCGCACAATCTGAGCTTAAAAACATATTTGAATCAATCTCTGACATGCTCTACCTTACGGATAAGGACTACAATATAAGAGATGTAAATTCCGCAGTGGTGAAAAGGCTCGGAAAACCTGAGGAGGAAATCATTGGCAAAAAGTGTTATGAGGTATTCCATGGAAAAGACAAGCCATGGGATATGTGCCCTCACCACAAGACCTTAAGCACAAAAAAACCCCATATTGAAGAGATAGGAGACCCCCATCTCGGTGGCATTTTTATTGTCTCAGCCTCCCCCATCTTTGACTCCCAAGGAAACCTCTTAGGAACTGTTCATATCTCAAGAGATATAACAGAGCTTCAGGAATTAAGGGAGCGTCTCAGCGCATCTGAAAAAATGGCAGCCTTGGGAGAAATGGCTGCAAGGGTTGCGCACGAGATAAGAAATCCCCTTGTGTCAATAGGTGGTTTTGCACGAATGATTGAAAAGCAGGTTAGCGGGGACCTCCATGATTATGCAGTTATCATCGCTGATGAGGTCAATAGACTTGAAGGGGTATTAAAAAACATTTTGGACTTTGCAAAGGCACCAACAAAAATAACAAAAGAGAGGGTAAACATAAATGAGATAGTGAATAATACTATAGATTTTGTTGCCCATGCGATATTAGAGAAAGGCAACACCATAATTAAGGACCTATCAAGCTCACCCCTGATTGTAAAGGTAGACCCTGAGAGGACAAAAGAGGCACTACTCAATATCATCACCAATGCCAATCAGGCAACAGAGCACGGGGCAGTTCTCATAAAAACATGGCAGGAAGGAAAAGAAGCGATTATAGAGATCTCAGATACAGGCTATGGCATTAAACAGGAAGACCTAAAAAATATTTTTAAACCATTCTTTACAAAAAGACCATACGGAATAGGGCTGGGGCTTGCAATAACTAACAAGATTATTGAAGAGCTGGGCGGCAGGATTGAAGTTGAAAGTGTGTGGGGAGGAGAAAGGTTCATTGATAAAGAGGGTAATTTAACAGGGGAGGGAGGGACAACATTCAAAATCTATCTGCCATTAGAGGAGACATAAAAACCATTGTAAGTGTCAGTAAAAGATTAATCTGTAATGTCCTCTGACACTGAGAAAGGAGGAAGCCATGAAGGTCCTTGTTGTAGATGATGATGCACATATTCAGCGTCTTTACAGAGAAGAACTACAAGGAGAGGGTTATGAGGTCCTGATTGCAGGCACAGGGGAAGAGGCGCTCAGATTATTTGAAAATA